>Ga0068714_10004309_pt1 | contig 16063 bp, 14 predicted proteins | sample MTBNYHSulfiMetaG_FD_62988 | JGI IMG/M metagenome (GOLD analysis project Ga0068714, IMG submission 62988) | Enrichment culture microbial communities from rom New York Harbor, USA that are MTBE-degrading - MTBE-NYH (New York Harbor Sulfidogenic)... | ecosystem: Environmental > Aquatic > Marine >...
GGGGGACGGAGTTAGTTTAATAATTTAATTGACACCGCTGTACCTTGTCTGTATATCTTCAGGCATGCCAAGACACAAACGTATCGATATTCCTGGAGCAGTTCACCATGTTATTGTCAGGGGCCTGAACCGCCAAGATATCTTCCTTGACGACATGGATCGATCAAACTTCCTTCGTCGTCTGGAGACGGCCCTCTCTGAGGTTAGTTGCCGATGCTACGCCTGGGTATTGTTAAGCAACCACTTCCATCTTCTTATCCGAACCGGCGAACGTCCGTTGAGTGACCTGATGCGGAAAGTTCTTTCCGGCTATGCCATTTCCTTTAACCGTCGCCATAAACGGCATGGCTATCTTTTTCAGAACCGCTACAAATCTATCCTGTGCCAGGAGGAGGAATACCTTCTGGAACTGGTACGGTATATCCATCTGAATCCAGCCAGGGCGGGGATGGCCAAAGACATGGATGAACTTGACCGCTACCCTTGGTCTGGGCATGCGGCATTGCTGGGACGGCGGCAAAGGAGTTGGCAGGATCGGGAAGAAATCCTCATTCGCTTCAGCGATAAGAAACGAGAAGCCGTATCCCGTTACCGACAATTTGTTAAGGACGGCATTGCCATGGGCCGCCGAGAGGAGCTGACCGGGGGCGGGTTGCGCCGCAGTGCCGGTGGCTGGGAAGGAGTGATGAATTTGAAACGGGCTGGGGAGTATTGGCGAGGCGATGAACGGATATTAGGGAATGGCAATTTTGTCAATGCGGTGTTACGAGCGGCGGAGGAGTCATTGACTCACCGGGAGAAGTCGAAAATGCAGGGCTGGGACTTGGGACGTCTGGTTACCGAAGTCTGCGAGATATTGTCGGTTGATCCTGGGGATATACGGAAAAAAGGGCGGGCCAACAATCTTTCTTATGCCAAGGGGCTAATTTGTTATCTAGGGCATTCGCGACTCGGCCTTACCGGAATGGAACTGGCCCGGTATTTCAATATCAGCCGGCCTTCTGTGTCCCAAGCTATCCAACGAGGTGAACGATTTGCCAAGAAAAATGAGGTTAAGCTATTAAACTAACTCCGTCCCCATTACTCTGTTCGTCCCCATTACTCTGTTTATCATTTAAGTTCTGAATTAGGAAGCCCTATGGCCGAGATAGCCAGGCACCTTGGGGTGTGTACTTCTGCTATTGCCAAGGCCATTCAAAATGTGGAGAGTGCAAAAAAATAAGTGATAATTTTCAACAACGTCCCCTTTAACTTAGACTTTAACTTAGAATTTTTCTTATCACCTATCGTCAAATATGCTAAAGAGAGTCTTACACTGAGGTAGATAATCCAAGGGAGGTACTATGGTTATGCGGAAAGCCTTACTAAGGGTGCTGGTATTACTGTCTTTTATCTGTATAGTCATGCCGGGTTGCGCGGGCACACTAAGCCCGACCGCGCCGCCGGCCACCGAAGAAAAACACTCCTACGGCCCGGTAAAATCAGGCGAGGCCGGAAATTCACCCACGTACTACGACTTCGACGACGTTCTCATACCACCGGAACTAAAGCTTGATACCCAGAAGTCGATGGTTGTAAGCACTTCCACCTTTAGCGGTGGAGTGCTGGCATTCAACGGTTACGTTGATCAGGCCTCACTTATCGACTTCTTCCTTAAAAATATGGCCAAGGATAACTGGCAACTAAAGGGAAGCATCAAATACCGCCATACCGTACTTACCTTTGAGAAGCCGAACAAAGGCTGCGTAATAACCATTGGTGAACAGACATTTAACACGCCGGTAGAGATATGGATCGGCATCCTGCATGAACCGGGTACGGGGCAGCTTCCTATGAGGCAGTCGAGGCCTTAAATGATGCGCTTCTCTACACTTTCCTCTAAAAATATTTTGCTTGGGGTAACGGGCAGCATAGCCGCCTATAAGGCGGCAGAACTGGTGCGTGAACTATCCCGGCAGGGTGCGGCAGTAACTGTGGTAATGACTGAAAGCGCCGGTAAGTTCGTTGGTCTCACTACATTCAATGCCCTCTCCGGCCGGACCGTTTACACAAACCTCTTTAATAATCCGGCAGAGCCGGCCCCGCACATCAATCTCCCCCGCCAGGCCGATGCCGTTGTAATCGCCCCGGCTACAGCCAACTTCATCGGCAAGATGGCCCATGGGATAGCCGACGATCTTCTTTCCACTATAGTCCTGGCGGCCCAAAAACCTATCCTCGTCTGTCCGGCTATGAACAGCGCCATGTACGAACATCCGGCCATGAAGGGCAACCTGGAGCAGCTCCGCAAGTACGGATACCAGGTGGTTGAACCGGAAACCGGCCCTCTCGCCTGCGGAGATGAAGGGCCGGGCCGTCTGGCCGAGCCGTCCACTATATGCGAGGCCGTAAAAACAGTCCTGGAGAAAAAGGACCTCCAGGGCCGGAAGATTTTGGTAACCGCCGGGCCGACAGAAGAGCCTATAGATCCGGTTCGCTTTATCTCAAACCGTTCATCCGGCAAGATGGGTTACAGCCTGGCCCGCGTGGCCAGACGGCGGGGGGCGGAGGTTGTGCTTATCAGCGGCCCCACCTGCCTTTCCAAACCCTGGGGCATAGAGTTCGTGCCGGTACGCACTGCGGCTGAGATGCACAAGGCGGTCATGTCCTATTTTGACTGGGCCACTATTGTGATCAAGGCGGCAGCGGTGGCTGATTACGGACCTTCGACCGTTATCCCCCAAAAATTAAAAAAGGGGACACCAGATCTGTCGCTCAAGCTCACACGCACTCCGGATATACTCAAAGAATTGGGTAAGCGCAAAAAACGGCAAATTTTAGTAGGGTTTGCGGCAGAAAGCAAAAATTTAGCAGTTGAGGCGCGCCGAAAATTACAGGAAAAAAATCTGGACCTGATCGTGGCCAACGATATTACCGTTCCCGGAGCCGGTTTTGGATTCGACACTAACCAGGTAAAGATCATTACGGCGGCCGGCGGGGTAATCGATTCCCCCCTCCTTGATAAGGAAGAAATAGCGTATCTAATCCTAGACAAGGTCTTGGAAGTTATGCAAAAAAGAGGGGGAAGGTCATAAGATGCCGGTCGTGAAGGCCCAAAGTAAAGAACTCCTGGAAATACTGTCCCAGTGTAAAGACTACCTCTCCTTCCGCAAGGATATGGGGCTGGGTTTTTTGCCTGCGTCATCCGGTAAGGCTCTGTATGAAACTGTTATGTTGGAGGGAAGCCCAAAAGGCAATGAAAATAATCCCCCCGTGTCTTCCGTTAAAATCCCCCCCCGCCCCCCTTTGAGAAAGGGGGATATGGGGGGATTGACAGGCGTCTCGCCTATCGGAGAAAGGGGTTCAGAGGAAAACATCGGCTCCGGAAAGCAGCCGACCCTGGCTGACGTGCGCCGCGAGCTTGGCGATTGCGAGCGTTGCAAGTTGCACAGGACGCGCACGAATATAGTCTTTGGCGCGGGCAATGAACAGGCAAAATTAGTATTCGTAGGCGAAGGGCCGGGGCTGGACGAGGACATACAGGGAGAACCGTTTGTCGGCGCCGCCGGACAGCTTTTGACCCGGATCATTCGGGCCATAAACCTGAGGCGTGAGGATGTCTATATATGCAATATCATCAAGTGCCGGCCGCCCAAAAACCGAAACCCGGAGCCGGATGAAATAGAGGCATGCAAACCGTTCCTGCTTAAACAGTTGGATGCTATAGGGCCTCGCCTGATCTGTGCCCTGGGAAGCGTGGCAGCCCAGGCCCTGCTAGAAACAGCAGCGCCGATTGGCATATTGCGGGGCCGTTTTCATAGCTTCCGGGGCGTAAAGTTGATGCCTACCTACCACCCCGCCTATCTACTGCGCAACCCGGCTAAAAAACGAGAGGTCTGGGAAGATATGCAGATGATTCAAAAAGAATATCAGGCGTTATGATTGACGGCTTCGTAAAAAATCCATTTGCTGCGTTGCGCGGCATCCTTCGTCACTGCGGCGTAGCTACAACTACGCCTCATTCCTCAGGATTTGCGCGCCTTGCAACTGGAGCTTTTTACTGCGCCGTCCAAGCTTTGCATTAGTACGAGTTCACCATGATTATCATCAGATATGGCGGCGTGGTATTTGTAGTCTTGTGTCTTTTTTTCAGCGGCGCTACGGCCTCGACCGCCACAGGCTCCGGCCCCATTCATGTAATAGAGGTGGAAGGAAGCATAAATCCAGGGTCAGCTAAGTTCATTATCGATCATATCGAGCAAGCGGGAAAAGATAAGGCGCAATGCCTCATCATACGGCTGGACACACCGGGCGGGCTGGAGATGGCCATGCGCTCCATAGTCAAGAGCATCTTGAACTCTCCTGTGCCCATTGTAGTCTATGTCTCTCCGGCCGGGGCCAGGGCTGCCTCTGCCGGTGTGATGATCACGATTGCTGCCCACATCGCTGCCATGGCCCCGGGGACAAATATCGGGGCGGCGCATCCGGTAAATATAGGCGGAAGGGATATGGATAAGGAGATGGCCCGCAAGGCAGAAAACGACATGGTCGCCTTTGTCCGGAGCATTGCGGAAAAGAGGGGGCGCAACACCGGCTGGGTCGAGGACGCCGTTCGAAAAAGCGTCTCTATTACCGAGACGGATGCGCTCAAGCTAAAGGTCGTTGATCTTATCGCCCGCGATATGGACGACCTTCTTATCCAGTTGCATGGCCGCGAGATCCAGACCACTACCGGCATGGCAAGACTTGATACCAGCCGCGCCAGAGCCGTTACCTTCAGCGAAGGCATCGGCGAAAAGGTTCTCCGCCTTATAGCCGACCCCAACATTGCTTACATCCTGATGATGATCGGTCTGGCCGGCCTGTACTTTGAATTGGCCCATCCCGGGGCCATCTTCCCTGGAGTTATAGGGGCCATCTCCCTTATACTGGCCTTTTTCGCCTTCCAGACCCTGCCGGTTAACTACGCCGGGGTCCTGTTAATCCTTCTCTCTGCCGTGCTTTTCCTCCTCGAAATTAAAGTTGTCAGCTATGGGCTGCTCGGTCTGGGGGGAGTTATTGCCCTTGCGCTGGGCTCCATGATGTTGTTCCCAGGTGATGAGCCGTCCCTGCGCCCGGCCATGAAGGTGTTGGTCCCGACTATTGCTTCCGTCTCTGGTTTTTTTATTGCCGTGGCCTTCCTCGCTGTACGGGCAGTCAGGGCAAAACCGAAGACCGGAACGCCCGCCTTAATCGGTGAAATAGGCGTTATTAAAGAATGGTCTAACGGCAAGGGTAAGGTATTTGTCCACGGCGAGTACTGGAATGCCGTAGCGGAGGAAAGGTTAGAAGTGGGCACTGAAGTAGAAGTGGTCTCTGTTGACCGTTTTTTAGTTAAGGTCCAAAGGAAAAAAATGTCTTAGGAGGGTCTTATGTCTCTTCCATTTTTGGTGATAATCTTTCTTGCAGTATTATTCTTTGCCGGCGCCTTGCGTATTCTTAACGAATACGAGCGGGGCGTAGTCTTTCGTCTGGGCCGGGTTATCGGGGCCAAAGGGCCGGGGCTTATCATCCTTATTCCGGGTATTGATAAGATGCGAAAGGTGGATTTGCGCACCGTTACCTTGGATGTCCCGCCGCAGGACATCATAACCCGCGACAATGTCTCTGTTAAGGTCTCGGCTGTGGTCTTTTTCCGGGTTATGGACGCTATGAAGGCGGTGATTGATGTGGAGAATTACCTTTTTGCTACATCCCAGCTTGCCCAGACTACACTGAGGAGTGTCTGTGGCCAGGCCGAGATGGACGATCTTCTGGCAGAGCGGGAAAAGATCAATTCAAAGATCCAGGGGATACTGGATATGCACACCGAACCTTGGGGGGTCAAGGTAAGCGCGGTAGAGGTAAAACAGATAGACCTGCCGGTGGAGATGCAGCGGGCTATGGCGAAACAGGCGGAGGCGGAGAGAGAAAGACGGGCGAAGGTTATAAACGCGGAAGGTGAATTTCAGGCGGCAACCAAGTTAGCCGAGGCCGCCGGCATCATTGAAAAATATCCTATGGCCTTACAACTACGGTATCTTCAGACGCTGCGTGAGGTGGCTGCAGAAAATAACTCGACAACACTCTTTCCTATTCCCATAGACCTATTCAAGCCCTTTTTATCGGCTATGGAGAGCAAAAAAACAGAAGGCCTGTAGAACGTTTCATTATACCTGAGGAACCAGGAAGCCGAAGGCGCTGCCCAGTTTGCGTGCCAGATCCAGAAAATGGCGCGGTAAGGGGACTTCACGGTCCACAAGCAAGACGTGGAGTTCCTTGGCGTGGGTAAGGATGCGTGAGCTGTCGATACCCTCCTGGCTGTCGCAGAGAAACTGAACGCGCAGGGCATCGGTCAGCGGAATGCGCATCCCCTCGAATTCAACAGCGATATGGTCCATTTCCTCTGCGATGCAGGCCCTGTTTTCTTTCACAAAGGTCGCAAAAGGTTCTCCCGGATTAGGCGTGCCAAAGAAATCATTGATAATGGCCCCGGACAGTTTATTGATAAACGATGTCTCGCGATCGGGGTACTTCTGAGAGAGATGTGCCTTCAATTTCTTGAAAAAAATCATTTTGATGACTTCAACCCCTTCCCTCATGATGGGGATCAATTTACTCTCAAATTGCACGACGGCCTCCGATTCCTGCCTACAGTGATCAATATTGCTTTCCATTATTTTTGTTTTTCCTTCTCCTGTTCGTATCTGATTAACCCCGCTAAGGCAGACATCTCTTCGGCCAGGAGGTCTATCAAATCATCCAGGGTCACCATACCAACCAGTTTGCCTTGCTGATCTATTACCGGAAGACGCCGAATGCCCCTGCCGCGCATAATCCGGATACCATCTCCCACACTTGCCGATTCCCTTACGGTGAGCAGCCGGGCGCTCATGACATCTTTGACCAGACTCTGGTGCGGATCATTCCCTTCGGCTACTACCCGGATGGTTATGTCCCGGTCGGTCAGGATACCTATGGGATGTCTCTTCTCGGTAATTATTACGGTACGCACTGAATAATCCCGCATGAGCTGGGCTGCTTTATGAATGGAGTCTGTGGCATTGGCGATGACCACTTCACGGATGCAAATCTCACCGATGGACATGACATATCTCCCAATGAACGTTTTTTAAAAGGTCATGGTAAGTCCTCTGAAGGCAGACGCTTCATTTATATCCCACCGGCATAATCAAGATGGGATCGTAATTTCTGCTGATCCCCAGCACCTGCCGGATCACGTCGTTGTGAAAGGCCCCCACAATGCCGGCCCCCAGCCCCAAAGCCCCGGCCTGGAGAAAGACGTTCTGCCCGGCATGCCCGGCCTCGATGTAGGTATAAGGGATGCCTTTTTCTCCATACTTCCGGGTGCACCGTTCATATTCCCCGGTTATTATGAAGATAACAGGGGCCGCGGCCATCCAGCTCTGGTAAAGTGAGGCCCTGGCGATATCGTCCCGAACCTCTCCAGCCTTCACCTGGGTCAGTCTATGCGCCTTCGGGATGTACTGATAAACTCCGGCCTCCAATCCTTCTACCCCATTTTTCCCTGCGGCCACCCAGATGTCCAGTGGGTAGAGGGCGCCTGCAGACGGTACGGATTTATAAAGATCGTTTGCGGTGACGCCATAGGCGGCCCAGAGGATTTGGGAGATCTGCTCCAGGTTCAGGGCCTTCGCCTTAAAATGGCGGACGGTTCGCCGGGCCTTGATGGCCTCTTCCACGGACTTTTTGCCGGTAAAGGAGGGGCTGGGAAGCGGAACGTCCGTATAGGTTTGGGCCAGAGCGAAGACGGGCAGGAAAACAAAAGAGGTTATAAAAAGGATGCTCAGGGTATTCATGACATTACTTTATTAATATATCGGGATTCCTTATCTCCATACGATAATAATTATACAGGCATACAACAAGAAATCCAACCTGAATAATTACACCCTTCGCTGTTCGGGCTATATTAAAATTGATGAATTCGTAACAAAATCTTTTCACCGCTGAGCACGCCAAGTCCGCAGAGAAAAACTCTAGACTATTCAATATGTTATCTCAGCGTTCTCTGCGACCTGCGGTAATTTGTTACTTTTTACGAAGCCATCATCATTGATTGACTACACGCAGTGGCTCTTTGGCTAATTTTGCCCTTTGAGCTTTTTTCTCCATGCCCTGGAATATTTTTTGCAGACAAAACCTCATGGCAGATTTACACGATTTTGGGCTTTGCAAATAAAAACTGTCAAAATGTTTAAGCATATATTATAACTTGCCGATACAACTGATGAACTAAAAAGACAACTTGACAGCCGGATATATTTATGAAGTATAAGAAGCAATGTTAAAAAATTATAACTTCCTAAAAATATTTTATAAATCCCCCGCTAAAATGGGCGAGAGAGATTTAAGATAATGTGAACTTTTTTAACAATCTCTGGAGAAGAAGACACAAAATATGTTTTTTAAAAAACAAAAGTTTGCCCTGGGATTAGATATCGGCGCCCATTCTATAAAGGTAGCCGAGGTGACAGACTCTTCCCATGGGTTACAATTGAAAAACTTTGGTATAGCGGCTGTCCCCGCGCAGGCCATTGTCGAAGGAGTGGTAAAGGAGCGGGCACAGGTGGCTGATATTATAGCCGCACTGGTGAATAATTTAAAAATAACGGGCAAGCGCACAGCGGCATCTATCGCCGGTTATTCGGTTATTATAAAGAAGATAAACATGCCGCTTATGAGTGATAAGGAGCTGGAGGATAATATCGCGGTTGAGGCCGCACAGTATATTCCTTTTGATATTAACGACGTCTATATCGATTTCCAGATACTGGGAGCGAGCACAGAGAAAAAAGACCGCATGGACGTTATGCTGGTGGCTGCAAAGCGCGAAACGATAGACGAATACTCTGAGTTAATTCGCGATGCCAATCTTGTTCCTACCATTATCGATGTCGATCCATTTGCGCTGGAAAATGCCTATGAAGCCAATTACGACACGCAAGATCAGAACATCGCCCTGGTAGATATCGGGGCCTCCAAGATTAATATCAACATCTTGATCAACGGCGTCTCTACTTTCACCCGGGATGCCTCCTTTGGCGGCGATCAGATCACGGACCAGATTCAATCTAAGCTTGGTCTGCCATACGATCAAGCGGAAATTTTGAAGATAAGCGGCAAGGTGAACGGCGATAAGAGGCCAATCCTTGAGGAGATATTTTCTTCTACATGTTCCCTCTGGACGATGGAAATAAGGAGGGCCATTGACTTCTATTACGCAAACTATCCGGACCACAGCCTGGCCAAGATTGTACTGAGCGGCGGATCGGCCAAGATCGCCGGACTCAGCGATATCTTACGCCTGGAGACAGATATCCCGGTGGAAATATTTGATCCCTTTGCCCGCATAGATGTGGACCCTGACCGGTTTGATCCGGAGTATATAGGCCAAGTCGGCCCACAAGCCGCTATAGCTATCGGCCTGGCCCTGAGAAGTGTAGAGCTATGATTAAAATAAACCTCTTACCGGTAAGATTAGCCAAGAAGAAGGAAAACATCCGTAAACAACTATCGGTATGCCTTCTGTCCGTATTTTTTATTGTTTTAGCCATGGCTTATCTGGGCATTTCCTTTTCGTATCAGATAAAATCGCTGACTGCTGATATCGGGGAGGCCCGAAATGAGATAGGTGAATACAATAAGGTTGTCCAGGGACTCGAAGAGCAAAAAAAACAAAAGGACTTAATCCAGAAAAAACTCGATGTGCTTGGTCGGCTGCAGAGAAATAAAACCGGGCCGGTACATATGCTGGATGAAATAAGCACAAATTTGCCGGAAAAAAGGTTATGGCTCAAGGCCGTCAAACAGACCGAAAATAAGCTCCTCCTGGAAGGAGTGGCCATGGATAACGGTACTATAGCCTTATACATGAAGAGCCTGGCCGCTTCTCCTTATTTTACCAATGTGGACTTAATAAATTCGGCCCAGGAGACGGTCAACAGCGTGAAATTGATGCAGTTTAGCATTACTTGCGAGATCAGGGGGGCTTCGGTAGATACATCTATAGCGGAGCAGCCTGCCGACCAAAAAAAGAAGGGTGAGAAGAAGGCATGAAAGGGTTAAGTCTGCCACCCAAGATAGAACATATAGTTACCGGGTTGCCCTTTAAGCAGAAGATTTTGATTTATATCGGCATACTTGTGGCCCTGGTAGCGGTTTTTGTCGTCATTTTGATCGGACCCCAGTTCAGAAAGATCGGGAAGTTGCGCGGGGAGCTTGAAGACGCACAGGCCACCCTGGACAAGGTCAAACATAAAGCCGCTAATCTGGCACAATTTAAGGCTGAACTTGAGGCTACCAAGGCCCAATTCCAACAGGCCCTGTTGCTCCTCCCGGATAAGAAAGAGATCCCCTCCCTGCTGACCAACATTTCAAGTCTTGGGAACGAAGCGGGCCTGGAATTTATTCTTTTTAAGCCGAAAGAAGAGGCGCCCAAGGATTTTTATGCCGAAATCCCTGTAGAGATTATCGTTGAGGGGCCATACCACAACGTGGCCGTATTTTTTGACAGAGTGAGCAAGTTGCCGCGCATAGTCAATATCTCTAATGTCTCTATGACTGATCCCAAAAAGGCACATGGCGCGATGATGGTAAAGACCTCCTGTCTGGCCACCACGTACCGATTTGTAGAGGGCGAGCCTGGTGAAGATAAACAGAAAAACAACTAGTTGCAATATTTGCAACAAAGGTATCCGGCTGATGGCGTGCAGTTTGATGTGCCTGATGCTTATCTTTGCCGGCTGCAAGGACAAGAAAACGGAACCCCCCCTAAGTGTGCCGAATAAAGGGTCTCAGAAAGCCGAGGCCGCCTCTCCTACCTCCGGGATGAACGGCGAAATCGGGATGCCGGAAAAATATTCTTATAACCCGATCGGAAAGCCGGATCCGTTTAAGCCCTTTATATCAGAAGAAAAGACAGGGGATAAATCAAAAACCGTATCGTCCGGCAGCGTGGCCTTACCGTTGCAAGGCCTGGATATTGGCCAGTTGACGCTGGTCGCAGTCATTGCAACTAGCAGGGATCCCTACGCCATGGTGGAAGACGCATCGGGCAGGGGTTACATCTTGCGTACAGGAAGCCGTGTGGGGACGCAGGAAGGCGTTGTAACCGGCATCCTGGCAGACCGCGTGGTAGTCACGGAAACGGTGAAAGATTTTACCGGAAAAATAAGAAAACGACCCGTGATACTCAGGTTAAGTGGATCAGGGGAAGGAGAAGATTAATGGGCTGGATTAGAATACAGGTTCTGGCCATTATAGTATTCTTGGGCCTCGGCCTCTGGTTGCCGTTTGGTACAGCTCATGCGGCATCAAAACCAACATCAATCCAGGAGATTGAGTCTGTTACCGTCTCCCAAGATGAATCCACACTTCGGGTTACCATCCAGGGAAAGAAGCCGTTAACATATACCGCCTTTAAACAGGTCAATCCCCTGGCCATAATTATTGATATCCCGGAAGCAGACGTAAGTCGGGTAGTGTTCCCCACAGATTTTGATACCAGAATTATTAAGGCTATAAAAGGCATATTTTCCGGCGATAGACTGCCGGCCTATTCCCGCATAGAAATCGCATTGGTGAAAGATATTCTCTATACCGTTACCCGTATGGATAAGGGTGTAGTTATTGCTTTTCAAAGGGGCCCTGTCGTTGCCGTAAAAGAAGAGTCTGCGCCAGAACCCGATTCGGAACTTAAGGCGGAGGAGGAACCGGAAAAAGCGATCGAGACCACGGCCGGTTCAGTCGCTATGTCTCCGGCCAAAGGCATAGTTGATGTGGCGGTAGATGCCCCCGCAAAAGGGACGGTAAAAGTGCTTATCTCCGGTGATGGGATACTGCCCAGGGCCAAGTCCTTTACATTGTCTGACCCGTCCAGACTGGTTATAGACATCCCTGGAATTAAACTCGTATATCCAAAGAGAGCGGTCTCTGTCCAGAATGATCTCTTAAAAAAGATCCGTATGGCCGCAAAAGCAGACGGGGTTCGCATTGTTTTCGACTCTAAAAAGACGGAGATGTTCCCTTATTCTATCGACCAGGTTGCCGGGACCATTACGCTGTGGATCGGCAAGCAGGCCACGGCCCGCCTCCGGCAGGAAAGCCGGAAACCCGAACCGATGGTATTACCTTCGGTCGGGACTATAGAAGCTATAGACTTCGAGCCTCTGGATGAAGGCAGAGTCCGCCTTACGGTGAAAGCCGACCGGAAATTACCTTACAAGGTAATTAACGTCGCCAAAACCACTGTGCTGCTGCGTTTGGGGCAGGCTCTGTTGCCCAGGTCGTTGGCCAGACCTTATGACACCGGCTATTTTAAGGGTGCGGTAGAAGGAATAATCTCTCAGCAGTCCCGGTCCGCAAAAAATACCGTGGACATTACCATAAAGATGCGTGACGATGTCCCCTTCCAGACCATAGAAAAGGAAAATACTATCCAACTGGAATTTGCGGCCACAACCGTCCCTCCGAAACCCGACCGGTTGGCCCAAATAGCGCCGGAGCTTACGCCAGAGGTGGCAAAACTACCGGCAAAAGATGAAGCGGCCCCTGACAAGGATACCGTCTTGCCCCCGGAATTCAACGATCTGTCCGGGGATGCGGCCGCGCCGATAGACGATGGCCTTGCCAGGGTAGAAATGCCTTTTGGCCCGGGTAAGGTCTATACCGGCCAAAAGATATCTCTGGACTTCCAGAATGCCGATATCCATAACGTCCTGAGGCTACTGGCCGAGGTAAGCAAACTGAATATTGTGGCCAGCGACGATGTAACCGGCAAGGTAACCCTGAAATTAGACAGGGTCCACTGGGACCAGATTTTAGATGTGGTCCTGGAGGCCAGGGGCCTGGGGATGGTAAGAACCGGCAACGTCATTCGTATCGCCCCTCTGGCCAGGCTGGCGGAAGAGAATAAACGCCTCATCGAGCTGCAGCAGGCAGAACCCATGGCCACGGAGTATATCCAGGTAAACTACGGCAAGGCCGAAAAACTAAAGGATCAGATCGATAAGATCAGAAGTGAACGGGGTTCGGTTACATTCGATGAACGTACTAACAAGATCGTAATAAAAGACACCTCGGCCGTAATCGAAGACGCCAAGGCCATAGTAAGCTCCCTAGATGAGCCAACCCGGCAGGTGCTTATCGAGGCGCGTATTGTGGAGGCCACGGCCGATTTCTCACGTGAGTTGGGGGTACAGTGGGGCAGTGGAACTGCATCAAACATTGTCCAAAAGACCGGAGGAGAGTGGACTGTCGGGGCCCAGGGGCGGCTCGGTTCCCCCACCAACTTTGCCGTTAACCCTGGAATACCGGCTGCTGCAGATGCACTGGGTGCTATCGGATTTACCTTCGGGCGTGTGGGTACCAGCATAATCAATCTGGATGTGCGCCTCCTGGCCATGGAGAGTGACGGTAAGGTACACATAGTCTCCTCACCAAAAATCACCACCCTGGACAACAAAGAAGCGCATATCCAACAGGGAGCCAAAATACCTTATCTCAAACAGACCCAGGACGGTATCTCCACAGAATTTGTGGAGGCCACGCTTAAGCTGACCGTGGTTCCCCATATAACGCCGGACAACCGTATCGGCCTGAATATAACGGCCAAAAAAGATGAGCCGGACTGGACCAAGACAGTACAAGGCACGCCGACCCTTGATATTCGGGAGGCAAAGACGGAACTCCTGATTAATGACGGCGAGACCGTGGTGATCGGCGGGATCATTTATGAGAAGAAAACAAAAACTATCGCGGGCGTGCCTTTTTTATCCAAGGTTCCGGTATTGGGCTGGCTCTTTAAGGGTGAAAAGGACGCTACAGAGCGGACGGAGCTCCTGATCTTCCTGTCTGCAAATACCGTCAAGATGGATTAGCTGTCAGCCGTCGGCTTTCAGCTTTCGGTCTCCGAGTTCCGGGTTTTGGGTCAAAAACTCGTCGTGCCTCCGGTCATGCCTCAGGCAGATTCGCCGGGGCGAACAGATGCGCCAGGGCGGACAACTCGCAACCCTTCTCCGACTCATAACCCATCATCCATTGCCCATCCCTAATAAGCTGCTGTTTCTCTTGACAGAATCCGTTGGTAAAGGTAGTAAAAGCTGATGGTCTCGTAAAAAGTCAGAAAAGGCCGTTTTCTGTCATTCCGGCGAAAGCCGGAATCCAGCAAATTGAAGCTCCCCGCAGCAAGCTGTGGGGAATCTCCGTATGTAAGGTAAAAAGCATAGTATTCGCTCGCTAACCCCGCCGCAAGCAGCGGGGAATGCGCTCGCTATGCATGTTCAATATGTTCTGGATGCCGGATCAAGTCCGGCATGACGATTTCAGGATTTTTTACGAAATCATCAAAGGCTAAATTATGATAAAAGGAGCACAGCATGAAAGTCCTCGTTGTAGGCTCCGGTGGCCGTGAGCATGCCCTGGTCTGGAAGATTGCCCAAAGTCCGTTGGTAAAAAAAATCTACTGTGCGCCGGGCAACGCCGGTATAAGTACATTGGCTGAATGCGTAAATATCTCTGCTGAAGATATTAAGGGACTGTCCGCATTTGCCCTGAACAAAAACATAGATCTGACCGTGGTCGGGCCGGAAACGCCGTTAACTCTGGGCATTATAGACCTCTTTTCTGCCAAAAAATTATCCATATTTGGTCCGGGTAAGGAGGCTGCGGCTATTGAAGGCAGTAAAGTATTTGCCAAAAAGCTTATGGATAAGTACCGCATCCCCACCGGCAAGTACGAGGTATTTACATCAACTAGTAAGGCCATGGCATGCCTAAAAAAGGCTGCATTCCCTCTGGTAATCAAGGCCGACGGTCTTGCGGCCGGCAAGGGCGTAATAGTCGCCCAAAGTTATGAAGAAGGAACGGCTGCCGTTGACCTCATTATGCAGAAGAAGGCCTTTGGTGAGGCCGGTAATAAAATAATCATCGAAGAATTCCTGGAGGGCGAAGAGGTCTCTTTCATGGCCGTCACAGACGGCAAGACCGTTCTGCCGCTGGCCACCTCGCAAGATCATAAGGCCATTTTTGACGCGGATCGCGGCCCAAACACAGGGGGTATGGGGGCCTATTCCCCGGCGCCGCTGGTCACCCCTCAGTTGTACCGGCAAATCATGAAAGAAATTATGCAGCCTACCGTCAAGGCCCTGGCTGCAGAAGGGCAACCGTACCGCGGCGTCTTATATGCCGGTCTTATCATCAAGGACAAAACGGTCAGGGTACTGGAATTCAATTGCCGCTTCGGCGACCCGGAGGCCCAGCCTATCCTGGTGCGCATGAAAGGTGACTTGGTCAGGATCATGCAGGCTGCCATCGACGGTACGCTCGGCAATCTTTCTATTGACTGGGATCCCCGCCCGGCGGTCTGCGTGGTTATGGCCTCGCAGGGATACCCGGGAAGTTATAAAAAAGGTAAGATCATTCAAGGTCTCGCTGCCGTTTCAAAAATGAAAGATGTTGCCATCTTCCACGCCGGCACGGCCATCAAGGGTAACAGTGTTGTAACAAATGGCGGCCGGGTCCTGGGAGTAACCGCTTTTGGCAGCGATTACAAGCAGGCAATTAAATGCGCCTATGAGGCGGTGGGCCGCATCAAGTGGGAAGGCGTCTATTTCCGCAAGGATATTGGACGCAAGGCCCTGAAAAATCAGGGAAATAGTCCTTTAGTGGGTATTGTCATGGGCAGTGATTCAGACCTGCCCATTATGGTTGAGACAACTTCCGTACTTAAAAAAATGGGTATCTCCTATGAAATTACCATCGCCTCTGCCCATCGGTCTCCGCAGAGGACACATGAATATGCACAAAAAGCCGCGGCGCGTGGCCTGGAAATCATCATTGCCGGCGCCGGCGCTGCCGCCCACCTGGCCGGGGTCATTGCTTCGGAGACTACTCTGCCCGTTATCGGGGTACCGATAAACTCCTCGGCCCTGAACGGCCTTGACTCCCTTCTTTCTACTGTCCAGATGCCGCCCGGTGTCCCTGTGGCTACTATGGCCGTCGGCAAGGCCGGGGCCAGGAATGC
>Ga0068714_10004311_pt1 | contig 16057 bp, 17 predicted proteins | sample MTBNYHSulfiMetaG_FD_62988 | JGI IMG/M metagenome (GOLD analysis project Ga0068714, IMG submission 62988) | Enrichment culture microbial communities from rom New York Harbor, USA that are MTBE-degrading - MTBE-NYH (New York Harbor Sulfidogenic)... | ecosystem: Environmental > Aquatic > Marine >...
CTGATCCGCCCCGGGGACACCCTTCCCAGCGGCCAGAAACCGGAAGTGTACCCCTTGCAGGCAATGCTCACACGTATCCGTCCCCTATACGAGGAGGCCAAAAAGCGAGCCGAACAGAACTCCACTGACAAAGTGAAAAGAGCCGTCGGTATCTCTATCGGGATCTACAACTCAAATGACGACGGGGCCGATGAAGCCGCAAGCAATATCGAGCTCACTAAAGACGGAGTGATACTTTACAACACCTGGGAGGATCATGGACAGGGTGCTGACATGGGTTGCGTGGGAACGGCACACGAGGCCCTGAAAGTTCTGCAACTGCACCCCGACCAGATAAAACTGGTATGCAACGATATGGCGAAAGCTCCCAACAGCGGGGCCGCCGCGGCGAGCAGATGCCAGGTTATGGTTGGCAACGCGATAGTCGACAGCTGCCGCAAACTCCTGGATGCCATGAGGAAACCGGACGGAACGTACAGGACCTACGAGGAAATGTTTGTCGAAGGGATTCCGACATTCTACGAGGGTTACTGGCAGGCCACGGTCCGTAACGTTGACGGTGAGGCCATCACCTGCACCGGGATGGATGACGTCACAGGCCAGGGGTACCCCTTTGCAAACCACATGTTCGGCATCTTTATGGCCGAGGTAGCCGTGGACATCAAGACTGGAAAAGCATCGGTGGAAAAGTTCACCCTTGTCAGCGACGTGGGCAAGATCAACAACCTCGATGTTGTGGAAGGGCAGCACTTCGGGGGAATAGCCCAGGGAATAGGCCTTGCCCTGACTGAGGATTTCGGAGATCCGGCAAAATATACGAACCTGGTCACCTGCGGCTTCCCCTATATCAAGGATATCCCGGACGACATCCAGCTCTTCCACATGGAGACACCCAGGGAGTTCGGTCCCTTCGGTGCATCGGGGACGGGAGAGATGCCCCTTTCGGCGCCCCACCCGGCAATATTGAACGGCATAGCCAGAGCCTGCGGGGTGAGGATCTTCCAGATACCGGCTCTCCCTGAAAAGGTCCTTGAGGGAATGAAGGAGAGCGGATGTTCAGGAACCTGCGGTCTTTAGATCCCATGGCCCTGAAAGTTGTGAACCCGGGCAGGAGGAGTTGCTGAATAATGGAGAAAGCCTATACCGGGAAGATCGAAGACCTGGAACTCTTCGATGCGTCCTCCCTGGCTCCGGAAGTGACCAAGCGGGTTGTCTTCGGCCCCGGCAGATTCTGGGACGACTATACGATGAGGCATTTTTCCCTGCCTGCCGGCACCATTATTCCTGATCACGTTCACGACTGGCCGCATTACATGATAGGTCTGAGCGGTACCGGTTTCGTGATCGTCGAAGGTAAACCTCTGGAGATCCCTTCGATGGGTTGGGCTCATGTTCCGGGCGGAATTATCCACGGCTACGAAAATCCTGGCCCGGGGCCCTTCGTTTTTCTGTGCATCGTTCCCACCGAGGGTGATCCGCACATGAAACTGAAACGTTTTCGCATGGAGCGCTCCAAAAGTAAGGTTTCGAAGGGAATAGAAGAAACTCCGACAATCTAGATATCAACGGAGGAAAGCCGTCCGTGTGGAAAAACGGGCGGCTTTTCTATGAAAGATAAATGCAACAGTGTTGCAGGAAGGAGAAAAAATATGGACGCACGGGAAATTCTGCAAAACACGTCCATTCGGCTGACTCCGGTCCGGGAAGCAATTCTTGGAGTCCTGCTGAACGAGAGATGCCCTATGTCCTACAGGGAAGTGGCAGCTCGACTCCCCGAGGGGCAGGATCGTGTGACCCTGTACAGGGCGCTTTCGCTGTTCCTGAAAGAGGGGATCGTCCACAGGGTCATGGACATGAAGGGGACATGGCGTTTCTGTGCCCACGATCCCGGTCACCCCGGGTGCCCGGGGAACCACCCTCATTTTGCCTGCCGGGTCTGCGGACGGATGGAGTGCCTGATGGAACACTCCTTGCCGCACCTGGAAGTGGGGCCGGAAACCGTTGTAGAAGGAAAGCATTTGGTCTTGTACGGGATCTGCTGGGAATGTGTTGTAAAGAAAACCAGAAAGAAGGAGACTGGATCTTCATGAAGAGGATAATACCGGAACATGCCAGGATTTGGGCGGGGTTATTAATGTTGTTGATCTTCTATCTGATGACCTCAGAATGCGCGCATGCAGAGGTCTTTGCTGCTGCGGCGAGCCTTCAGCCTGTTATGGAAAAGATCTCACTGGAGTTCGAAAAGGAGAAGGGGATCCGCATGGATGCGGTTTTCGCGGCTTCAGGGCAACTGGCAAAGCAGATAGAGATGGGTGCGCCTTACGACCTTTTCCTGAGCGCAAACGAAAAATGGGCAAGATATCTTGAAGAAAAAGGCAAACTGGAGAAGGTTAAACCGGTGGCCGAGTGTCCTCTGGTACTGTGGCATGACTCCGAAAAGGCTCCTTCCCTTGATATCGCAAAGGACGGGAAGATCCGGATCGCCATCGCGGACCCCGAACTGGCCCCATACGGAGCCCTTGCCAAGCAATACCTGGAACAAACCGGAGAGTACGAAAAACTTGACAGGGATGAACGCCTGATCATAGCGGGCGATGTCCTCAAGGCAGGTCTTGCGGCAAAAAGCGGAGGCGCCGGAGCAGCCTATATCCCGTTGAGCATAGCTCAAAGACTGGGTGGTTCGTGGACAAAGGTTCCTATGCCGCCCCAGCGTCTTTTCGGGGGGATCGTGAAAGACCGGGACGCATTGGCGGCACTGGTTTTCTATGATTACCTCTTTTCACCGCCGGCTGCAGAACTGTTCCGGGAAGCAGGGTTCGAACCTGTTCAGGACTGATCCGGAGTGATTATGGAACGGGCCCTCATCATAAGCCTGAAAGTACTGGCTATCAACATACCGCTCCTTGCGCTCCTGGGTGGGGGTATCGGGTGGCTCCTGGCAAGGAGGGACTTCAGGGGACGGGAGCTGGTGTCACTCCTTGTCCAGCTCCCGATCATCCTGCCTCCCTCGGTGCTCGGGCTCTACCTTCTTTTTACTCTGGGGGGGATAAGTTTTTTCCGGGAGGCAGGATTCCTGTTCGCCTTTCCTGCAGCTGTCCTGGGGGCGCTCCTGCCGTCGCTGCCGATAATGATACAGGCTTCCAGGGCCGCCTTCGCCGGTGTGGACAGGGAACTGGAGGAGGCGGCCCTGACCCTTGGAAGAAGGCCCTGGGAGGTTTTCCTGCGCGTGACCCTCCCTCTGGCCAGAAGAACCCTGTTGGTAGGATTAGCTCTCTCCTCGGCCAGGGCCCTGGGCGATTTCGGCGTTACGTTGATGGTGGCAGGGAACATTCCTGGGAGGACCCAGACCCTCCCCCTGTATATCTATGGACAGGTGGAATCACTGAATTTTGCCAGGGCCCACCTGGCCGCCCTTCTCCTGGTGGGAGTGGGCATTGCCAGCCTCTGCCTGGTGCGCAGACTGGAGGCGGGAGCTCATGAACGCCTTGCTTGATGCGCAGATAAGCGAGCGGATAGGCGACTTTCACCTTGATGTGTCCTTAAAGCTCGGCAGGGAGATTGGTGTTCTTTTCGGACCCAGCGGGTCGGGCAAGAGTATTACCTTGCGGTGTCTTGCGGGTTTGCGAAACGTCCGGTCAGGACGAATTGCATTGTCCGGATGTGTCCTGCTGGATTCGGGCGCAGGCATATGCGAGCCCCCGCACCGGCGGAAAATGGGGCTTCTGTTCCAGGACCTGGCGCTTTTCCCCCACTTGACCGCCCTTGAAAATGTTCTTTTCGGCTGCGAAAGGACAAAAAAAGGAAGAGCGGCATCCATCGCGCGGGAATGGCTTGCCCGGGTCCGTCTTGAATCCCTGGAGAACCGTTACCCATCCCAGCTATCGGGAGGTCAGAGACAACGCGTAGCCCTGGCGAGAGCTCTTGCCAACGAACCTGAAATGCTTATGCTGGACGAACCCTTCAGTGCCCTCGACGGTCCTTTGAGGCGGAACCTTAGAAGGGAGTTGCGCAAACTTCACGCCGAGACAGGAGTCCCAATACTCTATGTAACACACCAGGTGGAGGATATATGTGCTCTTGGCGATAAAGTTTTCTTTATCGAGAAGGGCAAACTGACAGGTTCAAACCGTATCAGCGATCTGATCAGAGGCAAAGGCCGGGTCGATCTCTGGAAGATGATGGGCTGGGGAAATGTTTTCCAGGGCGACGTCCGTTTCTGCAATGAAGGGTTCCCCTCATTCCATTGGGCTTCCGGTGACCTGGCACTTAAAGACGTATCAGGCCCCGGTCCGGCTATCGCTTTCGTGAGGCCTGACCGGGTCAGGTTCCTTGACCCCCGTATGCCCGTGGATAGCGAACTTTCCAGGAACACCTTTTCCGGAAAGGTCGAGGAGGTGCTGCTTGACGGAGGGGCCCTCAGGTTGCATGTCCGGACCCCTCGCGGACACTGGCAGATAGAACAGAGGGAAACGGGGTCCCATTCAGAGATTTTCCGCCCGGGTGAAGAGGTGCATTTTGCCATTCCACCCGGGGCGATAGAATTGATCTTTCTCGAGGAGATGAAGGGAGAAGAGAATCTTGGATCGAGCATTGTTGAAGTCCGTGCATGAAGAACTTGAATCTGGCGGAGCCGGAGCGCTTTGTACTGTAGTAGGTTCTGAAGGATCCACCCCGCGTGATCTTGGAGCCTCCATGTGGGTCCGGCTTGACGGATCCATCGCAGGAACAGTCGGGGGAGGTCCACTCGAATACGCTGTCACGGGGAAAGCGTTGGAGCTCCTCCGATCAGGTTCGGGGCCGGTTCTTCACAAGGCAGTGCTGCGGAACGAAGAAAGCGGCGGCGAGACAGTATGCGGAGGGGAATCGGTGATCCTTATAGAACCTCTGGGCAGGGAGGCAGAAGTAGTTGTCTTCGGGGCCGGACATGTCGGCAAAGCGGTTGCCAGGGCTGCATATTATGCCGGGTTCCGGGTCATCGTCTGGGATGAAAGGGAAGAGTTCGCCAATCCGGAGTCAGTACCCTGGGGCAAAACGGTCGCCAGTCCTCTGGATAAAGCTTTTGACGATGGCGTCAGACTAAATAAATCTTCCTACGTCGTCGTAGTGACCAGGGAACACTCGCTGGATACGGAAGTGGTCCGCATACTTGAAGGTAAGCCGATGGCCTACCTGGGACTGATCGGATCCAGGAAGAAGATATCCTATGTCAGGGATAGCCTTATAAAGCAGGGCGTTTCCAGGGAGTATCTGGACAGGATCTTCCAGCCGGTGGGGCTTCCTGTCAGGGCCGAGACTCCTGAAGAGATAGCCGTGTCAATTCTGGCCGAGATAATAGCGGTCAGAAGGGGAGCGGATATTGCGAGTCTCAGAAGTTCCTATTCGAGGGAAGCAGGGCCTCTTTTCCCTGATCTTCCGATCGGAATTTCCGGAAATGAGGAGTAGGCCGTGGATCTAAGATCGATACCTGTTGAAGAGGCTCTTGGACATGTCCTTGCCCATGACCTTACAAAGATCGATGCCGAAAAGGGGATCAAGGGGGCGAGATTCAGGAGAGGGCATATTCTGCAGCCCGAGGATCTTCCCGTTCTCAGGGAGATGGGGCGGAGAAATCTTTCCATTATTCATCTTGATCCCGACGAGGTGCACGAGGACGAGGCAGCCTTGAGCCTAGCGAAAGCCCTTGCCGGCGAAGGGTTCGAGATTTCGGGGCCCGAGGAGGGAAGATGCAGGCTGGTCTCCACGGGGAGGGGAATTGTCCGTTTTGACCCCGAGGCGGTAAGAAGGATAAACAAAGACCGAGAATGGTCCCTGGCCTGCACTCACTGTAACTCCGTTGTGGGACCCGGGAGCGTGGTGGCCGCTTTCAGGATCCTTCCCCTGTGCCTGAAAAAAGATTCCCTTGACAGGGCTTTAGAAGCCGCTTCGCCCTTTACCCTGATGCCCTTTCTCCACAGAAGGGTCGGACTTGTTTCAACGGGCCAGGAGATCCTTGAGGGCCTGGTAAAAGATTCATTCCGTGAAAAACTTGAGAGGAAGCTGTGGGAGTTCGGAGGAAGTTTCTCTGGCCAGAGGCTCTGTGGTGACAGATCACAGGATATTGCCCACGAGATCAATGAACTGCTTGAGAGTGGATCCGACATTGTGATCTGTACCGGGGGGATGAGCATCGATGCCGATGACCGAACTCCACAGGCAATAGAGACCGTCTCTGACAAGGTTCTTTTCCGTGGTATCCCGATGATCCCGGGATCGAACCTGATGCTTGCCGTTAAGGACCGATCATGGATAATCGGAGCCCCGGCCTGTGTTGCCCACGATGAGCGGACAGCCCTTGACCGCCTTCTGATAGCGATCTTTGCCGGTTCAGGGAACGACCTGGACATCTCCCTCTGGGGCGAAGGCGGTCTTTGCAGGAGGTGCGTTGCCTGCAACTTCCCCGAATGCGAGTTTGCAAGGCTTCCTTCATGAAAGGAGGTTATCCGTCAAAGGATAAGCCTGTAAAGTTTTTCAGGGCGGCCTACGCTGCTGATGTCGTATTCGAAAGAGGCCTGGCCGCTGGCAGCCAGGTATTCCAGATAGCGCCTTGCCGTAGAACGGGACACACCCACAAGGGTCGCGGCCGTAGAAGCGGACAGTGCCTTGCCGCTTTCCGCCATACATGAGTGCAGGCGTTCCATCAGCTTCACCTGGATGCCTTTGGGGTATTCTTCGAAACCATCATGGGATCTTCCCCTCAGACCGGTGATCTGATCCAGGTCTTTCTGGCGCCATGGGTTGGTCCGTTGGGTCAGCCCCTGGTGATAGTGGTAGTAGGCGACCAGGGCCCGCTCCAGGCGATCTGTTGAGAAGGGTTTGATCAGATAGTCGAAGACGCCGAGGCAAATGCATCCGCGGACAATGTCAGGGTCTACCCCGTTGGAAAGTATCAGCCAGTCTATGCTGGGAAACCTTGTCCGGGCCTCCCTCAGTGAGTTCAGCCCGTCCCATCCTTCGATAAAGATGTCCAGCAGGACCAGGTGTACATTGCCGCGCTGGAGGCAATCCTCCAGTTCACGGCCGCTGGTAACTGTCTCCCTCAGCCGGAGGTTCTGCGACCTGGAAAGAGCCACCGCGTACTGGTTCTGGCGATCCAGAGAACTGTCGGCGATCACGCATGAAAGAATCATCAGGGTGCTCTCCACGTGGCTATCGAGGGAAGGACAAAACAAATTTTACAAGAGCACTTCGACAGTGCACTATACAATGTTCCTGTTCCTCCTTTCCAAAAGGGAGGCGCAGCCGTTTCCAGCCACACCCTGACGTCCGGCCCCCCTGGGATCAAAATCCTTTAGGGTAACCGGCTCGGAGAAACGAGCTATTTCTTAAAAGTATAAACTACGAACGCCATATTGCAAAAGCAAAAAAGGAGCGCCCCAGGGGCGCTCCCGTATATATTGTGGACCCTTTCCCCTAATCAGTGCCTATCATCACGCTGGAAGCCTTGATGACGGCATAGACTTCCTTGCCCGCCTTGAGGCCCAGTTTCTCGGCGGAATCCTTTGAGATCATGGAGACTATTTCCTCTCCGCCCTTGAGTTCGACTATGACCTCGGTGTTCACAGCTCCCGCCTTTATCTCTTTGACCTTGCCCTTGAGTGCGTTTCGTGCGCTGAGTTTCATATTATCCACCTCCGCTCAAATACCCATAGGGGTTTGTCTTCTTGTTTGCATAAAAATTTTATCACACAGCAAGTGACTTATCAAATATGACCTGTTGCCCATATTTTAAAGGCCTGCTCTTTGCAGCCGCCCTATGATCCACGAAACTGCAAGCCCCGCAGCGAACCCTGCCGCCATGTTGAAGTATATAGAGAAAGCAACTGTTGCCCCTATTACGATCCAGTCCCGGGAAGATCTGACGGATTCCAGGAATTTGGCCAGTTCTATTCCCACCATAATCATCATTGCCCCGACGATCGCCATCGGGAATGACCTGAACATGGATGCTATGGACCCGGAAAGGAATATGCCCAGCAATATTTCCAGCGAGCCCTCGATTATGTTCGCCCCGCCTGTACGGGCCCCGAAATAGTACTGTCCTGCCAGGCCTCCAGCCCCGTGGCACAGGGGTATGCCTCCGATGAAGGGGCCCAGGAGGTTCATGATGCCCATGTTCAGGGAGAGTTGCCTGACCGATACGCTGCGGTCCTGCCAGTATTTTGATATGAGGGCCGATGTGGCAATGACGGCATTGGTTGCGGTCAGTGGTATCTGGGAGAAGCCGCCGTCCCTCATGGCTGGCCATAAAAGGCTCATGTCGAGTTTAAGCAGCGGCGGCAGGGCAAGGGACATAGGCTGGATGCTGGAGAGGTCACCCCTGAACGCCATGAGGGCAATTCCCACTGCCACCAGGACCAGCGAGGCAGGCGCGAACCTGTTGTCCCTCAGCAGAATGATAATAAGGATCGAAACTGCCGCGAGAAACCAGGCTCCCTGGATCATCCTGAAACCCTGCATTGCCAGGAGGATCCCGAGGGAGAACTGTATCCCCCTTATAACCGAGTGAGGCGTGCGAGCAGCAATCCAGTTAATGGCCCCCGACAGTCCCAGCAGCAGCCAGGTTATCCCCATGGCAAAGGCCGATACGTAGACCTGGCCTGGAGACCATACCTGGGCAATGGCCATGACCGCAAGGACCTTCATGGGTTCTATCGGCATTGGAAGCCTGTATATCACCCCGGTGATGATGTTAGCCAGGCCCAAAAAAACCAGCATGCCTGCAGGGTTCACCCCGCAGACGGTGATGTATCCCACTGCCAGGGGGAGGAGTGTTCCAAGGTCTCCCAAAGACCCCCCAAGTTCCCTGAGGCTGAATTCAAAGGAGCCTATTCGTGCCATGAAACCTCCCCGATCCTTGTTTGATACGTGTTGTCCCCCCTAAAGGGAGCGAATGGAACTGAGATTGGTCTTTGCAGTCAAATGTACCTTAAAACCGCAAATTATCATATTAGGGCAGATAATTCTCAGTCTGAACGGCGGACAGGTGATCAACGATCACCCCACTGGATGATCACGTGGAGAATGAGAGTTTCAAGGGCTCAGACGCAAGGGTTCTTGACCCCTTAGTGTATGTATAGGAGAGTGCTATTATTAGTGATCATGTTCAAGTCGATCCGTAACTGGGCAGAGAAGCACCCCCTGATATTTGCCCCCGGTCTTGTGGGGCTGGCGACTCTTCTGTTCCTTCCGGGGAGGGAACTCCTCGGAAAGGGGCATTGGGCATTGCTATACCTCCTGGTGATCTCCATTGTCGCTTCCATGGCAGGATCAAGACCCTCGCTCGTGGCTGCCATTGCTGCCTTCCTTTCCTGGAACGTCTTTTTCCTGCCTCCATACAGGACATTCCATGTTGATGACCCGAAGGACTGGATCTCGCTGGGGGTTTTCCTGGTCGTGGGGGTCCTTATCAGTCTTATTTCCGGGCGCCTCAGGGAGAGAGAGGCCCTGGCTGTCGCGCAGGAGAGGGAGATGGGGCTCCTGAACCGACTGACAGGCCGCCTGCTGGCGATCCAGGGTCCCTTTGAGATGGCCGAAGCGCTTTGCACAGAGATCGACAGGGTATTTTCCCCACGGTTCATCAGGTTCCACCAGGTCGAAAATGAAAAGGTCAGGATCATCCTTCACGGGGCCAAGGCGGAACTGGAAGTTGATCCTCTTGAGGGTGATTTCCTGGACTGGGTGGTAAGGAATGGAACGTCGGTGATCCCGGGGACGGCGGAACAGCAGAAGGGCGGCAGATCCCCTGTAAGGGAGAATGCAGTACCTCATAACAAGGTGTTCCCTTCTATTAAAAGGAAAGATCTTTTCATCGCGGCCCGGTCCTCAGCAAGGATCGAAGGTGTGCTGCACTTAGGGGAGCGCCTTAACCAGGCTCTCTACAGCGACAGCGAGATACAGCTTCTTAGCGCGGCTGCCGACATGGCGGGAACTTTCCTCGAGCGCAGCCGCCTGGAGGAATCGGCCCGGCAGGCAGAGACTCTGAAGGAAGGGGACAAACTGAAGTCGGCGATCTTCTCTTCTGTCTCCCACGAGTTGAAGACTCCCCTCTCTTCGCTTACGGCTACTATCTCGGGGCTTCTGGAAGGCGACCAGCCCTGGGACCCGTCCCGTATCAGGGAAGAACTGGGATCGGTAAAGAAGGACCTGGACAGGCTGAGCCATTCGATCAGTTCCCTGCTGGATCTGTCCAGGCTTGCCGCCGAAACCTGGAAACCGGACCTGCAGTGGGTCGAGCCCGGTGAGATACTGGGAAATGTACTCTTCCGGCTGGATCCTTCCGAAAGAGAAAGAGTGAAGGTCGATATCCCTGACAACATGCCGCTCGTAAACGTGGATTTTCAGCAGTGGGGGAGGCTGCTGATGCATATCCTGGAGAATGCCCTTGCGTACAGCCCGCCCGGAAGCCCTGTGGTTGTGGGTTTTAACAGGACACCCTCGGGGTTTGAGTCCTGGATATCTGATGAAGGTCCGGGGATACCCGGGGAGGAAAAGGAAAAAGTCTTCAATAAATTCTACCGGGGGAGCCATTCCGAAATATCCCCCGGAGGGACAGGGCTGGGACTTACCATCGCCAGGGAGATCGCCAGGGTGCATAACGGGACGATAAGGATAGAGGACAACAGTCCAAGAGGGACAAGGTTCATCGTCCTCCTTCCGCCTGAAAAAGTTAAAGAAACGGGGGATTGAGGGATTTTGGGCATTCCGGAGAGAAATGCAAGGATCCTTGTGATAGATGATGAAGATTCCATCAGGAGAGCCCTCAGGTCTATCCTGTCGGTGAGAAAATACGATGTAAGCCTTGCATCGACAGCTGCAGGGGGGATCAACGCCGCGATAGAGACCAACCCCGAACTTGTAATACTCGACCTGTCCCTCCCGGACATGGACGGAATAGAGGTTTGCCGGGAACTCCGTACCTGGATGACTTGCCCCATACTCATACTGTCGGTGAGGGCCAATGAAGCCGACAAGGTGAAGGCTCTTGATATGGGCGCCGACGATTACCTGACCAAGCCTTTCTCGGCGGGGGAACTTCTTGCCAGGATGAGGGCCCTTCTGAGGAGGGCCGAGTCAAGGGTCTGTCAACCTCCCGAGATCCAGGCAGGCGGCCTTGTGGTCAACCTTGCCCGCAGGCAGGTATTTATGGAAGGCCAGGAGATCCCCCTTACCCGGACTGAATTCGAGATCCTTGCGATGCTGGCGCAGAACATAGATTGTGTGGTGACCTACCGCATGCTTGCCGAGAAGATCTGGGGGGGCGACGAGGAGAAAGATCCCCAGCTTATCAGGGTCCACGTCAGCAACCTCAGGAAAAAGATAGAACCGGATCATTCCCTTCCCTGTTTTATCCACACCGAACCTGGAATAGGTTTTCGCTTCACCGTTCAATGACCTCTTTACGGAAAATTTAGACCCCGGGTACATTTCTTGCCGAAGTCTTTACCCCCCTTCTGCTAACTTCATCCAAGTGTCAGGGATCATCTTCTTAAGATGGAGGGAAACAATGATCGATCGTGACTTCCGGTCGGCGCTGGATAACCTGAAGTCAGGGTCCATGGATCCGGATGCCGATATCGAACTTGTTACGAAATACCTTGACCGGAAAGAGGCCAACCTGTTGGACCTCAGAAGGGCCGGTCTTCCCGGAGAGGTAATAGAAGCCTGTTTTCTTCTGAGCAACTGCGGGGATTCACTGGTCCCCGAGAGGCTCTGTTGCTTGCGTGCCAATCCGCTGGCCCGGTCGGGAAAAGCAAGAAAGATCCGTGAAAAGATCCGGATCGCCGAGCTTGGAGGGGAATCTCCGGGGTCGATAAAGATCCTCAGGGGATCGCTTGAACAGGCCCTGGAGATACTTGAGACAGATCCCTGGGATGACTTGCCGAAAGTCGAAGAGCGGGACAGGGGATCAGGGATCCTGGATGCTGATGATATTCCGTTCTGGGAAAAGGAGTGAGGCACTGTGCTGGTTGCTCTCGGGGATCTGAAAAAGGAAAAATGCACTTTCACCTTCGATGAGAAAGGTGAATTGAATATCTCTTTTCCTGATCATTCCCGGATCATTGACGGGAAGCAAGGCATCCTTGTCCTGGGCGGGGATGTCGGGTCCCGAAAAAGCGATGCCGAACGCTGGCTGGAACAAGAACAAAAGAATTGAACCGGCGCAGATCTACACTGACCGGCATGACAATTCTTCCGTGGTAGAGGATAATCTTTCCGGCATAGATCGTTCCGGAGAGGTTGTTGCCTTATAAGAACCAGGACATTTACCTCACTTCCCATTGAAAAAAAGATAGTGTTAGGGTTCCTGTCGCTTATTGCTTCGGGGACGCTTTTGCTCCTGGTATTTAACGCCGGGGCAAGGCCCCTGGGGTTGATAGATGCCCTTTTCACTGCGACTTCCGCGGTATGTGTGACGGGGCTCATAGTTGTGGACACGGGGAAAGATCTTTCACTGGCATCCCAGGGCGTTGTGCTGTTTCTGATCCAGTTGGGAGGCCTGGGCGTCATGACAGCCACCACGACCTTTTTTCTCCTGGTGAGGGAGAGGATCGGCCTCCGTCAGCGCATGTTCTTTGCAGGCGGGTTTGGACTTGAATCCCCCTCCGGTGTCATCAGGCTTCTGATACGGATCCTCTTTCTTACCTTTGCGATAGAAGGTATCGGCATTATCCCCCTTTACTTCGGTTTCCTGAACTCGGGAATGACCCATGGGAGGTCCCTCTACAGTGCGGTCTTCCATAGCGTCAGTGCCTTCTGCAATGCAGGGTTCTCACTGTTCCCCGATAACCTCGAAAGCTTTTCGAAGACCATACTCGTACCAGGAACAGTTATCTGTCTTGTAGTTATCGGCGGATTGGGCTTTGTCGTCCTGACGGAACTGAGAGAGATGTTCCTGCGGGCACGAAGGCTCTCCGTTCAGTCGAAGCTTGTCCTTGTAACGACCATCTCCCTGGTTATCCTGGGGTCTGTGGTCCTGGTCTTGACGGAGTGGGGCAACGCATTTGGAGATCTTCAGGCAGGATGGAAGGTCTGGAACGGGGTCTTTTCAAGCATTACACCCAGAACTGCGGGTTTCGATACGGTCGCCCCTGCGAACTTCTCTTCTGCAGGTATTTTCGTGCTTGTTGTGCTTATGATCATAGGGGCCTCGCCCGGCTCGACAGGGGGAGGTTTCAAGACTACCACTCTTGCGATCCTGCTGGTTTCCACCTGGAATTTCCTGAAAGGTCGCCATGAAGTCCAATTATGGAACAGGAAGCTGCCTTTCCGGGTCGTACAGAGGTCGGTCACGGTGGTCGTCCTTTACCTGGGTACACTGATTGTGGGCATTGGGTTACTGGCCCTGATCGAGCCGTTCCCCTTCAGGACGCTTTTTTTTGAGGCTGCCTCGGCTCTCGGGACGGTAGGGTTGTCGCTTGGGATAACCCCTGAATTGAGCGATGCCGGCAAGATCGTGATTATCCTGATGATGTTCTGGGGTAGAGTTGGGATAGTGACGTTCCTTTACAGCCTTTTGAAACGCGAGACCAGGGAGAGGGTATCCTACCCGGTGGCAGAGGTTCCTGTAGGTTAGGGGGGAGAAAGATGAAGAATAACAACAACAAGCGTAACCACCACAGTGTGATCCTTATCGTAGGGCTCGGGAGGTTCGGACAGGCGCTCTGCAAGTCACTGACGGAGCAGGGAAACCAGGTTATCGCGGTAGACCGGTCAAGGCAACTTGTAGAAGAGATGGCGGATATTGTCGATATATCTGTTCAGGCTGACGCCACGGATGCCGAGGCTCTGGAGAAGGTGGGTGCCAAGGAGGCCGACGTCGCTGTTATAGCCATCGGAGGCAATATTGAGGCCAGCATCCTGGCAACGACGATCCTCAAAGACCTTGGGGTGCCCGAGGTGGTAGCGAGGGCACAAAACAACATACACGCGAGGGTCCTTGCCCGGGTGGGCGCTACCCGGGTAGTGTTTCCGGAGAAGGACATGGGCGAACGCCTCGCGGCACTCATGATGCATCCCTGGATGTCCCACTTCGCCCAACTGCCGGGTTCCCATTTTTACGTGGGCGAGATAAGTCCCCTTCCGGAAATGGAGGGCAAGACCCTTGCGGAACTGGATTTCAGGACCCGTTACAACGCAGTCGTGCTGCACGTCAACCGTTCGGGTGAGAGGTTCATCCCCAAGGCAGATACGGTCATCCAGGACGGCGACAGGATACTGGTGGCAGGGCTGAAGGAGGATCTGGAGGCGTGGATCGAGGACTGACAAGGCTCTGGGTGACATGATCCTGCAGGATCGGCACCCCCTTTCATTAAATAAATTGATTGAATTACAGGCCCCGGTGAGATCCTGCACCGGGGTCCTGTTTTTCCCCCTTCATACAGACTGTCAGTCTGCTGGTCAGGAGATCTCTATCCCCCCGAGTGCATTGCGACTGCATTGGCCGATAATAATTCTACGGAAAGAGTTTTTGACAGGGCACGTCGTCTTTGGGGCGGCAATATCCCTTGCGGCATGACCGTGAGAATCTGAATTACTCATCAGGGTTCAATGTTTAATACACTCTTCAATGAAGCGCTTGTAACTTGAATCACTTTGTTGACAGAATTTTCAGATTTAGTTACATTCGTTTGGTGCTCTGTCTGTATTCTACTTGCATGCAACTACAACCCTTAAAGAGGTGTTTGTATGCCCCCGAAATTGACCTCCAAGACATCAAAAAAGGACCAGGCTTATGAAAAGATCAGGGCTCTTATTTGCCAGCCGGGCGCAAGGGCTTATCAGAACCTGACCGAAACGGCCCTTGCCAAACAGCTTCAGATAAGCCGGACCCCTGTAAGGGAGGCCCTTATCGAACTCCAGTCTGAAGGTTTTCTTTCAATAATCCCCAATCGCGGAATTTTTATTCATGACCCCTCCATTAGCGAGGTCAGGAGCCTTTACGATATCCGGATAGCCCTGGAACAGTTTGTCCTTGGGGAGCTTTGCGGTTCACTCAAGGAAGAAGATTTTAAAGCTCTACAGGAGATCATGGATAAACAGGCGAGGTGCATCCCGGAAACCAGGACAGATGAGTTCATCACCGAAGACAGGAATTTCCACTTATATTTCTTCAAGACTTTCGGGAACCCCCTCATGCTTGAACAATTCCTCACCCTTCGAAGCCGTTTATACAGGGTCAATTACAGAATGCTTCAGTCCAGCGATAACATGACAACCTTCCATAGCGAGCATGAGAGGATAGTCGGTTTCCTGAAGGCTGGCAACAAGCTTGAGGCGATCTCAGGTATGGGCTTCCACCTGAAGGGAGCAAAGAGCAGGCTGCTGTAACAGGTTTGTTTCGAGAATTTTTGAGAGTTCCCCGGAATTTTTCGGGAGATACCTGGAAAGGGGTGGGAGTGGAGTTTACTAATGAACGCAGGGAGCGGAACAAATTCTCTGGAAGTAACTAAAAGAGTTTTGAGGGAGGTAAGAGAGTATGCGTAAGCTTGCAGTTATTTTCCTTGCGGTTCTTCTGGCAGTTTCGGTGGTTCCTTTCGCGGCCGGCGCGGCTGAGAAACCCATTGAGTGGGTCGTTCAGGGATGTTTCACGACATCTCTCCCGATCGGCATGTTTCTCCCGATGTGGGCGGAGAAGGTTGAAGCGTTGAGCGGCGGGAGGATGAAGATCCAGGTCCACAGCGTAGGCGAGATAGTGCCTGGACCGGCAGTTTTCGAGTCAGTCAGGGACGGAGTCCTCGATGCCGGGCAGAACACCCCGGCCTGGCAGAAAGGGCAATACCCGGCAGGAGACCTTTTTTATACCCTCCCCGGCGGCGTTACTGAAACCAACGACCTCCTGGTCTGGATGTACGGTGGCGGCGGCCAGGAACTGATGCAGGAGATGTACGGCGATATCATCAAGGTCTTCCCGCTTGGGCTGACTCCCCCGGAAACGGGGATCTGGTCCACCAAGCCCGTCAGGACCCTCGCTGATTTCAAGGGACTCAAGATACGTTCCGCAGGCCTCTGCATGGAGCTC
>Ga0068714_10004312_pt1 | contig 16057 bp, 12 predicted proteins | sample MTBNYHSulfiMetaG_FD_62988 | JGI IMG/M metagenome (GOLD analysis project Ga0068714, IMG submission 62988) | Enrichment culture microbial communities from rom New York Harbor, USA that are MTBE-degrading - MTBE-NYH (New York Harbor Sulfidogenic)... | ecosystem: Environmental > Aquatic > Marine >...
CGGCAATTCGGATTCCAACACAGCCTGGCGGATGGCTGCGATATCTTGCGTCTCCAGAACGTGCGCCAATCCATTGTAAGCCAGCAGAGATTGATATGCGGTGGTGGTCAAGCAAAAGCCTGGCGGGACTGGCAGCCCTTGCTGCGTTAGCTCGGCGAGTCGCGCCCCTTTCTGGCCAACCACCGGATAATCTTCTTTTAGAAAATCGTGAAAACTGATAACGTTACGCCCGAAGGTCATCGAGTTGTCCCCGTTGTACGGCAAGCCGAACGATCTGAAGTGAAGTCAATGGACTACGATGTCGGATAAGGATGGCTGCGATGCCAGTCCCGTGTTCATGACCCAAGCACATGTCTTGTCTAGTGCATCCAGCACGAAATCGACCTCTGCCTCCTGGATGACCAGTGGAGGCATGATCTGGACTGTGCTGGGACGGTGGTTGGCGAATACGGCGATGACGCCGTTGTGCGCCAAGCCCATACTCATCAATGGTCCCAGCCCGTCCTCGATCATCTCCAGGCCGATCATCAACCCTCTCTGCCTCCAACCGGCGACGAGCGGGTATTTGGCTTGCAGTTGTTGGAACCCTGTCGCGAAACGGTTACCCATTGCCCGTACGTGAGCCAGAAACGCGGGTTGAGCCGTTTCTTCCACAACCTTCCGTGCGACGATACAGCCCAATTCCGCACCACCGAAACTCGCGAGATGGATGAATGGATTCTCCTGAAAGAAGCCGTCCAGATGTGGGCGGTGGCATGTGGCGGAGATCGGATACACGGCTCCGCTCAAGCCCTTGCCGGTCACGAGAATATCGGGCACAACGTTCCATTCATCGATGGCCCACATCCGGCCTGTCCGTCCCAGCCCGGATTGCACTTCGTCGATGATGAATTGCACGCCGTATTGATCGCAAAGCCTTCTGACTTCCGCATAATACTCGTGCGGCGGGATGAGCATCCCAGCGGTAGCCGGAATGGTCTCCACGATGACGGCGGCAGTATCCTCGTCGATCTCAACCGCCAGCGCTTCGACGTCGCCAAAGGGCACTTTAGTGAAGCCCGGCGGCATCGGGCCGAATTTGCCGCGGAACGCGTCATCGCCCGTCGCCAGGGCAAACCCGGTATGCCCGTGGTAACCCTTCTCGACCGAGATGACGTTGGGGCGTTTCGTGTAGCCCCGCGCGAGCTTGAGTGCGATCTCGATCGCCTCCGCCCCACCCGGCGAAAAAGTGCTGTATTGGATGTCGCCGGGGGTGACCGCCGCCAGCAATCTGCCCAGATTGGCGCGGGCTTCGCTCAACAACATGTGGTCGCCGACGTCGACCTCGTCCAATGCTTTCTTGAGCGTGTCGACGAACAGAGCCGGACGATGCCCGAAGTTGAATACTCCTCCGGAACAGCGGCAGTTCAGCAGCCTTTTTTGGCCCGCCACATCCCAGATCCAGACTCCCTCACGCTTACCGGGGATGAAATCCATTCCCAACCGCTGAAAGGTCTCGACCCGACCTGGATTCACGTAGGTGGCATAATCCTTGAGAATATCCGACTGCGGTTGCTGACCAATGAACATCGTGATGGCTCCGCCTCCCTAATCAACTCAGGTTTGGTTGCTGCATGACTGTGGAGATTCTATCACAGATTGAGGTTAAATCCAAGAGCGCGAGAGAGGAATGAACCCCACAACCGGCAACCAGCTTCCCCTGAACGGCGACGCTGGCCTCGCATGCATCTTTACCGCCGGCAGAATGGTTCATTGCTCGAAGCGAATGGCCGTATCCCGGTTCGCCAGCTCCGCGAGAGATTTTTCGTAGACGCTCAATGCGAAGCCACCGAACAGGACGAAACGGACCAGTTGGATGCGCGTTTCACCCTTGAGATACTCGGATGCCGCACGCAATGCCACGCGTGCGGCCTGATCGATGGGATAACCGTATATTCCGGTGCTGATGGAGGGGAAGGCGATGGTTCTCACATCGTTTTCTTCGGCGACTTGCAACGAAGAGCGATAGGCACTGGCGAGCATGTGTGGTTCGCCGCGGGTGCCGTCGCGCCAAACTGGCCCAACGGTATGGATCACAAAACGGGCAGGCAAACGGCCTGCACCGGTAACGACGGCTGTGCCGGTGGGACATCGACCGATCTTGCGGCATTCGGCCATGATCTCCGGGCCGCCGGCACGGTGAATACTCCCATCGACACCTCCGCCTCCACGCAGTCCTTCGTTGGCGGCGTTGACAATCGCATCCACGTGCTGCTTGGTGATGTCGCCCTCGACCAACTCGAGTGTGCTGCGACCGATTGTTGCACGCATGATTCCACCCCCTTCAGGGAAGTTGCTTTGAACCCGCCGGTCATAACAGCATGTCTATTTCAAAACGTCTTCTGCCAACTGTGCGTAGACAGCGGCAGCTTTGAAAACATCCTCTATCCGGATCTGATCGTCGATGGTGTGCGCGAATTGTTCGTCACCGGGGCCGAAGCCAAGCGTCGGGATATGGGCCGTACCCTGGGAATAGACTCCGTCAGTCGAGAAATCCCACTGGCGCAGCTCCGGTGTGAAATCGAGTGACTTCCGTATCGCCTGCACAGTGGCCTGGACCAACGGGTGGTCTTCGTCGATCAGCCACGCAGGGTAGTATTCCGGCGTACGACATGCGTACCCGGTCCAACTCGTGGAGCTGTGTTCCGTCAGCGTGACGTCGGCGTCGATGCCGGCTTGTTCCACGAGCATTTTGATGGGAGTAAGGACACTTTCTTCCGTCTCGCCCAACACGAGTCGCCGGTCGATGAAGAAGCTGCACGAGTCAGGGATCACGTTGCGGCTGCCGCCGGTGTTTTCGATATAGGTCACGGCGAGTGTTGCCTGTCCCATTAAGTCGTGGGCCGGCAGCTCTGCTGCCATATTCTCGATCTGTTGGATCAGGCGGGCGGCCTTGTAGATGGCGTTGTCCCCGCGATGTGGTGCGGAGCCGTGGCTCGCCTTGCCTTTGGTGGTTATTTTGATCTCCATGCGTCCGCGCTGCCCCCGGCTTACCTGCAGGTTCGTGGCTTCACCCAACACGACGAAGTCAGGGCGAATCCCCTCCTCTTCAACGAGAACGCGCATGGAAAGCCCCTCACAAGGCTCCTCCTGGGCGATTCCAACGACGTACAACGTACCCGACAGCGCGCCCCGACGGTCTCTGAGCATCTTGGCGCCATAGACCATCGCAGCGAGAGCTCCTTTCATGTCACATGCCCCCCGGCCATAGAGCACGCCATCGGCAATCTCTGCCCCGAAGGGGTCCCGTTTCCACGCTGACGGATCACCGACTCCCACAGTGTCCATGTGCCCGTCATACAACAGCGTGGGCTTCCCTGTGTCATCCCCTAACTGGCCGATGACATTCCCCACGCGATCGATGCGCACGGCATCGAATCCCACTTTGCGCATCTCGGTGGCGATCCGCTTGGCTACGTCTCCCTCCTGGTGCGAGAAACTGGGCGTCCGGATCAGATCCTGGAGAAAAAGAATTGCCGCCTGCTGATCCTCTTTGGAAAGCTGATACACGATGGCTAATCTCCTTCAGTTAGTGTAGTCGTCAATTCCTGTGGTACCGGATGTCCCGCAGATTGAAAGACACTGCCAGAACTAATGGGCCGGGTCATCTCGCTCCCGATTGCCGCCCTGGGTTGATCAGAAGGTTTCGATAAATCCTAATAGGCTCCATCACCGAAGATGACGCGCGGGATCGTACGCAAAGTGATAATGGTGTCCAACGCTGGTGACCAGTTCTCGATGTAGTAGATATCGAGCAATACCATCTCGTCGAAGGTCAGATCGCTGCGCCCACTGACCTGCCAAAGACCGGTCAGTCCCGGTGCGATCTCCAGCCTTTTTTTGTGCCACTCCTGATATTCATCTACTTCTTTGGGCAGAGGCGGACGCGGTCCGACCAGACTCATCTCACCGCGCAGTACATTGTGGAGCTGAGGTAACTCGTCGAAGCTGAACCGCCGCAGGATTTTACCAACTCGTGTCAGGCGGGGGTCGTCTCTCATCTTGAAGAGCGGACCGGTCGCCTCGTTTCTTTCGGCCAACTTGTCTTGCTCCTGTTCCGCGCCTACGCGCATTGAGCGGAATTTGTGCAACGTGAAAGTCTTACCGTCTTTTCCCACCCTTGTCTGACGGAAAAGAACCGGTCCGGGTGAATCGAGCATGATAGCCAAGGCGATCAACCCCAACAGCGGTGCAAGGGCGATCAGTGCAGTGGCAGAGGCGATGATGTCGATAGCACGCTTGACAATCAGTCCCCAACGGCTGAAGGTGATCTCGCGAATACCGATCAACGGAATGCCGTTCAGGTCCTCGATCTCTACGCGACTCAGGCTCATCTGGAAAAGGTCTGGCACGAGACGAGCGGTCACGTTCTGTCGCTCGCACTGCGCCATGATGTTAACGATCTTGCGGTGGTACATCCAGGGCAATGTGATGATGACTTCCTCGATATTGCTGTCTTCTGCCTGGATCAGGTTCCGCAAATTGTCGATAGTACCCAGACCTTTGAAACGTCCGATTTCGGAATTGGATTTTTCGGGGTCGTCGTCGATGAAGCCGAGGATCTGGTAGCCAAGCTCCGGTTGCGCAACGATCGTGCGCATCACCATCCGGCCGGTCTCCCCTGCACCCACGATCAGAACGCGCCGCACACCGATGCCGCGTTCGCGCAATTGGACCAGGACCAGGTTCTTTAGAAGCCGGCTGAAACCCAAAAGAAACACGATCAGGACGAAGGCGTAGATAAAGATGAGTCGGGAGTAGAAGTACGGGCGGTAGAAGAACAGGCCGACGACCATGATGATCACGCCGGTGGTCGTGCCCCTGATGATGCGGTACACTTCATTGAGCCAGGACCGCCCTCGTGGAAACTCGTAGACTCCATCCAGCCAATAGGCGACGATCAAGACGACGGTCAGCAGCAGACCGATCGGCAAATATTCCGAATAGGGGACATAGTTCGCTTCATCGACGATGCGAATCCACTGTAATTCGTAGCGAATCCAGTATCCGATGGCGAATGCCACATTGATCAGTACGATGTCGGATAATACCAGACTCAAAAGGAGCCACCGCCTGTATTGACGGAACACTCATCAACCTCCATGGGCCAGTACACGGTCATAGACAGACAGGGTCTGGCGCGTTGTTTCCTCCCAGGAAAAATGCGACGCGCGGTACAAGCCTTGCTGGCGCAGCTGCTCCTTAAATGCGTCATCGGTCAGTACCTGTCTCATGGCATCGGCTAACCCTTCGACGTCGTCCGGAGGAAGGAGCAACCCGGCATCACCGACCACTTCCGGCAGCGATGCTGCGTCAGAAGCGATGACCGGCGTCCCGCAAGCCATCGCTTCCAACACCGGAAGTCCAAAGCCTTCGTATCGGGACGGATAAGCGAAGCACTCGGCGGCATTATACCACAGAGGCAACTCGCTGTCTGGTACAAAGCCCGGAAACACAACCAACTTGTTCAGTCCCAGTTTTTCCACCAGGGAGAAAACCTCCTCCCACTCCCAGCCTTTTCCTCCAGCGATCACCAGTCGTGGCGTGTTTTCATCCGCAGACTCAAATGAGCCCGTCTTCGACAACAGGTGGTGGTATGCTTTGAGGAGCGTGCCGATGTTCTTACGCGGCTCTATCGTGCCGAGGTACAGGATCATCCGCTGCGGCAACCCTTTCTTGCGCCGAAACTGGTCCACTTCATCCGCTGGCCACAGGTGGAAGCGATCCTCCACTCCGCAGTAAGTCACACTTATCCTGGAGGGGGCCACGCCCAGCAGCTCGGACGTATCCCGCGCAGTATTCCGCGAGATCACGATGAAGTGATTGGCCCGCTTGGCGGCAAGCCGTACGAATTGGCTGAGATAAAGCCGGTTGCCGCGGCGGAAGTTTTCCGGGTAACGCAAAAAACTCAGGTCGTATATGGTTACCACCGACGGGCAAGGTGCCCAAAACGGCACTGCAAATGCCAGCGAATGTAGTAAGTCCAGTCCCTGTTGCACGGCTATCCACGGTTGCACGATTTGCTCCCAGAAGATCCGCACTGGAGGTTTAGCTGTCGGCCACCGTGATATCAACCGTTCCAGACTTCCGCTACTCTGGAAGTGCTTGTCGCTCAGAAAAGCGCTGAAAAAGTACTCCCCTTCGTGTTTGGACAAGTGGGTCAGAATATTGTAGATGTAGCGGTTGATCCCGGCACTTCGGTAATTGGGTGCCAGCGAGAGAAGCTGTGCATTCAAACCAATGCGTCGCAACCGATGTGATGTTCCCGCAGGATTGCTCGTTTCGCTCACAATTCGATTATACCACAAACTGAGTTTCAACAAAAGCGAAAGTGTAGTATAATGAAAAATGGACGATGCCTCCTGCTCGGCCAGACATACACTCTGTGAATCTATCGGAGGTCTTAATGTTTCATAGAATCACAAAATGCCTGTTCACTGTGGTGCTGGCGTCAGTTTTATTCCTCCCTTCCATCGTGTTTGCAGACAAACCAGTCGTCGATATATACTTGCTCTATTCCGAAACCTGTCCCCATTGTCACGTGGTCAGGACAGAGATACTCCCGCCGATTCAGGAGAAGTTCGGCGATCAGCTCAATGTCATTCCCCTCAATCTTTCGATCCCGGAGGATTTCAAGACCGGCCTGGTGCTGGAGGCGATTTACCGGGTGCCTCCGGAAAAAGCCGGTGTGCCGGAGATCTTTGTCGGTAACAGTGTTCTGATCGGATCCAACTCCATTGGGGATTATCTCGAGGAAGAGGTACAGAAACTGCTGGATGCGGGCGGGTTTCTGATGCCGACCGAAGAACAACTGCTGGAGATGATTGTCTGGGAGGAGCCGGCCGCAGAGACCAATGCGACCGTTACCGAGACGGTGCCGTTCACGGAGACGCTCAACTCTCCGGTCTTTACCCCCGCCGATATCGAGGCCACCGCTGCTGCCTCAGCCCCAATAGTGACGGACACAATTACCGCGACCAACGAGCCGCCGTCTGCGGGGCCCACGGATGACTCTACAGTCGTAGCGACAGCGCGCCCGACGACTGTGACCGATGCAGTGGCCACAGACGAGACGGAAAACACGGCAAAGGCGACTGCAACCGCGGTCGTCACGCTGGCGGCTTCACCGGTAAGTACCGTGGCTGCAAGTACATCTCCCGTGGTGCCGGTCACGAATACTCCGGCGACCTCGGCCACTGTGACGACCGCACTGGCCTCTAACGTGAATTCCGCTAGGCCCATCCACATGGCCTATTTCTACGAAGTGGGTTGTACCGAATGTGACCGGGCCAAGTATGAGCTCAACTACCTGCAGCAGACCGATTATCCTAATCTGGCTATCATTGAATTCGATGTAGTCAAGCAGGCCGCGTTGGCCAAATGGCTGGGCGAGAAGTACGGTCTCCCGGAATCGGAGCTGCTCGTCACGCCGGTTGTGTTCGTCGGCACCGACTATCTCCTCGAAAGCGCCATCACCGTGCAGAATCTCACACCGATTCTCGATAAACTCAAAGAGACGGGTGCGGAGGCCACCTGGGAACAATTCGAAGCCAGCAAGAGCGGTGATGCGGTTGCGGGACTGTTTCAAAATATCAGTGTGGCAGCCGTTGTCGGCGCCGGTCTGGTCGATGGGGTGAACCCATGTGCGTTCGCGACCATCGTGTTCTTCGTTGCTTACCTGGCGTTCGTTGGACGCAGGGGATGGGATCTGGTTTTTACGGGGGTTGCATTCACACTGGGTGTCTTTTTGGCCTATCTCTTGTTGGGGCTTGGCCTGTTGCAGGTGCTCGAAGCGATTGACATCACGAGGTGGGGCCGTTACTTCTACATAGTCGTGGCTGTGCTTTGCCTGGTGCTGGCTGCGATCAACCTGACCGATTACTTCAAGGCGCGGCGTGGCAAAGTCGAACAAATGCAGCTCAAACTGCCGGCAGACATGCGCCGCCAGATCAATCGTGTGATTCGCGAAGGATCCGGCGTGCAGGCGTTTGTGCTCGTGTCGTTTGCGACCGGTTTCGTCGTGTCGCTGATCGAATTGGCGTGTACCGGACAGGTTTACGTGGTCATCCTGTCCGCTTTGAGCCACCCGACGTTGCGCGGGCAGGCGTTCGGTTATCTGCTCATCTATAATGTGGCTTTTGTGGTGCCTTTGATCGCCGTATTTCTGCTGGCCTTCTTTGGCGTGTCTTCGGGCGATCTGGCACGTGTTGTTGAACGGCATACGGCCACTGTCAAGCTGTTGACCGCCCTGTTGTTCCTGGGTTTGGGGGTGTGGCTGATCTCCGGCTTCTTGCCCCACTTCACAGGTTGATCCGCTCTCTGGTTTGGGAGAAATCGTCGTGATGGATGTGGCACAGAGCCGGCTGTACTACCGGGATGCATACCTGACTTCGTTCGAAGCACCGATCGTCGAGCAGTTCCCAATGGGCGAGAACTGGGGTGTGGTGTTGGATTGTTCGGCATTCTACCCGACTTCTGGCGGACAGCCGCACGATACCGGCACGTTGAATGGCCTTCCCGTCGTGGATGTGGTGGAGCGGGAAGAGGACAGGGCGGTCGTTCACGTGCTCAGCCGGCAACTGCAGGGTGAAATCGCTGTGGGTCAAGTCGATTGGACCCGACGGTTCGATCACATGCAGCAGCATACCGGACAGCACATTCTCTCGCATGTCTTCGAGGCGTTGCTCGATGCCGAGACCGTGGGGTTCCATCTGACCGGGGATGCACTGACCATCGACATTGCGCACGGGCCGCTGACGCCCGCGGAGTGGGAGGCGGTCGAAGAGCGCGCCAACGAGCTGGTGTTCGCCGATCTTCCGGTCGAAGCGTGCTTCGTGGACCGGGATGCCGTGGCGCGCCTGCCGCTGCGCAAGACGCCCGCAGTCTCGGGGCCCATTCGCATCGTGCAGGTCGGAGATGTGGACTACTCGCCCTGCGGAGGGACGCACTGCCGGAGCACGGGGATAGTCGGGCTCATTCTGATGCGCAAGATCGAGCGGAAGGGCACCGCTATGCGCGTCGATTTCGTCTGCGGTGGGCGCGCGTTGCGTGATGCGCGAAGAAAGAACCAGCTGGTCAATGCAGTCTCTGCGGGGCTCAGCGTGGGCGATTTTGAGTTGGCCGAGGCGGTGTCTCGCTTGCAGGACGAGCTCAAGGAGTGCCAGCAAACGCTCCGGCGCGCTAACGAGCGATTCTTGGAGTTCGAGGCCGAAAGACTCCGCGCAAGCGCCGAGGTGGCGGGGGGAGTCCGCATAGTCCGGACGGTGCTGGACGATGGGGGTCCGCTGCTGGCAAAACATCTGGCGGTCCGGCTGATGGGGTATCCCGCGACCGCTGTGGTATTGGCCTATGTGGATGGCAACAGTGTCCAATTGATTGTGGCCCGCTCCGACGATGTACCGGTAGATGTGCGTCCCATCCTGAAGGAAGCCTGCCGGCTCATCGGTGGTGGCGGGGGAGGACAGCCAAACATGGCTCAGGGTGGCGGTTCGCGGACCGATCAGGTTGAAGCGGCTCTGGATCAGGCCGTTCTATCGCTGAAAATGGCACTTTCTCAGTAGCGTCCGGAGGAGAAATCGCTAAAATGCAAGAAATTGGGCCTGGCGTTTATGTCGAAACCGGTTTTCCGGGTGGAAATGTCGGACTGATTGTCACAGACGAAGGGGCGGTATTGATTGACCCGCCGATGATGCCGTGGGACGCACGTGCGTGGGCCGAGACGATAAAAGACGTGGTCCGCGGGGAGATCCGGTTTGTGATCAACACTGACCATCATCCTGAACACTGTCTGGGCAATCAGTTTTTCGCGGGCTTGATTATCGGGCACGAACTCGGCTGGAAGGAGATCACCGGGTATAGCGATGCCTTCCGCCAGCGGCTGCTCGATTCGATGCAGGTGGGTGACGCGGTGCGTGATGCTGAGTTGAAGGGCGTCAGTCTGATTCCGCCGAAATTGACCCTCACCGATCGCATGGGCCTTTTCCTGGGAGACAAGAATATCCAGATCGTGCATGTCGGTGGGCACGCTTCGTCTTCCGTCCTCGTCTATTTGCCACAGGAGAGCATTCTGTTTACAGGGGACGTTGTGGTTCAAGGGGTGTACCCGATTCTGTCCCACGCCAGTTCCAGGGATTGGCTCAGTGCGTTGAACCGCATCCGCCGTATGGCTTTTGACACGTTGGTGCCGGGGCATGGGCAGCCGGGGGACAGATCTCTGACTATCCCGGTTTCCGCATTTGTGCGCAGTGTGCGCTCTGGTGTGCGCCGTCACTACAATGCCGGGCACAGCAAGGCGGAAACGTACAGCCAGTTGCTCGAGCTGCTCGACACCTTTCCTGTGCGGGATAGCAAGAAGGATAAATTGGAGCAGCAGTTCAGGGCAGGGATCAATCAAGTGTACGAAGAAATCAAGACCGAGAAGAGCGGGTAGGAGCCAGGGTCGCGCCATGTCGGACTATGAATTGAAGGAAGCATCCCGCATTCGGAAATCACGTCGTGGCTGTTTAATCAACTTGGCGCTGATTGCCGTGATCTGCGTGACCACTCTGGTTGCTGTCCCAGTGGTGGTTCGGCTCGTGCGCGTGCAGGGTGACAGTATGGCCCCTGCGCTGGAGGATGGGCAGGTACTGCTCGTAAATCGTCTGGCCTATCGATTCGCGACACCGCAACGTGGCGATATCGTTGTCCTCGAATCGCCCGATAGCTCCGCGGCTGTCGTGGTCAAACGCGTCATTGCACTGCCCGGGGAGCGTGTGGCTATCCGCCAGGGGGTCGTCTCAGTCAACGATGCCCGCCTTGAGGAGCTTTACCTGGTCGAACAGACTGCGGAGGAGTATGGACCGGCTGCGGTGAAGGATGGGACCGTCTTCGTGCTGGGAGATCATCGTTCCGTGAGCAACGATTCACGCGAATGGGGTGGGGTACCCGTGGGCAATATCATCGGGCGGGTCGAGTTCTCGGTATGGCCGACGAGGCCGGCTTCCTGATACGGCATTTTCTGCCGGCGCTGCAATGGAAGGCCCACGGGCGAGTGCCGGTGCCTCGGCACACGCTCGCGCACGAGCAAGCGTCATTCCGCATCAGGGCAGTCTGCACGATTAGGCGGCACAATGAGTCGAATCTATGGCGTTTCTGCTGCTGATCTCGGGCTTTTCTGTCTCCAAATACCTGTAGCGCGGCGAGAGACCAAAGGAAGGTGATGACGAGTTCAGGTTTGAAGCGTTTCCTGAAACGACATGGCAAAGATTTGGTACTGATGGCCCTGGTGGTCCTTGCCATTCTTGTATGTTTCGGGGACGTCATTTTGTTGCCTTATACGTTCTATTACCAGGACATCGAGTTTCTCCATTACCCTGGGAAAATCTACCTTATGGACACGTTGAGGCAGGGGAACTACGGGTTCTGGAACCCGTATATTTTCGCCGGTTACCCCCTGCAGGCCGAACCTGAAGTAGGACCGCTGTACCCGTTCAATCTGCTGTTTCTATTGTCTATCCCTCCCTACTACGCGCAGACTCTCTTCGTCGTGCTCCATTACGTGCTGGCGGGGCTCTTTGCTTATCTCCTGGCACGCTCGCAGCGGATCAGTGGAGCGGGCGCCGTGGTTGCTGCACTGGTCTATGCGTGCAGTGGCTACCTGATGGCCCAGCTCACGAATTTCAGTATCCTGACTGCCAGTATCTGGCTCCCGCTGATTCTGTTGCTCTTTCTCATCGCCCTGCGTCGATGCAGTTACGTCTACGCTGTGTTGACGGGTGTCGTCATCGCCTTGTTTATTTTGACCGCCCATCCCCAGTTCATCCTGTTGACGTTGACCGTAGTCGGATTCTATTACCTCTATAGCCTGTTTTGTTTGCTGGGTAGCGGCGACAGAGAACAAACGGTCGCGATGGGCCTGCGCTATAGTGTGCTGCTGTTGGTGGCTCTGGGGATCGGTGTTGCTTTGTCTGCACCACAATTGCTGCCGGCATACCAACTCAAGTCGCTCTCCGTGCTGTCGGAGAGTCTGGGGTTTGACTTCGTCACGTCTTATTCCCTCTCCCCGTATCGCATGGTGTCGTTCCTCGTGCCCGATTTCTTGGGCAATCAGGCGATTGGCTACCGCGGCCCGGCGTTCTACGAAGAACATCACAACTACATCGGGCTGTTGCCACTCGTCCTGGTCGTGTTGGCCTGGTTCCGGCGGCGGGAGAAGGACGTGTTGTTCTACGGCATACTGCTCCCCGTCTCGGTCGTACTGGCCTGGGGCCGTGCGGTTCCGCTCTACCACCTCATCGCGCATATCCCGTTGTACAATCTGTTCAGAGTGCCGGCCCGCTGGCTGTATCCGATGACACTCGCTCTGGCGATGTTGGCCGGGTTCGGGTTCGACTATCTGGCGAGCGCGCAGCAGTCACGCGGGATGCGGCGCCTGGGACGGGGCCTGTTGGCCCTCGCTGCCGTGGCGACCGGGTTGCTGCCCTGGGTGTTCGTGCTCAAAACCCAGATAATGGACGCGACGAGCTGGTTTGTCGACCATGTGTATCCCAGCTATGCGATCTTCACCCTGCGTACGGTGGTGAAAGCCCTGGTTCGCTTTCCCGACGTGCCACCCTCCAATCTACTGCTGAACGCCGTCCCGTTTCTCATCAACCCGCTCGTCCATTTCCTGCTCTTGCTGGACCTGAGCGCCGTGCTGCTATACCTGTTCCTATCGGGTAGATTGTCCGGTCGTTGGTTCAGAGCCGCTGCCATCGTGCTCATTGCCTTCGATCTCTGGCTCGTCAGCGGTAGTGCAATCAATCCGGTTGCGCCAGCCGCCTATTTCGACAAACGAGAATCCACGGCATTTCTCCAGGAAAACGTGGGGCTCTATCGAATCTATCCGACCAATCAGGATGCGGATCCCAACGACATGCTGGGGCACTATTTCCCCATGATCTATCACATACCCAGTTTCGGCGGCTCGTCTTCTCTCACGCTGCGCTGGGCGCAAGAATACAGAGATGCGGCGAGGGTCAATCCCCGGCTATATGACCTCGCGGGCATCAAATACGTGCTCGAACAGACAGAAGGCGAACCCGCTGGATTCAGCGGGCCGTTGCAGGAGGTGTTCTCGTCGCTCACGATACACATCTGGGAGAATCCGCACGTGTTGCCGCGTGCTTTCATTGTCCACGACGCGTTGCCCGAGACCCCTGAGCGGCTCGAAGATCCAACCTTCCCGTTTGAGCGGGTCGCGCTGCTGGCGGATTCGGACGCTGTGGCGTTGTTGGACCAAGCGCAGGATGGTATGTCCACGGAAGATACTGTGGCCATCGTTTCTCTGTCGTACAACGATGTCACCGTGGAGTACGAGACCGGTTCAGCGGGGTTCCTCTTGCTGACGGACAGTTATTATCCCGGCTGGGAGGCAAAAATCGATGGCCAACCTGTCCCGATCTACCGGGCGAACCACATCTTCCGGGCAGTATTCGTGACGCCCGGGCGGCACACAGTCACATTCCATTTTGCGCAGCCGATGTTCTGGTTGGGCGTGACAATCGCCAGCGCCACGGCAGGGGGTCTCGTGCTGATCGGGCTTATCTGCTTCTTGAGGAAGCGGCGCGCTGTTTCGTCCAGCCCCACAACGTTCTGATCTCTGTGCTTCCCAGGGCGGCGGATATCAGGACATAGGTGAACGCGGCCACGGCAATCGATCCACCCAACTGGATGATGATTCCGTAGGTGGCGAGGCCATCTCGGAGCACCCAGACGATTGCCGCCATGCACGCCGCCGCCACCAGCATCCGCGAGATGGAAACCCACATCGCCTTGCCTCCAAGCCCACCCAACCGTTTTCGGACGATGTAGATCAGCGCCAGCATTTCGCCGATGGTAGCAAGTGAGTTTGCCAGCGCGAGCCCCGGATAATTCATAGGGTGTACCAGTAACAGGCTGAGGATGATGTTTGCGCCCATCGCTGCTACGCCGATGGCTACCGGTGTCGCTGTGTCGTGCATTGCATAGAAAGCTCGCGTCGTGATCTCTACGCTAGCATGGGCAAACAGACCCAGGGCGTAGAATTGCAGTGCGGCTGCAACGGCCTCCGTGGACTGGAAGTCAAAAGCGCCGCGCTGAAACAGCAGCTGGATGAGCGGAACCCGCAGAATGACAAGACCGACACTGGCCGGGATGCTGATGTACAGGATCGCTCTGATGGTTGCCGACAAGGTGCTGCGCATGTCATCGTGCTTTCGCTGGGCAATCAGCCTGGAAAACGTGGGAAAGGCAGCGGTCGCGATCCCCTGTGCGAAAATACCCTGAGGCAACAGCATCAGAAGCCAGGCATAATTCAGTGCGGTCAACGTGTTCGCACCGAGGTGTGATGCCAGTATGGTGTTGACCAGGAAGTTGATTTGCACGACACCCAGACCGAGGGCACGCGGTAACATCAGCCAACCCACTTCGCGGACGCTGGAGTTGTGCGGACCCAGGTAGAGCGGTGTGTATTTGAGGCCGACCCCCAGCAGTTTTGGCATCTGGATTATGAGATGCAAGATGGCGCCGGCAATGACGCCGATCGCCAGGCTGCGCACGCCGAACCGCTGTGCAAACAGCAGTGCACTCGCGATGATCGCCAGGTTATAGATGGCGGGGGCCAAGGCGGGCAACAGAAAATGCTGGTATGAATTGAGAATGCCCATCACCACCCCGCTCAGGCCGAATATCACGGTGGATACAAGCATGTAACGCATCAATTCCGCAGTCAGGCGTTGTTGTCCGGCATCGAACCCTGGCGCGACCACGTATTTCACCAGTTGAGGTGCGAAGAGAATCCCCAACAGGGCGAGTGAGGTCAGGACAATCAAAAGCCAGTTGACGATTGCACTGACCAGTTTCCAGCCGCCGACCTCATCGTCGTGAGCCAGAAGCGTCGAAAATGTCGGGATGAATGCCGAGGCCAAAGCACCTCCGGCTACGACCTGAAAGATGATGTCGGGGATGCGAAACGCTGCCAGATAGGCGCCCAGGTCGGCACTGGTGCCGAAGTAGTTGCTGATGATGATTTCACGCGCCAGCCCCAGGACACGGCTGAGCACGAAAGCGCCCATAACGATCATGGCAGCGCGAGCGATTTGCCTCTGGTCTGTGGACAATGATTGAGTTCTCCGTTTTCGCATAACGTGACAGCGCCGTGGCCTCTCGCCTCGTGGCTTGTCGAATGTGTGAGCCCTGTCTATGTCCCAGTTTAACACAGAAAGAATGGGGCGGCAAAGCAAGTTCGCCGGTGAGGTGTGCCTGCGCTTTTGACATCATATCTTGCTTGTGATATGCTCATGGCAGATCCACGCCTGGACATGCAGCGCTCATCTGTCCTCTGATGCTTATCAACTGCTGCGGAGATGTAAATGCCTAAACTGGTCGGGACAACGATTGGACAATATAACATTGTGGAGCAATTGGGCCGTGGTGGCATGTCTGCAGTCTACAAGGGCTACCAACCCGCTCTGAAACGTTATGTGGCGGTCAAGGTGCTGGATCCGACGATATCCAGCGACGAATTGTTCCTGGCACGTTTCCAGCGTGAGGCCCAGGCCGTGGCCTTGTTGCGTCATCCGCACATCGTCCAGATCTACGATTTCGGTAACGTTGATGACATGTATTACATGGTGATGGAATACGTGGATGGGCAGTCCCTTCGCGACCGTCTGAAAGCTTCCAGTGCCGGTGGCAAGTTTCTGCCCGCTCAGGAAGTGTTGGGCATCGTCTGGGCGATGGCGAGTGCGTTGGACTACGCATACCAGCGCGGAATCGTCCATCGCGACATCAAGCCGGGCAACATCCTGCTCTCAGCCGATGGGCAGGCCGTCCTGAGCGACTTTGGCATCGCCCAGATGGTCAAAAGTTCGCGCCTCACGATGAGTGGTCTGGTCGGAACGCCCAACTATATGTCGCCGGAGCAGGGACAGGGGCTGGAGATCGACCAGCGTACCGATATCTACTCGCTGGGCATCGTGACCTACGAAATGCTCTCCAATCGGGTCCCGTTCAGCAACGA
>Ga0068714_10004313_pt1 | contig 16053 bp, 19 predicted proteins | sample MTBNYHSulfiMetaG_FD_62988 | JGI IMG/M metagenome (GOLD analysis project Ga0068714, IMG submission 62988) | Enrichment culture microbial communities from rom New York Harbor, USA that are MTBE-degrading - MTBE-NYH (New York Harbor Sulfidogenic)... | ecosystem: Environmental > Aquatic > Marine >...
TACGGCTGGACCGAGGAGCTCCAGGAGCGGGACACGGTGTTCCTGCCCTCCAAGGCGGATCTGCACGCCTGGACCGGCGCGGGGGACCCCATCGAAGGCTTCGTCGTGGCGGCGGGGGACTACTCGGCCCGCCTGATCACGGTGCGCTATAACCCGACGGACGAGCGCTACTTCATGTCCAACGACAACTTTCAGCCCATCGTCAACGACGACGAGAACGCCTTCGTCTTCCTGGCCGAGACCACCGAGGGCGGCGACCTGCTCAGCATCACCTACTTCGACCCGGAGAGCCCGCAGCCGCGGAGATTCATCCTCCTGAACCAGGACCTGAACGAAGCGGCTCCCGCCATCGAGCTGAACCCCGTTTTCGCAGCCGCGCCCTTCAGCCTCTCCACCCCACTGGTCATCGGCGCGGGCTTCTACCCGGCTGCGGCGACTACCTCCGACAAGTTCCACGCCCTGGTCGTGGACTCGGCAGGCCGGTTTACCGAAGCGCAGGCGGACACCGTGCTCGCCACCGGCCTCACCCCGCCTGTCGCCGTCCGTACGTCCGTGACGATTGCGGGTCTCCCCTCCGGCCTGAAGCAGAGCTTCTACAACCACGACCCCGCCTCGGGATACAGCTACCTCAGCACCTACGACGCCGTGCAGAAGAAGCTCAGGAGCCTCCGCTGGGGCTCCGATCTGAACGCAGCCGAGCTCCCCGACCTCAAGTTCCCGATCCGCCGGGTGCTGTCCACCGGAAGGCTCTTCGCCCGGGGGGACACGATGGGGTACGTCTACGCCAGCGACGGGAACGAGATCAACCGCTTCCCGATGGGTGGGCTGCACCTGGCCTGCGAGCTCATCGACGCCGCCGGCGACGACTGGCTGTACTTCACCCTTCCCGCCTTCGGCCGGGAACCCGAAACGGAAGAGAACCGGGACAGGGACAAAGAATACGTGATCTTCCTGGTGTACCGGATTCGCACGAGCGCCATCGAAGCACTGTAGGCGCCCCCGGGCCGGGCGCCCCCCCGAGCTACTCGCTGCGCACCAGCCTCAGCAGATCCTCGATCAGCCTCACCAGGGTGGTGTTGCCCCGGTTGCGCAGGAGCTCGGTCTCCAGGTACAGCTCCCGGGATTCCCGGCTGGAGCGCAGGGCCAGCTCGTCGAACAGGCTCATCTGGCTGGTGTCAAGGGCGTTGCCGGCGGCCAGGAGGTCCAGGTAACGGTTGAAGGTCGGCGCCTGGGCCGGCGTCCCGCCTGCGGGCAGCTCCTTGAGCTCCTCCAGGAACCCGAGCATCAGGGGATCGTCGGGATAGCGCCTGGCCTCCCGGTCGAGGTAGCGCGCCCGCTCCTCCGCACCGCTGAGGTACGACAGCTCGTAGAGGATGTCCGAGATCTCCTGCGTGGCCCCGGCACGGCCGGCGTCCTGGAAGGCCTCGTCGTAGCGCTTGATCCGCTCCCACAGGCCGGGGAAGCTCTCCTCCGCGGAGGACAGGAAGGCATTCAGGTGGAGCTTGCTCTCGACCAGGGCCGAGGATCCTCGACCGGAGAGCACCGAGTCCTCTTTGGACACGTAGCTGCGGTACTCGCTCACCAGCCGGTTGTAGCGGGACTCCACCGCCTCGAGGCGCTGGACCTTGCCCATGAGCTCCTGGAAGCGCTCAGAGGGAACCGAATCCTGCTGAGACGCTGCCGCCGCCTGGGCCTGGCCCTCGGCTTCCGCGGCCCGGGTTTCCGCCGCTTCGGCCCGCGCTCTTTCCTGGGCCTGCTCGGCCTGGAGCCGCCTGATGTCCTCGCGCAGGGTCCCCATCTCGCCCTCCAGCTCGCTCTTCGCCTCCTGCAGGGTGGCAATCACGGCGACCTTCTGGTCCAGCTCCTCCTGGAGCTTGTCGAGGCGTTCATCCAGGCTGCGCTGCAGCTCCCCGGCGTCCCCCTTCCACTTCTCCAGCTCCGCCTCGAGGGAGGCGATCTCCTGCTCCCTGCGGGCCAGCTCCTCCCGGAGGGCGGCGACGTCCCCTGTCTGCCCGGTGGCCTGCGCGGCCAGGGCCTCGAGCTCCGCGGTCCTGGCCTGCAGCTGGCTCTCGAGGTCCTCGATTCTGGAGTCCCTGGCTTCCAACTCCCGCCGGAGGCGGGCGAGGTCCCCGCTGCTCGAGAGTCCCTTGGCCTCCGCGGCCCGGTTGATGCCCTCTACCGCAGAGCCTACCTGGTCGCTGTTCGGGTAGCGCCGGAGCAGCTCCACGTAGGCCGTGATGGCGGCGTTGTGCTGACCGTCGGTCAGCAGCCGGTTGCCCCGGGCGAGGGCTTCGGAGGCCGCCGCGCTCTGGTCCCGCCGCAGGCCCAGGAGGCCCAGCTGGAAGCCCGCCTGTCGTACCTGAGAGATCAGGCGTTCCACCGCTGCCCTTTCTTCCGGCAGGTACTCCAGGGCGCGGGTGTAGTTGGCCAGGGTGGCCTCGTAGTCGCCGCCGGCGAAGGCGCTCTCCGCCCGACGCAGGTAGTCCCGCAGCACGTCGGTCCTGGAATCCTGGGCCGCACCTGCCCGCGCAAGGAAATACTCGTGGGTCCGGCTGACCTCGGGAATCATGGCCAGGGCCTCGCGGTACAAACCCTCGGCCCGATCCACCTGGCCCGCGCCGTAGAGGCTGTCCGCCTGTACGATCCGGCTCTTGAGTTCGGTGACCACGTTGGCCGCGGCGATCAGCGAAGCGGTGTCCACCTGCTCTTTGCCCATCTCGCTCCGCACGAGGCTCGCGATCGAGTCCACGACGAAAAACTCGATCTCCCGGCGGTCGAGCATGCTCGGCAGGGCCGCGATCCTGGGATCGTTCAGGTATTCCTTGATCGCATCCAGGTTGTCGAGAGCCGCCTCGAAGCGCTGCCCCTCCATGTGGTCCCGGACCCGATCGTAGAAGCCCACCAGCTGGCCTGCGGCCAGCACCTCTTTGTCCCGCTGCTCGGCGATCCGGTTGAGCTCCTGCCGGGCCTCCTGGGACTCCTGCTCCAGGGCCTGGGTCCGCGCAGCCAGCTGCCGGCGCAGCTCCGCCTCACGAGCCTGGGCCTCCTCGAGCACCCGGCTGCGCTCCCGGTTGGCCTGCGTCAGGTTCTGCTGGTACTCCTCGCGAAGAGCGGCGAGATTGGCCTCCGCCTGCCGGCGCTCCTCTTCGGCCTGTTGGCGGAAGGCGGAAAGCTCCTGCTGGTACGCCTCGGTTCTTCGGGCCTCCAGCTCCTGGATCCGCAGGGAGATGTCCCCCTCCGCGATGCCCTGCTGGCGCAGCCGCTCCCGCTCGGCTGCCAGCTCCGACTCCAACGCGCTGCGCAGCTCCTCCTCCCGGGCCGCAACCCGGGCGTCCATGCTGGATTGCAGGTCCTGCCGCTCCTGGTCGATCTCCTCGAGACGGTTCTGTATCTGGGAGATTTCCCGGTTCTTTTCCAGGAGGCGGGCTTCGGACTCCTTCTTGAGCTCCTCGATGAGCATGCCCTCCGCCGATGCCAGGGAGCCAACCTCTTCGCGCAGACCGGATTCCCCCCGCTGGAACAGGAGGTAGAAGCCGAACCCTCCGGCCACCAGCAGGACCACCGAAAAGACGTTCACGAGCAGGGGAAACAGCGTGCCCCGCTTCTGAGCCCGGATCTTGAGGGTGTCGGGGGTGATGGCAATTCGGTTGTCCTCGACGACCTGGTCGATCTCGGCCAGGATCTCCTTCTGATCCTCCCGCGAGATCCCGGATCCCTCGTCGAAGACGAGCTCCTCCCCTGCGTTGGATTCCGGAGCGCGCTGAACGAGATCACTGGCCCGTTGAAACAGACCGCTCACTTGAGTACTACTTCTCCTTCATGATCTCCACGCCGTCCCAGTCCTTGGGGGGCGGGCTGGTCATGTAGCTCCTGCACCGCTCGATCATCATGGCGGCGGAATGGTCCTCCGGGAAGATCTCCAGCACCTGCTCGTAGAAACCGATCGCCTTCCGGAACTCCTGGCGGTAGTAGTGGTTCATGCCCATGTTGTGGGCGCTCCAGGCCCTGTTCTCCCGTTCCTCGAGGCTCTTCTTGGCGGTGTAGACCCTGACTCCCCTGCTCTTGCCCTTGACCGCCACGCTGTCGATCAGCCGGCAGGGCAGCTTGTCCTTGACCTTGGCGTACAGGCTCTCGGAGATCAGCAGGCTCTGGTGGTACTTCTTGGTCAGCCCTTCCATGCGCGAGGCGAGGTTCACCATGTCGCCGATGATCGTGTAGTCCATCTTCTTGTCGGTGCCGATGTTGCCGACCGTGACCACGCCGTAGTTGATGCCGACCCCGATGGCGAACTCCGGCTTGCCGAGCTCCCGCTGCTGCCGGTTGAACTCCACCAGCGCCTCGTTCATCTCGATTCCGGCCAGAACGGACTGGTAGGCGTCGTCCTCGTGCTTGACCGGGGCTCCGAAGAAGGCCATGATCGCGTCCCCGATGTACTTGTCGATGACCCCGTTCCTGGACATGATGATGTCCACCATCACAGAGAAGTAGCGGTTCAGGGACGTGACCAGGTCGTCGGGCTGCAGCGTCTCCGAGATGCTCGTGAAGCCCCGGATGTCCGAGAACAGGATCGAGATCACCCGGTTCTCGCCCACCAGCATGGCTTCGGGGTTCTTGAAGAAGGTGTCGATCACGTCCGCAGGCACGTACTTCTGGAAGATGTTCCGGATCTTGTGCTCGTTCTTCTGCGCCACCACGGCCTTGAGAGCGAACTGCTTGATCTGGGTCGTAGCCTTCTCCAGGGCCCCGACCATGATGTTGAAGGTGTGGGCCAGCTTGCCGGTCTCGTCCTGGTACTCCACGGCCACCCGGTTGGAGAGGTCGTTGGTGGAGATGATCTTTTCCATGGTTCCCACCACCCGGGTCAGGGGGTTGGTGAGGTAGCGGGCGAAGACCAGGATCATGATCAGGCCCGCCACGATGGCGGCCGCCAGGATGATGGCCGTACGTACGGTGATCTCGTTGACCCGGCTGTAGAAGGTCTCGCGCTCCTCGGATACCAGGATGTACCACCCAAAGGGCTCGAAATAGAACCCCTTGGCCACCCGGTCCCTGCCGCCCACCCGGGGGGAGACCAGGTCCCCCGTGCGGGAACGGACGAGCTCCGCGAGAGCCGGGCGCTCCCCTGCCTCGAGCTCCAGATCTCCCGTCGCCATGGCCAGCTGCGCGTCGGCGTCCAGCGCGAAAATCCGCTCCGTCGGGCTGCGCACGATGCTGGCGGCGTAGCTCTCGATGGCCGCCTGCGTGGCCGCCACCATGGCCGGCTTTTCGGTGAAGTTGTTCTCCACCAAGAGGCGCCACTGGCTTTCGGCGTACTTCTGCATTTCCGATGCCTTGAAGCCCAGGAACTCCTTGGCCACCCCGGTTATCGCGTTGGTGGCCGAGAAGAAGGAGGACACACCGGTGAGCAGAAGAGTAGTGATGATCAGGGGCAGAACCACGAGGACGATCTTGGCCCGGATGCTCATGTCACTACAGATTATCGGACGCTTTGCGGCTATTCTGCGCCCGAAAAATCGGGGATCCCGAAGAACAGCTCGACGATCCGGGGATCGAACTGTCGCCCCGCCAGGCGGCTGAGCTCCCGCCCCACGGCGGCGATGCCCCGGGCCTTGCGGTAGGGTCGGTCGCTGGTCATGGCGTCGATGGTATCGGCCACCGCGAACAGGCGGGCGGACAGAGGGATGCTCTCCCCCTCGAGCCCCTGGGGATAGCCGCTTCCGTCGTAGCACTCGTGGTGGCTGAGCACGACCATGGCCGCCCCCCGGAGGAAGTCTATGCGCTCCAGCATACGGTAGCCCAGCTGCGGGTGAGTGCGGATCACGGCCAGCTCCTCCGGGCTCAGGTTCCCGGGCTTGAGCAGGATGGAATCGGGGACCCCGATCTTGCCGATGTCGTGGAGGTAGGCTCCCCATTCGATGTCCTTGAGAGCCCTGGGATCATCGATCCCTGCCGCCCGGGCCAGCTTGAGCACGTATTCGGCGACCCTCAGGGAGTGGTGCTCGGTCTCGGCGTCTCTGAGGTCCAGAGCGGCCCCGAGTGCCTTGATCGTGGCGTCGTAGGTGGATTGCACGCGTCCCAGCGCCCTCTCCAGCTCCCGGGTCCGCTCCCGCACCAGGCGCTCGAGGTTGTGCTGGTAGGCCCGGTTTTCCAGGATCAGCCTGCGCTTCTCCAGCGCTCTGTCGATGCAGGCATCCACGGCCTCCAGGCTGAAGGGCTTGGTGACGTAGTCGTAGGCCCCGAGCTTCACGGTCTGCAGGGCCGTTTCCAGATCGTCCACGGCGGTGATCATGATCACGGCCGTGTCCGGGCTCTCGCTCATGATGTGCTCGAGCAGCTCGATCCCGCCCATCACGGGCATGTGGATGTCCGCCAGCACCAGGTCGAAGCCGTTCTCCTGCAGCCGGGCCAGAGCCTCCTGGCCGTCCCGGGCCGGTCGAACCGGGAAGCGGCGGCCGAGGGCCTGGCTCAGGATGTCCCGGATCATCGGGTCATCGTCTACGATGAGCACCCTGGGTGTACCCGCGGGCGGTGCTTCGGCGAGGCGGTCCATTTCCCGGAGCGGCGCGTTGGAGTCATGCATTCGTGTGCTCACCACAGAGCTTAGCACGCCGGCTCGACATTTCAGGAAAATCCGTACTCCGCGAGGGGCGGGGATATGGATATTTTGCCACGTTTCCACTACGATCGACGTGAAATGCGGCGTGGAGGGAAGAGGCAGAATGGTACACCTGCGCGACTATCTGAAGGCCGATCGGATCATGATCATGGAGGGGGGCGAAAAGACCGACGCCCTGATGCGCCTGATCGAGCTTTCCCGGGCCGATGAGCTGGTCCAGGATTTCGAAGCCTTCCGCCGGGAAGTGCTGAGGCGGGAGGCGATCGTGTCCACCGGCATCGGCATGGGAGTTGCGATCCCACACGTCAAGACGAAAGCCGTGCGGTCGTTCTTCATCACGGTGGGCGTGTTCTCTCGAGGGGTCGACTGGGACAGCCTGGACGGAAAGCCCGTCTACATCGCCTTCCTGATCGGGGGGCCCGAGGACCACCAGCAGTATCTCCAAATCCTGGCCAAGCTGACCCTGATCATCCGCAACGAGGAGAAGCGGCGGGCCATCGTCACGGCCACCGACCCCGCCGGGATTCTCGAGCTGTTCGCCGGTCTGTAGCCTTCCGGCGCAGCCATGATCCTTCCGGAATCCGTCGACCTGTTCGTGTACGTGGGCGCGACCCTGTTCGCGGCCTTTGTCCTCAAGATCCTGGTTGCCGACCGGATACGCTTTCCGGCTGTGACCCTCTACGTGGCCCTCGGGGTGATCCTCGGCGTATCGGCCCTCAAGGTCTTCCACGAAGAGGCACTCCGCACCCTCAGCTTCGTCTCGCGCCTGGGGGTCGGGCTCATCGCCTTCATCATAGGCTCGGAGCTCGACCGCCGGACCATGAAGAAGCTCGGCCGGTCGATCATCGTGATCGGTATCTTCGAGGCCCTCCTGGCCTTCGCCCTGGTCTGCGCTGCGGTGCTGCTGTTCTTCCCCGGCCGCTGGCATTACGCCCTGATTCTGGGGGCCGTGGCTTCGGCCACAGCCCCGGCGGCCACGGTGTACGTGATCCGGCAGTACAAGGCAAAGGGCCCCCTGACGTCCACGATCATGGGCGTCGTGGGCTTCGACGACGCGGCGGCGCTGATCATCTTCGTCTTTGCCTCGCTGTTCGCAGAAAGCATCCTCGCCGGCACCTCCGTGCGGGTGGCGAGCCTGATCTTTCGCCCGCTTCTTACGATCGCAGCCTCGATCGGCGTGGGTATGGCCATGGGAACCGTCTGCTACTTCCTGCTGCGGAAAGTCCGCGACCCGGACAGTCTGCTGATGGCCGTGTTCGCCGCCGTCCTGCTGCAGCTGGGGATTGCGGACGCGCTGAGGCTCTCGGACCTCCTCACGGTCATGAGCTTTGCCGTGTTCCTGACCAACACGGACCTGATGCTGGCCCACCGAACCAAGACCACCCTGGAAACCCTCTCCCCGGTCCTGCTGCCCTTTTTCTTCATCCTGGCCGGGGCACGCCTGAACGTCCGGCTCATCGTCCAGATCGGGCTGGTGGGGCTGGTGTACACCGCGGCCCGGGCGGCCGGCAAGATCTCCGGCGCTACCCTCGGCGCCTTGATCTCCCGCGCCCCGAAGACCGTGCGCAGGTACATCGGCTTCTCCCTGTTTCCCCAGGTCGGGGTAGCCGTGGCGCTGGCCCTCACGGTGCAGAGCCGCTTCGACGTGCCCCGCTTCGGGGCCGAGGGCGCCGCCCTGTCCGACCTGGTCATCAACATCCTCCTCTTCACCACCCTGATCACCGAGGTGGTCGGCCCACTGCTCACCCGCGCCACCCTGACGGCGGCGGGGGAGACAAACAAAGGAGCGTGAGGCATGTTCCTGTACGTTCTACAGCTGTTCAAGATCGAGTATCGCGACGACATTCTCCTGGCGATGACCTCCGCCGGGATCAAACGGGCGACGGTGCTGGAAGGCACCAACTTCGACAAGATCCTGGAGCAGGAGTTCCCCCTGTTCACCGGCCTGTTCAAAGGCCCCGAGGACCGCGCCCGGTTTTCCCATCTCGTGTTCGGAATGGTCGACGAGACGGAGGTGCTCGAGAGCTTCGTCGATGTGCTCCAACAGGCAGGCATCGACAACGAGAAAGAGGAAATCTACCGGCTTCTGGTCCTCGAGGGACGGCTCGTCGGCTGAGGCTGCCCGCGTCCGGTCTGTCCCGCTCAGGCACACCCCGTTCGGCTCACCCCGTTCGGTTGCAAAAGTACGCCAAGTGCTGTATCAATGACACACTGTCCTGCGAGGTGAAGACGATGAGCGTAACGATTCGAGAGGTCCGGGACCGGAAAGGCATGCGGGAGTTCATTCACTTCCCCTTCCGGCTCTACAAGGGCCACCCCTACTGGGTCCCGCCGCTCTTCCTCGACGAATGGAACACCCTGGACAGCAGGAAGAACCCCGCCTTCAAGCACTGCCGGGTCAGGCTTCTGATGGCCTACCGCGACGGCCGGCCGGTGGGGCGGGTCGCCGCGATCATCAACGACAAGTACGTCGAGAAGTGGGGCAACCGCTACTGCCGCTTCGGCTGGCTGGACTTCGTGGACGACGCGGAGGTTGTCAAGGCCCTGATGGAAGCGGTGGAAACCTGGGCCCGGAGCGAGGGCATGAGCGCCGTGCACGGTCCGCTGGGCTTCACCGACCTCGACCGGGAGGGCATGCTCATCGAGGGGTTCGAAGAGCTCGGCACCATGGCCACCTACTACAACCACCCCTACTACCCCCGGCACATGGAGGCTCTCGGCTACGGCAAGGACATCGACTGGGTGGAATTCGAAATCATGACTCCCAAAGAGGTCCCGGAGAAGGCCCTTCGGGTCCAGGAGCTGGTCCTCAAGCGGAGCAAGCTTCGCCTGGTTCAGGGAAACAAGAAGCAGTACCTGCCGTATGCCCGGGGGCTGTTCGAGGTGGTCAACGAGGCCTACAGGGACCTCTACGGAGTCGTAGAGCTCACCGACGAGCAGGTCGACGCCTACATCAAGCAGTACTTCGGCTTTCTCAACGTCGACTACGTCAAGATCGTCATCGACGAGGACGACAAGGTGGTGGCCTGCGGTTTGGCCATGCCCTCGCTGTCCCGGGCGCTCCAGAAATCCCAGGGCAGACTGCTGCCCCTTGGCTTTGTCCACCTCCTCCGGGCCCTCAAGCGCCCGAAGCAGATCGATTTCCTGCTCGTGGCCGTGCTTCCCGAGTACCAGGCTCGGGGCCTTACCGCCCTGCTCATGACCGAGATCACCGCGAACGCCATCAGTAACGGGATCCGCAGTGCCGAAACCAACCCGGAGATGGAGACCAACACCCAGGTGCAGGCCATCTGGAAGCACTACGAGTCCCGGCAGCACAAGCGGCGGCGCGCCTTCATCAAGACCCTTCCGTAGAGCCTCCCGCCGCGGAGGCGATTCTCGCGTTTTCTTGGACGGCTGATCCTCGAGGGGATACATTGGGGGGTGAAGCACACCCACGTCCATCTCAGCACAAGGAGCGCGGCCATGGACCAAGGCGGAACCAGCAGGACTCTCAGCCGGGCAGCGACCCTGCTCGCATCCCTGCTCGTCGTGGCCGGCTGCAACCTCAACGACGGCCTGGGCGCCCCGATGCCGGTCACGGGAGGGGGAAGTGCAGACGCGGCTTCAGGGCCGCAGTGGGATTCCGTACTGGGGAGATCCTACCTCCCGCTCCCGCCCGGGGCGATGGTGGACTCCAACCCGGAGCCCGGGGATGCAGCTGCGCCGCCGTCCAGCGGAGCGGCCCCTTCGGCCTCACTCTCCAGCCGGTCCCTATCCCCAGCCCGCTATTCCGCAAACAGCACCGGCGGGGAGGGGCCGAGCCTGTCCCCGGCGTCTCTCACGCTGACCCTCCGGGTCGGGGAGTCGCACCCGGAGCACAAGACCGCCTCCATACCCGGCGCACCTCCCCGCGGGGACGTGGTGTTCGCCATCGACCTTACCGGGAGCATGGCCGAGGAGCTCGCCAAGGTGAAGGAGAATTCCAGGGACATCATGGCCGCGGTCAACACCATTATTCCGGACACCCGCTATGGCGTGGTCTCCCACATGGACTACCCCGGGACCTACGGGGGGTGCGGCTACACCCTCCAGCCCTACGGCGACGCTGCGCGGGGAGACTACCCCTACAGCCTCGATCGGGCCCTGACCGGCGACCTGGCCTCCGTCGAGGCTGCCATCTACGCTCTGGCGCTGGGATACGGAGCGGACGGGCCGGAGAGCTACGCCCGGGTCCTGTACGAAAGCTACGCCGACCCGGGCATCGGCTGGCAGGACGGCGCCCGGAGGATCCTGCTCTTCTGGCATCTATCCCGTGTATCGTAGGCCCCATCGGTGCGGCTCCCGTCCGTGGGTGTCCACAGTTTACACGTAGTCACAGGATAACGTCTACAATAACGTCTACAGTGCCCCCAGCGTGATGCGCCGGGGGCAGGCGAACTCCTGCCGGAAGGGCAAGGCGGTCCGGGTCGCGGCAAAAAGATTTCTACTGTCGAGAAATCTTTTACACCCCTTGCCAGGCTCTTTCGCTATCGTTTCCTGAGATCGGGGTTCTCGACCCCGACCTCCAGGCGGGCTCCCATCGTACCCCGCCCGCAGGATGCCGATGACAAAGCCCCCGAGTTTCCCCGGGGGCCTTGCAGCACGTCAGATCGGTTTGCTCACCAGAAGTAACCCGCGGCCATGGTGTACGTCGCCCCCCCCCCTCCGGCTGCTGTCCCGCGCCCCTTTCCTGCCGATGTACTCCGGCGCTTGTCAGGCGCACCCTATGGATATGTGTAGTGGTTCTCAGGCAAACACGAGCTGGGTGGACACGGTAGAGGACCCAACCACACTGGCCCTATCATCCTCCAGGCCCTTGAGGTGCATATGAATAGCCTCGATCATGTTGTCCATGGTTTCCCTTACGGTATCTCCAGCGGCAACGCAGCCAGGGAGGTCCGGCGAATAGGCTGAGTAGTTGGTTTCGGTTTCTTCAACCAAAACAACAAACCGTCTCATGTCTTTACTCCTTCAATCCCGACTGTTTCAATATACTATTCAACGTGCCTGGTGCCAAGTCGGAACTAAGCTTCCCAGCAATCGTAACGCGGCCCAGTTTCCTCGGATGCTTATACTGACGATGATCCCCTCTCGTCACTATGGGATACCATCCATCGTCCTCAATCATCCGAATGGCTTCGCCAACCTTCATCATCGGCCAAACCAGAGCGTATCACGAGTCCAGGCGCCCGTCAATGTCAAATTTGGCCCTAAGGGGCCCCCGGCTCGCCCGCAGGACGCGCGTGGCCGGCCAGCACGGCGTTTTCCGGGGCCAGGTCGATGTTGGTGTATCACCCCGAAAAGACGGCCCCCCGAGCCGAAGCCCAGGAGGCCAGGGGCGCGTTTTGGGCTTTCGCCAGGTTCCCCACCAGGTAAAGCTACTTGCGCCCCGGCTCTTCCGGTGGGCGCTCCCGGTGGAATAGGATCTTCGGGTCTTCTACCGGAGTCATCTGCTCGCCCTTCTCCTGCATGAAATCCGCGATCACCTCTTGAATCTTCAGCCCGTGGAGTCGGCACCAGGCGGAGAAACGGCGATAGACGACCCCCGGAACCCGCACCGAGACCGTGACCAAGTTTTCTGCTTCGCTCATGGTGCAAGTGTACATGCCCCCCAGGGTCCGCGCAAGGGCAAGCATGGGCCCGCCATCAGCGCGCCGGGCCAGCTAGCAATTATGCCAAAAAAGCTTGCATTCTGAGATGCCAGGGTGTAGAATATAGGTTGCCTATCGCAGCAAGCTGATGTATCATAGCTTGCCAGGGCACCCGATGCATCGGGGCCGGTTCCCTGCCGGCGGCCCTGGCGACTCTTCCAAGCAGGGACGGAATCTTAGGGGGGTTCCGGCATGAAAACCTACCTCGTTCGTTTCAAGCTCTGTGCGACCACGACGGGCGTTGTGGTCAGAACCTTCCGCGGCGAGTCGCTGCGTGAAGCCTACGCCACTGCCGAGGCGTGGCTGTCCCACCGCTACCCGCATCACATCCTCATTGACTTTCACGAAGTCTGCAACCTGACGGCCGACCAGGAAATCGAGGCCCGCAGATGAACGCACAGACGACCGACGAAATTCGTGCGGATGTAGAGCGGGTGGCGCGGGCTTTCACTCGGGCTAGCCATGCACGACGCGTCGGTATTCTTGCCGCCCAAGAGGATCGCAGAGAGCCGACAGAAATCCTTCTCGCCGCCCGCGAGAAGTGGTTCGAGGAAGGCCGCAAGCAAGGCCGCATCGAGGTGCGTCCATGAGCGCCCCACAGGTGGATGATCCGGTCGTCGGCGGACGGGACGACACCCCCCAGGGCTTCGTCAACGCTGTCTGCAGCCGCGTTGTTGACCTCGGCTCGCAAAGCACCCCCTGGGGTGTCAAGCGCCAGTTGGCCGTCCTCTTCGAGCTCGAGGAGCGCCGGCAGCACGGTACCCTTGCCGGGGACCGGTGGATCCTGGCCCGGACCTTCAACGTCTCGCTCAAGGTCGGAACCGCGTTGCGCGAGTTTCTGGAGGAGTGGCGCGGCCGGGGACTGACTGCCGAGGAGCTGCGGGCCTTCCGGATGAAGGCGGTGGTCGGTGCCCCGGCCTGCCTGTGGCTGGAGGTCCGCGTGTCGAAGAAAGGGTACCCGTACCCCGTGATTGCTGGCATCGGTCGCCGTCGGGCCCAGGACCGTCCTCTTTCCGTGGAGGGCCGGGGGACGCTCCCGGCCTGGCTGGCCGAGCTCGCCCAGAACGGGAGGCGGGGATGAGCATCATCAAGCTGAGCGATCCCCATGCGTATTACGACACGGAGGCGGACGTGCTGGTGCCTTCCGTGACCCAGATCCTCGAGGCTGGCGGTCTGTTCAGCTCGCGATTCATGGGGAGGGCCGCCGCAGAGCGCGGGAGCCGGGTCCATGCCCTGAGCGTGGAGCTGGACAAGGGAAGAGACGTCCGGGACTGGCGGGGGGATGACGAGTTCGGCTACCTCGCGGCCTGGAAGGGCTTCAAGAGCGCGACGGGCTGTGTCATGGTCCGCTCCGAGTTCATCGTCGGGAGCGCCGCGGTCGGCTGCGCCGGCACGGTTGACCGCCTTGTGTACCTGTTCGGGCACCCCTACGTCCTGGACCTGAAGACGGGTCGACCCGCAGCTTGGCATCGCCTGCAACTCGCCGGATACGCTTACTGCATGGAGAAGCGCTACCGGCGGATCGCGGTGTACTTGCAGCCCGGCAGCACCTTCAAGCTGAAGGCGTGGGAAGACACGATGGAGCTGAGTCAAGACCTGCTGCGCTTCGGGGAGCTGCTCGAGCAGGTCCGGGCTACGGTTGCCGTATAGGTGAGGCCGGCCCCTCCGGGGACCGCAAAGCACACGGGCCGGTGCGAAGTCCGGCCGAAGGGAGCGGGGAATGGTGGAAGTGAAGAATCCGGAAGGACTGCGCAGGGACGCGAGCCTGCTGCTGGAACACAAGCTCTGTTGCACTCGGGATGAGTTCGAAGAAGCCGCCCGCGGCCTGGGTCGGGACTACGGCCTAGATCAGGGCGAGGTCTGGGACTACCTGGCCGAGCTGGAGGAGGTCGATCCGTGGGAGCACCTCTACGGGTTCGACCCGGCGGACGCAGATGGACTGTAGGCTCTGCGGGCACGCGTGCCCCGGCGGGGGCAGCTATTCGGAGTTTGGGGGCAACTTCTTCAAGGGGATCTGCGAGAGCTGCCTTGCCGACGCACAGGCGGGGTGGGACGAACGGGCGCGCCGACGGGGGATGTCCTCCTTGTCCTCGTCCTATGAGGAGGAGGCCCTGTCCCACCACAAGAGGAGGTTGAAACGCCGATGAAACGGTGGATGTTGCAGAGCACCGCGGACGGCCGCGAGATCGGAGTGTACCGGGCGGACGATCCCCTGGAGGCGGTAGCGGCGGCCTGCAGGGCTGGTGCGTGCGGGTACTCCGAGGGGGTCGTGGCCACAGAGCTCCGCCCCGACTGGGTGCGGATCCGGAACCGCCTGGGCAGACTGATGGTGTCGGGGAGGATCAGCCTCAACGGTTACCAGCGGGGACTCCAGCGCACGTGGAGCCGGATGTCGGATGCCGACAAGGCCCGGGAGTTTGAGCAGCTCTGGGTGCTCGAGGCGCCGGAGCCATGATCCCGATCTGGGCGGCGGTCCTGATGGCCCTGGGAGCCTTCTATCTGGGCTTCGGCCTGGCGGCCCTGCTGGTGGCGGCCTCGAAGCGATGAAGGTACCTCACGAGGACTTCGAGCGGACCGTGCTGAAGATGGTGCCAGAGCTGCTCGGGCGCGGGTGGCGATTGCCGATCTTCGTCGCCGCGATCGGCAGCCATCAGGACACCTTCATCGGCGAAGTCAAGCCGACTCGGGGCGGGGGCGCCAGGCTGGAGGGTAGCTACGCGGGTGCAGCTGGGGCGATAGAGGCACCGATTGGGGTGATGTTTCGCAACTCCAGCCGCGGGGAGATCCAGCGGGCGGTCATTCGCGCCGAGATGTTCGTCGGGAGCATGAACTGAAGGGGCTTTGGCGAGTACGGCGGCCAGGGGCGGCCTCGTGGCGCCCCACCCGGGGCCGAAAAGCTGGGGCTCCTGGGCCGGGCTGATGGGGACACCCGGAAGCCCGACCCTATTCCTGGCCCGGCGGTGGGTCAGAGATCGGGAGACAACTGACATGGAAGGAGGAGCGCCGGAAGGCACAGTGTAGAGAAGGGGCCGGTAAGAGGGGGCCGGGTGACCGTCGCTCGGCCCCTCTTTTTTGCGCCAACTCCTCAAGCCGCGGTGTCAAGCGAAATCGCCCCCTGCCGACGCTGGAGGGGTCCAGGAGCGATTTTGCCGGGGAATCCAATACCGCACACGTCCGTGGTGGGCCGTAGGCGCATTTTCTCAGGGCAGGTGGTATCCAAGCACCACCGAAAGAAGGGCCGGGAGCTGCGAACGGCTACCCCCCCCAGCCCGGTCAGGGTGACGGCTTGGGCCGCCGACACCGGCAGGCCGCCTTGATCGCCCGGCGGGCGACTGCCTGGTAATGCTCCTCATCCTGGCCGGGCTTGCAGGTCCGCCAGATGGCGAGCCACGCGGTGGCTACGCACTTCTCCATCTCCTCTGGCCTCCGGGCCCGCTCCGTGGCCCGCTCGATGACGTAACGTCGGAGGCCGGGGCGCCCGTGAAGTTCCACGCACTGCTCACCCGTCAGTCGGTACATGCGGTTTGAAGAAGCCCCCAGGTCTCCCCGGGGGCTAGAAACGGGAGGGGCGTCTCTGCGGCTATGTGGGCCGCGGCCCGTACCGCCGGCCGCCGAAATAGACCGGACACCGCGGGTCGGGCGGGTCTTCGGGGAGAGGGGGGTCGGCCGCATCGTCGGGCTGCTGCAGGCTCCCCGGAGGATCCCGAGGCTCGTCTTCCGCGAGGGTGAGGTAGCAGACCCCTGCGCAGTACAGCCGCTTCACGG
>Ga0068714_10004315_pt1 | contig 16050 bp, 14 predicted proteins | sample MTBNYHSulfiMetaG_FD_62988 | JGI IMG/M metagenome (GOLD analysis project Ga0068714, IMG submission 62988) | Enrichment culture microbial communities from rom New York Harbor, USA that are MTBE-degrading - MTBE-NYH (New York Harbor Sulfidogenic)... | ecosystem: Environmental > Aquatic > Marine >...
CAGCAGCGTCTGAATCTCGGGCGTCTGCAGGTCTTGCTGCAAGACGACCATCTCGTATCTCTCGATCTGCATCGGAATGAAGTCGATGTTCTCCACCTGCATAGCGATCTTCTCGGTTCCAATGGCCACATCGGCCTCGCCCGAGCTTACCGCGCTTGCAACCGCGAGAGGAGACTGCGTCTCCGTCGCATAGCCCTGAATTGCCCGGCGGTCCACGCGGAGAAGGCGAAGGTGCTCGTCAAGCAGGATCCGCGATCCGGCGCCTCGCTCGCGATTGACCATCATGATGTCCGGCCGACGAAAGTCCTCCCACGAAGTAATCCGCTTGGGATTCCCTTTCGCGACGTAGAACCCCTGAGTCCTGCAGGCGAGGTGGATGATCGAGGCCGGGATCCCTGGTATCAGGCGTCTGACAAAAGGCGTGTTGTACTGGCCGGTGTCTCCGTCCCACAGGTGCGATGTCGCCACGCGGACCGTACCGTTATATAGCGCAACCAGACTCTCGTAGCTCCCGATGTACGCGCGCAGCGCAGGTACACTGTTGAGCCGCATGTAGTTGGACAGCACGTCAAGGATCAGGTCCTGACCGCAGACAATGAAGTCCTCCTGAGTGTTTCGCGTCCCGAACAGAAGCGGGTCCCGGCCTGTCGCCGAGTTTGCGGCCGTGTGCTTCTCCCTTGATCGGCGTATGTAATCCTCGACATCCTCATGTGTGAACCGGACCTTCCGCCCAACCCTGTACGAACTGATCTCCCCACGCTTGATCAGCTCGTAGACAGTGCCAGGCGCAACCCCGAGAAGGCCGGCGACGTCTTGCGTGGACAACGCGTTCTGGCTGTCTGGCATGCTGCTTCCTTCCGTTGAGGATCTCGGCCGACCATCGGAGATGGCATGGGGTCCGCCAATTCAACCGACGCGCGCCAGCCGCGGATCGTGCCCGTCTTGGTTGCGTTCGTTCCCGGATGGCGCTACCTTCGAATGCGACAGTACGAAACGTACTGTAATGGTCACTGTATATCATGTTTCGTTAGTTTTCATTCTGTCTCGCGAGGAGAACAAGGAACGACGGGGATGAAGCCACGGAATTGGGCAGGTCTTTCGCTGCTATCCAGCACACCGATAGGCTGGCTGGGGGGTTTGATCGGACTCGGTGGGGCGGAGTTCCGGCTTCCCGTACTGATGGGCCTGCTCAAGTTCAGCCCCCTTGATGCCGTCATTCTCAACAAGGCCATGAGCCTGATCGTCGTTGCGGTTGCCCTGCCCGCCCGTGCGGCCGTTGTGCCCCTGTCGCAGGTGGCGTCGCACTGGAGCGTGATCCTTACGCTACTGTGTGGCAGCACGGTTGGCGCCTGGTTTGGTGCAGGATTCGCCACACGCATGTCATCGAGATCGCTCTCCAGAATCATCGCGGTGCTGCTGCTGGGGGTTGCCGGCGTGCTTCTGCTCGGTCACGGAATGTCAACCGGACAGGCCGCCTTCAGTGGCGTGGCCCTGACCGCCGCAGGAGTGGCTGCCGGATTCTGCATCGGCGTGTTCGCGGCCTTGCTCGGAGTAGCTGGGGGTGAGTTGCTGATTCCCGCGATCGTGCTTCTCTTTGGCGCAGACGTGAAGCTGGCGGGCAGCCTCTCTCTGGCCGTCAGCATCCCGACGATGATCGTCGCGTTCAGCCGCTACGGCCGGGATGCGAGCTTCGGCGTCGTGCGCCGGGAATGGCGGCTCATCGCCCTCATGGCCATGGGCTCCATCATCGGAAGCTGGCTCGGCGGGATGATGCTCGGCTCCGTGCCGAGCGCCGTGCTGCTACCGGCACTCGCAGCGATTCTGGCACTATCGGCCGTGAACACGTGGCGGCACTCCGCAGCTTCCCAGGAGATCGACGGCGCGGGGTCCGCCCAGCACGCGCTCGCGTCGACCGGTACTCCACGCGACATCGGGGATCGCGGACACATCGTTCCAGACATCGAGGCGGACTGAGACGGGTCCGGGCACCGGCGGCGGCCGCCAACAGTGCCCGGACCCGTCTCGCTACTCTTCCTTGTTGCCTGCGTCGTTGTCGCGGATAGCGGCACGCCGGATCTTGCCGTTCACGGTCTTGGGGAGCGCGTCCACGAAGTCGATGATGCGCGGGTACTTGTACGGCGCGGTGCGCTTCTTGACCCAGGACTGCAGCTCCTTGACGAGCGCCTCGCTCGGCTCGAAGCCGGGCGCGAGCACGATCGTCGCCTTCACGGCCTTGCCGCGGACGGGGTCCGGGACGCCCGTGACGGCGCATTCGCGCACGGCGTCGTGCTCGAGGAGCACGCTCTCAACCTCAAACGGGCCGATGCGGTAGCCGGAGCTCTTGATGACGTCGTCGTTGCGGCCCACGTACCAGAAGTAGCCGTCCTCGTCGTACCACGCGATGTCGCCAGTGTGGTACCAGCCGTCGTGCATGGCCTCGGCGGTCTTCTCTTCATCGCGGTAGTAGCACATCATGATGCCGGCCGGACGCACCGGATCGATGTTGATGACGATCTCGCCGGTCTGGCCGGGAGCGCAGCGCGCACCGTTTTCGTCCTGAATCTCCACGGTGTATTGCGGCGTGGGCCTGCCCATCGAGCCCGGCTTGGGTGTCATGCCCACCGTGTTGCACACGGCGAGCGGGGTCTCGGTCTGGCCGAAGCCTTCAACGAGCATGAGCCCGGTGTGCTCACGCCAACCTTCGAAGAGGTCGGGGTTGAGCGCCTCGCCGGCGGTCGTGCAGTACACGAGCGACGAGAGGTCGTAGTTGTCCACGTTCTCCTGCATCATGAGGCGGAACATCGTCGGCGGACAGCAGAGGGTCGTGATCTTGTAGCGCTCGATGAGCGAGAGGATCTCGGCACCGCTGAAGCGATCGAAGTCGTAGACGAAGACGCACGCCTCCATCAGCCACTGGCCGTAGAGCTTGCCCCAGACTGCTTTACCCCAGCCGGTGTCGGCGATCGTCAGGTGGCTGCCACCGTCGGACACGACGTTGTGCCAGTGTTTCGCAGTGGGGATGTGCGCGAGCGCGTAGCCGCTATCGTGCAGCACCATCTTGGGGTGGCCGGACGTTCCGGAGGAGAAGTACAGCAAGAACGGCTCGGCGGCCGAGGTCTCCCGGCGCTCGAACACCTCGGATGCGGCCAAGACGCCCACGTTGAAGTCCAGCCAGCCCTCACGCTCGAAGCGTGCGGCACATACCCCGCCCGGGCCGCTCAGGACGGCGCCGATGGAGGGGTCGGTCGGCTTGCCCTCGGCGTCAACGGTGGTGCCGCCGCCTCCGCCGTTGACGATGATCTTCGTGACGAGCGACGGACACTCAGCCTGCACACTGTCCGTCGTGCGCGCGATGTCGCCCACCGACGTGCAGATGAGCGCCTTGACCGACGCGCTGTTGAGCCGGTACTCGAGATCGTGCTCCTTCAGCATGAACGTGGCCGGGACCATGATCGCGCCGAGCTTGTGAAGCGCGGTCGCCACGAACCAGAACTGATAGTGGCGCCTAAGGATGACCATCACCATGTCGCCACGCCCGATGCCGAGCGAAGCGAGGTAGTTGGCGGTCTTGTCGCTCCAGCGCTTCATGTCCCCGAACGTGAAGAGGTGCTCCTCCCCCTCGGGGTTGCACCACAGCATCGCCGGACGGTCCGGCTCGGCGAGCGCGATGTCGTCAACGACGTCATAGCCGAAGTTGAAGCTATCGGGGTGGTGCAGACCAAAGTGTTCGATGATGCCCTGCTCGTCGTACGTCTCGTCGACGTAACGGAGGTTGATGTTGCGCATGGAGCTATTCACCGCCCTTGAGCACGATCGCGATGAACGTGCAGGGCTCGCCACCGGTGGCGATCATGCCGTGACCGCGGGCTGAATCGTAGTAGAGCGCGTCCCCCGGGGCGAGGTCTTCGGTGTGGCCCTCGTAGGCGAAGCGCATGTGGCCGCTGACGACGAAATCGAACTCCTGGCCGTCGTGACGGGAGAGGTGGATCGGCGCGCCCTGCTCCTCGGCGATGTACGGTGCCGTGACGAAGAACGGCTCGGCGAGCTTGCCTTTGAAGGTGGGCGCAAGATGGCGGTACTCAAAGCCCGCGCGGCGCTTGATGGAGAGGCCCTGGCCGGCGCGCATGAGCGAGTAGCCGGTGAGATGCGGGCCCTCGCCCGTGAGGAGCTCTATCATGTCCACACCGAACTTCTCGGCGCAGCGGAAGAGGAACGTGAACGAGAGGTCCTCGGTTCCGCTCTCCATGGCCTCGTACTCGGCGACGGTGCGGCCGGTTGCCTCGGCCATCTCCTGCGTGGTGAGGCTCAGGTCCTCGCGGAGGGCGTGAATTCGGTTCGCTACCTCGGCGATATTCGGCTCCATCTGTGAGTCTCCTCTCCGGGGGTTGGCGCGTCATTTGTTATGAGTACGCTTGGATGCCGCCTGTACACTACACTGTCCGAGAGTCTACACATTGCTGTCCGAGAGTCCAGACGCTACGACCGTGGAGCGCGCCGTGCGTACTATGCCACCTATCAAACGATTCATGATCGTCACCGGCCACTACGGCAGCGGGAAGACGAACCTCTCCATCAACCTGGCGCTCGATCTCGCCGAGCGCTACGCCGAGGTCACCCTCGTGGACCTCGACGTCGTGAACCCCTACTTCCGCTCCTCAGACTACACCGCGCTGCTCGAGCGCCACGGCGTGCGCGTAGTAGCTCCAACGTTTGCTGGAACGACGCTTGAGACCCCGTCACTTCCTGCGGCGATCTACGGCGCACTGGACAGCACCGGCGCCGTGATCCTGGACGTTGGCGGCGACGACGCGGGCGCCACAGCACTTGGCCGGTATGCAAAGCAAATCGAACAGATCGACTATGACATGCTGTACGTAATCAACTGTTACCGGAATCTAACTTCCACACCCGAGGAGGCGGCAGCGCTGCTGCCGGAGATCGAGGCCGCGTCTCGCCTGTTGGCCACCGGCATCGTGAACAACTCGCATCTGCGGCGCGAGACCACGGTGGAGACCGTGCTCGCTTCGGCAGCATTCGCCCGGCGTAGTGCGGATATCCTCGGCCTGCCGCTCGTCTGCACCACTGTGCCTCGCTCTATCGCGAGCGGAATTTCCAGTGTCCCGAGCGACCCCACATATGTTATGAATGCATATCCGATTGAACTCTACGTTCGTTTTCCATGGGAACAACCTGCCGAGGAGAACGGGAAGGCCTGACGCTATGCCGCGAATCATCGTCAACGACCGCTACTGCAAAGGATGCGGACTGTGCGTGGACGTCTGTCCGCGCCACCTCATCGTGCTCGACCCCGACACGATGACCCCCAAGGGTTACCACCCGGCCAAGCTGACCGACGAGTCACAGTGCACGGGCTGCGCCACCTGCGTGCTCATGTGCCCCGACGTGGCCATCACGGTGGAAAGGTAGGCTGGAAGTGTCCGAGAAAGTACTCATGAAAGGCAACGAGGCGCTCGCCGAGTCTGCCATCCGCGCGGGATGCCGCTACTTCTTTGGCTACCCGATCACGCCGCAGACCGAGCTTGCCGCCTACATGGCCAAGCGCATGCCCAAAGAGGGCGGCGTCTACCTGCAGGCCGAGAGCGAAATCGCCGCAGTCAACATGCTCTACGGCGCTTCTGCCGCCGGCGCGCGGTGCATGACGTCGTCAAGCTCGCCCGGCATCTCTCTTAAGAGTGAAGGCATCTCGTACATGGCCGGCGCGGATCTGCCCGCCGTCATCATCAACGTGCAGCGCGGCGGCCCCGGCCTCGGCGGCATCCAGCCGTCGCAGGCGGACTACTTCCAGGCCACGCGCGGCGTTGGCCACGGCGACTCGCGCATCATCGTGATCGCCCCCTCCTCCGTCCAGGAGATGGCCGACTACGTCTACGGCGCCTTTGACCTCGCCGACACATACCGCACGCCCGTCATGATTCTCGCCGACGGCATGCTCGGCCAGATGATGGAGCCCGTCGTCCTCCAGGAGCGCAAGACCGAGCTCCCCGAGAAGCCCTGGGCAGCCAACGGCCACAAGAACGCGCGCACGAACCACATCATCACGTCGCTTTACCTGGACCCCCATGAACTTGAGGACCTCAACGTTGCGCGTTTCGAGCGCTACGCCGAGATCGAGGCCACCGAGCAGCGCGCCGAGGAGCTTCTCACCGAGGACGCGGACATCATCCTGGTGGCATTTGGCGCCTCGTCGCGAATCGCTCGCAGCGCCGTGAACGCGGCGCGGGCCAAGGGCATCAAGGCCGGCATGATCCGGCCGATCACGCTCTGGCCGTTCCCTACGAAGACGATCGAGAACCGGGTGGGAAGCGCTAAGGCGTTCCTCACCGTTGAGATGAACATGGGCCAGATGGTGCAGGACGTGCGCCTGACGGTGTGCGGCCGCAAGCCGGTCGAGTTCTTCGGCCGCACCGGCGGCATCATCCCCACCCCCGCCGAGGTCCTCGGCGAGATCGAGCGGATCGCGGCGGCGTGCGGCGCTGCAGGCACAGCCGGCGGCGCCACCGGTGCCACCGAGAACGCTGCCGACGCCGATGCCTCGACGGCCACTGCGGCCGCGAGCACCGCAGGCTGCGGGTGCGGATGCGGCTGCAGTACCAACGGCACGCAGGGAGGTTGCTGCTGATGGAAACCGTCTACCAGCGTCCACACGCGCTCACTGACCTGCAGTTCTCGTACTGCCCGGGCTGCCCGCACGGCATCGTGCACCGGCTCGTCGCCGAGACCATCGACGAACTCGGCATCGAGGGAACGACCATCGGCATCGCGCCGGTTGGCTGCGCGGTGCTCGCGTACAACTTCTTCGCGTGCGACATGATCGAGGCCGCCCACGGCCGCGCCCCGGCGGTTGCCACCGGCGTGAAGCGCGTCCTGCCGGAGAACGTCGTCTTCACCTACCAGGGCGACGGCGACCTCGCCTCAATCGGCATGGCCGAGACGGTTCACGCCGCCACCCGCGGCGAGAAGATCACCGTCGTCTTCATCAACAACGCGATCTACGGCATGACCGGCGGCCAGATGGCGCCGACCTCGCTCCCCAAGCAGGTCACGCAGACGAGCCCGTACGGCCGCGACGTGGAAACCGCCGGCTTCCCCATCCGCGTATGCGAGCTGCTCTCAACGCTCGACGGCGTTGCGCTCGCCCAGCGAGTCACCGTGGACACCCCAAAGAACGTGCGCGCCGCCAAGAAGGCCATCAAGAAGGCGTTCGAGTACCAGATCGACGGCGTCGGCTACTCGATCATCGAGGTCGTGTCGACGTGCCCTACCAACTGGGGCCTCTCGCCGCAGGACTCCTTCCAGTGGATGCGCGACAACATGCTCCCCTACTACCCACTCGGCGTGTACAAAGATGTGAAGGCCGAGGGCTACGCCAACGTGGCCGAGGCGGCCGTGGGCCGCGCCGCCAAGCTTGCCGAGGCCGCAACGGGTGCCGCTGGCGCCGCGCAGACCACCGGCTCGCAGGGGGGTGCGTGCTGATGGGACGCACCCTGAATGTGCTCTTCGCGGGCTTTGGCGGACAGGGCCTGCTCTTTGCCGGCAAGCTCGCGGTGACCGCGGGCCTGATCGAGGACCGCGAAGTCACGTGGCTCCCGTCGTACGGTCCCGAGATGCGCGGCGGCACCGCAAACTGCAGCATCGTCATCTCCGATGAACCCATCGGCTCGCCACTCGTGGTTGCCCCCGACGTACTCGTTGCTATGAACCAGCCCTCGGTGGACAAGTTCATCGGCGAGGTGGTGCCCGGCGGGCTCGTCATCATCGACAGCACGCTCGTGCCCAACGTCCCCACGCGCGACGACGTCACGATTATCACGCTTCCCGCTACGCAGATGGCCGAAGACGCAGGACTCAAGGGGCTCGCGAATGTCGTACTCACCGGCAAGCTTCTGAAGGAGACCAGCTTCTGCGGGATCGAATCGCTCGAAGCCGCAATCCTGAAGAGCGTGCCCGCGCGCAAGGCCGCGATGGTGGAGGCCAACAAGCAGGCATTCATGATGGGGCTCGAGAGCTAGCGAAGACGTGCGCGCGGCCGTGCATGAGCTGCGGCCGATCGTGAACTGCCAGCGGCGGGGCCAAGAGGCTCCGCCGCTTCTTTCGAGCGTGAGCGCCGCCGCGCTCGGCCCGGAGGCAACTGCTAAGCGATACTTAGCAGTTGGGGAGCCGCACATGGCGGAATGTTGGGGGCAGCCCAACTGCCGAGGATTCCTCGGTAGTCTTCCGGGCTCAGTCTTTCCTTCGCGCAAGGACAGATGCGCCCCGATGTTTCCTTCGCGGAAGGAAACCCTGGATCCCCCTAGCGCCACTCACCGACACCCCGCGCGCGCCCACGCCCTCGCACGGAAGCGCACCCGCGCCGTGGCCTGCATCTCGTGCTATTGTCGGCTCGACAACTCACCGCGCGTGCGAAGCGCCGCGCGGCGAACGAGCTAGAAGCCAGCCCGAACCGGAGAGGGGACCCGCCCATGACGACCGAGTTCAAAGAGATCGGCCTGCGCATCAAGGGCCTTCGGGAAGCGTGTGACATCACGCGCGAGCAGCTCGCCAAAGAGCTTGGCGTGTCGGTGGACACGTACACGTCGTACGAGGAGACCGGCGCCGACGTGCCGATCTCGGCGATCTACCACATCGCCAGCAAGTTTGGCGTGGACTTCACGGAAATCCTCACGGGCGGGCACGCGCGCCTCGACACATATCAGGTTGTGAAGGCCGGGCGCGGGCGCACGGTGGACCGGTATCCCGGCTACTACTACCAGGACCTCGCCTGGAAGTACGGTCACAAGATCATGCAGCCGCTGCTCGTGACACTGGACCCCTCGGACGAACCGGCCGAGCTTGTCACGCACGCCGGGCAGGAGTTCAATCTCGTGCTGCAGGGCTGCGTGACCGTGACCTTTGACGACCAGCAGATCGACCTGTCCGCGGGCGACAGCATCTACTTCAACCCGACACACCCGCACGGCCAGAAGTGCAGCGGCGACGTACCGGCTGTCTTCGTCACGATCATCGCCGAGTAAGCAGGGCCCCTCGCGCCCAGAAGAGAAGGCCCCGCACGCCCCCGTCCGCGAGCCCAGACAGGAGACGCTCCCGACCATGGACCACATCCTCAAGAAGTACTGTCCGCGCATCGAGTTTGACTCCTACGAGGACTTCCTCGAGAACTTCGACATCGTTCCTCCGGAGAACTTCAACTTCGGCTACGACGTCGTGGACGAGTGGGCGCGGGTGGAGCCGGACAAGCGCGCGCTCCTGTGGTGCGACGACGACGGGCACGAGGAGACGTTCACCTTCACCGATCTCATGCGCCTCTCCAACCAGGCGGCCAACGGGTTCAAGAGCCTCGGCGTCAAGAAGGGTACCGTGGTGATGGTCATCCTCCGGCGCCGCTGGGAGTACTGGGTGACCGCAATCGCGCTCTGCAAGCTGGGCGCGATCCTCATTCCGGCGTCACTCCAGCTCACGAAGAAGGACCTCATCTACCGCGCCGACAGCGCCGGCGTTGAGATGATGGTGTGTGTTGCCGACGACTACGTCATCGGCCAGGTTGAGCAGGCCCTGCCCGAGGCACCCACGATCAAGAACCTCGTGATCGCGGCGGGCGCGCGCGAGGGCTGGCACAGCTTCAACTGGCTCATCGCCACCTCCGACGACGAGTGGGTCCGCCCCACCGGGGAGGAAGCCACGCGCAACGAGGACACCATGCTCATCTACTTCACCTCCGGGACAACCGGTCTGGCGAAGATGGTGTGCCACAACTTCCTGCACCCACTCGGCCACATCATCACGGCGAAGTACTGGCAGCAGGTGCAGGAGAACAAGCTGCACCTGAGCGTGTCGGACTCCGGCTGGGCGAAGTTTGGCTGGGGCAAGATCTACGGCCAGTGGATCGCCGGCGCCACGATCTTTGGCTACGACATGAAGAAGTTCGTCCCCACGGCCCTCATGCAGAAGGTCCAGGACTACGGCATCACCACCTTCTGCGTCCCGCCGACGATGTACCGCTTCATGCTGCAGGAGGACGTGAACGCGTTCGATCTCTCGTGCGTCCAGACGTTTGCCACCGCCGGCGAGCCGCTGAACGCGGAGGTCACTAAGCAGTGGGAAGCGCTCACCGGCAAGAAGATCCGCGAAGGCTTTGGCCAGACCGAGGGGCCCGTGCTCGTGGCGACGTTCCCGTGGGTTGAGCCTCGGCCGGGCTCCATGGGCAAGCCCTCCCCCCTCATGAACATCAAGCTCATCGACGAGGACGGCCGAGTCTGCGAAGAGGGCGAAGAAGGCATGATCTGCGTGACCGGCCTCAGGGACAAGTACCCGCCCGGCCTCTTTGTTGGCTACTACCGCAACCCCGAGATGACCGCCGAGGCCGTTGGCGGCGACTACTACAACCTCAAGGACGTCGCCTGGCGCGACCCGGACGGCTACTACTACTTCGTCGGCCGCAACGACGACGTCATCAAGTGCTCCGGCTACCGCATCGGCCCGTTTGAGGTTGAAAGCGCGCTGATCGAGCACCCGGCGGTTGTGGAGTGCGCCGTCACCGCGGCGCCGGATCCCGTGCGCGGGCTGGTAGTCAAGGCGACCGTCGTGCTCGCCAAGGGCTGGCAGCCGAGCGACGCGCTCGTCAAAGAGCTGCAGGAGCACGTCAAGAAGACCACCGCGCCCTACAAGTACCCGAGAATCGTGGAGTTCGTCGACGAGCTCCCCAAGACGATCGGCGGGAAGATCAAGCGGAAGCAGATACGCGAGGAGAGTGGGGTCAAGGACTAGAAGGCGTCCGATCCGTGCAGCGAACGCGCGAAGGGGCCGACCCGAACGGGATCGGCCCCTTCTCATCGCTGCGGTGCGGCCGACCGAGACGGTCAACGCGGGCTAGCTGTACTGTGAGATGCTGGGTCTCTACTGCCCGCTGGGCGCAGGGGGCGCCTTCGGGGTGCGGGGAGCGACCGGGGCAGCAGGGGCAGCTTGAACGCCGGGCGCCTTGGGGGTGCCGGGGACACCCGGGGCGCCAGGAGCGGGCGCCGTCGCTGGAAGCCTCGCTCCGCAGCTCGAACAGACCTCCGCCGTTGCTGAATTGAGGGTCTGACACTCCTGGCACTGCTTCTCACTCTTGATCGGACTGGCTGGCCTAAAGCACATGCACGTTCCTCCTTCTTCGTACTCTCGAACGCAGACAACTGGTGAAGACGTGCCCGAGCGCGTTCCCCGCGCGTCGGGCAACCCCCACCGCGCAACACCTCCATCACGATGCAAGGCGGTCTCCGGGGGCCCCGCTCTGCTCGCAGGGTCGACGGAGACCGCCGAGTTCACACACGGAGCCCGATCGCCCGGGCCACCTCTAGCCGAACCTACTCAGCAGCGGACACCGCTACTTCTCCTGCCTCTATCGCCGAAGACGCGTTCTTCATCGGCGATAGCACCACAGCCAGGATGCTGCACACTCGCACGAAGCAGGTTCTCTATGCCGCGTGACGAGCGCGCGAGTTCACCATCATCGGAGAAGCGGTGAACTGCCTGTCACGGAATGCGCCGGGGTTGTTCGCGTCGATTACGCATGCCAGGCACGTGTGGACTTTCGCAATCAGCTCGCTCATGAATACTCGAACGTCAACGATACGTTCGTATGGGGAATCGCTGACCGCGAAGTCCCCGTCCTGAGGCGTGAATGCGCGCAGTTGCTGGCTCAACTCGAGTCATCGGGAAGCGCTGACTGAGGCATCGGGCGAGTTGGCCCGTCTGCAACTGGGTCGCAGGCAGGCTGTCCGTCGTGATGGGACGCAACAGGACCTGATGGATCCGGCGAAGGTCGGCGCGAGGGAATCGGGCGGCCTACCGCTCGCGCGACTCAAGCAGCTCGTAGAGCTCGCCGATCTCCGCGGCCATCTGCACCCGGAACTTCTCCTTCGCCAGCGTGTCGTCGATCACCGAGGACGGCAGAAAGCGCCTCATCTGGGCCATGAACTCCGCGCCGTCAATGATCTCGGAGATCGCAGACACTCGGCTCCCAACCATGTCCGCGAACCGCTCGCTCTCGCCGTAGTCCGGGATCTTCCTCGTAATCAGCGCCGGAACCTTGGCCCGGTCGAAGCCGGGCCTGCGGGCAAGCCATCGGAGGTCCCAGAGGTCCCAGTGGCGGATGTGGCCCGAACACACGAACGAGAGCAGTTTGTCGGCGCAGATCTCTTCGAACGATTCCGAGATCAGGATCACGTTCGAGTAGGAGGCAGGTAGATCCGCGTAGTTCACGGCGAGGGGCCGGAGCTCCCGGGTGTACGCGGGCACCGGCGCGATCTGGATCGACACCCGCTGCTGTGGAATGTCCGGCCGAGCGGCGGCGGTGATGACACTGATCCGCCAGTTCTCCACGGTCACCCCGGTACTCCTGGCGTCCACGGTCGAGCGCCTGGGCTGCGAGACACGGACTTGGACATCGTAGCGGCGCTCCAGCGTGCGCTCAATCTCGGTCTTTGCGTCGAGCAGCGATTGCCCGGTGAAATCCGGTCCTCCGGCGAAGTCCAGGTCCTCGCTGTACCTATCGGCACCGTAGCAGAGCCGCAGACACGTGCCGCCCTGGAAGACAAGCGTTTCCAGGAGGCCCTTCGCCTCAAGCGCCTGCAGGATCTCGTAGTGGAGCAGCTCCTTCTCGATAACTGGCAGCATCGTGGCGCGTCCCTGCTCGGCGGTAATTCGCGATGCAAACGCCCGAAACTCAATCCTGTCACTCATCGTCCTCCCCCTCCCGCACGATCAGATCCAGATTCCGCCCCACGCGTCTGAGGTTCACGAGCGCGTACTCGCGCGTGGCGATCGGCAACGGATGGCCGTCACGCCGCTCGACGTTCGCCAGGATCTCCACCGGCGAACTGGCGGTGTGAGTGAATTCGATGACGCCAAACGGCGTCTTGAACTCGCCCTTCCGCCCTGTGGTCATCACCGTGATCCTGTCGATCGGGACTTGCGAGATGGCCCCCCATTGCGAGAGCGCCGATTCCAGACTCTCGAAGTTGTACTCGCCCCTCCTGAGTGCCTCCGCCACGTCCTCTATGGTCGTGGGCCCGAGATTCGAGCTCAGAGCATAGACGTAGACTCCGCGCGCTGCCCGGATGAGGAGCTTCCTGGTGACGAGGCGCTTGATGGTTTCGTTGAGCGTGTCCCCCGTTGGCTCCCTAAACAGCTTCGCGAGATCGCGCTTCGTGTACACGTTACGCGACCGGCGATCCCAGTCCGAGAGTACCCGTGCGGCTTCATCGATGCGCATGTCCGGCCTCACGATCAACAGTTATGGTACGTATTCATACTATAACTGTCCACCGTTTAGCGGAAGACCCACGCCGGACCCACAGCAGACTCCGGAGACCCCCTCACCCCTCCCCCTTCTCCACCAAATCCAGCAGCTCCTGCCGCGACGTGATCTGCAGCTTCTCGTAGATGTGCCGCACGTGCGCCTTGATCGTGCCGTGCGCGATGCAGAGCTCGTTCTGGATGTAGCCGTGGCTCCGGCCTTTGGCGAGGAGCACGAGCACTTCGTACTCGCGGGGCGAGAGGCGGTAGATCTCGGCGATGTTTCGGCAACGTTCGAGGAGCGTCTCGCGGGCGTCGAGGTTCTGGTGGCATGCCAGCCGTGATCTGGATGGCAAGCCCGATCAGGGGCAGCCCCACGACGATCGCCATATGGATGTCCCCGCCGTTCTTCACCATGACGCCAAGAACGATCAGCCCGAGGCCGATGAGCATCACCTGCGACATCACGAACGGTACCAAGAACTTCTTCACGAACATTCAACTCCTCTCTCGGCTTTGCGAAACAGAGGTCTTCACTAGTGAGGCCCGCCAGGCCGCGCACCTCACCAGGCCGGTCCACAGTCCGGCTCCCGATGCGCATCCGTCCGGGGTCCGCCGAGGGCAACCGGCTCACGCGAACTCCCGAACCTCCACGCCCGCCATGCTAGTGAGCGTGACCGCCCGTGAGAAATGCCGAATTCGACACACGCGATGCATCTTGAACATCAGCGCTGCTCATCCTAGAGTGAAGCCGTCCGTACCGAGTCTCCGGAAGGACGCACTCATTGGACATCAAGCTGCTGCAGGAGTTCGCGGTTCTTGCCGAGTGCCTGAACTTCCACGCCGCGGCGGACCGCCTGTTCATCACACAACCGGCGCTCAGCAGGCATCTCGCCTCGCTCGAACAAGAACTCGGCGCGCCGCTCTTCACGCGGACAACCACGCATGTCGAGCTCACCGACATCGGCAAGGAGCTCCTCGGCAACGCGGCCAACATCGTGGACGAGTACGGGCTGATGCTCGCGAAGGTGCGGATGCACCGGCACGAGGGCAGCCTCCGGATCGGCGGCTTCATCCGTCACTCAAGGGTGCTGCCGCTGCTCTCCCACGCCATGAACCGGTTCCAGACGAAGTATCCCTGGGTTGAGACGCACGAGGACGACCTCGTCGTAGCGGACCACCGCGAGCCGCTTCTCGACGACACGTTTGACGTCATGCTCTCCCCCCACCTGGAGCGCCCTGACGACGAACGCCTGCAGTACCACGACATCCTGCACCTGCGGCTCATGGTGTGGATGACCGAGGGCAACCCGCTCGCGGCCCGCGTTAGCGTATCGCTTCGCGAGCTTCAAGATCAGGCGCTCCGCTTCCTCTCCCTCGGGCATCCCGACGCATGGCACTCGTGGCGCACCTACATCCTGCAGCTCTTCGCCGCCGAGGGACTCACCCCCCGCGTGGGCCCGCCAACCAACGTGTCGCTCGCCCTCTCGGACACCGAGTACGCGCTCGTGCCGTCCTCGGCAACGAAGTCGTACGGCCACGGCATTGTGGCTGTCAGCCTCGACGAGCCTCACTACGTTGACTTGAGCCTCGTGCACAAGCGAACGCTCAACAACCCTGCCGTGCCCCTGTTTGTGGCCGAGGTCCTCGAGGCTCAGCGGGAACTTGAGAAGGACGACGACGAGCCCTCTGCCGAGGGCTAATCGCGGCTGACACGATCACCCGGCCTGAGGCCACCAGCTACTCCGCGCTGACATCGCCTCACCCGTGGGTACAGAGTCCACAGTGCCGCACGCGCCAACTCTCATCGGAGCGGGCGGGTGATCCGCATGTCACGGACCGATCGACAAGACAAGCCGAGCACCCGGCCGGGCGCATTCGGTTGTACGCCCACCGCGCCCTGTCGCCCCGACGCCATGACGCTTGTTGCGCTTGCAGTGCTCGTCGTCCTCATCGGCGCCAACCCCCTGGCGGTCCGGTTCACCAACCGGGAGATTCCGCCACTGTGGGGAGCCGGGACTCGTCTTGCGATCGCGGCGGCGGTCTTCTTCGGCTACGTGCTGATCAGGCGCATCAAACTCCCGCGCGGGCGCGATCTTCGCGGGGCGCTTCTGTTTGGCGCGGTCCAGCTTGGGCTCGGGTTCGGCCTGGGGTACTGGGCTCTCGTCAAGGTGCCGGCGAGCGTTGCCGGCGTCATGCTCGCTGGCGTTCCCCTGTTCACGCTCGCGTTTGCGGTTATCTCCCGAGTCGAACTCCCCACGGTGCGCGGCCTCGTCGGCGCGCTCATCTCGATCGGCGGCATCGCTGTGATTCTCGGAGGCGGCTCGGCGGCAGGGCTACCATGGCAGTACCTCGCGGCGATGGTCGGCTTCGTGGCGTGTCTCGCCGGAGGGCTCGTCATCGCAAAGGCCCTCCCCGGCGTCCATCCCGCCGCGATGAACGCGATCGGCACCACCGTTGGAGGCCTGGTGCTCATGCCGCTCGCGGTGATCCTCGGCGAGGCCACGCCCCTGCCGAAAGTGGAGCTGACCTGGGCGGTCCAGCTCTACCTCGCGCTGGTGGGATCGGTTGGCGTCTTCGGCCTCATCCTGTTCGTGGTGCGGCGCTGGACCGCAACCAGTGCCTCCTACCAGACGGTACTGAGTCCGCCCGTGACGATCCTGCTCGCCGCGTGGCTGCTCGGCGAACCCCTGAGCCCCCGGCTCGCCGTGGGCACGGCCATCGTGCTGATCGGTGTGTATGTGGGGGCGCTGTCGC
>Ga0068714_10004317_pt1 | contig 16045 bp, 12 predicted proteins | sample MTBNYHSulfiMetaG_FD_62988 | JGI IMG/M metagenome (GOLD analysis project Ga0068714, IMG submission 62988) | Enrichment culture microbial communities from rom New York Harbor, USA that are MTBE-degrading - MTBE-NYH (New York Harbor Sulfidogenic)... | ecosystem: Environmental > Aquatic > Marine >...
CGAGGGGGTGGTCATCGACAACTCCTGGGGGCCCAAGGCGGTCCTGGTGGAGGAGGGGCGGGTAAAAGGGGTGGAGTTCATCCGCTGCACCTCGGTCTTTGACCTGGAGGGCCGCTTCAGGCCGGTCTATGACGAGAGCCAAGGCAGGGTCTTCGAGTGCGACACCCTGATCATCTCCATCGGCCAGGCCCCGGATCTGAGCTTCATCTCCGAGGAGGAGGGGCTGGAAAGGCAGTTGTGGGGGACTCTCCGGGTGGATGAGAACACCCTGGCCACCAACATCCCGGGCATCTTCGCCGGGGGGGACTTCACCACCGGCCCGACCTTCGTCATCCGGGCCATCTCCTCGGGCCGCCGGGCGGCCCTGGCCATCGACAAGCACCTCCGCGGCGACCGCTCCCGGGTGGTCATCCCCGACGAGAAGACCGCCCTGGGGGTGGAGCCGGCCCGGCTCTCCCGGGAGGAGGAGGAAGTGGACCTGACCGGCCGGGTGGAGCTGCCCCAGGAAGACGTCCTGGCCAGGATCCAGGACTTCCGGGAGGTGGAGGGCGGCTACGCCGAGGCCCAGGCCTGGGAGGAGGCCCGGCGCTGCTTGAGGTGCGACCTGGAGGCCGAATAGTCCTGATTTCTGCAACATGGCCGAGTCAGAGGTCTTTTAAGGGGGACCGGATGATACGCTCCATCACCAAGCCCAAATCCATGGAGGAGGTCCAGCGCCTCCTGGAGGGCCTGACCAGGATCTTCATCGTCGGCTGCGGGACCTGCGTCACCCTGACCAGGACCGGGGGGGTGGAGGAGGTGGCGGCCATGCGGGACAGGCTCCTGGACCTGGGCAAGATGGTCACCGGGACAACGGTGGTCCCGGTGGCCTGCGACCACCTCAGCCACGAGATCCTGGCCGAGCACAAGGCCGCCCTGGAGCCGGCCGAGGCCTTGGGGATCATGACCTGCGCCTTTGGGGTCCAGACCATCGGCTCCCAACTGGGAGCCATGGTTGTCCCTTTCCTGGACACCCTCTTCATCGGCAAGGAGACCGGCCCCGGAAGTTTCCAGGAGGTCTGCGAGCAGTGCGGGGACTGCATCCTGGGCGAGACCGGGGGGATCTGTCCGGTGACCGCCTGCCACAAGGGGCTGGTCAACGGCCCCTGCGGGGGGACCAACAACGGCAAGTGCGAGATCGACCAGAACAAGGACTGCGCCTGGACCCTGATCTATAACCGCCTGGCCGGGCTGGGCAGGCTGGAGAGAATGAGGCGCTACCAGCCGCCCAAGAACCACAACGTCGAACCCCAGCCGGGCCGGTACCTCCTGGATCAGGGCTGAAGGGGGTGAGGGAGATGGCGTCTGGATTCAAGAAGGCCCTTCAGACCCGGGAGTTCGTGGTCACCGCCGAGGTGGCCCCCCCCAAGGGGACCAACCTGGAGAAGTTCCGGCACCACGTGGGACTGCTTAAAGACAAGGTCGACGGCCTCAACGTCACCGATCATCAGTCCTCGGTCATGCGCTTTCCCTCCCTGGGCGGGGTCTTGCTCATCAAGGAGGACGGCGGGGAGCCGATCCTCCAGATGACCTGTCGGGACCGCAACCGCCTGGCCCTCCAGGCGGACCTTCTCCTGGCCGCCTCCCGGGGGATCACCAACGTCCTGTGCCTCACCGGCGACGCGGTGGTGGTGGGCGACCACAAGGAGGCCAAGGGGGTCTTCGACCTGGACTCCTGCCAGCTCCTGGCCGCCATCAGGACCCTGGAGAAAGGCCGCGACCTGGCCGGCAACAACCTGGACGGGGGGGTGAAGTTCTGCGCCGGGGCCATCGTCACCCCGGAGGCCAACCCCCTGGAGCCGCAGCTGATCAAGTTCGAGAAAAAGATCGAGGCCGGGGCCGAGTTCATCCAGACCCAGGCGGTCTACGACCTGGACCGGTTCAAGGGCTTCATGGACTACGCCCGCCAGTTCGAGGTCAAGATCCTGGCCGGGATCATTCTCCTGACCTCGGCCCCCATGGCCCGCTTCATGAACAAGAACGTCCCCGGGGTCACCGTCCCCCAGGAGCTCATCGACCAGATGGCCGCCGCTCCCAAGGGCAAGGCCCTGGAAACGGGCATCAATATCGCCGGGGGGATGATCCGCCGCCTCAAGGAGGAGAAGATCTGCGACGGGGTCCACGTCATGGCCATCGGCCGGGAGGAGACGGTTCCGGCCATCCTGGCCGCGGCCGGGCTGGAGTGAGCCCGGCGGGCTGAAGGGGCCGGCTCCCTTACCGAAGCGAGGCGAAAGAAAGGCTTTTAATAACAGCTTCTAATCCAGCCCGGCTTTAAGCCTCTGCTCCAGGTCCAGGATAATCCGGACCGCCGGCCCGGGCCGCTCCAGGGTCGCCCGGCCCTTCCAGACCGGGCTGTTCTGGGTCCGCCATCTGGCCCTGAACTCCTCCAGGGTCAGCCCCAGGTGCTGGAAGATCATCATCTTCTGGACGAGGTTGCGCTCCTCGAAGGTGAGCTGGCGGGCGGTGTCTATGTCCTCGCCGGAGCGGGTTCGGTAGATCATGATCCGGCCCCGTGCCTGGGTTTCGATCCGGTCATCATAACCCACAGACTCCAGGGAGAACAGGGCCCACGGGCTCCATTCCCCGGCTTGGGCCCGGCGGAGAGGGGATGAAGAGGCTTTTCGCCGGTGAGGATCACCGAATCCCCGGAGCTCCCTCCTCCTCGGTCCTGGTCATCGGGGGAGGGGGTTTGGCCAGCCGGGCGGCCCGGGCCGCCTCCAGGGCCGGGGGAAGGGCTGTCCTCCTGGTCCCGCCCGGCTCTCCCGATACCCGGAAGGCCTGGAACCAGGAGAAAGCAGGCCGGGTCTCCGGCCGGCTCCTCAATCTCAGCGGCTCTACCGGGTTCTTTGAGGCCCTCCTGGAGGTGGGCTCCAAAAAGATAAAGGAGCGGGTGGGGGCAATGGTCCTGGCCCTGGAGCCGGAGCCTTCAGAGGTCCTGCCGGCCGAGCTGGCCGAACTGCCTCAAGAATTGCTTTCAACCATAGATCAAAAGGACTTCTCAGGAGACGGGCGGGTGGGGATGCTGGGTGGCTTTTGGGACCGGCCGGGCCCGGCCCGGTTCGGCCGCTTTTTGAAGGCTGCGGCCGCGGTCCTGGAGTCCGGAGGCCGGGCCTTCCTCTTCTTCCCCCAGGCCCTGGTGGCCGGGGAGGGGCTGGAGGAGAGGTTCCGGGAGCTGCGCCGAGAGGGGGCGGTGGTGACCAGGCTGGAGGTCCCGCCCCTGATGAAGCCCCAGGGTTCAGGGATCAGGCTCGGGTTTTTCGATCCCTTGGCCCTGTTACCGGTGGCCATGACCGTGGACCGGCTGGTCTGGGACCAGCCCCTGGCCCTCCCGGCGGAGGTCGTCCGCCTGGCCGGCCTGATGGGGCTGGCCACCGGCCCGGAGGGCTGGCCCAGGCCGGACAACGTCCTTTTCCCCGCCCCCCTGACCTCCCGGGCCGGGGTCTTTGCCCTGGGCGGCCCTTCCCGGCCCGGGGAGCCCAACCCGGAGCAGGAGCTGGAGATTTTGGCCGACCTTCTCAAGGCCGTGGTCGGGCTTGGGAAAGAGCCTTTCCCGGCCGTGAGGCTCAGCTCCCAGAGGGGTTTTTGCGCCGAGTGCCTGACCTGTCTCCGGATCTGCCCGGTCAAGGCGGTGATCTGGCAAGGGGGACCGGTGGTCCTGGAGGCCGCCTGCCTGGGCTGCGGCCAATGCGCCGCCTCCTGCCCCAGGTCGATCATCAGGCCCCTGGGAGAGGCGGAGGAGGAGCTGGCCGCTTGCCTGACCGCGACCACCCCGAACCCCCTGGTCCTGGCCTGTGATCGGATCCGGTTGGAGGACTTGACCGGTCCGGCCGATCTGGTCCGCCTGCCCTGCCTCGGCCGGGTCTCCGAGGAGATGCTCCTGAAGCTCATCGCCGCCGGCCGGAGGAGGGTGGTGGTGGCCGGCTGCCATCCCGGCAACTGCCGCTCCCTAACCGGGACCGAGCAGGCCCGGCGGGCCGCGGCCAGGGTGGGGGCTTTTCTGGAGGCCGCGGGCCTGGACCCGGGCCTGGTCCGGTTCGTGTCCCTGGCCCCCCACCAGGTGGGACGGCTGGAAGCGGCCCTGGAGGGGTCTTGAGATTGGCCACCGGGACGCCTGACCCCAATGGCCCCCGGCTTCACTCTCGGCAAAGATGGTTTTCCGGGGGTGACCGTCGGATTGGGGGGGAGCCGTTCCGGGGCAAGCCGGACCGCGGGATGGCCGGGCCGGGCCGGCCTGGGCCCCAGTTTCGGGTTGACGGGTCAAAGGGCCCGTGATACCAGTAAATCCGCTCTTTACGGACTCCGCAATCAAAGCCAACAGGCGGCTTTGATTGCTAACGGCCGGCAAAAGCGTGGTTTTGCCGGCCTTGCGAGCTCTGTCGAGCTCGACGCGCCCTCTGGGCGCGCTGACCCAAGTTGCCTATCAGAAGCAACTTGGCCCGTGCCCCCGTAGCTCAGGTGGATAGAGCACCAGATTCCTAATCTGGGTGTCGCCTGTTCGAGTCAGGCCGGGGGTACCAAAAAAATTCAATACTTCCGGGGGTTCCCAGCCGGGATCCCCCTTTTCCAATTCGCCTGAAAACGCCTTGATTCGACGTCTTCTGGTCGCACTTTGCGACCAGTTTGCGGTCACTTTGAGGCCAGATCCCGCCCCCCAGGAAGCTTTACCGACCACCGAGAGCTGCAACCGAAACGACCGTGACAGAAACCGGGATGAGAAGGGGCCGGTTTACTGGAAGCGATCTTAAAAATGCCCTCCGGCCCAATCTCATCGTCAGGCCCGAGAAGCCAATCCTCGAAATATGTCCATATATTCCTGCGGTTGTCTTCTCGCCCCTTCCTTGATCTTGAACCGGATTCCTATTTTTGAGACGGCTCCTGGTTATTTGTTGAGAATAGGCGAGATAACACCTTGTTAATTCAGGATAAGTCATAGGGGGTATTCCCTGGGTCTTTCCGGAACATTTGGCCGTTCGACCGGGGTAAAGATTCTGAATTTTTATTTTACTGTCAACCCTGTGGGAGCGTTTGAAAGAGGGGCCGGGCGACGATTTGGGCGGGATTTCATAGTAAAATCCGTTAATTAAATAAAATTTTATTTATAATATAAAAATAAAAAAAAATTTATTGACATTTCAACCCCAAAAAGTGTACCGTCCAACTAAAGCTGAAAAATCTGTTTCCCTCATGCGCCGAGGAGGGAGATCCCATGAAGGTTGGCATCGATAGCTATTGCTACCACCGGCATTTTGGCGAAGTTTATTCCCACCAGGTCCAACCGCCCAAAACCTGGATGTAAGGCGTCAGAGCCTTTGAGACAGAGTCAAGGGTTTTATTAAAGGAAGATCCTGGCTACCGAAGCGTCCCATGACTACATCGAGGGTTGGTGGCCGCCGGGGCACATCATCGGATACGAACACGAGTTCGTTCATGCCGTCGGCGATTTTGTAAATGCCGTCGTGAAGGATAAACAAATCGAACCCAATTTTTACGACGGTATGAAGGAGATGCAGGTCCTAGAGCCCGGGCTCAAATCGGCCCGGGAGGGAAGGAAGCTAGTTCTGAGCTGAAACGGGCTAGAACGCTGAAATGAAGGAGGTCATGGACGAATGAAGCGACTGTTGGTTTTGGTGTGATTCGCTCCTCCTGGGCGGCGCCCATCTGGATCATCATTGGGTTGGTCTCCTTCCTAATGAAGAGCAGGTCCCCGCGGGGCGATCCTCTACGGTTTGGGAGCCAACGACCGGGCGGCCAAACTGCTGGGCATCAAAACCAAACGGTTTCGCATGATGGGTACTGGGTCAGCGGTTCCCTTTCCGCCCCGGCCGGACTGCTTCTGTCGGGGTTCGTAAACAATCCCGACAGAAGCAAGGAATCGAAAGCCGGCGATTTGATCTTTTCCATCATAGCCGTATTGATCGGCGGCATTGAGTTCAAAGGCGGCTAGGGCCGGTACTGGGGGTCGTCATCGGATCTATCTTTCTCTTCACCTCCACCAGTATTCTCCGGACGATGAGGATGGCCGAGGGATCCAGACGAATCATTACCGCCATCGTCCTGTTGACGTTGCTGGTCGTGGACACCCGGAATGCCCAAAGGCAATGAATGAAGGTGAAACAAAACGGCGGGGCACTATGGACGCAATGAAGATCATCAGTCGAAACAAGGGGCTCTATCTGGCGCTGGCCGCCCTTCTATTGACGGCGGTGGTGATCAACATCGTCACCGGGGTGAATTTTTTCAAGATATCCAACCTCCTCAACGTTACGCGAAGCTTCTGCCTTCTGGGCATCACCTCGATCGGACACGCCATCGTCATAATATCGGGCGGCGGCGGGTTGGACCTCTCCATCGCGGACAACATTTCCACGGCCAACGTCATCGCAGCGACTTATATGAACGGCAACGACGCCCTGTTTTTCCCGGTGCTCCTGTTGGCGCTGGCCTTTGGCACCATGGTCGGTTTGATTAACGGCCTACTGGTGACCAAACGAAACGTGCCGCCCTTTATCGCCACCTTGGGCTCGGGCATCGTCTTGCGGGGGCTCCGCTTGATGTGGACCAAGGGGTTGCCTCAGGGGAAGATCCCTCCGGTCCTGATCGAAATCGGCAATGGTTCGACGTTCGGCATCCCGAACATGTTTTTCGTATTCTTGCTGATAGCCGTTTTCGCTTCCGTTTTGCTTAACAGCACCGGGTACGGCCGGAGGCTTTACGCGGTCGGTAATAACGCGGACGTGGCCACCTTGAACGGAATTAAAAGCCACCGGGTCGTCCTGATCGCCTACATCATTTGCGGAGTGCTGGCCTCTCTGGTCGGCGTTCTTCTGGGCGGGTACATGGGCATGTCCGATCAAAAAATCGGGGAAGGATACCATTTCAATTCCCTGGCCGCCGCGGTCCTGGGCGGAGTCTCCATGACCGGCGGTAAGGGAAGCGTACATGGCGTTGTGATCGGCGTATTGATCATGTTGTTGGTCACGAACCTGGCCCTGCTGATTCATGTCCCGATTCAAAGCCAAATGCTTATTTTGGGCGGACTGATCATCTTGGCCTTGTGGTTCAACGAAAGAAAAAACTTGAATCGAATCTGGGCTGGAAAGGAGGGGTGAGCCAAAAACCATATCATTCTGGATTGTAACGATGACGCGACTCAAATGTTCCCATCAAGCAAGGAGGAGGAAAGGTAACATGAAAACATCGTTTAAGGTCGCGGCCTTTTGCCTGATCGTACTGGGGTTGGTTATGGGGGCCGCTCTCCTCCCGGAAAGCGCCCAGGCCAAGGACAAATTCGCCATTGGCTGGAGCAACGCGGGCATGGGGGATTCCTGGCGGCAGTTCTTGGTGGCTAACTTCAAGGCCGAATGCGCCAAGCACCCTGAAATATCGGAATACTTCATCATGAACGCCGATGAAAAACCGGAAAAGCAGATGGCGGATATCGAGTCCCTTCTGGTTAAGGGGATTGACGCCCTTATTGTGTATCCCACGGTGGGCGACGCCATTATCCCGGCGATTGAGAGAACGGTTGCCGAGGGGATTCCGGTCATCGTATTTGGCGGAACCATCAATACGGACAAAATGACCTGCCTGGTCCAGCAGGACCTGATCGCGCTTGGCGGCGACGGTGCCAAGTGGCTGGCCGAGAAGCTCGGCGGCAAGGGCAAGATCGTCATGCTGAGCGGGATCGCGGGCAATACCACGGCCGAGGACCGCTTGGCCGGGGCCAGAAAAGTTTTCAAGGAATACCCGGGCATCGAAATCCTGGACCATCAGTACTGCGACTGGTCGCCGCCCAAGGCGCGGTCCATCATGGAAGCGATGATCCAGGCTTTTCCACAGATTGACGGGATCTGGGCCGACTCCGGCTTGATGTCCTGGCCGGCGCTGCAGGCCCTGAAGGAAGCCGGCCGGCCCTTGTGTCCGACGACCGGGGATCAGCTCAACGGTTACGCCAAGTTCCTGGTGGCCAACAATGCGCTGGGATACATCGCCCCCATGACGACTAAGCTATCCGGGGAAGCCGTTAAAGCCGCGGTGGCGCTGCTGAAGGGAGAAAAGGTTCCTAAAACCTTGGTCATCAAGTTCGACGGCATCGGACCGGACCATGTCAAGGACGTCGCTAAGCCCGACCTGAGCGACTGGTGGTGGGTCGGCGACGATCAAATGCCGGCAGAGTTTCTACCGAAACTGTGAGATTGCCAGGACGATAACGGGCTGGTGCATACCTGCCGGCGATCGTGCCGGCAGGTCAAACGCCCAGGCGGCGGAGCAGAGAAAGACATGGCTGGCAGGGAAGGCCAATACATTCTCGAATTCAGGAATATCACCAAGGAATTCCCCGGCGTGAAAGCGCTGGACAAGGTCAGCTTTTCCTTCCGGTACGGCGAAGTCCATGCCCTCTGCGGTGAGAATGGCGCGGGCAAATCAACGTTGATGAAAATCCTGTCCGGCGTGTACCAGCCCACCTCCGGGGAAATCATATACAAGGGGGAAAAGCGGGAATTCAGGAACCCCCATCAGGCCCAACTCAGCGGTATAAGCATCATTTACCAGGAGTTTAGTCTGATCCGGAATTTTTCGGTGGTTGAAAACGTGTTTTTGAACCGTGAGCCGGCCAATCGGTTCGGACACCTGAACCGGAAAAAAGCCAGACAGGTGACCCAGGCGCTGTTGGAGGAAATTGGTTTTGATTTGGATCCTGACAAGAAGGTCGAGGATTTGACGGTGGTCCAACAACAGGTGGTCGAGATCATCAAGGCCCTGTCGGTGAAAGCCGATGTTCTGATTATGGACGAGCCTTCGGCGGCGCTGACGGACAAAGAGGTCCGGAAGCTGTTTGAGATCATCAAGACCCTGAGGGGGAAAGGGGTCACCGTCATTTACATCTCCCACATGCTGGAGGAGATCTTTGAAATCTGCGACCGGGTGACGGTCATCAAGGACGGCCAGGTCATCGGAACCAATGATACCCGGGATACCAACAAGGATGAACTCATCAGAATGATGGTCGGCCGGGAAATAGAGGATTACTATCCCGATCGGCCACCGAAATCCGATAAGGTCCTCATGCAGGTCCGGCAACTGGGCAAGGGCCGCAAGCTTTCCGACATCAGCTTCGAACTGTTTCTTGGTGAAGTTCTCGGCGTCACGGGCATGGTCGGATGCGGGCAGACCCTTTTGGCCGAATGCCTGCTTGGAATTGAAAGGAAGGATGGCGGGGAGGTCTTCATTAACGGGGAAAGGCGGGAGGTTCATACCATATGCGACGCCATTGAATACGGAATGGGCTATCTGCCGGCGGACAGAAAAAACATGGGTGTTCTGGGGCCGATGAGCGTAAAGGAGAATATCACCCTGGCGAACCTGAAGTCCTACCTGAAAAACGGTTTCCTGAATAAAAAACGGGAAAAGAAAGATTCCACGGAGCAGGTTTCCCTGCTGAACATCAAAACACCGACGGTCGAAAGCATCATGCGGAACCTGAGCGGCGGGAACCAGCAAAAGGTGGTTATTTCCCGCTGGCTGCTGAAACAGCCCCGGATCTATATCATCGCCGAACCCACGCGCGGCATTGATGTCGGTGCTAAAGTGGAGATTTATAAAATTATACGGGGGGTGGCCAACGAGGGAAACGCCGTCATCATGATTTCCACCGACCTCCCGGAGATCATCGGTATGTCGGACAGGATCATGGTGATGAACGAAGGAAGAATCGAGGGCATCATCGACCAACATGAGGCGACGGCCACTGAGGAGCAGATTCTGTCACTGGCGGTGGGGCATCAATACAATATTTAAATAAGTGAAAGACCATGACTGAAAAAGGCTCGAAAACGATTATGCGGAGTTTCATTGAACCGGGCAAGCTGGTCTGGGTGATTCTCTCCCTGGTCATTATCGTCGCTTTTTTTACCAGTCCGAACTTTTTTATGCCGCGAAACCTGAGGAATATATTTCTAATCCAACCGATCGGATTCGGTTTGGCCGCCCTGGGCCAGTCGTTCGTCGTGATTGCTGGCGGGATCGACCTTTCCGTCGGCGCGGCCATTTCGTTGATGACCTCCCTCGGGGCGGGCATCATGAAAAGCTATCCCGGAGTTTCACCCGTCCTAATGATATTGGTTTTCATTGCCATGGGCATAGCGGTCGGGGCGATCAATGGATATATCGTAGTCATATTGCGGGTCACCCCGATCATGGCCACCCTGGCCACGATGAACATATTCTACGGTTTGACGCTTATTTACACCAAAAGGACCATCGGCGGAGTGCCCCATGAATACCGGGTCATCTCCGATGGAAGGATCTGGGGTACACCTTTCTGCGTGATCTGGTTCCTTGTGGTGTTTTTTCTTTGTTATCTGATCCTGAACAAGAACAAGCTTGGCAAATACATCTACGCCGTGGGTTCGGACGATGAAGTATCCCGGTTGTCGGGGATCAACGTCCGCAAAACCAAATTCCTGGCCTATGTCATCGGCGGAATTCTTGTGGGATTAGCCTCCGCGTTCCTCACGGCCCGGCTGGGGGGCGGAGGGCCGGAGGTGGGCCGGTTCTACGAGCTTCAGGTCATCGCGGCCATCGTCATCGGCGGCGTATCCCTGGCCGGTGGCCGCGGAAACTTGTTCAGTGTTTTGGGGGGAGTTCTGATTCTGACCTTGTTCGCCAATATCATGAATCTCCTGGATCTTAATCCCTTTACCCAGATTGTGCTGCAGGGATTGGTCCTGATATTGGCGGTCGCCTTCTATTCGAAAAAACGGGCAGGCTAGTTGAAGGAGGAGCATCATGGCAGTCCAACATCTATCGCAACCCAAACAGATCGGGGAAAAAACAGCGCCCAACCGTTTCGCCATATTGCCGGCCGAACAGAACTGCGGAGATTCCGCCGGTGCGCCCAGCGAATTGTCCTTTTCACGCTATACGAAGCTGGCGGAAGGCAAGGCGGGAATCGTCTTTTCCGAAGCCTTAGCGGTGGATCGGAACGGCCGGGCCCGAAAAAACCAACTGTGCCTCCTTGACGAGACCGCTCCTCAATTCGAACGCCTGCTGAAGGAAATGCGGCGGATCAACTCGGACTTTCTGTTCATTATCCAACTCGATCATGCCGGAAGCCTAGGCGATCCCGCTTTCTCCAAACCGGTGGCGGTTTATCCCCGGGACGATGGCCCCGCACATGTCCTGTCCGTGGCCGAGATCGAAGACCTGGGCCAAAAATTCGTCCGAGCGGCGGTGCTGGCCGAAAAAATCGGCGCGGACGGCATCGATCTCAAGCACGCCCATGGTTTTTTGGGCAACGAGTTTCTCCAACCGGCCAATACCCGGGACGACGCCTACGGCGGGTCCTTTGAAAACCGGACGCGGTTTTTCCGACGGATCGTCCAGGGGATTCGAAGCGAGGTCGCCAACCCCGGATTTTTACTCGGCGTACGAATTTCCGTCTATGAAGGCCTGCCTGGCGGCTTCGGCACAACCGGGCCCGATGAAGTGATTGAAGACCTGGCCGAGCCGATACGCTTCGCCAAATTAGCCGAGTCGGAGGGTTTGGACTACCTGAGCGTGTCCGCCGGAAACGCTGCCGGCAATCTGGAAATCCTGCTTCCCTCGGAGACGTTCCCGGAGGGAACCTTCCGGCATTTCGGCTGGACTCGGGCGATCAAAAAGGCGGTTGGCCTGCCCGTGGTCGGGGCGGGGTACACCTATCTGGGAAGCGGCCGGAACAACCTGGTCGGAGGCGATGCCTCCCGGAAAAGCATTCTTTACTGGGCGGAAAAAAATATCGGTGATGGCAACGTAGATTTCGTGGGCCTTGGCCGTCAGGCCATCGCCGACCCGTTGTTTCCCAAGAAAGCATTAGCGGGCGAAACAAAGTCGATTCATTTTTGCAAACCGGCCTGCGGCGGGTGCGGCGTGCTGCTGGGCGCTCAGGAAAACTCGGGCTGCGTGATATATGACGACCACTATCGAAAGATCAAACAGCGGTTGGATGGCCAGGCCGGATGACCGGGCGGCGATGTTCAAACCATCCCCGTAAATCCGGTCGCCCTCCTGGACTACGTCACCCAGGTTAAGGCCTATCCGGAATTCCATCCGCCGTCTTTCGGACAACTCCTGGTTCCGCTCGGCCAGCTCCCGCTGGATCTCCACGGCACAGTTGACCGCATCGACCACGCTGTTGAACTCGGCCAGGAGGTTGTCCCCAGGCGAATCGACCACCCGCCCCCGGTATTGCAGAACCAGATCCGCGATCGCCTTCCGGTGAGCGGTTATGGTCCTGATGGTGGCCTCTTCATCATCTCTTATCAACCGGCTGTAGCCGACCGCGTCAGCGCTCAGGATGGCGCGAAGCTGGCGGACCATCTTTTCCTCGGTCATAAGCGCAACCCACTATCGGAGGTGAATGATTTGACCCAAGGACAGGCCGGAGTCAGGATCCTGAGGAGAACCGGGGCAGAGGAGTAATCGAGATCAGAGAAGCAGGTCCGACTGCTTGACTCCAGACCTCTTTCTTACCATTTGGTGATATCATATTCCTGGTTTGGTGAAAATGCAATTTAACCCAATCTAACTTTTTGACCATGGAGAGCTTAATGCCCTGTAAAAAAAAATTGAAACAGTACCAGATCACGAACTAACCTATTTCGGATATGGGTTGAAAAGAGAAAATCGATTCTGGAAGCTCATTGAAGCACTGAATCGACCCAGGGGCGAAAGCTTCCCTATTCACCTCTGGAGCTTCCCTTAGCCAATCACCCCCAAAATTTCCGCGGAGAAGGCTGAGCCTTCGTTGGGTTGCCAAACGAGACACTTAGCAACATTTGAGGTGTTTTTAGGAGGATAAAAAGGAGGGGGCCGCAGGGCCCCCTGATTAGGAGAAGCCATCTCAAAAATGCCCTCCGGCCCAATCTCATCGTCAGGCGCGAGAGGCCAATCCTCGAAATATGTCCATATATTACTGCGGTTGGCTTCTCGACCCTTCCTTGATCTTGAACCGGATTTCTATTTTTGAGATAGCTTCTAGCACCTCAGTTGGCAAATTCTCATTCAGTCCTGGGGAATCACTTTTCTTCGCCCTCGTCAGCGTCCCCCCAGGCTTGAATGATTACACCAAGGTGGATCACGGCCAATCATCCAAGTGAGCGCTTATGACCGACTCCATGTTGTTGGAATTAGCGCTGCTGAAAAACGGCACCCTGGTGTCCGGAGCACCTCCACTTCCAGCCAACATTATGGAGGGGCCACAGAAGGTTGGCCAGATGCACATGTTGACACTGCCGTCGCCGTGGACTCCGCCCAAAAGATGACCCGCCTCATGTGCGGCCACGATGAACATGGCGAAATGGGTCATGGTGGTCCGGGCCTCGGAATAGGCGTGGTTGTGCCCACCGCCACCGCCGATGCCCCCGGCCGCGCTGCCGATGCCCCCGGCCCGGCCCAGCACCCCGCTGACGTCGTAACCCACAAAAAAGTGATGCAGATCATCGGCGGTAAAGGTGTAATAGAGCCTAGTCTCTTCGATCTCCCTGGACAGGTCCACCTTGTTGGTGGCGCTGGGGCCAAAGCCCAGGAGCCAGCCCTGGTGGCCGATGACTGGTAAGTAAAGGCGCCAGTCGTCATGCCAGGCGGCCTGGAAGAGGCCGTAAACCGTCCGAACGCTGGACCAGATCGCGTCCATGCGGGACCAGACCGTTGCCGGGTCCTGGGCGTAGAATTGGCCGTCGCATTCTAGGATCACATTGGTTTGCTTGCGCATCAGGTCATTGGGGTAGAGCTGGTCGGAGGCCCTTAAAAACCCCTTGTCTACGTCGCATTCCAGATCAATGGGGAGGACAAAGGCCAGGTTGTAGACCAGGTGGATCCCCTGGTATCGGGTCTCTCCCAGGAGGGTATTGACCGGTTCGAGGATGCTCATCCCATTCTCCGGATCAATACTCAAGGCCATGGCCATGGTCAGATCCTGGTCCAGAATGGTCAGGTTGCCGCAGGCGGATTCTTCGCCTCCCTCTTTGAACTGGCCGCATTTGCCCAGTTGATAGAGCTGCTCGTCAGGCAGTTTAACGGTGGCGGTATCAGGCCGTTCCGTCTTGCCCGAACTGAGGACACCCACACCCTTATGCTCCACGGAGCGCAAGCTGAATGCCTCGGCCGGGTAGGTCGCCCGGATCAGTTGACCCTTCATGTCCACCACCGGCAGCACCGCCTGGCCTTCGACCAGATCCTTGGCCAAGATGTCCACTTGTAGTTTTACCAAACGGAAGTCAATTAGCTGGTCCTTTAGCACCTCGGCCAGTCGGGCCTTCAGTTTTGCATCCTCAACCTCCTCGAACGTTGCCAGGGCCGGAGTGACGAAGGTAAGCGTTGTCATGAATAAAAAAAAGATTATCCTGTAAATCATCGCTATCCTCCTTTATCCAAGCCTCCTATCTTCCCCCAATACCCCTCAGGGCCATGCTCAACTTACCGAGGGTCTGTTTTCAAATAATTGAGCTTCCCAAATTTTTATCAAACAACCATTCCAGCTCGCGCCCTATTTGGATAAACTGACCGGTCAAATAACGAACAATTTATCTTTATTTATCATATCTCAGCCTTGATGAAGTGGTCAATCTTTATTATCCTCATAAACCATCAGCTAAGCTGATGGTCCAAGCTTAGCCACGCGGGCAGGTGAGTGAAATAAAGATCTCCCAATCGAACACTGAACCGCCCCGGGATTGCCGGAGACTCCATTACTTGAGAGGATGGAGTCATGACAAATCGAATCAGATACTCCCCAGAGGTAAAGGGTCGAGCGGTACGGATGTTGCTGGAGCACCAGGAGGGGTAGGGTTCGCAATGGGCAGCCATCAGTTCGATTGCCCCAAAGATCGGTTGCACCTGTGAGACCCTAAGGCGGTGGGTGAGGCAAGCGGAGCGGGATCAGGGTCTTCGTGCCGGCCTGACTACGTCAGAGCGTGAGCGTCTCAAACAGCTTGAGCGGGAAAACCGGGAGCTTCGGCGGGCCAATGAGATACTTCGCAAGGCGTCGGCATATTTCGCCCAGGCGGAGCTCGACCGCCGACCGAAATGATGGTGTCTTTCATCGACGCCCTTCGCCAGGGTCACGGGGTCGAGCCGATCTGTGCTGTACTACCGATTGCCCCGTCGACCTACTACGAGCATAAGGCCCGTCAAGCTGATCCCGAGCGATTGCCCGAGCGGGTCAAACGAGACGTGTATCTACGGTCTGAGATCAGACGGGTGTGGGAAGCCAACTTCGAAGTCTACGGTGCGCGCAAGGTGTGGCGCCAATTGAACCGGGAAAAGATCGAGGCGGCCCGCTGCACTGTGGAGCGGCTTATGCGTGAAATGGGCCTGCAAGGCGCTTTGCGGGGCAAGAGGTGCAAGACCACCCTCCCGGACAAGAACGCCGACCGTCCTGCCGACCTGGTAAATCGAATCTTCGCCGCCAGCCGCCCCAATCAGCTCTGGGTGGCCGATCTGACCTACGTGGCGACCTGGCTCGGCTTTGTTTATGTCGCCTTTGTCATCGATGTGTTTGCCCGGATGATCGTTGGCTGGCGGGCTTCCAACTCATTGCGGACCGATCTGGCCCTGGATGCTTTGGAGCAGGCCCTGTGGGCTCGTGGAGACATCAACGGTCTGGTCCATCACAGCGACCGCGGCTCCCAGTACCTTTCGATCCATTACACCGAGCGCCTGGCCGAGGCGGGCGCCGAGCCGTCGGTGGGCAGCGTGGGCGACTCCTACGAAAACGCCATGGCCGAGACGGTGATCGGCCTTTACAAGACAGAAGTGATCAGAAGGCGGGGCCCTTGGCGGAACCTTGATGCCGTGGAATTCGCCACCCTTGAGTGGGTCGACTGGTTCAACAACCGGCGGCTGCTCGAGCCCATCGGAAACATTCCCCCCGTCGAACTGGAACAGGAGTATTATCAATTACAGGGTGCTCAAGCCATGGTGGCCTGACTCAAACAAATGAGCCTCCGGAAAATCCGGGGCGGTT
>Ga0068714_10004319_pt1 | contig 16042 bp, 12 predicted proteins | sample MTBNYHSulfiMetaG_FD_62988 | JGI IMG/M metagenome (GOLD analysis project Ga0068714, IMG submission 62988) | Enrichment culture microbial communities from rom New York Harbor, USA that are MTBE-degrading - MTBE-NYH (New York Harbor Sulfidogenic)... | ecosystem: Environmental > Aquatic > Marine >...
CGTTCGGCTGCAAGGGTGTCATTTGACAAGGGCTCCTATACAGCGGAGCATCCGTCAGAGGAAGGAATCGTTAATCAATCCGACCTCGACGCGCTGCTTTCTCAGGAAACCGTGTCTGAGAAAGAAATCGACGAAGAGGCGGAAGCAGCGCTTGATCCATCTTCGGTGGAAGAGCTTCTGGCCCAGATTCAAACGGAAACGAAACCCGCCGCAACAGCGGGGATGGAAGAAAACGATACGCTTACGGCCGGGCCGGAATCGGCCCAGAAAGACGCCGCGGACCTCTCTCCAACGAAGGGATCTCCTTTGACGGAGAATACGGCGATAGACCAGTCCTCCATCGATGATCTTTTTTCTGAGGAAGCGGTATCGGAGAAAGATCTCGAGGTCGAGGCGCAGGCAGCGCTGGATCAGTCTTCCGTAGAGGAACTCTTGGCGCAGATTGAAACGGACACGAACCCTGCCGAAGCAATGGTGACGGAGGAAAACGATACGCTTACGGCCGGGCCGCAGGCGGCGTTGGATCAATCTTCCGTCGAGGAGCTTCTGACGCGGATTGAAACGGATACGGAACCCGTCATGGAAGCGGCGCCGGAAGAAAAGGAGCAACTCGAGACGCATGCAACGCCCGTCAATGTACCATCCGGGACGGAGGAAGAAGCTCCGTTCGCGCCCGAAGAGATGCCGGCGGCAGAAGAGGCGGCTGACTCCCCATCTGCAGAGATTCCTCTGGCTCCGGATCTGGAAGCAGGCGACGTTCCCTTGGAGATCGAATTACCGCCCGTTGAACCCGTACCCGATCAGCAGTGTGTGGTGGACGCCATAGTCGAGGCTACACGGAAAAAAGTGTCGTTGAACATTCACTCCACCGACAAAGATCAAACCTCACCCGATGAGCGCGTCCGGACCGGAGTCTCCGGGACCACCGGGAAAGAGGCCGCACTTCGTCCACAAGACATAGGAAGGGAGCGCATTTTGGAAGAGAGAGGCGAGGCGAAAATTCTGGACACCTCTTACCGGATTTATGCCTGCGTCAAGGGAAACTATGAACTCCTTTCGGAATCGAACAGCCTTGAAGAGGCGAAAGAAAAGCTGATGTCGGCATGGATGGACCACGCGAGGAAAGAGGTGGTAATCAAACGGGTAACTAGAAAAGAGGTGCTGGTCATTAAAGAGGATCTCGATGACGTTCCGGTTCGCCTGGAAGTCGCTTTGGATTCCTGAACAAGAGTCGATGGACGAGGGGCATAGGTTGTGGAAGAGAACAACGTTGATACAACGGGAATGGACGATGCGTGGGAAGCCGCCTTGCAGGAGCAGAGGGACGCGGAAGCAGGTCCATCCCCAGCCATAGAACAGGAAAGCGAGAAAAGTCCGTCAGGCCCGATCCAACAAGGGGAGCAGAGGCTTGGCGACGCCTTGGCATCATCGTCGGGAGCGACGGTCGGTCTGGAACTGCTGTTGAGCATCCCCGTCGAGGTGAGTGTTCGCCTGGGCGAGACCAAACTGGTGGTGAACGACCTGATGCAACTCGGCCAAGGAAGCATTATCGAGCTGGATAAATTGGCCGGCGCCGATTTGGATCTTATGATCAATGATGTAGTCATGGGAAGGGGAGAAGTGGTCGTGGTGAACGATCGCTTCGGACTGAGGGTGTCGGAAATCGTTTCACCCGAGGATCGAATCAAAGGACTGGCTGCTAGCTAATAATCGTTTTCAGTCTCCGCCCGGGCCAGATTTTGGAACAGCTCGGGGTACTGTTGAGCCCACTGAACAAAAAGAGCGAAGTTCACGTAATCTCTGTAATAAACAATGTGGTCGTCTTGAAAGCGTGCGAGCGTGCTGCCCGGAACCGTCACTTCCACACCGTTTGTAAAGATCCCTTTGGCCTCCCATTCGACGAAAACCTGGCTGTTTTCCTGAATAGAGTTTACCACAAGATTCGAGGGAATGACTTCCTCTTTCCAGATCAAGCGGGCCAGTTTGTTTCCTTTCCGAAGAAGTTGAAGGACTTCCTTTTTTCCGAAGGTGGTGAGGTTATTTGCGTCCACGTAGGTCACGTCTTCGGTAAAGATCTCTCCCAGACGATCCCAGTTTGCACTGGGTAGCCACTCTTCAAGAAAACGCTGCACGATTTCTTTCAACTGCATGTATGCTTCGCCTGTAGAAACAGATTAAGAACCACTCACGTTCCGTTTCCGCCTCTCGGGCGAACGTCCATGGCCTTTTCCAAGCCGAAGAGCAAGGATGGCGAATTGGACGCGCTCGATGGGCGGAAACGGAACGTTTAAATCTAAGATCCCTTCACGCGGGATTGAATGTATTGGACAATTTCGGAGGTATACGTTCCCGGACCAAATACTCTGTCTATGCCTTTACTCAAGAGGCCCGGAATATCTTCCTCGGGGATGATGCCTCCGCCCAGAACAATAACGTCTTTCATGCCCTTCTCATCCAGGAGTTCCATGATCCGGGGAAAGAGATAGTCATGAGCGCCTGATAATATGCTCAACCCGATCACGTCTACGTCTTCCTGGAGAGCCGTTGTGGCGATTTGTTCGGGAGTCTGACGCAGGCCGGTGTATATCACTTCCATCCCTGCGTCTCGAAGTGCCGCTGAAATGACTTTGACACCACGGTCATGACCGTCCAGCCCCGGCTTTGCGGTCAAAACCCGGATTTTGCGTTCCGACACGGACTATTCCTCCTATATGATCGCACTAGGCTGGTATTCGCCGAAAACACCTCTGAGAACATCACAGATCTCGCCCAACGTGGCGTATGCTTTAACGGCATCGAGGATAGGAACCATGACGTTTTCGTTCCCACGAGCCGTCTCCTCGAGGTTCTTGAGGGCCTTTGCAGCTGCATTGGAATCGCGTTCTTTTCTTAATTTCTCCAACCTGGCTACCTGCCGGTTTCTGACTTCAGGGTCCATCCTCAGCAGGTTCGAAGGTTTTTCGCTGTCGGTCTGATAGATATTCAGTCCCACCACACTTCGATCGCCGGATTCGATGGCCTTCTGGTACCCGTATGCCGCGTTCTGGATCTCTTTCTGAATGAATCCCTGTTCGATGGCTGGGACGGATCCGCCCAACTCGTCGATCTTGTTTATGTAGGCTGTCGCTTCGTCTTCGATCCTATTGGTAAGGGATTCGATGTAATAGGATCCTGCCAAGGGATCTACCGTTTCGGTCACCCCGGTTTCGCAGGCAATCAGTTGTTGAGTTCGAAGGGCGATCTGAACCGCTTCCTCTGTGGGTAATGAAAGCGCTTCGTCCATGGAGTTGGTGTGCAGGGACTGAGTGCCGCCAAGCACAGCGCTCATGGCCTGAAAGGCCACACGCACGATATTGTTGGGCGGCTGCTGGGCCGTCAGTGTGCAGCCCGCGGTTTGTGTATGGAAGCGGAGCATCATGGAACGGGGGTCCTTGGCTCCGAAACGCTCTTTCATGATCCTCGCCCAAAGTCTCCGAGCAGCGCGGTACTTGGCAATTTCTTCGAGGAAGTCCAAGTGCGAGTTGAAAAAGAACGAAAGCCTGGGTCCGAACTGATCGACGCCGAGCCCGGCGTCGATGGCGGCCTGGACGTAGGCGATCCCATTGGCCAGTGTGAACGCCACCTCCTGGACGGCGGTTGAGCCCGCTTCCCTGATGTGATACCCGCTTATGCTGATGGAGTTCCATTGAGGAATCTGTTCCGAACAATAAGCAAAAATATCCGTAATGATCTTCATGGAGGGGCGTGGTGGAAAGATGTAAGTCCCGCGGGACGAGTACTCTTTCAAAATGTCGTTCTGAATCGTACCGCGAAGGTCCGCCTGGGCCACCCCCTGTTTCTCGGCTACCGCGATGTACATAGCCAGAAGTACCGACGCCGGCGCATTGATCGTCATCGAGGTGCTTACCTTGGCGAGGGGAATGCCGCTAAAGAGGGTTTCCATGTCCAGCAAGGAATCGATAGCCACACCTACCTTGCCCACCTCGCCCAACGAGAGTTGGTGATCCGAATCGTATCCGATCTGGGTAGGAAGATCAAAAGCCACGGAAAGGCCGGTCTGGCCTTGCCCGAGTAAGAATTTGTACCGCTCGTTGGTTTCCTCCGCGCTGGCGAACCCGGCGTATTGCCGCATGGTCCAGAGTCTGCCGCGGTAAGCCGTGGGCTGCACAGCTCGCGTATAAGGATACTCGCCCGGAAACCCCAAATCCTCGAGGTAATTCAGATCGGCGCAATCTTCGGGTGTATACAAGCGTTTTACATTTATACCGGAAATCGTTTCGAACGATTCTTTCCGCTCCGGAAATTTTTTCAGCTTCGGAGAGAGCCGTTCCTCCCATTTTTCGCGAGCTTCGCGAATGGCCTGGAGGGTTTTCTCATCCTTCATGAGAACCTCCCTTCTCGGAGACGACGTGTTTCAATTAATGCCAATCTCAAGGAAAGGCCGGGATCTGACCCGGCCAATGCCTCTCGAATCCAAAGACGACACTCTGCGCTTTTTCGGATAATCTCTGGCTACAGATAAAACTGGGATATCAAAAGAAGGGATTTGAGCACAGGAGATTATTCAACGATCATCACCGTTTGTTCCGTTTCGACGGCATCTCCCTCTTTAACCTTGATTTCTTTTACGGTCCCGCCGCAACTGCACACTACCGGCATTTCCATTTTCATGGCTTCGAGGATCAACACCTCATCGTCCTCGCTGACCGTATCGCCTTGCGTAACCAGAATCTTGATGATTTTTCCAGCCATGGGGGCACACACTTCACTCATCTTCGCCATCCTCCTTTTCGCTACAACCGTAAGAATGCTCCGGCATGATTCCGGGCATGGTGTACACGTACGATGAGCCGACGTCACGCGGCGTAATTTGCCAAACAGCTGAACTCCGCTTGGTCTATTTTTCACAGGCTCAATAAGGCTAAAGGACAAAACCTTTCATGTCAAGAAGAAAGAGAGAGTTGCTATTCGCCTTCGGAGCGCAAACACAATCCCAGTTCAGAGAGTTGCTCGTCGGGAATCGAAGCCGGCGCTCCGGTCAGAGGGCAGGTGGCCGACTGGGTCTTGGGAAAAGCGATGACGTCCCGTATGGAACTTTTCCCGCAAAGGATCATCACCAGCCGGTCCAGGCCAAGGGCGATTCCGCCGTGTGGAGGAGCCCCCAACGTCAGAGCTTTCAATAAAAATCCGAACTTTTCCCGTGCTTCTTTTTCGTTAATGGACAGTGCTTCAAACACCCGACTCTGAACGTTCATCCGGTGGTTTCGTATACTTCCGCCGCCGATCTCGTTTCCATTAAGCACGATATCGTACGCCCGCGAACGGACTTCGCCGGGTCGGTCGGCCAGCTTATCAATATCCGTTTCCATAGGGGCGGTAAAGGGGTGGTGAACGGCAACATAGCGGTTCTGGTCTTCGTCGAATTCCATGAGAGGGAAAGCGGTAACCCAGAGGAATTCGTACCGTGAATTATCCACAAACCCGAGGTTGTTGGCCAATCGGATTCGCAGTCTTCCCAGAACGTCGCTTACGGCAGCGTACGGTCCACTCATGAAAAGCGCAAGGTCGTTCTCCCGGGCATCCAAAGTCTGTGTGATCGCCGTCCGTTCGTGTGCAGCCAGATGTTTGGCCATGGGAGATTGCCATTCGGCGCCCCCTTTTATCTTAGCCCAGCCGAGTCCTTTCGCCCCCAATTCTTTGGCCGTGTCAACAAGTTCGTCAATCTGTTTCCGAGAATAGGCACCGCATCCCCGGACGTTCACAGCCTTGACCACGTCTCCTCTTTCCACGGCTTCGGAAAACAGGCGGTACTCCGAACCTCGCAGGATTTCCGTCAGGTCCACCAATTCCATCCCGAATCGCACATCCGGACGGTCCGTACCGAAACGATCCATAGCGTCGTGATAACTCATCCGGTGGAACGGTATCTCGATTTCCACGTTCAGGATGTCGGACCAGAGCCGCTGGAACAGGCCTTCCATAAGAGTCATGATGTGGTCCTCGTCCATAAAGGACATTTCCACATCGAGCTGAGTGAATTCCGGCTGCCGGTCCGCCCGCAAGTCTTCATCCCGGAAGCATTTTACGATTTGATAGTATTTATCGAAGCCCGCAATCATGAGCAGCTGCTTAAAAAGCTGGGGTGATTGGGGAAGGGCGTAAAATCGGCCCGGTTGCATTCGGCTGGGCACGATGTAGTCCCGGGCGCCTTCCGGAGTGCTGCGGGTTAGCATGGGCGTTTCTACGTCCAGGAAACCGTTGCGGTTCATGTACTTCCGGATGATGGTGGTGACGCGGTGCCTGGTCTTGAAACTCTCGAGAACCGAAGGCTTCCGAAGGTCCAGATATCGATACGTGAGACGAAGTACGTCCGATGCATCCTGGGCGCCGTCCACAACAAATGGCGGGACATCGGCCTCATTAAGGATCTGGATGAGATCCGCCAGGACCTCCACTTCTCCGGTAATCATGTCTTTATTCACCATGTCCGCCGGACGGAGGTGTACGGTTCCTTTCAGGGCAATCACGAATTCGGCGCGCACGTTTTTCGCTTTTTCCACCGGATCCGGATTTCGGTGAGGATCGAATACCACCTGCGTGATCCCTTCCCGATCCCGGAGATCGATGAATATGAGACCTCCCAGGTTCCGATGGCGGTGCACCCAGCCCATGAGCACAACGGACTGACCAGTGTGGGCGGATGTCAATTCGCCGCAGTAGTGCGATCGTTCGAGTGTTTCCAAATCGATGGTTACTCCGGTGTCAATAATGGTTCCAGTTGTTCGGCGATGCCGGCCAGGTCGATTTCCATCTGCTCTTTGTTTTGCATATTGCGCAATACCACCCGGCCCGTTTCCATCTCTGCGTCACCGATGATACAAACAAAACGCGCCTGCAACCTGTCGGCATGTTTCATCTGGCTCTTGAGGCTCTTGTTTTCATAACTGGAGTCAACGGAAATCCCGGCGCTTCGCAGGTTGTGAACGAGCGTGAAGGAGCGCTGCATGGCAGACGGGCCCAAGGCCGCTACGTACAGATCCGGCGGCTTCACGGGAGCGAAGTCGCCCACGAGGAGATGTAATCGTTCCATACCTATGGCGAAGCCGATGGCCGGGGTGGGAGGGCCTCCAAAAAGCTCCACCAGACCGTCGTATCGACCTCCTCCCATTACCGCATCCTGAGCGCCTAATTGCGTGGTGACCAGTTCAAAGGCCGTACGAGAGTAGTAATCCAACCCTCGCACCAGCCTGGGGTTCACTCGGTACGGAATCCCTATCGCGTCAAGACGTCTTTTCAGGTCCGAAAAGTGATCCCCGCAATCCATACACAGGTGATCCAACGAAGATGGCGCATCGACCACCACCTCATTGCAGGTGGGCACTTTGCAGTCCAGGATGCGCAAGGGATTTGTGTCCAACCTGCGCCGGCAATCCTTGCATAACCGTTCTCGATGGGATGTCAGATAACCGAGCAGCGCGGATCTATATTCGGGGCGGCAGGCCGGACAACCCAGGCTGTTGATGAGCAATGCGAGGGACCCCAATCCCAGTTCGCAAAAGTAAAGATGCCCCATGGCAATCAATTCCGCATCCACGGCAGGACCTGGATCTCCGAAAACTTCCACGTCGATCTGATGAAATTGCCGGAATCGTCCCTTCTGGGGACGCTCGTGGCGAAACATGGGGCCTATGGTGAAGAGCTTTTTGGGCAAGGGCCCTGCGTACAACTTGTTTTCGATAAATGCGCGTACTATGCCCGCCGTGGCTTCGGGCCGAAGCGATACGGAGCGGCCCTGACTATCCGAAAAGGAGTACATTTCCTTTTCGACGATATCCGTGGCCTCCCCAATACCTCGAGCGAACAGTTCGGTCCATTCCATGGCGGGGGGGCGGATTTCCGAGTAGCCGAAACGTTGAAACAGATTTCGGGCGCGGGTTTCCAGTAAGGTCCAGGATTCCACTTCAGGCGAGAGAACGTCTCGAGTTCCTTTGATTTTCCGAAACAAGGCATCACCCCCAACAAAAATGCAAAAGATGTACTCTAATGGTCCTTTATCTCAAATGTCAAGCTCGCCCGACTCTTGAACGCGTCGGTTCCCTCTGATTCATTGTGCCTCGTGAAGCGTCGGACAGGCCGAGAAGGTGAGAAAAACCGGAACGCGCGCCGGAAACGGATCCATCCCTTGTCATCTCGGAGATCCTCTCGATCCGTTTTCATTTGGGGTTCGATCTTTAGAGATGTGGGGCAAAAAAATGAGCAGAGGAGGAATCCACTTTCCCGGCCTCTGCTGTTGCCAACGGTATCGGACCATCGGTAATCGATCCCAAGAAGGAATCCGATTTAAAAACTTCTGCTCTCCATCATCAGACCGGCTTGCTTGCCTGAAACCGCCGGCCCGTTACCAGTTCACCCGGAGATCGTGTTTCTTGATTTTGTGCCCCAGTGTTTTACGGTTGATTCCGAGGATCCGGGCGGCTTCATTGCGCACTCCTTTGGTCCGGCGCAGCACGATCTGAATGTATCGTTTCTCGAGTTGCTCGAGAGTGTAGCCTGCGTCGGAAAAGACCTGAAAATCGGCTTTCCTCTGAGAGATGAAGCTTGGAAGGTGCTCCGGTTCGATGGTTTCGCAGTCTTCAAGGATCAGAATGCGCTCCACGGTGTGTTCCAGTTCGCGCACGTTGCCGGGCCAGGAATAGGCGCACAACATCTTCAAAGCCTGGGGAGAGACGCCTTTCACCTCACGGCCTGTTTTGTGATTGTAGGAACGGATAAAATGGTCCAGCAGCAAGGGCACATCGCCGGAGCGTTCACGCAAGGGAGGCAAGTGGATCGGCACCACACTGAGGCGATAATAAAGATCTTCCCGAAAAGTGCCGGCTCTTATGGCGGTGCGCAGGTCTTTATTACACGAAGCGATGATCCTTATGTCCAATTTGATCCGTTTTTGGCTTCCCACCTTCATGAATTCGCGTTCTTGAATGACGCGAAGCAGTTTCGCCTGGATGTTCAGGCTGAGATTCGTGATTTCGTCAAAGAAGAAAGTCCCGTGGTTCGCGAGTTCGAACAGACCGTGTTTGGTCTGGTGGGCGCCGGTGAACGAACCTCTAACATGCCCGAACAGCTCGCTTTCCAGTAGGTTTTCGACGAGAGCAGAGCAGTCCACGGGAACAAATTCCTGGCGCCCTCTCCAGCTGAGCCTGTGGATGGCTCGAGCCGCCAGTTCTTTTCCCGTACCGCTTTCCCCGGTGAGTAAGACCGTGCTGTCGCTTGGAGCGGCTCGCTCAATCTTCGTAAACACCTTCTTTATAGCCGGGCTCTTGCCGACAATAGAACCCACAACCCGTCCCACTCTTTCCTCTTGACGGAAAAGATGCGAGTTTTGCCGGTGCCCGGAAACATCCAGGGCTTCATGGACAATGGATTCGAGGTCGTCGGCTCGAAATGGTTTTACGAGATAGTCCAAAGCTCCGTGTTTCATGGAGTTCATGGCCCCTTCTATGCTGGGGTCATCCGTAATCCTCCCCCGACGTACGGATGCAGGGGGGTTCCCGGAAAGAGCGCTAGTCGGACGTCTTTGGTCTCGGATGCAGCCCGGCCCGCTCGACGATTTCAGGGACTTTTTCTTCCCATTCTATAGCCATGATGTGAAAACCGCGGATGCCTTCCTCCTCTTTCAGCTCCCGGATCTGCTCGACAGCTAGTTTTATGCCTTCTTCCGCCTGGTTTTCTTTAGGCACTCCTCCGATTCTCTTTATGATTTCGTCCGGAACATCAAGGCCGGCGACCCGATTCTTCATGTATTTGGCCATGCCCACACTCTTTATCGGAGTGATACCGGCGAGTATGGCCACCTTTTCATGCAGTCCCCGGTCTCGGACCAGTTTCATCCACTCTTTGAATTTCTTCATGTTGTAGATACACTGGGTCTGGATGAACTGGGCTCCCGCCGCCACCTTCTTGGCCAGACGCGGCACTCGGATTTCAAATGGATCTGCGAACGGGTTGGCCGCCGCACCGACGAACATGCGTGGGGGATCTTTCATTTCGAAATCGCTCAAAAGTTTTCCCTCGTCACGCATTTTCCGAACCGTTTGCAGCAACTGAGTGGAGTCCAGATCGAACACATTGGCACTGTTGGGATGGTCGCCGAAACGCTGGTGGTCCCCGGTCAGGCACAACATCGTATTGATGCCGAAAGAGGCCGCGCCGAGAATATCGCTCTGCATGGCAATCCGGTTACGATCTCGAGTTACCATCTGTAACACCGGTTCGAGACCCATCTGTTTGATGCGGATGCAAGCGGCCAGACTGCACAGGCGAACCACTGAAGTCTGATTGTCCGTCACGTTGATGGCATCCACGCAGTCTTTGATCAAATTGGCTTTCGCTTCGATCACCGAACCATCGCAGCCACGCGGAGGACCGCATTCTGAAGTGACTGCCAAATGTCCTGCCGCAAGCACCTTTTCCAACTTGCTCGATGTCTGCAAACTCATATCTTTATGTCCTCTCTAACGATCTTGCGGGGGCCGCCATCCCTGCTGGTGCTCCAATCCTTCGGATCAACGGGTATTTCAAAGCGGTCCAATTGTCCAAGAGTTTTCAATCGTTCGTAGATTAGATGCCAACCGCAGTCGATGTCTTTATCCACTTCGCATTTTCCCCCTTCAGACCCTCCGCAGGGTCCGTTCAGCATACGCTTTGAACAGCGCGCCACGGGACAGATTCCTCCGGTGGAAGCCAGGATACACTTACCACACGCCTGACAACGCTCGGAATAGACCCCCCTCTCCAGGTTCACGCCGATAAAACACGTGTCCACTCCCGGAAACACGGGCTTGTCATTGTATCTTTCCGCCATGTACTGAGCGCCCGCTCCGCAGGCAAGAGAAACCACGACGTCACATTTATCTACAATTTCAGATAGTTCGTTGAGGTACTCCACGTCACACTGCCGTGTTACCGTGGCCTCGTTCAGTTCTTTCTCTTCCCCGGCATTGGCGTAGTAGAGCCTGAGTGAAGAAGCGAGGACTTTTACCTCCTTATCGCCGCCGGCTTCGCACACGGTGACGCACCCACCGCAACCCGCGATGAGCACTTTTTTGGAGTCTCCTATCATTTCTACTATTTCTTCCAACGGTTTTCCGATTGCCTTGATCATGCGGCTTTCTCCCCTGCTGAGCTTTGGCCTTTTTCTCGGGCGATCCTGATGGGGCTTGGACCCAGTTGCGTTATTCTTTCCGTCATCTCGCGGGCAATTTCAGCCCACCTTCCTCCCATTCCGGCAGAGAGGTTAAACATTTCTACTCGGCCGCTTCCGATACCGACTTTGTCCAGAATCTCTTTGACGCGCTTCACTCTCTGGCGCGCCCTTATATTGCCCGCCAGGTAATGACAGTCTCCTTCCATGCAGCCCGCTACAAAAACGCCGTCCGCGCCCTCTTCGAAGGCTTTGAGCATGTGAATAATGTCTACCCTGCCGGTGCAGGGCACTTTGACAATCTGAACACTAGTCGGATACTGCAGTCTCATCGAACCTGCCAGGTCCGCTGCGGAGTACGCTCAATAACTGCAGCAGAATGCCAGAATTCTGGGTTCAAATTGTTCTTGGTTCATAGTTTTCTCCTATTGCGATGAAAGAATATGGGGCGGTACCCTGGCTGTCTTCACAATGAGACCGTTCAATCACCTGGGCATGCGTTCCAACACTTGGATACCGGCACAGCCCATCTCTGCACTAAGTTTCGGAACGACGCGACCTCTGTAGCAGGGTCATCTGACGTTATTGCAGAGCCTATTTTACCGCACGGTAACGCCGCGCTTGTGCGATCTTTCACTGATTAGCTTACAAATAGAAAACAGCATAGGATCTCCGAAACGGGGCCGCTGGTCCCGCACGGCGTGAATCCCGATGAAAAACTCGAAATGATTGCACGGAGTTCGAGTACCGAAGCGAATGGCTCGAAATTCGCAGGAAAACGCGGCTTCGCTTGTGTCCAAGGCGTCGGAGTCCGTTTTCATGGAACGCTTCAAAACACGATCGCATAGATTAGGGTCAATAAGCCGTTCTAGTCAACCACTTGGAGCAAATAACTCAGTTTAAAAGAGAAAACAACCTTTTTTTGGGTGAGGTCACTCGAGAATGCCTCTCGCTGCGATCGTTTAAACACATCGTTTATAAACAAACAAATGTTTAGAAAACTATATGACTTAGTTCGTTTAAGTTTTTTCAGGTCGGCGGTTCAGAACGATGGACCCGGTTTCTTCCCTCCGGACCTCCTCCCGGCAGCACCATTTATGGAGGACCACAGCCCCGGATTGGACTGACCGGGACAATGCGTTGGAAATGGCGAGCAAGTCCGTCCCAAAGGATTTTACGTGACAGTGGAATAGGCCCTTTTGTTGGATGCGGCCTTCCATTTTCGAATCCAACACCACTGATCCTATTTGTGGGCAAAAGTACCAAGCGTTACTTCTTTACTCGAAAACGGCCCCAGGAGTGGCTGAAGAGTTTGAATCTCCTGGAAAGAAAGCACCCCAGCCGGCGCTCGCACAAATTCTTGAACATGGGTATGTAGCACAGCGTGAAACGCAACTCGATGGGGTCGTGTTAAGAGCTGCGGCGCACGCGCCATACCCACCGCCAAACTTTGGTATCGCTTAGAGAAAAGCCGCTTGATTAACGGGAAATGCTACCTTATCTTGGATTTGCGTACATTGGGTCTCTCGAGCATCTATGTGTGGGGAAGTTAAGAGAACATTATGGCGAATGAAAACTGGAAAATACTGATTATTGATGACGAAGAGGGCATCCGGAACGTGTTGTCCATCACCCTGGCGGATGCCGGTTACGATGTGTTTACCGCAGGTAAGGGCGAGGCCGGAATTCGGTTGTTCATGGAGGAATTGCCGCACATTGTGATCACGGACATACGTATGCCCGGCATGGATGGCATTGAAGTCCTCCAGAAGATCAAGGCAGCAGACCCCAAAGCGGAGGTGATCGTTGTCACGGGCTTCGGTGAATTCGATCTGGCCATCCGCGCCTTGCAGCTGGATGCTTCCGACTTCATCACCAAACCCATTCATGATGACGCCCTCTTTATTGCCCTCGAGCGGGCCAAACATCATTTCTCCACACGAAAGGAATTGGAGGACTACACCAAACTGATCGAAGAAAAGTGGATGGATACGGCGGAAGAGCTGGCGCGTACCTTCCACTTTCAGAATAATCTGATCGAAAGTTCCATCGACGGTATCCTGGGTTGCGATAACGAAGGAAACGTGATCGTTTTCAACAAGAGCATAGAAACCATGTCGGGCTATTCGAAGGCTGAGGTTCGTAAGCAGATGTGTTTCGATCAGTTTCTGCCGGCCGGCATGGCGAAGAAATTTCGGGAGGATCTCGCGTCTGAAGAGTATGGCGGAGAGCACCGGCTTTTTCTATACGAAACACATCTCCTGACAAAACAAGGAGACCAGGTTCCGGTTCAGCTTTCCGCCACAGCTCTGTTCGAGGAAAACCGGGAAGCGGGTTTGGTGGCGTTCTTCAGGGATCTGAGGGAGTTGAGAAGACTCGAACAACAGTTTGCCGATCAGACCCGTCTCCTGCAGCAGGACAAGATGATCTCCCTGGGCAGACTAGCGGCTAGCGTGGTGCACGAAATCAATAACCCGCTCACCGGTATTCTGAATTATGCCCGCCTCATGATCAAAACGCTTCGAAAAGGTGCTTTAGACGCCGAGCATCTGAAGAAATTCCGGGGATACCTGGATCTCGTTGAAAGCGAGACGAGCCGGTGTTCGAAAATCGTATCCAATTTGCTCGCCTTCTCCCGCCAATCAAAGCTCGAATTTACTGAAGTGGACCTGAACGACCTGATGAACAAATGCATTTTGCTCAGTCAGCACAAGCTCGACCTCCAGAATATACGTGTAACGACCCGTTTCCAAGCCGACCTTCCTAAGATCTGGGGAGATTACAATCAGATTCAGCAATGCGTGATCAATCTCATTTTCAATGCCGTAGATGCGATGCCGGAAGGAGGAACGTTGATTCTAGGTAACTCGCTTGATGTTCGTAACCGACTGGTGGAAATCCACGTCGAGGATACCGGTCACGGGATTTCCCCGGAGGACCTTCCCCACATTTTCGAGCCCTTTTTCACGACCAAAACGGTGGGAAATGGACTGGGATTGGGTCTTTCCACCGTCTACGGCATCATAGATCGGCATCACGGCACCATCACCGCGAGAAGCGAACCGGGAAAAGGAAGCGTGTTTACAATCAAGTTGCCCCTAAGCAACATGCGAAAATAACCTCGTATCGTCTGAAATCATTCCTGTGAATTGGAAAGGGGCTCACCCATTAAAAGGCCCTCGGTCAAGGGAAAACCTTCCCCTTTGCAAGAAAAACCAAATCTACTCTTGGCTCTTGATCACTTCTATTCGAAGCCCATCCGAGACAGAGAAGACCAGCAAGAGCCAAGAGCAGACTTGATTACCTTGCTCATTCTTGCTGTTGTTCGACGATCTCGTAAATGACCGGAACGACGATCAATGTCAGCAGGGTGGCCATCGAGAGGCCGAACACGATCACATTCCCCATGGGCCCCCAGAGACTGCCGCCCGCCAGACACAGGGGAAGCAGGCCGGCTACCGTCGAGATGGTGGTCAGCAGGACCGGCCGAAAGCGGACTCTTCCCGCCTCGATGACCGCACTCCTGACATCCGAACCTTCCTTCCTGCGGGCGTTAATAAAGTCGATGAGCACGATGGCGTCGTTGACCACGATGCCCGTCAGGCTCACCAAGCCTAAAAAGGCCATGAAACCGAATGGAAATCCCGTGATCCACAGACCGACAACGGCTCCAACAAGGCCCAGGGGCAAGGCAAGGGCAATTACGAATGGCTGCTTGTAGGAATCAAACTGCGCCACAAGCACTACATAAACGAGCATTAGGGCGGCGAGCATGGCCCAGGCCAAGCTCAGGAACGATTCGTTCCGCTCCTTGGTCTCACCTTCGAATTCGATCAGGTAGCCGGGAGGTGTCCTTATGGAAGCGGCTCCGGCCTTCAGTTCGGCTACGATGGCGCTGGGGAGCTTTCCCTGAACCTCGGATCGCACCGTTGCCGTTCGAACGAGGTTTTCACGCCTGATCCTGCCGATGTCCGAGGCGAATTCGATGTCGGCCACCTGGCGGAACGGGACCTTGAAACCCTTAACGGATGCCGGATACAAGTCGTCAAACAGAGAGAGGTCGTTTCGGGACGGCTCGGGAAAGGAAACCTTAACGTCGACTTCCTCGTCTTCCTGCCGAAAGCTGGTGGCCGTAGTCCCGAAAATGGCCGTACGAAGCGTCCGCGCAACGGCTGCATTGCTGATCCCCAGTAGCCGCGCCTTATCCGAACGTACGTGTATCCTGATCTGTGGAATGGTCTCGGACGCATCGTCGTTTACATCCACCGCCCCGGGGATGGATTCCAGAAGCTTCTTGTATTCACGCGCCAGACGCGTTAATACGTCCAGGTCGTCTCCCTTGATCTTGACGGCTATCGGGGCGCCCACCGGAGGCCCCTGTTCCAGCTCTTTGAGTTCGATACGCGTTCCGGAAAAGCGATCCATAAGAGGTCTCAGTTCTTGGATCAGACGTGAGGCGTTCACCCTGCGGTCGTGGCCGTCAAGATGGACAAAAAACTGGGCCTTGTTGGGTTCGATCAGGCGGAACATATTGAGGTTGTAGTAGATCTTCGGTCCGTTTCTTCCCACGTGAGACATGACGGATGTGACTTCTTCCCGAGCCAGAAGCAGGCGTTCGATCCTTTCCGCCGTCTCCAGTGTGGATGCGATGTTGTCTCCCTGTGGCAATGTGGCTTCAATGATGAACAGGTCTTTTTCCGCCTTGGGAAAAAACTGCAGGCCCAGTCGGGGTATGGAAAACAGAGAGCCAAGAAACGCCGCCAACGCGAGAGCTAGAACTATGATTTTGTGGTCGAGAGCCCATTTCAGGATACGGCTATAGGATCCGACGATGAGGTGCTC
>Ga0068714_10004322_pt1 | contig 16036 bp, 9 predicted proteins | sample MTBNYHSulfiMetaG_FD_62988 | JGI IMG/M metagenome (GOLD analysis project Ga0068714, IMG submission 62988) | Enrichment culture microbial communities from rom New York Harbor, USA that are MTBE-degrading - MTBE-NYH (New York Harbor Sulfidogenic)... | ecosystem: Environmental > Aquatic > Marine >...
TGCTGAGCTGGACGCCCGGCGATTTTGCCGCTACGCACAACGTCTACCTTAGCGAGAATCTCAGCGATGTCAGCAGTGGAGCCCCCGGCGCCTTGATCGCAGATCGTATCACGCAAGCCCAGGTCGCCCCTGGACGCATGGCGTACGAAACGACCTATTACTGGCGTGTGGACGAGGTCAACGCAGCGCCCGACTTCGCCGTTTTCGAGGGCAGTGTCTGGAGCTTCACCGTCGAGCCGTTTGCCTATCCGATTGCCGGTGTGATCGCTACGAGCAACGCTACCTCCGAAGGCGGAGCGGTTCCGCAGAATACTGTCAATGGTTCCGGCCTGAATGCCAATGACCAGCATTCCGTCGACGCCCCGGAAATGTGGCTGACCGCCCCCGGCCAGGAATCCGTGTACATCCAGTACGAATTCGACCAGATCTACAAGCTCCACGAAATGCTGGTCTGGAACTACAACGTGCAGTTCGAGCTGATCCTTGGGTTCGGACTCAAGGGCGTGACCATCGAGTACTCCGAGAACGGGACCGACTGGCTGGTTCTGGGCGATTTTGAGTTCGCCAAGGCAACCGCAACCGCAACGTACAGGGCCAATACAACGGTGGATCTCGGCGGTGTCGCGGCCAAATACGTCCGTCTGAACGTCAACAGCGGCCACGGGCTCTTGGGACAGTACGGGCTCAGTGAGGTGCGTTTCTACTACCTGCCCGTGAATCCGCGCGAGCCTCAGCCGGCCGACGGCGCCGCCAATGTCGATCCGGCGACGGCGACCCTGAGCTGGCGACCAGGCCGGGAAGCGGCCTCCCACGAGATTCACCTGGGAACCGATCCGGACAACCTCCCGACGGCCGGCTCCGCGAGCGAGGCGAGCTTTGCCCCCGCCGGGGTGGGGTTCGGCAGCACCTGCTACTGGCAGGTCGTCGAAGTCAACGAAGCGGAGACCGTCAGCGCCTGGGCCGGCGGAGTGTGGAGCTTCTCGACCAAGGAATTCGAACTGATCGAAGGATTCGAGACGTACGACGATGACATTGACGCCGGGACGACGATTTTCGGCACGTGGCTCGATGGCTGGGTCAATGACAACGGTTCGATCGTCGGCTACTTTGATGCCCCGTTTGCCGAGCAGAACATCGTTCGCACGGGCCACCAGTCGATGCCTCTTCAGTACGACAATGCCGCTTCACCGTTCTATTCGGAAGCGGAACGGACCTTTGACTCGGCGCAGAACTGGAGCGTTTATGGCGCCGACACGCTGCTGGTGTGCTTCCAGGGCGTCCCCATGCCGTTTACCGAGTTGGCTTCCGGCAAGATCGTGATGGGTGCGGCCGGCACGGACATCTGGAATGCCGCCGACCAGTTCCGTTTCGCGTACAAGCCGCTGAGCGGCAACGGCTCGATCGTGGCGCTCATCGAGAGCGTATCGCGTGCGAACGAATGGACCAAAGCCGGCGTGATGATCCGTGAGACACTGGAGGCCGGCTCGACGTTCGCGGCGGTGTATGCGACACCCGACTACGGCTGCCGCTATCAGGCTCGTCTAACGACCGGCGCTGCGGCGGTCAGTGACAGTGGCGTGGTCACCACCGAGCAGACCGCCCTAAGTGCCCCGTACTGGGTGAAGGTCGAGCGCGTCGGCAACACGTTCAACGGCTACTACTCGACCGACGGGCAGAGCTGGACCGCGATGGCGTGGAACCCACAGACGATCGCGATGGGCGCGAACGTCTACATCGGTCTGGCCGTGACCAGCCACGCGACCGGCGTTCTGGCCAGTGCCGAGTTCTCGAGTGTGACCACCACCGGGAACGTGACCGGCCAATGGACGGTCGAGACCATCGGCGTCGAGCAGCCCGAGGGCAACGACGCCGGCCCGCTCTACGTGACGCTGGAAGACGCGGTGGGCAAGGCGGCGACGGTGAGCCATCCGGCGGGCGACAGCGCGGTCCTGCTGGCCGGCTGGAACGAATGGCTGATTCCGATTAGCCAGTTCACCGGTGTGAATCTGAGCCGGATCGAGGTGCTCCGGATCGGCGTCGGCAACCGCGCCAATCCGACCGCGGGTGGCACCGGCATCGTCTACATCGACGACATCAGCTACGGCCACCCCGCCGGGCAGTAGCCGAATCAGTCAAACCGCGACGGATGCCAATGGGGTGCTCCCATCGGCGTCGGTTGCGGAAAATGGATACATCGGGGTCCCTGTCTGTCCGCAGACATGGGGCCCCGCTCCTTTCCAGGCCTCGTGGCTCCGGGATTTCGGCCGGCGGCGGTCGGAATCCTGTTGAACGGCGGGCTCGAATCTGCTATAAGTGAACGTGGTCGGGGGCGTTGGTTCTGGAAACGGTCGATCCGGAGGTGGTGTCGACCCGCCAACGCCGGAGAATACTGAGGACTTGGGGTTCAAATCCACCCGGAGGCCCTGAGTGATGGGTGTCCTTTCAGACATGCAGTCGAAGGGGGCGGGTGGAGGGTTTGCGCTCAGCCAGCCCATTCTTCACCTCCACAGCGGCGAGCATCCCACATCCGAGAAGAAAGGAGGTGCCGCAGAAGCCCTACATTTGCTCTAAACAGATGAGAAGATTGAGTCATGGCGTTCCATATCTTCGCAGCGCCGGCGTGCAAGGAGGATTGCGTACCACGGCGAAAGAAGGCGGGCAGGGTGTGTGGCCCTGAAAACGATTGTGTCATCGGTCTGCATCACGTCTGAGAAGGAGGACAATTATGTGTAGGAACAAACTGGTTGCATTGACGCTCTGTGCCTTCGTGGCGGGCCTGGCGGTTGGGCCGGTGGCGCAGGCAGGCGATCCGGCACTCATCGCCTGGTGGAAGCTGGACGACGGGACCGGCACGGTCGTTCTGGACTCATCCGACTATGGGAACCACGGGACCGTCATGAATCCCAATGCGGGCTTGGGAGCCGGTGGTTCGGTCTGGGTCAACGACGCCGAACGCGGGATGGTCATCAGTTTCAGTGGGGCCGACGGCAGCGGCGCGTACGTTACGACCCCAGTGACTATTCCTGCGATGACGATGACCAACGGTTTCACTTGGGCCTTCTGGGCCAAGCAGCCCGCCGCCCAAGCGACGAACAACGACACCATCCTGGGCAATCGATACGGCGGGACGGCATCGCCGCTTCAGTTCATCAAATTCACACCCACGCGGTTCGAGAACTACAACGACGACGGCTCCTACGTCAACGGAATCAACTACACCTCTATCCCCGCCGACGTTTGGGTCCATCATGCTGTGGTCAAGGATGGGGCATCTCTGACCTACTATCGTGATGGTGAGGTAATGCTTACCAATACGATGACCAAGACCCTCGATGAGAATCCATTCTACATGGGCGCCGATGGTTACAGCGGCGCACAGGAAAACTGGCAGGGTTACCTGAGCGACGTGCGGCTTTATACGCGTGCGCTGAACGCCAAGGAGGTTCGTGACGTCATGGCGGGCAAAGGACCGACCTCGGAGACCGCCACGGACCCGGTTCCCGAGCACGAGGCGACCGACATTCCGCGCGATGTAGTCCTGAGCTGGACGCCGGGCGAGTATGCCCAGACCCACGACATCTACTTCGGAACGGTCGCCGACGACGTGGTCAACGCCAGTCGAGCCGACTCCATGGGTGTGCTGGTCAGTCAGAATCAGGCCGCGGGCACCTATGACCCGGATGGGCTGCTCGAATTCGGTCAGACCTACTACTGGCGGGTGGACGAGGTCAACGCCCCGCCGGACAGCACCATCTATAAGGGCGAGGTCTGGAGCTTCACCGCCGAACCGTTTGCCTATCCGGTCGCCGGCGTCATCGCCACCAGCAACGGAAGCTCCGAAGCCGCCGCCGGACCCCAGAACACCGTCAATGGCTCGGGCCTCAATGCCGCCGATCAGCACTCTGTAGAGACCGTGGACATGTGGCTCGCAACCGCCGGAGCGGAACCCTTGTGGATACAGTACGAATTCGACCGCGTCTACAAGCTCCATCAGATGCTCGTCTGGAATTACAATTCCATGTTCGAGCTGATCCTCGGGTTCGGACTCAAAGGAGTTACCGTCGAGTACTCCGAAAATGGAACGGATTGGACGGTTCTGGGCGACGTCGAATTCGCCCGGGCCATCGCTAAGGCGACGTACACCGCCAACACGACCGTCGAGTTCGGCGGCGTGCCGGTCAAGTTTGTCCGCCTGAACGTCAACAGCGGATGGGGAATGATGGGCCAGTTCGGGCTCAGCGAAGTCCGCTTCCTGTACATTCCGGCCCAAGCTCGTGAACCGCAACCGGGAGACGGCGCGGTCGGCGTCGAACCGGCCACAACCCTGAGCTGGCGCGCCGGCCGAGAGGCTGCCTCTCACGAGGTCTATCTCGGAACCGATCCCAGCGCTCTGACTCTCGCGGGCACCGCTGCTTCCGCCAGCTTCGCGCCGGCTTTGGAGTTCGGGAACACCTACTACTGGCAGATCGTCGAGGTCAACGAAGCGGATGCCGTCACGGCGTGGGCCGGTGACATTTGGAGCTTCTCGACCAAAGAGTATGAACTGATCGACGGCATGGAAACCTACAACGACGATGTCGAAGCCGGGACTGCGATCTTCGACACCTGGCTCGACGGCTGGGTCAATGATACCGGCTCCACGGTGGGATACTTCAATGCGCCCTTTGCCGAGCGGACCATCGTCCACAGCGGCGCGCAATCGATGCCCTTGCAGTACGACAACACGGCTTCGCCGTTCTATTCCGAGGCCGAGAGAGCGTTCGATTCCGCTCAGAACTGGACCGTCTATGGAGCCGACTCGCTCGAGCTTTACTTCCGTGGTGTCGCACCGGCGTTCCTCGAAACGGCCGGTGGGGGCATCGTCATGAACGCCATCGGCACCGACATCTGGAACAACGCTGATCAGTTCCGCTATGCCTACAAGAGCCTCAGCGGAAACGGTTCGATCGTCGCGCAGGTGGACAGCGTCTACATGAGCGACGGCTGGGCCAAAGCCGGCGTGATGGTCCGCGAGAGTCTTGAAGCAGGTTCGGCCCACGCCATGGTCGTCGTAACACCGTCCAACGGCGTCTCGTTCCAGCGTCGCACGGCCACCAATGGAGCCAGTGAGAACACGGATGCGGCCGGTCTGGCCGCTCCGTACTGGGTCAAGCTGACGCGGACGGGCAACACCTTCACCGCCCAGCGGTCCGAGGACGGCGCCACCTGGATCGATATTGCACCGGCAGCCCCGGTGACGATCGCGATGGCGAGCAACGTCTACATCGGCCTGGCAGTGACCAGCCACAACGCTACGGTTTCGACAGGCGCGGAATTCGCCGACGTTTCCACGACGGGCAACGTCACCGGAAACTGGCAGGTTGCCGAGATCGGAGTCGAGCAGCCCGACAGCGGCAACTCGGCCGAACCGCTCTATGTATCCGTCGAGGACAGCGCTGGAAAGAGCGCGACGGTCATGCATCCGGACGCGGCCGCCACGACCACACCCGTCTGGAGCCAGTGGAGGATTCCGCTGAGTGAATTCACGGGTGTCAACATGAGCAGGGTCGAGGGGATCAAGATCGGCGTCGGCAGCAAGGCCGCTCCGAAGGCCGGCGGCACCGGCATCGTCTACGTCGACGACATCGGCTACGGCCGCACGGCACAGTAGCACCGACCGCTGTATCCCGGTCGACACGGGGCCGCTTAAGGCCCGAAAGGTCGATTGCAGCAGATGCATCCACAGGGGCCTGTGCCTCTTCTCAGGCACAGGCCCCTGCTGTTTCCCCCGGGAAAGCTGGGCATCGGGTCTTCGCTCCAGCAACAATCAGGCGAGAGAGGGCACCCGGCAACCACAAGACTAACATAAGAGATTTTGATAAAACAAATTACAGATGTGTGCCTTGGAGAACCCAAACCGCTCATCCACCAAGCCCCGAACTCATAGGGGCGGTAGGTAGCCCCGCACGTGTGGCGTCCCGGAATGTGGCAGCCACATCGAGCCCTTGACAACTCTGCTTGCGGAATGTCGTCTTTTCCTGTATCGTCGGAAACGATGACGGCGAAAGTGATTAGAATCGACGGCTCCGATGCCTCCATGAATCAGCTCAGAACCGCGGCTGAGGTGGTGGAAGCCGGCGGTCTGGTCGCCTTCCCCACCGAAACCGTCTACGGGATCGCCTGCCGCGCCAGCCGCGGCCCTATTGCGCGACTGGACGAAGTCAAGGGACGAGACACGCAGAAGCACTACACGCTTCACGTCGCTCGGAACAGCGACTACCGATCGTACGTCCCCAAAGTCGATCCCCGCGTGGAAAACCTCATCCGACGTGCTTGGCCGGGGCCCCTGACGCTGGTCTTCGAACTCCATCCGATAGAGCTGAGCCGCCAGAGAAGTCTGATGGGCAACGAGACATTCGACATCCTCTACAAGAACGGCTCCATCGGTATTCGCTGTCCGGACCATCCTGCGGCGAGCGTGCTGCTGCAATTAGTGCGTGGCCCGGTTGTTGCGCCCAGTGCCAACGCGGCAGGCGGCGATCCGGCTACCGACGCCAGCCAGGTGGTCGCTGAGCTTGGAGATCGACTGGACCTCATCCTCGACGGTGGCCCATGCAAGTATCGCAAGAGCAGCACGGTGGCCCGGGTCGGTCGCCGAGGCGTGGAAGTGATTCGAGAAGGGGTTTATTCGCGCATGGATTTGCAGCCTATGGCAAGTATGACGTTCCTCTTCGTTTGTACCGGCAACACCTGCCGCAGTGCGATGGCCGAAGGGCTCTTCCGGGCCCATCTGGCGAAAAAAATCGGCTGTAGCGTTGACGAGCTTGCACAGAAGGGGTATAAGGTGCACTCAGCGGGCACGATGGATACGGTTGGTGTTCCGGCCAGCGATGGGGCTATCACGGCCTGCCACCTGAAAGGAGTCGATATCACAGGCCATCGAAGCCAGCCTCTGACCCGTTCCTTGGTTGAGGCAAGCGATGTCGTTTTCTGCATGACGTGGGCCCACTATGAGCAGGTTCGTGTTCTCTCTCCTGACGGCCGGGCCAACTGCTCCCTGCTGGCTCATGACGTCGAGATTCCGGACCCCGTCGGGCAGCCGCAGGAGTGTTTCAACAGGTGTGCCGATATGATCCAGGCTGCCATCGCAGCGAGAATAGGTGAACTCGACATATGAAGGTAGCGGTCGGAAGCGATCATCGAGGCTTTGACGCCAAGCAACAGACCAAAGCCATCGTCACCCAGATGGGACATGAGTGCGTCGACTTCGGGACGGACGACACGCACCCGGTGGACTATCCCGATCTGGCGTATATCGTCGCTAAGGCTGTTTCGGAAGGGCAGGCCGATCGCGCGATCCTGATCTGCGCCACTGGCTTGGGGATGAGCATCGCAGCGAACAAGGTCAAGGGAATCCGGGCGGCCCTGTGCCATGATGAGCTCAGCGCGCAGATCTCGCGCGACCACAATGACACAAACGTCCTCTGCCTTTCCGGCGACCAGATCGGAGAGGTTCTGTTGCGCAAGATCGTGGAGGCTTGGCTCAACACCGAGTTCAGTGGTGGACGGCACCAGCGCCGCGTGGGGAAGATCCTCGCGATTGAGGAAGGGCGAGATCCTCGGGAACTGAACAATGGCTGACCGGGTCAGCCGCTATCCCACACGCTGACGCGGCACCGCTGCATGCGGTTCTGTGGAGGCTGTCTCACCTACCGGCCCCGGGGTCGTTACCCTGCCTTTTACCAGTTCTCTCGCACAGATTCGATCCAGTTCGTGGAGCGTCTGTTCGAGCCTGGCCCGATACTGGCTGCGCTCGTACCGCGTGATGTTCTTGGGCACCTCGATGGGCTCTCCGAACGCCACGTGCACACGACCGAACGGCCAGACGATGAGAAACCTGTCCCAGCTCTTGAGCAGACGCTTGTGTGTGGCATCGTAGCTGACCGGGATGATCCTGGCGCCGGTGATCTGCGCCAGTTTCACGATGCCCTCATTGACGTGGAGAGCCGGCCCTCTCGGCCCATCCGGAGTGATGGCGATGTTACGACCCTCGGCGATCTTCGCCGCCAGCCGACGAACCGCTCTCTGTCCGCCTCGACTGGTCGATCCGCGCACGGCATCCTGCCGGAGCTTGCGGACCAGAGCGGCGCCGTAATCCCCATCGCGGCTGAGACTTACCAGCATCGCGACTTTGCATCGTTGTGCGTGCTTGACATAGAAGTAGACCAGGTAGAAAAGACGACTGTGCCAGAAGGCGAAGATATTGCCCCCCTGCTCCACATAGTCGCGGAAGATGCGTTCGTCCGTCACGGTCAGCCGGTTGGAACCACAGACACCTCTCAGCAGAACATTGAACAGGGACGCGAAGACTATGGTCAGAAATTTGTGCATGGTTCGATCCACAGGCTACCCGCTCACATGCACGGTTCGTATGGCCCGGCGCAACAATCGCGCGACGCGCACGTTGCCGCCTGCGTGACATGCTCGTGGGCCGCCCCTGTGGTGGGCCGGAATCCCCTGCCGCACCATCCGCGTCCTGACCGGCACCGCTGCCAGTCCTCGGCAGCATTCAAGGTTGCCCTGGTCACTGGAGCTTCTGCTGCAACTGCTCGAGCACCGAACGGATGGCGACAATCTGACCTTGTAATTCCGTCATCTGCTGCGTCTGCACTTTCAGCTTATTGCCCAACTGCTCGATCTTCGCCTGGGCTGTCTTGGCATCCGCTACCGCCGCATCGCGCGACTGGCTCAAGGAAGCCACCTGCTTCTCCAGAAGCCCTCGCGTGTCCACCAGGTTCTCCACCATCACCTGGAGCTCGTCACGTGACTTCACCAGATCACCGACGCGTTGCTGGAGCTGGCCCCTGTCCTGGCCTAATTCGTCGATCTTCTTCTCCAACTCAACGCGAGCGACAACCAGCTCATCCACTTTCACGCTGAGCTGATCCCGGGAAACCGTCAAGTCCTGCACCTGGCCCTGGAGCTTGTCGCGAGCCTCTACGGTGTCGGCCAAGCCGGACTCGGCCTCTCCGAGCGACCTCTCGAGTTTTTCGATGTCCTGTTTGAGGGCATCCCTCTGGGCCGTCGTTTCCTTCAGGCTGGCTTGAAGCTGTTCAAGCTGCCCCTTCAGCTCGGTATTCTCCGTGGTTGTGCCATTGCAGCCACATACACAGCCACATAGCGCCAGCAGGCCCGCCAGAGCGCCAAACCAAACCAATACGTGTCTGCTCTTCATCATTCCGATCCTCCTCCTGCACTCGGCGTCAGCCGAGGCATACACAGGCCGAGCCGTCCAGCCATAGCAGGCCAAGCTCCATTGCCCAGACTCACCCTCGGGTCTGTATTCACTCGAATGACAAAATGAGGATACCCCATCAATCGGCCACGGTCAAGCGTTTTCTGGCCGTCGCGGCGGATTCAACGCCGGCAGCGCATACGGCCAAGAGAGTACCGCGAATATCCTGTCAGCCGGCTCAAACGGGAAGAAGAAGCGTTCTGTTCCGGCGCCAAACCTCACAGACCGCCACAGCACAAGCGTTTGTCTCGTAAGGGGTGCGGTTATACCTTGGCGGTCGAGGCGTCTCGTTTGGCGGCCGTCGATCTGCTCGTCGTCGCGATCCGGGAACTGGGCTCCACAACCCGAGGGCTCTCGAAGGTGGCCTTGCTGCCCAGGGAACGCCATTTCTGATAGCGGCTCTCGATCAGTTCGCCTATGGAGACATGCTGCAACTGGGCAAGGGTCTTGGCCACATAGGTCTCGACGTTGTAGACGGTATCGTGCACGTTGCGATGAGCCCCGCCCACAGGCTCAGGTATGATCGCGTCGACCAGACCAAGGCGGTACAGATCACGGCTGGTCAGCTTGAGGGCTTCGGCCGCGTCCGGCGCCCGCGAACCGTCGCGCCAGAGGATAGCGGCGCATCCCTCCGGCGAGATCACCGAGTAGTAGGAGAACTCCAGCATCGCCAGCCGGTCACCGACGGCAATGCCCAGGGCCCCGCCGGAACCTCCCTCGCCGATGCAGATGGAAATGATCGGGACCTTCAGACGCGACATCTCGCTGAGATTCACTGCGATCGCCTGCGCCTGACCGCGTTCTTCCGCGCCCACCCCCGGATAGGCTCCCGGCGTATCGATCAACGTCACGATCGGCAGACCGTATTTCTCGGCGAAACGCATCTTCGCCAGAGCCTTGCGGTACCCCTCCGGGTTCGGACAGCCGAAATTACAGACAATCTTCTCCTTCGTGGTCTTGCCTTTGTCCTGACCGACGATCAGCACCTTGTTCCGTGCGATCTGCCCGATCCCGGTGACAATGGCTCGGTCGTCGCCAAAGAGCCTGTCCCCGTGCAACTCTCGGAAGTCTTTGACCATGAGGTTGAGGTAGTCCCGGAGGATCGGTCTCTGAGGGTGCCGGGCGACCTGGACCGTTTGCCAAGCCGTGAGATTCGAGTAAACTCGCTTCAGCTCGATGATCCGGTCCTTCTCGATACGCCGGATCTCCACGGAATAGTCGATTCCCTTCTTGGCGCTGAGCGTGCGCAGCTCCTCCATCTGTCGCTCGAAATCGGCCACCTTCTGCTCAAAGTCCAGGTAGCCGCCGTTCATCGGTCTATTGTTCTCACGCGCCATTACGTCGCTCAACTCATCCATCGTCACCACCGTGCGAGGCATCTGTCACGCGGCGGTGAGTGTACAAAAAAACGGCCCACGCCTTAGGCGGGGACTCACCCTTCGCTTGCCAGATCCGTTGGCCCGGTTTCAAGGGGTGAATCTTAACATTTTGGCCAGCCCCGGCAAAGAAAAAAATTGACAGGCCGGCGTGCCAACTATACCCTTGAGCGTCGGCTGGGTTCTATCCATCGGTTATAAGGTCTTTTCGGTGAGAGACTTACGTCGCATCTGTGTCATTGGCCTGGGGCTTCTGGGCGGTTCGATATCTTCGGCGGTCCGTCATCGTATGCCAGCGGTGTCGGTCGTCGGGTACAGTCATCGGGCCGCCACGCGGGCAAAGGCCAGACGTCTGGCAATTGCCACGGAAGTCGCGGAGGAGCTTTCCGATGCCGTCTGCGACACCGACCTAATCATCCTGGCAACACCCATCTTCACCTTCGCAAAGTACTTTGCCGACCTCAACAGACTGGTCCGACGCGGCTGTATTGTCACCGATGTCGGATCGACCAAGATGCTTCCGCATCGCTGGGCCCGGGAGCAATTGACCGACGAGGCCCTCTACATCGGCTCGCACCCGATCGCAGGCTCGGAGCAGAGAGGAATCGAGTTCGCCAGGGACGATCTCTTCGTCGATGCCCACTGCATTCTGACAACCACACAGGACGTAAATCGCAGCGCGTTGGGCACTCTGAGGCGGTTCTGGTCGGACCTCGGCTGCTACGTCGAAACCATGAGTCCGGCTGAACACGATCGCATTCTCGCCAACGTCAGCCATCTACCGCACGTGATCGCCGCCGGATTGGTCAACGCGAGCGACCCTCGTGACATGAAATCGGCAGGAAAGGGGTTTCTCGACAGCACGAGAATCGCCTCCGGCCCGGCGGACATCTGGACGGATGTCCTGCTGGCCAATACCAACAACATTGTCGCAGGGATCGACCGCGTCCTCGCCGAGCTTTCGGCCATGAGGCAGGCTCTGAAGTCCGAGGACCGGCAGACCATTCACGCCCTTCTGGAAGAGGCCCGCAGCAAGCGTGCCGCACTCGTCAAGTACAAGATCAGGAAGAAGGAACTACTGTCGTGAAGCAATGGCGTTTTGAGGTGTTCAATCGGCCCGGCTTTTCGGATGTCCATGGCAATGGAGTGTTGGAGGACATCCGCGAGCTCGGAATCACCACGATCGAAGCGGTGCAGTCGGCCAAGGTGTTTCTCATCGAGGCGGATTTCGATCAGGCTTTCGCCCATCGCGTCGCCAAAGAGCTGTTGAGCGACCCAGTCTGTGAGGAGTACTACGTCGGTCGCAGCTCTGCGCCAGCGGGTCTGGCCCGCGCGACATTGATCGAGGTCCACCTCAAGAGCGGTGTCACCGACCCGGTGGCCGAATCCGTCACAACGGCCATTTCCGACATGGGCGTTTCGGGAACGCACGTCCGGACTGCCCGCAAGTACGTTCTGCTGGGCGAGATTCGTCCCGCCCAGATCGAAACCATCGCCAAGCGGGTCCTGGCCAACGACTGCATCGAGGACGTGGTCGTGGGTGATGAGACCGAGCCGCCCAGCCCCCACCTGAAGCCCTACGAGCTGCGTATCACGCACTGGCCCATTCGCGATCTCGACGATCGTGGTCTGGAAGCGCTCAGCAAGGAACGCGACCTGTTTCTCAACCTGACCGAAATGAAGGCCATTCAGGCCTATTTCCGCCGGCTCGAACGGGATCCGACCGATGTCGAGCTGGAAAGCCTGGCCCAGACCTGGAGCGAGCACTGCGTCCATAAGACGCTTCGCAGCGCGGTCGACATGACGATAGACGGCCAGACGAAGCATTTCGACAACCTGCTCAAAGAGACCGTCTTCAAGGCCACGAAGGACCTCGACAAGGACTGGTGCATCTCCGTATTCGCCGACAACGCGGGCGTGGTGGAGTTCGACGAAGAGTCAGCGGTCTGCTTCAAGGTCGAGACGCACAACCACCCGTCGGCCCTTGATCCCTATGGCGGCGCCGCCACGGGCATCGGCGGCGTCATTCGCGACCCGATGGGCACCGGCATGGGCGCCCGCCCGATCGCGAACACGGATATCTTCTGTTTCGGCGAGCCCGACAAGAGCCTCGATCAGATTCCCAAGGGCGTGCTCCACCCTCGACGGATCATGAAAGGTGTCGTCTCGGGCGTCCGCGACTACGGCAACCGCATGGGCATTCCCACGGTCAACGGAGCGATCTACTTCGACGACCGCTATCTGGGCAACCCGCTCGTCTACTGCGGCAACATCGGCCTGATGGACAAGGACAAGGCGTTCAAACACCCCCAGAGCGGCAACCTTATCGTGGTCGTCGGAGGGCGGACCGGACGCGACGGCATTCACGGGGCGACCTTCTCCAGCGGCCAGATGACGCACGAGCACGAGACGGTCTTCTCCCACGCCGTGCAGATCGGCAACGCGATCACCGAGAAGAAGATGCTCGACGTGCTCGTACAGGCCAACGAGGCCGGCCTGTACGAGGCGATCACAGACTGCGGCGCGGGCGGACTGAGCAGCGCGGTCGGTGAGATGGGCGCCGAACTCGGCGCCGAGGTCGATCTCGACACCGTTCCACTCAAGTATACGGGCCTGAGCTACACGGAAATCTGGATCAGCGAAGCGCAGGAGCGGATGGTCCTGGCGGTCAAGCCCGAGAATCGCGAGGCGATCCTGAGGATTTTCGAAAGCGAGAACGTCGAGGCGACGGTCATCGGTCGATTCACCAACGACCGCAAGCTCCGCCTGCGCTATCACGGCCAGCAGGTGGCGGAGCTGGACATGGACTTCCTCCACAATGGCGTACCGAAGTACAGCCGCCAGGCGATCTGGACCTCGCCGGCTCTGGGCGAGCCGGTCACCCCCGAGAAGGACCACTACAACAACGAGCTACTGGGCATCCTTTCTTCGTACAACGTCGCCAGTAAGGAGTGGGTTATCCGTCAATACGACCACGAGGTGCAGGGTGGCTCGGTCGTCAAACCTCTCGTCGGAGTGGTGAACGATGGACCCGGCGACGCGGCGGTAATCCAACCGAAGCTGGCCAGTTCCCGCGGCCTAGCCATCAGTTGTGGCATGAATCCGCTCTACGGCGATATCGACCCCTACTGGATGGCGCTGGCGGGCATCGATGAGGCCGTGCGCAATCTGATCTGCGTCGGTGGACGGTTCGACCGCATTGCCCTGCTGGACAACTTCTGCTGGGGCAATTGCACGAACCCGCAGACGTTCGGCACGCTCGTCCGGGCCGCCCAGGCCTGCTACGACGGCGCGATGGCCTACGGCGCCCCGTTCATCTCTGGCAAGGACTCGCTCAACAACGAGTTCGCCTGCGAGGACGGCACGACCATCTGTATCCCGGCGACCCTGCTGATCAGCGCCATGTCGATCGTGGACGACGTCGAGAAATGCGTGACGATGGACGCCAAGAGGCCGGGCAACCTGCTGTTTGCCGTCGGGCGGACCGCCAACGAGCTGGGCGGATCGCACTACTACAAGCTTCGTAGTCAGCTCGGCGCCAATGTCCCCAGGCTGGACCTCGAACTGGCGCCGCAGATCGCGCGTAAGATAGCGCAGGCCATCGCCGACGGGCTGGTGGCGAGCTGCCATGATTGTTCCGAAGGCGGGTTGGCGGTGGCGCTGGCGGAGATGGCTTTTGCCGGCGGGCTGGGCATCGAAGCGGACCTGCACGGACTGCCGACATCGAAGGACTGCACCCGACCCGATGCGCAGTTGTTCAGCGAGTCGAACAGCCGCTATATCGTCGAGGTCGAGCCGCGTCACTACGATGCTTTCGCCAGGTTGATGTTGAATCTGCCGTTTGGGCAGATCGGCAAGGTCACGGCCGGCTCGAAGCTCGTCATTCGTTCGCGCGAGGGCAAGAACGTGATCGACGCCGAGATCAACATCCTGAAACAGGCATGGCAGAAAACACTGGACTGGTAACGAAATTCGCTGGAGCGCGAGGACAGGACATGGCAGAGGTTCGAGCATTGGTGTTGCGGGCGGCCGGGGTCAATTGCGACATGGAGACGCAGCACGCGCTGGAGTTGGCTGGAGCCGAGGCAGACCGCATTCACGTCAACCGACTGATTGAAGACAAGGGCCTGCTGGATCGGTATCACATCCTGGTCTTCCCGGGCGGTTTCAGCTACGGGGACGACGTCGCGGCCGGGAGAATTCTTGCCAACCAGATCGTGCACCATCTTGCCGAACCAATCCGGCGTTTCATCGACGACGGCAAGCTCGTGCTGGGCATCTGCAACGGCTTCCAGGTCCTCGTCAAGATGGGCGTGCTGCCCGGAAACGGAGCGTTCAAACAAGAGCAGGTGACGATCACGTACAACGACAGCGGCAAGTACGAGGACCGCTGGGTGCACCTGCTGCCGCAGACCGACCGCTGTGTTTTCATCGAGCCGCAGCGGCAGATCTACCTGCCCGTCGCGCACGGCGAGGGCAAGGTCGTCACGGCCGGCGCTGCGACGCTGGAGAGACTGAAATCTGAGGGGTATATCGCCTACAAATACGTCGGCCCGGACGGCGAGGAAGGCCCCTACCCGATCAATCCGAACGGCTCGGTGGAGTCGATCGCAGCCCTGACGGACAGCACCGGCCGCGTGATGGGATTGATGCCGCACCCCGAGCGGTTCGTCCGGCGCACGCAGCATCCGCACTGGACCCGGCTCGGAGAAGACCTCGATCCCGACGGGATCAAGATCTTCCGCAACGCGGTACGATACGCTCAGGAGAACCTGCTCCAGTCCTGCTCGGCATAACCGGAAAACGACGTCGCGGCTCACTCAATCGTGACGGTGCAGCGTCACGCGAAGGATACGCGGCCGATCGGAACCGGCAAACCGGTCGTGGTCGTTCGGCGGCAGCTTCGCCACCCAATGGGCGGCGGTCTCATCTCCGTTCAGGCAGCGTCCCGGAACCCACTCCTCGCCCTCGTAGACGCCCTCCCACACCTGGAGAATGCCGGCGTGGCGCGGTCCGGGAGTCATCGGTGAGAAGTTCACCTGGAACCAGTTGCCCGCGATGAGATACTCATCAGGACCGATGTTGACGATCAGGCCGTACGACATGTCGGCCTGTCCCTTCGCCTGCCCGTTGTAACGGACGTTCGCGCGGTACTCGCCGATGTCGATCGTGGTCCCTTCCTCATCGGCGTTCTGCTGGAGAATCCCCGCCATCTTCGCCGTACCCTGGTACTTCGTGATCAGCGGCATCAGTTGGCGCAGCACATCGTAGCTCTCGATCAGCGGGTGGTTCAGGTCGATGTCCTCGATGCCGAACGGCGCAAAGCACATCGCATCGTGTTCCGCAATCGCCCAGAAGGCATTGCGCGCCGCTTCGGGCCCCTGCC
>Ga0068714_10004324_pt1 | contig 16031 bp, 15 predicted proteins | sample MTBNYHSulfiMetaG_FD_62988 | JGI IMG/M metagenome (GOLD analysis project Ga0068714, IMG submission 62988) | Enrichment culture microbial communities from rom New York Harbor, USA that are MTBE-degrading - MTBE-NYH (New York Harbor Sulfidogenic)... | ecosystem: Environmental > Aquatic > Marine >...
GCGCCAGCCGGGAAGGAAGCGCGCGGCGCCCACGAAGAACCCGGCCAAGCCGTCAAAGAGGATGTGGCCGGGGAACGAGCGCGCCAAGAGGAGGGTCTCGAGGGCGTGCCGCGCCGTCGCCGAGCTCCCTGCGCTCCAGGTCGGGTAGACCCCGCCGAACAGGTAGGAGAAGTCCTCGTAGACCCCAAAGCCGACCCCGAGGACCCCGAAGTAGATCGCGATGTCCAGGGGCTCCGCCACGTCGGGGAATCGGAGCCGCCAGATGGTGAGCGCCATCACCCCGAACTTGACCCCCTCCTCGATGAGGCCGGCGGTGACGAAGGCCGAGAGCGGTCCGGGGGCCATCTCGAGGGGGAGGAACCGGTGCAGGACACTGACCGGCAGCACCGCGAGCATGCCCGCGGTGAACGCGACTGTGACCGTGGTCCCGGGCAGCCGCCGCAGGGGGTTGCTGCGATAGAGGAGGAAGATGTACCCGAGGGACAGGGCGGCCGCCAGGTAGATCGTCTGGACGAACAGGGTCACCGGATCGAGGGGCGCTCCCTGGGGCGACTACAGGAAGTGCAAGACATAGTGGTAGTAGAAGAAAAAGACCGGGAGCGCGAACAGGAGGCCGTCGATCCGATCGAGCGCCCCGCCGTGACCCGGCAGGAAGCTGCCGGAGTCCTTCACCCCGGCCGCACGCTTCAGCTTGGACTCGAAGACATCGCCCAATTGGACCGCAATGCCGACAAGGAACGAGGAGGCGACAATGTGCGGAAAGCCCTCCCAAAACGCGAACTGGCGCCAGACCGGCGAGAAGGACGCCCCGAGCAGGGCACCGAGAATCGTAAACAGGAACCCGCCGGCGATCCCCTCCCAGGTCTTGTTCGGGCTGACGTTGGGGAATGCCTTGTGGCGGCCGATGAGACTCCCGACGAGGTACGCGCCGCTGTCGTAGCCCCAGATCATGAGCAGGATGACCAGCGCGTGGGTCGCACCGACGCGAGGCTGGTCCGGGGGGCCGCTGATGTAGATCTGGTAGAAGAATTGAAGAAGCCACGGGATGTAGAGGAGCCCGAACACGCCGGCGACAGACTGGAAGAATGCAGTGGGATGCGGGAGGCTCCGCAGATAGCGAACGACCTGGTAGGCGATCGCGAGGAGCAAGACGACCTGGCTGTACTGCCCGTCGTAGATCACGAAGCTGAAGATGAGGGCGGGGATCCATACCAGGAACTCCGGGCCGGCAAGCGGGATCCCGAGCCGCTTCATGAGTTGCAGGTACTCGACCGCGGCGGGGTAGGCGGCGACCAGGATCAGGATGCCGACGATCCACTGGACGTTGTAGCGCGTACCTGCGTAGAGGATCGTGAAGACGATCGCCCCGGCGACCAGAGCGCTCGCGAAGCGACGGAACAGGTTGATCCCCGTCACACGCCCTCCTTCACGGCGCCGTAGCGCCGCTCGCGGTCCTGGAACGCAGCGACCGCCTTCAAGAACTCGGCGGGAGTGAAGTCGGGCCAGAGCGTCTCGGTGAAGTAGAGCTCGGCGTAGGCCGACTGCCACAAGAGGAAGTTGGACAACCGCATCTCGCCGCTCGTCCGGATGACCAGATCGGGGTCGGGAAGGTCTGCCGTATAGAGAGCTGCCGCAAGCCGATCCGGATCGATCGCCGCCGGGTTCAGGGCGCCGTCCGCGCAGGCCGCAGCGAGCTGCCGGCAGGCGCGGACGATCTCCTGGCGGGAGCCGTAGTTGAGCGCGACGTTTAGCACGAGCCGATTGTTGGTGGCCGTCGACGCGATCGCGTGTTCGACCGTCTCGCGAAGGGGCGGCGCGAGCGCCGCGGTCTCTCCGGAAACGACGACCCGGACCCCCTCGCGAACGAACTCCGCAAGCTTCTCCCGGATGAACTGCTCGAGCAGGTCCATCAGGAAGCGGACCTCCGACTCCGGTCGGGTCCAGTTCTCCGTGGAGAACGCGTAGAGCGTGAGGTGGGAGAGACCCACCTTCCGTCCAACGAACCGGATGAGGCGCTCGGCGGCCTGGGCGCCGGCCTGGTGGCCCGCGGTGCGCGGCAGATTCCGCGACGTGGCCCAGCGCCCGTTTCCGTCCATGATGACTGCGACGTGCCGGGGGAGAGGGCGCGCCGTCACCCGCTCGATCAAACTCGGCATGGCGCCCCCACAAGCACGCGGCGGGCCTCCGCCGCGACCGTCAGTGAGCCCGCGATGACGAGGGTCTCGTCGGCCGAGAGCGGCGCGCTCGCTTGCCGGATCGCCTCCGCGACGGTGGGCGCCGAGCGCGCGGGGATCCCGAGCGCGTCCACGGCCGCCGCAAGCCGTTCCACCGGAAGCGCCCGCGGGCTGTTGGATGCGGTGAGGGTGACCGACGAGAAGATCGGTAGGAGCGCGCTACAGATCGCGTCGACTTCCTTGTCGGCGAGGATCCCGAAAACGACGTGCCGGCGGTCTCGGTGGGGAGCCACCTCCTCGACCGCGGCGGCGAGGGCCTGCGCCGCGGGCAGGTTGTGCGCGCCATCGACGATCAGGTTCGGGGCGCGCGCGACCACCTCGAAACGGCCGGGCCAGCGCACGTCAGACAGGCCATCCTCGACGGCGGAATCGGGAAGCGCCGTACCGCTTTCTCGGAGGAGTTGGACCGCGCGCAGGACGACCCGCAGGTTCTCGGCCTGGAACGCGCCGAGCAGCGGGAGGACAACGCGCGACGGGAGGCCCGTTCCCGTGACGCGGTAGGTGGCGCCATCCCAGTTGAAGCTCGTGCGCTCGAGCGACACACGATCGGCGCTCAGGAGCGGTGCACCGACGTCGGTGCACGTCTCGCGGACGACGGCCATCGCCTCCGCTCGCAACGCGCCGGCGAGGAACGGTACACCGGACTTGGCGATGCCCGCCTTCTCCCAGGCGATGCGCTCGATCGTGTCGCCGAGAAGCTGCATGTGATCTCGACCGACCGTCGTGAGGATCGTGAGGATTGGTCGGACGGCGTTGGTGGCGTCGAACCGCCCGCCGAGGCCCACCTCGACCGCGGCGAGATCGACACGCTCGCTCGCGAAGTGCCAGAGGCCGATGGCGGTCAAGGCCTCGAAAAGGGTCGGCGTGTCGCCGGGTGCCTCGAGTACGGGACGGATGAGCGCCACGCCTCCGGCGAGCGCCTCTTCCGGGATAAAGGTCCCGTTCACACAGATGCGATCGCGGAAATCGACGAGCTCCGGTGACGTGTACCGCCCGGTGCGCAGTCCGGCGGCTTCCAGGATGGACGCAAGCATGGCGACCACGGAGCCCTTGCCGTTGGTGCCCGCCACGTGGATGGCCGGGACGCGGGCTTCGGGGTGGCCGAGCGCGTCGAGCAGGCGGTTCGTCCGCTCGAGACCTGGCTTCACATCGCGGGAGGGAAGGTTGTCCAGGATCTGTCGCGCCTGCCGATAGTCCACGTCAGTCCTCCAGTGCGGCGAGGTTTGCCCGCAGCCGCATGCGTTTGGCCGCGAACTCCGCCTGCTTCCGCTCCTCCTTCTCCACCACGGCCTGCGGCGCCTTTTCCCGGAACGACGCATTGCCGAGGGTCGCTTCCACGCGCTTCAAGTCATCCTCCACCTGCAATAGCTCGGTGTGCAGGCGCGTGCGTTCCGCACCGAGGTCGATCCACTGGGCAAGAGGGACGAAGACCTCCGCGTCGGCGAGGACCTGGCGGGCTGCGCCCTCCGGCGCGGCGAGCGCCGGGCCGACGGTCCACTCCTGCGTGGTGGAGAGGGCTTGCAGCGCCTCGCGCTTCTCCGCGACCAGGCGCTCGAGGTGCGGAGCGGCCGTCTTGACGAGCACCTGCAAACGGGCCGACTGCGGCACGTTGAACTCGGCGCGGATCGTCCGCACAGCCCCGATGAGCGCCCGGAACGAGTCCATGGCCGCCTCGGCGGGCTCGTCGCGGCGCCCCGCGTGAGGGTAGCTGGCTCTCGCGATGAGCGGCGAGCCGTTTCCGACTGCCTGCCAGATTTCCTCGGTGATGAACGGGACGAACGGATGCAGGAGCTTCAATGATTCAGTCAGGACGTGGAGCAGGGTTCCCGCGGCGTCTTCGTCCGGGCCGCTTCCCAGGCGGATCTTGGCGATCTCGACGTACCAGTCGCAGAAGTCGTGCCACACAAAGGCGTACAGCGCCTCGATCGCCAGGTTGAAACTGTAGGACGCGAGGTTGGTCCGCACCGTCTCGATGGTCTGCGCCAACCGCGACAGGATGTAGCGGTCCTCGATCGTGCGTGGCGCCTCCGGCGCTCCGGGCCGGGCATCGCCAAGGTTCATGAGGACGAATCGCGACAGGTTCCAGATCTTGTTCAAGAAGTTCCGCGCCTCGTCAAGCTGCGACTGGGGCAGCCGCATCGAGCGGCCCTTGGAGGTGGACTGCGCCAGGGCGAACCGGAGGGCGTCCATTCCGTAGGCCTCGCGGATATCCATCGGATCCACGCTGTTGCCTCGCGACTTGCTCATCTTCTGACCGGTCTCGTCGACGATGAGTGGGGTGATGTACACCTCCGGGAACGGGACCTCACCGGTGAAGTGAAGCCCCATCATCACCATCCTGGCGACCCAGAAGAACAGGATGTCGAAGCCGGTCACGAGCAGCGAGCTCGGGTAGAACGTGTCGAGATCGGCGGTCTCTTCCGGCCAGCCCATCACCGAAAACGGCCACAGCGACGACGAGAACCACGTGTCGAGGACGTCCTCTTCCTGCCGGAGCGGCACCGCTTCCCCGTAGTGTGTGAGGGCCTGCGCCTTGGCGTCCGCCTCGTCCATCGCCCCGAACGGCGTGTCGTCCGGCCCGTACCAGACCGGGATGCGGTGTCCCCACCACAACTGCCGGGAGATGCACCAGTCCTGGATGTTCTCGAGCCAATCGAAGTAGAGCTTGCTCCAGCGGTCCGGGACGAACGTCAGGCGGCCGTCGCGCACCGCTTCGATCGCCGGCGCCGCCAGCGGCTTCATGCGCACGAACCACTGCGTCGAGAGCAGCGGCTCGACCGGGGTGTCGCACCGCTCGCAATGCCCTACGGCGTGCCGATAGGGGACGGTCTTCTCCAGTACGCCCTTCTCTTTCAACGCGGCAACGACCGCGTCGCGCGCGGCGTCGCGGCTGAGCCCGGCGAACGGGCCGCCGTTCTCATTGATCGTGCCGCTCGAGGTGAGGATGTTGATCGAGGGCAGGTTGTTGCGTTGGCCGATCGCGAAGTCGACGGGGTCGTGAGCGGGCGTGATCTTGAGCACCCCTGTGCCGAACGCGGGATCGACCTCGGGCGCACCCACGATCGGGAGCTTGCGCCCGAGCAGGGGTAGGATGGCTGTCTTTCCGATCAGGTGGGCGTAGCGGGAATCGTTGGGATTGACCGCCACACCGGTGTCGCCGAGCATGGTCTCCGGGCGTGTCGTGGCGATCAGCAGCGTGTCGCCGTTCTCGACGGCGTAGCGCACGTAGTAGAGCGCGCCGTCGATGTCGCGGTGCTCCACCTCGATGTCGGACAGCGCGGTCTCACAGCGGGGGCACCAGTTGATGAGGTAGTTCCCTCGATAGATGAGTCCCTCGCGGTAGAGCCTCACAAATGCAAGCCGAACCGCCTGTGAGAGGCCGTCGTCGAGGGTGAACCGCAGCCGGGACCAGTCGCACGAGCAGCCGAGCGCCTTGAGTTGGTCGATGATCTCGGAACCGTACTTGCGCTTCCAGTCCCACACCCGGGTGACGAACGCCTGGCGGCCGATATCGTGACGGGAGATGCCTTCTTTGGCGAGTTCTTTCTCCACGACGTTCTGCGTTGCGATCCCGGCGTGGTCGGTGCCCGGGAACCAGCAGGCGGCTGCGCCGTCCATCCGCCGGAACCGGATCAGCACGTCCTGTAGGGTGTTGTTCAGCGCGTGGCCAAGGTGGAGACGACCGGTCACGTTCGGCGGAGGAATCACGATCGAGAACGGCTCTTTCCCGTCGCCGGGGGTGGCCCGGAAGGTACCGGCATCCTCCCACAGGCGGTAGATCCGCTCTTCAACCAGTGACGGGTCGTAGCGCTTGGAAAGCTCCATGGTACTCCTTGGGCATTTGGGCGTCGTCCGGGCTCATCATAGCAGAGGCCATCGGCCCCCACAATCCGGCCTGTCCGCTACAGCCAGCTCGCGAGGCTGAGTGCGTAGTCGTGGAGCTCCTCGGTGTCGAAGAAGAGCGACAGCTCGCGCTGCGCCGAGGAGAACGAATCGGAGCCGTGGACGAGGTTCTTGGTCAGGTTGAGGCCGAAGTCGCCGCGGATCGTCCCGGCGTCAGCCTGCTGCGGGTTCGTGGTCCCCATCAGGCGGCGGACCGTCTCCACCGCGTTGTCTCCCTCGATCGCCATCGCGACGATGGGCGACGAGGTGATGAAGGCGACGAGCTCGGAAAAGAACGGCTTCTGGACGTGCTCGTGATAGTGCTCCTTCGCCAGGGCGTCGCCGACGGTGAGCATCTTCATCCCGACGATCTTGAACCCCTTGTCCTCGAAGCGGGACACGATCCGCCCCACCAGCCCGCGCTGCACCGCGTCGGGCTTACACAACACCAGCGTGCGTTGTACGCTCATCGAACCTGACCTCCTACGGCCTTCTGATGTAGCGGCGACCCTCGACCTCTTGGATGAGGTCCGCGAACTGAAGTGCCAGTAGACACTCGGCAGCCTGCGTCGGGGGAACCTTCGCCCGTGAGATGATATCGTCGATGTGCAGGGGTTCAAGGCCGATCAGTTCGTAGATCCGCTCCTGTTGCGGATTGAGACGCGAGACCGCCTCGTTTGTCCGCTGCGCGTCCGCCGCGGCGCGCAGGCCTGCCAGGTCCGGGAATGCCGAGATGACATCCTGTGCGTCTTCGATGAGCGGCGCTCCGTCCTTGATCAGCCGGTTTGCCCCCCGGCTGGTGCGGCTCGTGATCGGACCGGGGACCGCGAAGACATCGCGGCCCTGCGCCAGGGCGAGCCGCGCGGTGATGAGGGCGCCGCTGCGCTGCGGGGCTTCGACAACGACCACGCCGCGCGAGAGCCCGGAGATGATTCGGTTGCGCTGAGGGAAGCTCCACTTGGTGGGGCGGGCAAGGAGCGGATACTCACTGACGAGTGTGCCGGACGCCGCGATCGCCTCAGCCAGCTGGCGGTTCGCCGCGGGGTACGGACGGGCGAGTCCCGAGCCGAGGACAGCAACTGTCATCCCGCCGGCGTCGAGGGCGCCACGGTGGGCGAATGCGTCGATGCCGTGCGCCAGCCCGCTCACCACCGTCAGGCCGGCGCGTGCGAGACCGCTTGCCAGGCGTCCCGCGACCGTGCGGCCGTAGGGAGTGGCGCGGCGGGTGCCGACAACGGCCACGCAGCGCGCTGCCTCGGTCAGCGGGCCGCCGCGCAGGTAGAGAACGGGGGGAGGCGCCTCGATCTCGCGGAGGATCGCAGGGTAGGTGGGGTCGAGAATCGTCATGACGGAGACAGCGAGCCGGCGGGCTTCCTCAAGCTCGCGGTCCAGGGCCGCCTCATCGCGGCGCTGAGCGATCCGGCCCGCGACCTCGGCAAGACCCGGAGCCGCGCCCAGGGCGTCTGGCGGTGCGGTCCAGATCTCGGTGGGATCGGAGAAGCGCTCGAGGAGGGACGCAATCCGACGTGGTGTGATCTCGGGGATCAAGTTCAGACCGATCAGAACGTCTCGCGCGGTTCGCTTCATAGGTAACATCTTAGAGTCATTCAGAGTGTGAGGCAAGAACGGTTCGAGGTGCCCCGATCTTGAGGTCGACGGGGCGCGTGGGCTATGATCGCGCCACGGTGATATCGTGCCTTTGATCCTTTTCCTGCTCGCCTGCGCCGAGATCGTCGGCCTGATCAAGATCGGCCAGGTCATCGGCGGCGGGTCGATCTTCGGGGAGATCCTGCTGTCGGCTGTGCTCGGGATCATCGTCCTCCAGATGGGGGGGCGGACCGTCCTGCGGCACCTGGCCGTGGGCGTGTTCGTCGGCCGGCTTTCGCTTCGGACGCTCCTTCGGCGGGAGTTGTCGCTCTTCCTCGCGGGGGTCCTCTTGTTGTTCCCGGGACTGCTGAGCGACGCGGTCGGCCTTCTGTTGCTCGTGCGCTATGTCTTCACCCGTGGCGAATCACGCACGCCGCGGTCCCCGGAGCGCGATGTGATCGACGTGCCATACGAAGTGCATGAGGAGCCGCCCGAGTAGGCCGCTGCGAGGAAGATGTAGGCGGCGAGACCCGCGATCCAGAGTCCCATGAGCCGCGGCACGGAGAGAGCGGAGCCGGGGAGCCGTGCCAAGCCGTCTACCACCGTGATCAGGCCGCGCAAGAGGAGCGTCAATCCCGATGCGAGTGGAGCAGCGAGCGGCGTCGTGGCAAAGAGAAGAACGAGGAGGCCGGCCCACAGCGCCGCAGTGGCCAGCGGAACGGCAGACAGGTTTGCGACCAGGACATAGGGATACAGGGTCGCGAAGTGGGCGGCGAGAAACGGCGCAGTTCCCGCTTGAGCGGCCGCAGAGACCGCGAACACGCCGAGCGCATAGCGAGCAGGCGCGTCCGGCCCCGGCAAGGCGATCGCCCGACGGTCGATCCATGTCTGCACGCCAACCCCGGGCGCGAAGGCAAGGAAAATCGCTGCGGTCGCCGCGACGCTCAGTTGGAAGTCGACGTCCCACAGCGCGGCTGGACGCAGCGCAAGCAGGACCAGGGCAGCACCGGCCAGTCCCTGTAGGGGATTCACCCATCGGCGAAGCACGATACCCAGGTCCGCCAGGACGCTGCCGAAGCCAAGGAACGCAAACAGTAGGGCGGCGCGGACGAGGCTGATCCGCGGTCCCACGATCCACAGGATGACCGCCACGGCGATGCCGACAAGCGGGTAGGCGATAGCGGGACGCAGATGAAGGGCTCGGAGGGCGAACCAGAGTCCGGCGAGGAACACACCGAGGTGAAGCCCCGAGACCGCGAGGAGATGCATCAGACCGGTGCGCTCGAACGCGGCCTCGACGTCTGGCGCCAGCGCGGCCCGCTGACCGAACAGGAGGCTGTGCGCGAGTCCCGCCTCTGTCTCGGGGAGGAGCCGGTCGAGGGCGGCGAGGAGCCGCTGGCGGAGACTGTCCCCGCTTCGGAGCAGGCGCGAGCCGGCAGCCCCGAGGGGCATCACGGCGTGTGGTCCCTCTAGGGACATCGTGGCGAAGATCCCCTGCCGGGCGAGAAACGCCCGGTAGTCGAAATCGGGATACCGATCGGGGAGTCGCGCCGAACCCCTGACGCGCAGACGATCCCCGTAGCGGATGGGTTCGGCCGGCGGGTGGTCCCAGTACCAGGTGACGCGAATCCGAGCCTCGATGTGATCGGGCTGGAGATCGAACCGCGTGCTCTCGTTGCCCAGCTCGGGGTACGAGACGACGGTGCCTGTGACCTCGGTGAGCGCCGTTGCCTTGGGCGCGAGCCGCTCGAGTGGCAGCTGCGTCGTGTCCGTCCGGAGCGCGGCGAGTAGGGCGACGCACAGGAGCAGTCCGGCGAGGGCGCGCGGAAAGACACGGCGGAGAAGAAGGCTGATGCCGGCGGTGACGACCGCTGCCAACCAGAGTGTGGTGGGAGACGTGGGCAGGTGCGGCGCAAGCAGGATCCCCGCGACGAAGGCTGCAGCAAGTCCGATCGGTGAATAGGGCATCGCAGGTTAGAGGATACACTAAGACAAGAAGCGTTTGCCAGCGGCTCCACCTCGCCGTATAATCTAGGCGGTCTTTGACATGGGGGTGAAACGGATTCGACGGAGTGGCTGAAGCCAGGCTGCAAGCGGAGCGTTCGCTATCTCCTTAAACTGGCGAACCAAACAACAACTGCGAACACGAACTACGCATTCGCTGCTCCTTCCTTTAACTAAGGAAGGCCGTCTCCTGGGGCTTCCCGCGGGCCTCAGCGGGGCGTCAACTTAGCGGGTACGCTGCTTCTGGGTGCTTCCCTCGAGAAGCGGTGAGAAAGCGGAAGCTGGACGAGCGTGATCCCGGCCGTGGGAGTGCGATCGTCAAGATCAAATCACGGTTCTAAGCTTGTAGATGCCGAACGGATGCCTCTTCGGACGCGGGTTCGACTCCCGCCACCTCCACCAGATGCGGTTGCAGGCCGGGGTGCTCATCCCGGCCTTTTCGCTTCACGTGTGTGCTGCGCTAGAAGAAGCAGGGGATCCGGTCACAGAACGCCTCGTCGTCGACCGGACCGGTCCACGGTCCGAGACAGCGGGCGTCTCTGTGGTCGTAGTTCCCGAAGAGAGCCGGGTTTCCCGCCTTGCAGCCTCCGTTGCACACCACCGCGTAGGCGCACCCGGTGCAGGTCTCGGGGAGCGATTCGAAGGCCAGAAAGGGCTCGTTCTCGAACCGGTCGACGACGATCTGCCAGATGGAGCGTGCGGAGAGATTCCCGAGGGGGAGATCGTCGATGAACGGGCACGGGGACACCGTGCCGTCGACCTTGACGGTATAGACGAAGCGGCCGCCGGAGCATGCGCTTCCCGCCAGCACGCAGAAGTTGCGGAAGAAGCGGGCGTGCGCCGGGCTGGCGTGGTACAGGACGTAGTGCTTCGCGGCGGCCCAGCGCTCGGGCGCCAGGGCCAACGGGTCGGGATTGTGCTGCGGAATATAGGGGTAGAAGAGCGCGTGGGCCGCGAGGCGATCCGTCACGAACGCGTGGATCTGTGGAACGCGACCGACGTTGAGGGCGTGGGTGGCCGTGAATGTGTAGACCTGTACGCCGGCCCGCTGCAAGTGACTGATCCCGAGCAGGGTCCGCCGCCACGCGCCGTCCAGTCCCACGAATCGATCGTGCTCCTCGGGGACATCGGAGACGAGGGTGACGATCGCGGTGTCGAGGCCGGCTCGCGCGAGTTCGGTGGCGCGCGCCGCGGACGCGCCGAGCGCGTTCGTGTAGAGCACCACGCGCGGGACGTGCGCCGTGCGCTTCGCGTAGGCGATGATCCGCGAGAGGTCACCGCGCAGGAGCGGTTCGCCGCCGAGAAGCTCGAGGCGCGTGCCCACGCCGGCGATGTCGTCGAGAAGCCGAGTGATCATGGGAAAGGGAAGCAGATCGTCTCCCTTGGGCACGTAGCACATCGGGCACTGCAGCTCGCAGGCGTTGTTCAGCTCGAGCTTGACCGACCAGAGGACCGGACCGACGACCCGGCGCAAGAGCGCCGGGAATGTTCTGCAGGCGAACGAATCCAGGGCGCCCCGGTCGATGATGTCGAAGATGCGGCGTTGCTGCCGGAGGCCGAAGCGGGTCTTCATGCGAGGGATGCGATCGAGCAGCGCCCGGTGGCGTTTCGCCGGCCGCCGTATTGTTCGACCTCCACTCACTGGCATCCACCTCCGGACGTTCGCGCTTGACGAGTATAGAGGATCGGGCCTAGCATACGAGCCGGGTGAGCGAAATGCGCAAGCTACTGAGCCTTCTCCTGGTCGCCCTGCTCCCGGCGCTGCCGGTCCGGGCGGACGGACCGTCCCCGGCCAAGGTGGAGCATGTTCGCACGGGGATGACGATCGGCGGCGCGCTCGTGGGGCTGGCCGTGACGGCCCCCAACGTGGTAGGGCTGGTCCCTCCCGGGACGCCGCTCTCCGACACGCTCCTCGTCGCGATTCCCGCGACCGCCGTCACGGTTGCGCTCGGCGCGATGGCCGGCCGATGGATCGCGGACACGACGATCGCCCTTCGGCCGTCGTTGCTCCTCTCGCCGTTCCTGGGGGCCGGCCTCGGACTCGTCGGGAGTGCGCTTGCCGGAGGCATCGGCTTCTCGTTGGCATTCGCTATTGCGATGGCCACCGTGGAAGCGCCCCCCGGGTACTGGGGCGAGTCCACCTACCCACAGGCGGTCGGGATGGCGTTCCTGGCAGGGGGCGTCTGGGGTGGGATCCTTGGCGTCCCGGCAGGGGCGGTGCTCGTCCCCATCCTGTCGATCTACCTCGGCGTCTAGGCCCTCACCAGCGATCGATGTGGACGCGAGAGCGATCGAACCGGTCCTCGTCCGGCTTGTCCTCGGCGGGGTATCCGATCGGGACCAGGGCGAAGGGGATCACGGTCTTCGGCAGAGACAGGAGGCTCTGGAGCGCGCGGACGCGGTCCTCGCGCGGGTAGACCCCGCACCACACCGCTCCCAAGCCCGACGCGCGCGCGGCCACGAGGAGGTTCTCCGTCGCCGCGGCGCAGTCCTGGACCCAGAAGCCCTTGTGGCGCTCCTGGCTGAGGTCCCCGCACACGACCGCCACGACCGGCGCGTGCGAGGCCATCTGAGCGTAGGGATGGGCGCTCGGAAGCCGCTCTCTCATCTGCGGGTCGCGGACGATGACAAACTGCCAGGGTTGCTCGTTTCCCGCCGAGGGGGCCGCCATCGCCGCGGCGAGAAGCTGGTCCAGCACCTCTTCGGAGACGGCCTGCTGGGTGAATCGTCGAATACTTCGTCGCGTTCGGATCGCTTCGAGTGCGTCCATGTCCCTCCCTCCTCGCATCGACCTGCGCTTGGCTTTGGAGAGTCTATCACGCGCCGGTGTTCGGTGCGGAGAGCAGACGCGCCGCTGCAAGCAGGAGACCGGCCCCCAAGAGAACGAGAAGCCAGGTGGAAAGCGCCTGCGGCGTGCGAGACGCCGCAGCGTCGTCCGAGGCGCGAGCGTGGAGCTCCGCGGCCGTTACGCCCTCCGCGTCGAGCGGAAGGATTGTGCCGCGGGAGAAGCCCTGGTGGGTCTCGATCGTCTGATCCAGAAGCGAGACGCGCCACACGCGGTCCATGTCGCGCTCGAGGGCGATGTAGACCGTCAGGGTCTCCGGATCGAGGACGAGCGAGTAGCGGGTCTGGTAGCTCCCCGTGGAGGTTGCGGCCCGCCGAAGGAGCTCGAAGGCCGCCGCCGCATCGAAGGCCTGTGGATCCACCTCGGCCGAGGCCAGCGCCGCGTACGCGATGCGATACCGATCGGCTCCGTCTCCGTGGACCGCTTGGGGATCGACGCCCGTGAAATCCCCGTTGTGGAAGTTCGTCATCACGCCGAACGGGCCGTCGACCGGGGTGACCACGTTTCCGGCTTCTCCGGCCTCGAGGATCACCGCGTTGCCGGCGCGATCGGCGAAGAAGTTGTGAAGCGGCAGCTGGGGATACGCGACGAGTCGCTTGCCGTCGAGCCGATGGCCGACCTCCTCCACAGAGCTGCAGCTCGTCAAGCTTTCGTAGAACGCGCGCCAGACGTAGATCTCACCGGGACCTTCCGCTTCGGCGGGGCAACGCAGCGGAGAGACCATCTGATCGGACGCGAAGAGGCCGTGCTCGTTCATTCCCACCGTCCGCCCATAGTGGCCGTCGATGAAGACGCTTCCGAAGAAGACGAGGCCGGCCGGGGACGCTTCGATCGAGAAGCGGATCTGGCTTTCGGGGTAGTCGAAGTTCATGCCGTAGAGGGGATGAGGCCCGTAGAAGCAGAAACACGTGCAGGACGATCCGGCGACCGCCGAGCACCCGACCAGAATGAGCGCGATGAGTAGCGCGTGTCCTCGCATCGAAACCTCCGCACCCGCTCGCTGGTGTTCTCATACCCGAACCGATTGGCGTCAGTCAAGCCGATGGCGTGTCTGCATTCCGCCGTCGTGTCGGGTGGGTTCGCTTGGTGATCTGCGTTACACTCTGTGTCCGACGGGACGGCGGAGGGCGATGTGATCTTTGCAGGAGCGTACGCCATTGCGGTGGGCATCATGATGATCGTCCAGTGGACGCTCTTGGGTGTGCACGGCCGGATCCCCGACTCGGAGTCGGGCGTGTCGGGACGTGGACGATTGGAGCTCCTCTTCCACTGGGTCGCGGAGTCTCTGACCTCGGTGGTCCTCGTCGGCGCGGGGATCGCGCTCCTCTTCCGACAGACCTGGGCCCCGCGGTTCTACCTCTTCGCGGTCGGGATGCTGCTCTACACGGTCATCAACAGCGCTGGCTACTTCGCCCAGAGGCGAGAGTGGTCGATGGTCGGCGTCTTCGGCGCCCTCTTCCTGTTCGCGGTGGCCGCTCTGGTGATCGTCTTCTAGGCCGGACTGCGACGCCGGGCGGGAGCCCCGCCTCGGGAAGGCGTCGGTCACGGCGGGGAAGGGGAAGCGGCCGAGAACCCCCGTCGAGCTTGGTGCACGCGCGCCCGATTGGATACCGTTACGCCATGAAACCGAAGCCGCCGCGATATCACAGCCGGGGACGCTGGTGGACAATGGCTGTCTACGGCGTGCTGGTCCTTGTCTTGGCCGGCGGGCTGGTGTACCTGGGGCGAAACGTGATCAAGCGCCCGTGGAGTGCGAGGGATCGGATCGCGGTAGCGAGCGCCGGTAGTGCCCTCTACGTCTTCGGCGGCGAGGATGATGCGCGTGGCTTGCTCGACGAGATCCTGAAGATCGATCTGCAGAGCAGGACGATCGCCGTAGTCGGACACCTTCCCGTGGCCTGCTGCTCGGCGGTGGCGGTGAGCCTCGATGGCGCGGTCTACATTCTGGGCGGGCAGCGCCGCGGGGGATACTGCGACAGTGTCTTGCGTTTCGATCCGGAAGCGGGAGGGACTCCTCGCGTGATTGGCAGCCTGCCAACGCCCAGAGCCCACGGCGCGGCGGTCGCCTGCAGCGGCAAGCTTTACTACCTCGGTGGGTGGGACGGAAAGCGCCTCGACGAGATCGTTGAGATCGATCCGGCGACAGGGCAGGCCCGCGTGATCGGGCGATTGCCGTCCCCGCGCCAGTCGCTGGCGGCGGTGGCGGTCGACGGGCGGGTCCTTGCGGTCGGCGGAGAGGATGTCGACCGGAATCCCATCAGCGAGGTCGTCGCCATCGACCCCGACGCGGGCTCGGTGACCCGGCTGACCGATCTATCGACGCCGCGCGAGCGGTCCGCGGCGCTCTTGGTGGGAGGCGCCCCGATCGTCCTTGGAGGTTGGAGTGGCCACGGGCTCGACGATATCCTGCGCCTCGATCCGGCGACAGGAGAGGTGGTCGAATCGATGCCCGGCCGGCTGCCTCACCCGATGCCTGACGGCATCGCGACGGTCGCGCGTGGGACCGTGTATGTCTTCGACAAGAGCGACCCCGACTTCGAGCGGCAGATCGGCGTCTGGGCGATCGATCCGGTGACCTTGGAAACCATGGCGTTGCGGTTGCGAGCACCGTGGTAGCGGGTCGTGCCTTGACGGCGACCGCTTGCGCGGATATCGTTCTTCGGCGTATTGTTAGAAGACTAAAATTCAGTAGGCAAAACAATGGGGATCGAACGACACCAACGCGACGAGAAGAGCATCGGACAGCTCTTGAGCCAGATCTTCCGGCTCGGCGAGAACCGGATCCGCGTCAGGATGAGCGGAAGCGGTCTGCATCGCGCGCAAGTGTTCGCACTGCATCACCTCCTGCACCACGACGGGATCACGCAGACGCAGCTGGCGAGAGCGGTTCACATCACGCCGGCGACGGTCACCAGCATGCTGCGGCGGATGGAGCGCGATGGCTGGGTCGAACGCCGCGACGATCCCAACGATCAACGGGTGTCGCGAGTGCATGTGACGGACAAGGCGAGAGCGTTTCACGCGGAGGCAATGGCGTCGCTGCGTGAGGTCGAGAACGACCTCGAAGAGGCGTTGACGGACGCGGAGCGCTCGGAGCTGCGGCGTCTCCTGCTGAAGATCCACGCGCGGCTCGTCGCGCAGTTGCCCCCGAGGCGCCAGCGGCGGTTCGGGTGGGGGATCGTGGGCGACGAGATGGACGAGGAGTAGGGTCGGCGGCCGCAAGCGGCCGGCGATCGGAAGGCGGCCGCGGTTCGCGGTCGGGCGGGCCGGTCGAGTGGAGACTGAGGGATCGAAGACGAGGGAGGCTGAGCCATGCTGCCGGGCGTCGGACCGACACAGAACACGAATCGAATCAGTGGCGAGCGCCGTTGGTTCGCCCTCGGCGCGGTGCTCGTCACGATGTTCTTCTCCGCCCTCGATCAGACCGTCGTGTCGACGGCCATGCCGGTGATCATCGGCGATCTCAAGGGCTTCTCGAT
>Ga0068714_10004325_pt1 | contig 16029 bp, 11 predicted proteins | sample MTBNYHSulfiMetaG_FD_62988 | JGI IMG/M metagenome (GOLD analysis project Ga0068714, IMG submission 62988) | Enrichment culture microbial communities from rom New York Harbor, USA that are MTBE-degrading - MTBE-NYH (New York Harbor Sulfidogenic)... | ecosystem: Environmental > Aquatic > Marine >...
AGCTTCTCGGTGGTGGTCGCCTTGACGTTGAGCTGACCAACTTCAACCTGCAGATCGGCGGCCAGGTTGGCCCGCATCGCCTCGATATGCGGCGCGAGCTTCGGCGCCTGGGCGATGATCGTCATGTCGGCGTTGCCAAGGCGGTAGCCGTGCTCCTGCAGCAGCGTCACCACCCGGCGTAGCAGGATGCGGCTGTCTATATTCTCGAACTCGGCACTGCTGTCGGGAAAGTGGCGGCCGATATCGCCCAGCGCCGCCGCGCCGAGCAGCGCATCGCACAGGGCATGGATCAGCACATCGCCGTCCGAGTGTGCGGCGAAGGTGTGGCTATGCGCAATGCGCACCCCGCCGAGGACGATATGGTCCCCCGCGGTAAAGGCGTGCACATCGTAACCGTGTCCGATTCTCATGCGATTACTCCTTGAAAAATATTTCAACGCAAAGAGCGCAAAGACGCAAAGGGCGCAAAGGGGTTTATCGTTGTTGATTCAGGCTGGAGGGGATTTGCCCAGCATATTGCGCTTCAAGCAAACTAACTTCATGCCCTCTTAACTAGAATTATCATTGCGCCCTTTGCGTCTTTGCGTCCTTTGCGTTAAATGCTTTTAGCCGTTTGCTGCGCCAAATACAGCTGCGCAAGAGCGAGGTCCTGCGGGCGGGTGATCTTGATGTTGTCGCCGTGGCCTTCGACCATCTTCGGCGCCTTTCCGGCCAGTTCCATGGCCGAGGCATCGTCGGTGACGAGTTGGTTGTTTTTCAGTGCACGGTCGAGTGCCTCGTGCAATTCACCCAGGCGGAACATCTGCGGGGTGAGCGCACGCCACAGGTGTTCGCGCGGTACGGTTTCGATCACTGTGTCATCCGCTGCAGTGCGTTTCACCGTATCGGCCAGCGGCAGGCCGAGCAATCCGCCTACCGGATGATCGCGCAGGAGATCGATGAGGTGGTCGAGATCCTCACGGCGCAGGCAGGGGCGCGCCGCATCGTGCACCAGCACCCAGTCCTCTTCCGCTGCCTGCTGGCGCAGCAGCTGCAGCGCGTTGAGCACCGAATGACAGCGCTCATCGCCGCCCGCAGCAACGGACAGTTTCGGATGCGAGAGCGCCAACGCCTGCCAGTAGGGATCGCATTCGGTGACCGCCACTACCACCCCGCTGATCTGCGGATGGTCGAGAAAGCGCGCCAGGGTATGCTCCAGCACCGTCCTGCCGTGCAGTTCCAGATACTGCTTCGGCCGGTCCGCCTGCATCCGCTTGCCGACCCCCGCCGCCGGAATCACCGCCCAGTATTGATTTTTTGTAACCATAAAAAAGCTTCAACCACGAAGAGCACGAAGCTCACGAAGATGGAGAGACAATGACCAATTGCTAAATAAATCACAAACAACGCCCAGTCTAAGCAAGTTTTTTTACCCTTCGTGCTCTTCGTGTGCTTCGTGGTAAACCATTATTCTTCCACGACCTGGAAAAAGGTCTCGTCTTTTTTGATCATGCCAAGATCAGAACGGGCGCGTTCTTCGATCGCCTCCATGCCCTGCTTGAGGTCGATCACCTCAGCCTCCAGGGCGCGGTTGCGCTCGAGCAGCTGTTTGTTCTCCAGCTTCTGCCTCTCGACCACGGCGTTGAGTTGCCACAGGCGCAACAGGCCGCCGTTGCCGAACCACAGGGTGTACTGAAGTATCAGCAGCAGTCCGAACAGGATGGTCGCTATCCATTTCATGGCTTAAAACCAAACAGGCCCGGGCAACCAGCGGCTGACCGGGCCTGTTCCGCAGTCTCTGCGTGTTACTCCCCTTTCAGGTTGTAGAACGCCGCGCGTCCCGGATACTGTGCCTTCTCGCCCAGCGCCTCGGCGATGCGGATCAGGCGGTTGTACTTGGCTACGCGGTCGGAGCGGGACATGGAACCGGTCTTGATCTGGCCGGCGTTGGTCGCTACCGCCAGGTCGGCGATGGTGGTGTCCTCGGTCTCGCCGGAACGGTGTGAGATCACCGCGGTGTAGCCGGCGTCCTTGGCCATCTGGATCGCCTCCAGGGTCTCGGTCAGGGTGCCGATCTGGTTGACCTTGATCAGGATGGAGTTGGCGATGCCCTTGTCGATGCCCTCCTTGAGGATCTTCGGGTTGGTGACGTAGAGGTCGTCGCCCACCAGTTGCACCTTCTTGCCAAGCTTGTCGGTGAGCAGCTTCCAGCCCTCCCAGTCGCTCTCGTCCATGCCGTCCTCGATGGAGATGATCGGGTACTTCTCGACCCAGTCGGCCAGCAGGTCGACGAACTCGGCGGCGGTCATCTCCTTGCCCTCGGAGGCCAGCACGTATTTGCCGTCCTTGTAGAATTCGGAGCTGGCCGCATCGATGGCGATCATGATCTCCTCGCCAGCCTTGTAGCCGGCGTTGGCGATGGCTTCCAGAATGACCTGGATCGCCTCCTCGTTGGAGGAGAGGTCGGGGGCGAAGCCGCCCTCGTCACCCACTGCGGTATTCATGCCCTTGGCGGCAAGTACCTTCTTCAGCGCATGGAACACCTCGGAGCCGTAGCGGATCGCCTCGTTGATGCTCGGCGCGCCCACCGGCACGATCATGAACTCCTGCAGGTCGACGCTGTTGTCGGCGTGCTCGCCGCCGTTGATGATGTTCATCATCGGCACCGGCAGGGAAAATTCCTTGCTCTTGCCCACCGCCAGGTAGCGGTAGAGCGGCATCTCGTGGGCAGCCGCGGCAGCCTTGGCCGCAGCCAGGGAGACGGCGAGGATGGCATTGGCGCCGAGCTCGCTCTTGTTCTCGGTGCCGTCCAGTTCGATCATCGTCTGGTCGATGGCCTTCTGGTCGCCGGCGTCCATCCCGAGCAGGGCCTTGGCGATGCGGCCGTTGACGTTGGCCACCGCGTCCAGCACACCCTTGCCGCCGAAGCGCTCGGCGTCATTGTCACGCAGCTCGATGGCCTCGCGCGAACCGGTGGAGGCGCCGGAGGGGACGGCGGCACGCCCCATGGCGCCGCCAGCCAGGATGACATCCGCCTCTACCGTGGGGTTACCGCGGGAGTCGATGATTTCACGGGCACGTACGTTTACGATCTGGGTCTTGTTGTCGCTCATTGATGTTCCACTATCCACATTTATTGTTGATTAACAGCGGGCAAGGATCACGGAGGAAAAGCTGGTAAACATCGCGCGCATTGCGCGCCACAACCCCTCGTCCCTTTTCCCTCGTATCTTTGCCCTGATTTATTCCTGTTCGATAAAGCCCTGTGCCTTGACCACTTTGTCGAGTGCCTTGAGTGTGGCAAGCAGCGGCTTTAGCCGCCCCAGCGGCCACATGTTGGGACCGTCGGAGAGCCCCTGGTCCGGGTCCGGGTGGGTCTCCATGAAGAGCCCCGCAATGCCGCTGGCCACCGCGGCGCGGGCCAGCACCGGCACGAACTCGCGCTGGCCGCCGGAACGCCCGCCGAGACCTCCCGGCTGCTGCACCGAGTGGGTGGCGTCGAACACCACCGGGCAGCCGGTGTTGCGCATCACCGCCAGTCCGCGCATGTCGCTGATCAGCGTATTATAGCCGAAGGAGACGCCGCGCTCGCAGACCATGATCTGCTCGTTGCCCACCGCGCGCGCCTTCTCCACCACATTGAGCATGTCCCAGGGGGCGAGGAACTGGCCCTTCTTGATGTTCACCGGCTTGCCCTGGCGTGCCACATCCTGGATGAAATTGGTCTGGCGACAGAGGAAGGCCGGGGTCTGCAGCACGTCGACCACCGCGGCGACCTCGCCGAGCGGGGTATCCTCATGCACGTCGGTCAGCAATGGCACGCCGTACTGCTTTTTCACCTTCTCCAGGATCGCCAGTCCCTGCTCCAGGCCCGGCCCGCGGAAGCTGTCGGTGGAGGTGCGGTTGGCCTTGTCGAAGGAGGACTTGAAGATGAAGGGGATCCCCAGCTCGTTGCAGATCGCCTGCAACTCACCCGCAGTATCGAGCACCAGTTGCTCGCTCTCGATGACGCAGGGTCCGGCAATCAGGAACAGTGGCTGGTCGAGACCGGCCTCGAAACCGCAGAGATGCATCAGGCCCTGGACTCCTCAGCCTGCTTGCGTGCGGCGGCGACAAAGCCGCTGAACAGCGGGTGGCCGTCACGCGGGGTGGAGGTGAACTCCGGGTGGAACTGGCAGGCGACGAACCAGGGGTGATCCGGCAGCTCGACCACTTCCACCAGGCTCTTGTCTTCGGAGAGGCCGGCGAACACCATCCCCGCTTCACTGAGCCTGTCGCGGTAGTTGTTGTTGAACTCGTAACGGTGGCGATGACGCTCGACGATGCTCTCCTTTCCGTAGAGTTCGCGCACCTTGGTGCCGTCGAGCAGGTGGCAGGTCTGGCCGCCGAGACGCATGGTGCCGCCAAGGTCGGAGTCGGCGGAGCGCTTTTCCACCTTGCCTTCGGCGGTAACCCACTCGGTGATGAGGGCGATGACCGGGTGTGCCGCCTGAGGCCTGAACTCGGTGCTGTGGGCACCGGCAAGGCCCGCCACGTCGCGGGCGTATTCGATCACCGCCACCTGCATGCCGAGGCAGATGCCGAGGTACGGCACCTTGTTCTCGCGGGCGTAACGCACGGTGGCGATCTTTCCTTCCACCCCGCGCTCGCCGAAGCCGCCGGGCACCAGGATGGCGTCCATCCCCTTGAGGCAATCGGTGCCCTTGCGCTCGATCTCCTCGGAGTCGATGTAGACGATCCTGACCTTGGTGCGGGTCTGGATGCCGGCGTGGATCAGCGACTCGGAGAGGGACTTGTAGGCCTCAGTCAGATCCACATATTTGCCGACCATGGCGATGGTCGCTTCGCCGGTGGGATGCTGCAGCGCATCGATGACCCGTTCCCATTCGGAAAGGTCGGCAGGCCTGGCGTCGATGCGCAGCTTCTCCACCACGATGTCGTCCAGCCCCTGCTGGTGCAGTTCCAGCGGAATTCTGTAGATGGTGTCGACGTCGATGGCGGAGATGACCGCCCGCTCCTCGACATTGGTGAAGAGCGCGATCTTGCGTTTCTCGTCCGCCGGCACCGGCCGGTCTGCGCGGCAGATCAGGATATCGGGCTGGATCCCGATGGAGCGCAGCTCCTTGACCGAGTGCTGGGTCGGCTTGGTCTTGAGCTCACCGGCGGTGGGGATGTAGGGCAACAGGGTCAGATGCATGAACAGCACATTGTCGTGACCCAGCTCGACCCCCATCTGGCGGATCGCCTCGAGGAACGGCAGCGATTCGATGTCGCCGACGGTACCGCCGATCTCCACCATCGCCACATCGTAGCCATCGGCACCGGCCTTGACCGATTTTTTAATTTCGTCAGTGATGTGCGGAATGACCTGCACCGTGCCGCCGAGATAATCACCGCGGCGCTCCTTGCGGATCACATTTTCGTAGATACGCCCGGTGGTGAAGTTATTGCGCTGGGTCATGGTGGTGCGGACAAAGCGCTCGTAATGCCCCAGGTCCAGATCGGTCTCCGCCCCATCCTCGGTCACGTACACCTCGCCGTGCTGGAACGGGCTCATGGTGCCGGGGTCGACATTGATGTAGGGGTCGAGCTTGAGCATGGTGATGGAGAGGCCGCGGGCCTCGAGAATGGCCGCAAGGGAGGCCGAAGCGATGCCCTTACCCAGAGAAGAAACAACACCGCCCGTAATAAAGATGTACTTCGTCATGAAAACGTCTGGATTCTGAGGTAAAGGGAAAAGGGTTGGCGCATCAGTGCCCGAAACCGTCATCGCCGAGCACCCGGCAATTGTCGTTGTTTTGCCGGCCTTTTTCAACGGGAAATGGTTGCCAATCAAACACAATTCCCGTTTCTTCGGCTGTCGCGGCACAATTCGAGGCGCTCCACAGCCCGGGGACCTGGACCACATTCCCGTCGAGACAGATCAGTGGCCGGCGATTGCGCTCCCAGGGGGGGAGTCCCGCCTCCTGATAGAGTTTTTTCAGTTCGTGGTGCCCCGCCCTGCCGGCGGGCTGCAACCGCTCACCGCCGCGGCGCCAGCGGATGGTACATGCGCCACCCTGCAGCCGCTGCAGGGTACACCCCTCGCCCTCTACCCGCCTCGCCCGCAGGATGCCCAGCCCCGCCGGCAGGGAGATCGCCTCCTCACCGTTCCAGTGCAGCTCCAGCGTCGATTCGGGCAGCGGCGGCAGCGGCGGGAGCAGAAACAGCCGGTCACGGTAACGCCGCACCTCGGCCCCGGGCCAGGCCACCAGGGGCATCCCATCCGTTGCGGCGGAGAGCACCTCATCGAGGATACGGTGAAGGTGGCGGTGATCGGGCAATGGCAGGCCGCACTGGCGAATGGCAAAGCGCAACAGGTTGCGGCAGCGCTCCGGCGAGAGGCGCCTGAGCGCTTCGACCGAGAGGGTGGCCTGCTCCCGTTCGGCATGCGCCAGGTCCTGCAGCGCCAGATCATCGAGCAGCGCGGCACTCTCGGCGAAATGGCCAGCGCTGCGCGCCAGCACCTCGCGTGTTCCCGCGCGCCGCCCGGCCAGCTGCGGCAGCAGGGTGTGACGCAGCCAGTTACGCTCCAGGCCGGTGTCGAAGTTGCTCGGGTCCTCGATCCAGGCCAGCCCCTCCGCCTCGGCATAGAGCCGCAACACCTCGCGCGGCTGCCCGAGCAGGGGCCGGGCGAGCATGCCGCGGCAGAAGTGGCGCCACGGAGGCATTGCCGCCAGGCCGTGCACCCCGCCGCCGCGCAGCAGTTGCAGCAGCAGGGTCTCGGCCTGGTCATCGCGATGGTGGGCGGTAAGCAGCATCTCCCCCTCGCCCAGCGCCTTGCCGAAGGCTTCGTAGCGGACGTGGCGTGCCGCCGCCTCCAGGCCGTGCTCGCCCTGCCGTTTGACCTCCACCCTGCGATGTTCGAACGGCACCCCGAGTCGTGCGCAAAAGGCACGGCACTGTGCCGACCAGTCGGCGGAATGCACCGAGATCCCGTGATCGATGTGTAGCGCTGAAATCTCTCTGCCCAACCCATCGCGCAGGGCGGCCATGAGGTGCAGCAGGACGGTGGAATCGAGCCCGCCGCTTAAGGCGACCAGGTAACGGCGCGCAGACGGCAGGGCCTGCAGGGTGGTGAGGAGATTTTGCCGGAGTGATTGCGGCATGGCTAAAAACCTAAAAGATCTCAACGCAAAGGGCGCAAAGACGCAAAGGACGCGAAGGGAATTGTTGCTGCAGGTCGTGACATGCCGCGTGATTTACTGTCACATGCCGCATAGAAAGATCCCCTCATCCTGTCCCTGTTGCCGGGCTTCCTGCCCGGCCCCCCCTTCGGGCGCCCTTGCGGGCGACCCGTTTCGTTCCTGACGAAACGGTCTCCCTGGGGGGGAGAAGGGACCCTTCGGTTAAAAACCTTTGCGCTCTTTGCGTCTTCGCGTCCTTTGCGTTAAAGGGTTTTAAGCTATTTAATCTCGAAGTTGCCGAAGGACATCAACCGCTGGTAGCGCTGCGCGAGCAGTTGCTCGAGGTCGAGGCGGCTCAGTTCATCGAGCTTTTCCACCAGGGCTTTCTTGACGTTGGCGGTCATCGCCTCGACGTCGCGGTGGGCGCCGCCGAGCGGCTCGGGGATGATATGGTCGATGAGCCCCAGCTCCTTGAGGCGCCCGGAGGTGATGCCGAGGGCCTCGGCGGCGTCGGAGGCCTTCTCGGCGCTCTTCCACAGGATGGAGGCGCAGCCCTCGGGGGAGATCACCGAGTAGGTGCTGTACTGAAGCATCATTATCCGGTCACCGACGCCGATGGCCAGCGCCCCGCCGGAGCCGCCCTCGCCGATCACCGTGCAGATGATCGGGGTCTTGAGCCGGGACATCTCCAGCAGGTTGCGGGCGATCGCCTCGGACTGGCCGCGCTCCTCGGCGCCGACGCCGGGATAGGCTCCGGGGGTGTCGATAAAGGTCAGCACCGGCAGCTTGAAGCGCTCGGCCATCTCCATCAGGCGCAGCGCCTTGCGGTAACCCTCGGGACGCGGCATGCCGAAGTTGCGAATCACCTTCTCCCTGGTGTCGCGCCCCTTCTGGTGACCGATCACCATAACCGGCTTGCCCTCAAGGCGGGCCACCCCACCGATGATGGCCTTGTCGTCGGCAAAGGCGCGATCGCCGTGCAGCTCCTCGAAATCGGTGAACAGCGCGTCGATGTAGTCCTGGGAGTAGGGGCGCTGCGGGTGGCGCGCCAGCTGCGAGATCTGCCAGGCGTTGAGATTGGCGAAGATCGACTCGGTCAGGCTCCTGCTCTTGGCCTCCAGGCGGGAGATCTCCTCGCCGATGTTGATCTCGGCATCATCGCCGACATAGCGAAGCTCCTCGATCTTGGCCTCAAGTTCGGCGATCGGCTGTTCAAATTCAAGAAAATTCAGGTTCATGGTATCCGATTCGTTCGCGTCGGTTTGTATGGAATTATGGCGAATCAGGCAATTATACGTGAGTCTGGCCGCATTTGTCGCGCCCGGCTTCCCCAACAGGGTTCACAATTCCCTAAAAATATCTCACCGCAAAGGCGCAAAGAGCACAAAGGAATGCTGGGAACCAGATAGCGCCCTCCGCTTGCCAAGGCAGGCCATGCCCGCCGGAAATTTTGCCACAGAGGGCACAGAGCACACAGAGAACGCCGGAACCCGGTCTCTCATCCCTGTGTCCTCCGTGCCCTCTGTGGCTTAAAGCCGTTTTTTTTCCGCAGCCTTTGCGCACTTCGCGCCTTTGCGGTGAATAGCCCTCAGCGGTATTCGACCCGCACCCGCTCCTCGCCGAGCAGCGCCCGCAGCCGGCTCAGCAGCTCGTCGCTGGGACGCACCAGCCAGTCGCGGCCGAGGTTCACCCGGGCCGTCGCCTCGGTGCCGGAGTAGTCCAGGGTGATCGGACATCCCCCCTCGCGGAAAGGGGCGAGGATTCGGGTCAGCGCCGGGACCAGACCATTGGCCGCCTGCTCCTGCGGCACCTCGAGCAGCAATCGCCTGGCGTATTGCTCACGGGCGCGCTCCATGTCGTAGACCTCGTTGACCCGCATCACCAGGCCGCCGGCATAGTCGTCGTGGCGCACCTCTCCGTTGACCACGATCACCTTGTCCGAACCGAGCACGTCGTGGTAGCGGGCGTAGGTGTCGCCGAACAGCGTCACCTCGATGCGCCCGCTACGGTCGTCGATGGTGACAAAGGCCATCTTGTCGCCGCGCTTGGTGGGGCGGGTGCGCATGGCGATGATGAGCCCCGCCAGGGTCATGCTCCTGGCCTTGTCGGCACTGAGGTCGGCGATGCGGCAGGAGGTGAAGGCGCGCAGCTCCTGCTCGTACTTGTTGATCGGGTGGCCGGTGAGATAGAGACCCAGGGTCTCCTTCTCCCCCGCGAGGCGGATCTCCTCCTCCCACTCGGGCACCTCGTCGAAACTGGCCGGGCTCTCCTCCAGTACGCCACTGTCGAAGCCGAACATATCGCCGGTGCCCGAGGCCAGGGCGCGGCTCTCCTGCTCAGCCATCTGCAGCGCCTGCGGCAGGGCGGCCATCAGGGTGGCGCGATTGCCACGCGCCCTCCCTGGCGCGTGCCCTTCGGGCGCACTTTGTGCGGCCCGTTTCTCTCCAGGAGAAACGGTGGGGCCAAGTTCATCGAGCGCCCCGGCGCGGATCAGCGATTCGAGCACCCGGCGGTTGGCCTTTTTGGTGTCGATGCGGCGGCAGAAGTCGAACAGGTCGCGGTAGGGACCGCCCGCATTGCGCTCCTCGACAAGCCCCTCGATGGCCCCCTCGCCGACGCCCTTGATGGCGCCGAGGCCGTAGACCACCGCCCCTTCGGCGTTGACCGTGAACTTGTGGTAGCTCTGGTTGACCAGCGGGCGCTCGACCTTGAGCCCCATCTCCTTGCACTCCTCGATCAGGGTCACCACCTTGTCGGTGTTGTCCATGTCGGCCGAGAGCACCGCGGCCATGAACTCGGCCGGGTAGTGGGTCTTGAGCCATAGGGTCTGGTAGGAGACCAGCGCGTAGGCGGCGGAGTGGGACTTGTTGAAGCCGTAGCCGGCGAACTTCTCCACCAGGTCGAAGATCTTCATCGCCAGTTCGGCGTCGATGCCGTTCTTCTCCGCCCCCTCTGCGAACACCGCGCGCTGCTTGGCCATCTCCTCGGGCTTCTTCTTGCCCATAGCGCGGCGCAGCAGGTCGGCGCCGCCGAGGGAGTAGCCGGCCAGCACCTGGGCGATCTGCATCACCTGCTCCTGGTAGAGGATGATGCCGTAGGTCGGTTCCAGGATCGGCTTGAGCGATTCGTGCTGGTACTGGGCGTCCGGGTAGGAGACCCTCTCCCGCCCGTGCTTACGGTTGATGAAGTTGTCCACCATGCCCGACTGCAGCGGGCCGGGGCGGAACAGCGCCACCAGGGCAATGATGTCCTCGAAGCAGTCCGGCTGCAGGCGGGTGATGAGGTCCTTCATGCCGCGGGATTCGAGCTGGAACACCGCGGTGGTCCTGGCCGCCTTGAGGTTATCGAAGCTCTTGGAATCTTCGAGCGGGATGAACTCGATCTTCGGGCAGTTCTGCGGGTCCTCGCCGCGCATCGTCATCGAGTGACGGATGTTGTCGAGCGCCCAGTCGATGATGGTGAGGGTGCGCAGGCCGAGGAAGTCGAACTTCACCAGGCCCACCGATTCGACGTCGTTCTTGTCGAACTGGGTGACGATGCTGCCGCCCCCCTCTTCGCAGTAGAGCGGGGAGAAGTCGGTGAGATCGCTCGGCGCGATCACCACCCCGCCGGCGTGCTTGCCGGCGTTGCGGGTGATCCCCTCGAGCTGCAGCGCCATGTCGATGAGGGCGGTCACCTCCTCGTCCTTCTCGTAGCGCTCCTTGAGGTCAGGCTCCTGCTCCAGCGCCTTCTCCAGGGTCATGCCGATCTCGAAGGGGATCAGCTTGGAGATGGTGTCGACGAAGCCGTAGGGGTGGCCGAGCACGCGGCCCACGTCGCGCACCACCGCCTTGGCCGCCAGGGTGCCGTAGGTGATGATCTGCGAGACCTGGTTGCGGCCGTAGGTCTCGGCGACGTAGTCGATCACCCGGTCGCGTCCCTCCATACAGAAGTCGACGTCGAAGTCGGGCATGGAGACGCGCTCGGGGTTGAGGAAGCGCTCGAACAGCAGGTCGTATTCCAGCGGGTCGAGATCGGTGATGAGCAGCGAGTAGGCCACCAGCGAGCCGGCACCGGAACCGCGTCCCGGCCCCACCGGTACGCCGTTGTTCTTCGCCCACTTGATGAAGTCGGCGACGATGAGGAAGTAGCCGGGAAAGCCCATCTGCAGGATGACCTCGAGCTCGATCTCGAGCCGCTCGTCATAGGGCTTGCGCTTCTCGGCAAAGTCCGGGGCGTTCACGTCGAACAGGGTGGAGAGGCGGTACTCCAGCCCCTCCCTGGATGCCTGACGGAAGTACTCCTCCTCGGTCATCCCCGGCGGAATGGGGCTGGTCGGCAGGTAATAGGTGCCGAGCTGCAGCTCGATGCTGCAGCGCCGGGCGATCTCCACCGTATTCTCCAGCGCCTCGGGGATGTCGGCGAACAGCTCGGCCATCTCCGCAGGGGTGCGCAGGTACTGCTGCTCGCTGTAGCGGTGGGCACGGCGCGGGTCGTCCAGGGTGCGGCTGTCGTGGATACAGACCCGCACCTCGTGGGCCTCGAAGTCCCCTCTTTTGAGAAAGCGCACGTCGTTGGTCGCCACCACCGGCACGCCCATCGCCGCGGCCAGATCCACCGCCGCGTGCAGGTAGCGCTCCTCCCCTTCACGGCCGGTGCGCTGCAACTCCAGGTAGTAGTTGTCGGCGAACAGCCGCAGCCAGCCGGTAATCAGCTCGGCCGCCACGTCGCGCTTGCCGGCGAGCAACGCCTGCCCCACATCCCCCTCGCGCCCGCCGGAGAGGGCGATGAGTCCTCCGGTCTGGCCCTTGAGCCACTCGCGCTTGACGATAGGGATGCCGCGGTGCTGGTTCTCGATATAGCTGCGCGAGACCAGCCGGGTAAGATTGCGGTAGCCCTGCTGGCTCTTGCACAGCAGCACCATGCGGGTCGGCTGGGTCGGCTCCTCCGGGTTCTCCATCCACAGGTCGACACCGATGATCGGCTTGAGTCCAGCCCCCTGTGCCGCCGCGTAGAACTTGACCATGGCGAACAGGTTGCACTGGTCGGTGAGGGCGACCGCCGGCATTCCCGCCTCGCGCACGGCCTTCATCAGCGGCTTGATGCGGACCAGGCCGTCGGCCAGGGAGTATTCGGTGTGCAGACGCAGGTGGACGAATTGGGAGGACATGGGGGAGCAAGGTACCCCGGACCGGGAGTAAGGACAAGTCTTGACTAAAGACTAAAAAACATTTCAACGCAAAGGGCGCAAAGACGCAGAGTGCGCAAAGGTTTTTCAATGAGTTACCGTTTTTTTGGCATGGGGAGAATCAAAATACTGCAACAAAATCCTGATGCCTGAGAAACCTGAGTCCTCAAGGTGGCACTTACAAATCCCTTAGCGCTCTTTGCGTCTTTGCGCCCTTTGCGTTAAATGCTTTTCTCTTATTGGTTTTCCTACAGCTGCACGAAATAGTTTTCCCAGGCAAAGGTGATATTTTCCCGGGTCAGCTCCGGCGCATGCGCGTGGTAGTGGGCCTCGTCGATGATGTGATCGACCAGGTCACGGGGATGGCAGGCATTGAGCTTCACATCCAGCCTGCGGTAGAAGTTGTCCAGCAGGTAGTCGAAGACATCCTGCTTGAACTCGATGCTGTTGGCGCTGCAGATCTTGCGGAAGATCTCCCCGTACTCCGATTCGGAAGGGTGGTCGATGAGGATCTTGTAGCGGATGCGACGCAGGAAGGCCTCGTCCACCAGTTTCTTCGGCTCGATGTTGGTGGAGAATACGATGAGCTGGTCGAAGGGGATCTCGAACTTCATCCCGTTCTGCAGACTGAGAAAATCGGTGCGCCGCTCCAGCGGCACGATCCAGCGGTTGAGCAGGTGCTGCGGGTCGACCCGCTGGCGGCCGAAGTCATCGACGATGAACAGGCCGTTATTCGCCTTCATCTGCAGCGGCGCCTCGTAATACTTGGCGATGGGGTTGAACTCCAGGTCCAGCATCTCCAGCGTCAGCTCCCCGCCGGTCATCACCACCGGCCGGCGGATCGGCACCCAGCGCTGATCGATACTGACCTTCAGCTGCGATTCGTCGACCCGTTGATGGCTGACCGGATCGTACATGGTGATGATGTCATCCCCCACCATGATGGCGTAAGGGACGTAGATATTGTCCGGCAGCACCTTGGCGATGGTCTCGGCGATGGTGGTCTTGCCGTTGCCTGGTGGCCCGTACAGGAAGATCGCCCGGCCGGAGCTGATGGCGGGGCCGAGACGGCTGAGCATCCGGTCGCTGACGATGATATGGGAGAAGGCCTGTTTGACATCCTCCACACCGACCATGATGTTCTTTACCGTCTGCACCTCCGCCATATGGCGATACGCCTCCAGGGTGACCGGCGCAGGACCGACATAGCGTGACACCAGCAGCAGCTCCAGGGCATGGCGCTTGCCCGGATCGGTAATGGCGTAGCGTACGCTCATGTTGATCGGGCTGCTCGCCCCCTTGGCATCGATAAAATGATCGTGGCGCAGGTTGTCCAGTGCCTGCTCGATGATGGAGAGCGGCAGCTTCACCCTCTCCGCCACATCACGGGAGGTGAAATCGCCGAGCACCAGCAGGTGCTTCATCACCAGATCGGAGACGAAGCTGAGGGTGAGACCGGTCTCCTCCAGGGAGTCGGGAACCGGCGGGTCCAGACGCAGGACGGTGCTCAGCTCCTCCTCGGTGAGAAAGCCGAGTGCGGCCAGATTGGTCCCCAGGCGCCCGCCCTGCAGGCGCTGGCGCTCCAGCGCCAGTTTGAGCTGTTCGTCGGTAATTCCGTGGTGCTCTTTCAGGCGTTCGCCGATCAGTCGTTCCATTGAGTTATCCCTGTCTTTCGAACCTTCCATCTCTCAAGGTAGAAGAAGCCACCGATAGCATCAAGCGGGAGGCCGGGCCCACGCAGCCGTTATGACTCCAGGATACGCCTTACCGGGCCGAAAGAGCGGCGGTGTATAGGCGTGACACCCAGCTCGGCAAGCGCCGCAATATGGCTTTTTGTCGGGTAGCCCTTGTGCCCGGCCAGTCCGTAGCCGGGATACTGCCGGTCCAGCGCCACCATCTCCCGGTCGCGGGTCACCTTGGCGAGGATCGAGGCGGCGCTGATCGCCGGCACCGTGCCGTCACCCTTGATCACATATTCGGCGCTGCAGGGCAGTTGCGGGCAGCGATTGCCGTCGATGAGGGCGTGCCCGGGTTGCGGGTCGAGCCCCGCCACCGCCCGCTGCATCGCCACCATGGTGGCCTGCAGGATGTTGAGCTGGTCGATCTCCGCCACCTCGCAACGGCCGATGGCCCAGGCAAGCGCCTTCTCCCGGATCTCGTCGAACAGCCGCTCGCGCCGCTTCTCGGTCAACGCCTTGGAGTCGGCCAGCCCTGCGATGGGCCTTGCCGGGTCGAGGATCACCGCCGCGGTGACCACGGGACCTGCCAGCGGGCCGCGGCCGACCTCGTCGACGCCGGCGACCAGCACTGCTGCGGGGGGGAAATCGAAGCTTGTCTGCATGGGCGCTTTTGTTGTTGTTCCCTGGAAGGCGTGCAGTGTATTACAGAGCAGCGGATGAGGCGAGCGCCATCCGCAGCACGTGGGCCACTAGGGATAGGTCGGCTGCCTCACCGCCCTAGAATTTCGCCTCGTTCACTGCCCACACCGCAGCCTCGACACGCGAGCGCAGGTTGAGTTTTTTCAGCAAATGCTTGACGTGCACCTTGACCGTCCCTTCAGTAATATCCAGCTTGCGCGCAATCATCTTGTTGCTGAGCCCCTGGGCGATAAGTCGGAGGATCTGCTCCTCGCGATCCGTCAATCCTGCCTGGCTGGTGTCTCTCGGATGGGTACCCTCGGTGCGCAGGGCATGGGCAAGCAGTTCGGTGAGACGCTCGCTGATGACCAGTTTGCCCCTGGCGGCCTGGCGCAAATATTCCAGCGTGTCTTCCGGTTCCATATCCTTGAGCAGGTAGCCATCGGCCCCGGCACGCAATGCGGTGACCACGTCGTCTTCGTTATCAGAGACAGTCAGCATAATCACCCGTGTATCAGGTTCTTTCTCCTTGAGCCGTTTGAGTGTTTCAATCCCGTCCATGCCCTTCATGTTGAGATCGAGCAATATCAAATCCGGGTGCAGCGTAGCGACCAGCTCCAGTCCCTCCTCGCCACTGGCGGCCTCGCCGATCATCTCCAGACACCCTTCCATACCGATCAAATCGGCCACGCCCTTGCGGAACAGCGGGTGATCATCGATCGCGATCAAGGTGGTAACGGATTCCATCAAACTCTCCCCTTTGTTTCTGCTATGGCAGGCTGTTTTTCCGAAGCCTGTCGTTTTCCCGCTACATTGAATGTCAGCTCAACCCGAGTCCCTCCCATCACCGAAGGCACAAGCCGCAGATTTCCCGCGACCCCATGCGCCCGCTCCTGCATGATCGCCAGACCGTAGTGGTGTTGACGCTCGGTCTCCTGGGGCATACCGATACCGTCGTCATCGATAGCAATACACACATCGCCTTCGACATTGCTCCTTACCGAGACCACGGCATGCTCGGCCCGAGCATGCCTCACCACATTGGACAGGGCTTCACGCACAACCTGGATAACATGAATCTCTGCGTTTGGCGACAGCTTGCAACCACCCAAAGTGCTATCCAGTTCGATCGCGACCGAACTGCGTTCACTGAATTCCTGCACGGTTTTCTTCAATGCCGAATTCAGTCCCGCCTCATCCATACGCAGGCGAAATGTCGTCAGCAACTCGCGCAACTGGCGATAGGCACTATTGAGGCCCTCGCGAAGCTCGGAAGTCACCATCCTGATCTTCTCGCCATTATCCGGCTGGGTAACAGCGGCATCCAGCCTGGCGACCTGGATCTTGAGGTAAGCAAGCG
>Ga0068714_10004326_pt1 | contig 16027 bp, 15 predicted proteins | sample MTBNYHSulfiMetaG_FD_62988 | JGI IMG/M metagenome (GOLD analysis project Ga0068714, IMG submission 62988) | Enrichment culture microbial communities from rom New York Harbor, USA that are MTBE-degrading - MTBE-NYH (New York Harbor Sulfidogenic)... | ecosystem: Environmental > Aquatic > Marine >...
CTACGAATCCGTAGGTCGGGTGTTCGAATCACCCTGGGCGCACCAGTTAATTCAAAGGCTTACCCGATTTGGTCGAGCCCTTCATTTTTTCTGTGTGAGACTCTGCGTCGCTCTCAATTCCTCGGGGAACTTCAAGATTTTTTCTTTAGCAGCGCTCGTCACTCATTCCATCAAGAATGAGCCCCACCGCATCACTTCAGATAGGCTGCGAGCTCGTTCTTGAAAGAGACCCCGGGCCTTGGTCGGTAGACTTTGAAGTCCGAGTCGAACGTCGCGATTCGAACAGTTCGAACTTCTTCTGATGCAACCCATAAAGAGGCATCTGCCAGGTCCATTGGCAAATCCGAATACTTGTCCATGATCTCGATCAATCTTTCGATATGGTCACTCGTCAGATCGAAGATGAGAACACCTCTCCTCTTAATCCATGTCAGACAGTTCTTCTGAGCTTCAATGTTGAAACTCAGCATATGGCTTGCTTCAGTCACCACAGGCCAAGTCGTGACAAGACTACCCCTATACCTCTTGAGGAAAGCCAGTACATGACTGTGATATCTGTCGTCCTTATCAAAAAGCGCAATCAAAGGACCTGCGTCAACGAGCGTGCTTTTCACAGAGTTTTTCCTTTATGATCTTCTTGTAGTCCTGCGACAAGTTTCCCTTTTTGCTTCCATACTGCCCGAAAAGGTCCCTGCCAAGCTCGAAGGGGGATGCAAGCCGATCGAAGGAGTCAAAGTACCGACGCAACGCTCTCTTTATGATTTCGGACTTTGTCGTATTTTCCATCTGCGCCAGATCGTTGAGCCTGTTTTCAAAATCCTTTGGTAAACGAATTGAACTCATGATTGGTCTCCGTAACGCATTTTGTAATACACAACCTTCGGAATGTCAAGCTCCTAGAGTCCGTCTGCCCTGGTTGAGGCTAAAGTCCTTCGAAAGCCGTTAGGCTCAAACCGCATTCGCCTGAGATTGTCCCTGGCAAAATCGCGGGTCCTTGGGACAGGCATACAGCCCTGCGGTTCTAATATATACTGGACCAATTTCCGTAACTTTGGTAAAGAATGCAGGTGCTTCCAGAGCATAGTATGGACAAGCTATCCAAAACGTACTGTGAATTCCGTCTGATTTCCAAGGAGGAGAGAAGGAGACTGAAGACATGGGTAAGATCAAGAGCAGGAAGGTCCGCTGGGAACCTTCTCCGACCGAGGGCGTAAGGTATAGACTCTACTGGTCTATCGGCGGAGGCGTTGACTACTATTCGGATCATGCGGATGTGGGGAACGTGACAGAGGTTATGATCCCGAAAGATATACCTTCATTTCCATTGACATCCGGCAGATTTGAGCTGGGCATCAGTGCGATTAATCAGGCCGGAAACGAATCAGAGCTCACCAAGGCAATTGTCCACGTGGATTTCACTGTTCCGGAGGCGCCGCAAACTCTGGTTATCGAGGAAATGTAGCATGCCTCCTCCGGGTATAGGTCCACTCGAATGATGGGGAGTGGGGTGTAAAAATACATGATTCACCCCATTGTCCTTTATTATCGCCTTCCTAAGATGACACCTGTCTGGCACTGGAGAACCGCCACGACCCGGTGGATTATAGGCGCCGGTTGAAGTTCCGTAAAAGTGCCCGTCCTCGACAGCAAACTGCGGAGGAGGATGGAGTTGCGGCTCTGGAGAGAACTTTCCCCTCCATGCCGGCTTCGGACCGACGTTTGGTTGCCGCAGCGGGCCTGCATCCGGATTAATCGACATGAAAGAGGAGATTGAAAAGATCCTGCTGGCTGACGAAGCGGCTCGCAAAAGACTCGAGTCCGCTCATGCCGAGGCCCAAGACCTCAGAGACAAGGCCCGCCGGAAGGCGGAGGAGATATCCCTCCGAAGCGAGAAGGAACTCGATCTCGCTGCAAAGGAGGGGCTGGAGCGACTCGTCGACGAAGCGCTCCGAAAAGCGCGACGCATAGGGGAAGAAACGGAGAGCTATGCAGCAAGGATTGAGCGTAAGAAACGGGAAAGCATGGATGAACTGATCGAAGGTTTCATAGAAAAGGTCTTGGCGGTTTGATCTTAAGAGCATTGAAATATTCCTTCGCCCAAGCCAAGGTCAGAGCCTTGAAAAGCAGGCTGCTGACGGCCGAAGACTGGCTCCTACTCTTGAAAAGAGACAACCTGGGTGATTTCCTGCAGTATCTGAGCGGTACTGAGTACTCAGAGGCATTGTCTCATGTTCCAAAGGGCGAACCGGAACCTGAGGTCATCTCTTTGGCACTGCATGACGACCTTTTTCGAGACTATGCGAAACTCTTTAGAGCCGTACCCGTAAAAGGCCTTTCCATCTTGAAGTCTCTGATTGCCCGTTACGAGGCCGAGAATATCAAAACCGTCTTCCGCTCCCTTTTCCGGCGCAAGACGCTGCCGGAAATGAGGCATTTCCTGTATCATTTGGGTCCTGTCTCGCGGCTGCCCCTAGCCGAGATGCTAAGGGCCGAGACGCCGGAGCACGTTGTGGAGCACCTGAGATTAACCCTGTTTTACCGGTCGCTGCTCCATGCGCTGCCTCAATGGAAGGCTCAGGGCAGGATTTTTCCGTTGGAAGTCGCAGTCGACATGGCAGCCTTCGAAAACCTCGCAGCCGCTCTTCGATCACTCGGAACCCGGGATCGCAAGGGCGCAGAAATTCTCATCGGTGAATTGATAGACTTCGAGAATTTGCGCTGGCTGGCCAGATTCCGGCACTATTACGATCTTCCGGCGGAAGAGAGCATCAATTACATGTTGTCAGGAGGGAGGCGTCTCGGGATACGCGATCTCGGGGCCCTGGCAAGGAGTCCGAACCTGGGTCCTTTTCTGGAAGCCCTGCCCCAGCCTTACCGCGCCGCCGTGAAGGAGGCGCGGGATTGGCCCGAGATACAACCTCTTCTCGACCAATGGTTTCTCCTTCGCCTTTACAGGGTCTTTCGGAAGGATCCGTTCCAAATTCGTCTCCAGATATCCTATTTGCTCCTCAAGGAAATCGAAGTTAAGACGCTGGTAAGCCTTGCCTCGGCCCTGAGCATCGGGGAATCGCCGCAGGAGTATGTTGGACTGATGAGCATGCCTATGCCGGGAGAGGTTCGTGTTTAGTTCCGAAAAACTGACCAGGGTTTCCATTCAGGTCCCGGAGGAGTTCGTTTCCGCCGCAACAGCCGCCCTCGCCCGATTCAGGCTGCTTCATCTCATAAGAATTCAGGAAACTCCTCTGGGTCACCTCGGGTACGTGGCCAAGACCGACAGGAATCTCCTTCAGGAATTCGATGGGTTCTTCAAAGAAATCAAGGTGCTCCTGGACGCGCTTGGGGTTCAGCCCGAACCTGTCGTTCTGGAAGCAACCGTAATTCCTGAAAAGGATGTCTTTAAGGTAAGGGAGACTTTGGAAGCGATCAGAGAGGAAACAGCGCCCCTTGTTCAGGAAATGAGAACGGCGGAACAGGCCCTTCACGAGAAGAAGGCGCTGAAGGAAAAGTTCAGCCTCCTGCCTAAGGATCTCGATCTCTCCCGCTTGTCGGGCTGCCGATTCGTAAACTGGATGATTGGGCTGGTTCCGACCCGAGGTCTTGAAAAGCTAGAGGAAAGTCTGTCTGAGGTTCATCATGCTTTCATCCATATCGGCGACCTGGAACAGAGGGCCGTAATTCTGGTGGTTGGTCTGAGCAAAGACCGGTCCGTCTTTGAGAGGGCGTTGAAAGGAGCCTTTTTTGACAGAGTCGATATTCCCGAACCGTATTCGGGGTTGGTCGGAGATACATTGCAGGACCTCGATTCTCAGCTTGCCGAACTGGTGGAGAAAAACGAACAGCTTTCCTTGGCTAAGGCATCCCTCAAGAAAAAGTTTGCGCTCGAGCTTCTGCTCCTGAAGGAAAAAACTATCGCCGCTCGCCAGATTCTTGCAGCTCGGGAATTTTTCGGAAAAATCGATCAGGGTTATTTGATCACAGGGTGGATTCCTGACAGGCTCTTCGATACGCTCAAGGAGGAACTGGGCAAAGTGACCGAAGGTCAGGTGATCATCGAAAGAGTGGACCCGGAAGACACGAAGGAAGTGCGGGGAGGCGTCATACGGATGCCCATCCTCCTGAACAACCCTCTTCTCATAAGCCCCTTCGAGCGTTTGACCGGCCTTTACGGAACGCCCCGTTACAGGGAGGTGGATCCCACCCTTTTTTTCGCTCTCAGTTTTCTGCTGATGTTCGGCATGATGTTCGGCGACATCGGCCACGGCGCGGTCCTCTTTTCTCTGGGCTATGTCATCTTTCGTCGCTTTTACAGATACATGGATTATGGAATCATCCTGATGGAATGCGGCGTTGTTTCCGCTCTTTTCGGGCTCCTTTACGGGAGCCTGTTCGGGATGGAAGATATCGTCCCTGCCCTATGGTTCAGGCCGCTCAGCGACATTTCCTACTTTGTGAAGATTGCCCTGATCATAGGAATCGCGTTGGTGAGCCTGGGGCTGGCCCTGAATCTTGTCAATGCCGTGCGACTGAAGGAATACGAAGATCTCCTGAGTGCCGGCGGGTTGGCGGGAGCTCTATTCTACTGGATGCTCGTAGGATTGGGGGTCAAATATTTCCTCACGGGCCGGCTCGCCCCTAACGAGATCTCTCTCTTCGCGTGGGCCGCCGTAGTGCTGGCCCTTGTCATCGTATTGCACCGCCCTCTTCACCGTTTGCTGTTCAAGAAGGAACCGCTCAAGAGAGTTTTGAAGAGGCAGGGGTTTTTCACGGATGTTGTGGAATCTTTCGTGGAATTCCTGGACGACCTGATCCGCTACCTTTCCAACACTATTTCCTTTATCAGGATAGCCGCTTTTGCCCTGGCTCATGCAGCTTTGTTCATAGCCGTTTTTGCCATGGCCGACGTGGTTGCCCACGAAAAGGGAGGAGGGTTCACCTACTGGCTGGTGGTTGCGGTCGGCAATATGGCCATCATAGCCCTGGAGGGGCTTGTCGTCTCGATTCAGGTCGTGCGATTGGAATACTATGAGTTCTTCAGCAAATTCTTCAAGGGCGGCGGAGACAAGTTCATGACCTTCGAGCGGGGGATCGATTCTCGGGAAAGGAGTTCGTGATGCGCGTGCTCAATTCGATCAACTGTTTTTTCACGTCCTTATTTTCAGGTTTGTTTTTTCCTGCCGTGGTCCTGGCCCAGGAAGCGGCAGGCGGAAGCGGTTCCGCCACCGGCTGGGGCTACCTTGCCGCCGCAGTCGCCATAGGCGCGTCGTCTTTGGGCGCCGGGCTGGCCGTGGCCGTCGTGGGTTCGGCGGCCATGGGGGCTATCAGCGAAAAACCGGAGCTCGCCGGCAGGGTGCTGATATTCATAGGCCTGGCGGAGGGGATCGCTATCTACGGGCTGATTGTGGCGGTCATGATTTTGGGGAAGCTATGAAGATTTTTGTCATTGCCGATTCCAAGACATATTTGGCCTTCGCGCTGGCGGGGTTACAGGGCATAGCAGTGTCCTCCGAGTCCGAGGTCCCCGCGATTCTCGAGACATTGGATTCCAGGGAATTCGGACTGGTCCTCGTCACGGAACATCTGGCCGAAAGGAACAGGGGAGCGGTAGATATCGCTCTCCTCGAGCCGGGTCGTCCCCTGATTCTGGAAATACCCGCCCTGTCCGGTCCGCCGGTTGAAAGGGTTAACCCGGCCGAACGAATCCTTTCCCTCATGAGGAAATAATAATGCCCATCTGGGGAGAAGCGGAGCTTTTGTGCCGAGCCGTCTACGAAGAAGCTGAAGCCTTGGCTGAGGAGATCATGGCCCAGGCCGGAATCGAGGCCGAAAGGATTGTCGCCGAGGCTGAAAAGAAGGCGGAAAGGGAATACCAGGAGCGGAGCCTGGCACAAAAGATCCAGGCATCGGACCGCGCCCGACGGATGATCGACACGGCGGAGCTGAACGCCAGGAAACGGATCACGGGCTTACGTGAACAGGTCATGACGGAACTCCTGAAGGGCTTGGCTTCGCGCCTCAAGACCGCGAAGGAGAGGCCGAATTACAACGAGTTCCTGATCGCATCGGTGAAGGAGGGAATTGAAGCCCTGAAAGGGTCGGAATATATCGTCGAGATGAACCCCGCAGACGCCGAGCGGGCAAAGGGCAGGATCGAGAGGTTGGCCGAGGAACGCTCCCTGAAGGTCGATCTGAAAAGCTCGCCTTCCATTGAAGGCGGGTGCCGGATCTATTCGGGGGACCGGCGCAGGTTGTATGATAACACCCTCAGCGCCCGGCTCAAACGCCGGGAGGAAGAAATCCGCAAGGAAATTTGGAGCAAGATATTTGGACGGGGTGAAGCGGGAACATAAGGGGGCGACAGTCACCGGGATCAACGGTCCGGTAGTCAGGGCAGGCCGTGCCTCGGGGTTTTCCATGAACGAGATGGTCGCCATCGGCGTGGAGAACCTTGTCGGCGAGGTGATTGAGCTGGAGGAAGACCGGATCGTTATCGAGGTGTATGAGGACACAACCGGGCTCAAACCCGGAGCGCCCGTTTATGGCCGGGGGCTGCCCCTGTTCGTGGAATTGGGCCCGGGAATCGTGGGGTCCTTCTTTGACGGGATTCAGAGGCCCCTACGGGTCATGCACCGCGAGTCAGGGCCTTTTATCAAGCGGGGGTCGGCGGGAGCACCGCTGGAGCGCAGCAAGGCATGGACCTTCACTCCCCGAATCGAACCGGGCGAGATTGTTTCACCGGGGCAGACCCTGGGAGAGGTCCAGGAGACCGCCGGCATTGTCCATAAGGTCATGGTCCCCCCGGACATAAGCGGTCGGCTGTTGGAGCTGGCCTCCCAGGGAGCGTACACCGTTGAAGAAACCATTGCCCTTTTGGAGGACGAGAAGGGGACAAAACAGGAGATCAAACTCCATCAAAGGTGGCCGGTACGGCGAAACAGGCCTTTTCGAAACCGAATTGACCATGGCGAGCCCCTTTTCACCGGCCAGCGTGTCATCGATTTTTTCTTTCCCCTGGCCAAAGGAGGAACTGCAGCTATCCCGGGCGGCTTCGGCACGGGAAAGACCATCACCCAGCATCAACTCTCCAAATGGGCCGACGCCGACGTCATCGTCTATATAGGGTGCGGCGAGAGAGGCAACGAGATGGCGGGTATTCTCATGGATTTTCCGAAGCTCGTCGATCCGCGGAGCGGAAACCCGCTGGTGGACAAGACGGTCTTCATCGCGAACACCTCCGACATGCCCGTGGCAGCCAGGGAAGCGAGCATCTACACTGGAATCACCATCGCCGAGTACTACCGCGACATGGGTTTTCATGTAGCCGTGATGGCCGACTCGACCAGCCGCTGGGCCGAGGCAATGCGTGAAATCTCCGGCCGCTTGGAGGAGATGCCGGCCGAGGAAGGCTTTCCGGCTTACCTGAGTTCCAGGCTGGCGGAATTCTACGAGCGGGCCGGAGCGGTGACGACTCTCGGTGGACAAGCCGGATCCATTTCCCTCATCGGGGCCGTTTCTCCGCCCGGAAGCGACTTTTCGGAGCCCGTCACCCAGCACACTAAGAGATGTGTCAGCACATTCTGGGCCCTCGACAAGGAGCTTGCCGCCGCCCGCTATTTCCCGGCGATCAATCCCCTCAACAGCTACACCGGCTACGTTGAGTCCGTAGCGTCGTGGTGGAAAGAAACCACGGGCCTGGAATGGGCGGAACTCAGAGAGCGGGCACTGCTCATTCTCAAGGAAGAATCCAAACTCCAGGGCATCGTGAAGCTGATCGGAGAAGACTCCCTTCCCGACGATCAAAAGATGATATTCCAGGGAGCGAGACTCCTCAAGGAAGCCTTTCTCCAGCAAAGCGCTTACGATCCCGTGGACACTTACTCCCCGGCCGGGAAACAGGGGGCGATGATGAACATCATCATGCGCTTCATCGACCGGATGAAAGAGGTCGTAAGCCACCGAATCCCGATCTACCGCGTCATGGAACTGGAGATCCTGGACGAAGTGCACCGCATGAAATTTACCTTCGGAGGAGAAGATCTGAAGCCTTTCGAAGAAATACTCGAACGAGTAGAGGGGGAGTTTGACGAACTCCTGGAAAGGGAGGCCTGAACGTGGCGGCCGGCCCCGATCTCGAATACCTTGGCTTCAAGAAAGTGGAAGGGCCCCTCGTCTTCGTGCAAGGTGTGAGCAACGTCGGCTTCGGCGAAATGGCCGAAGTCGTTTCGCCGAACGGAAAGACGCGCCTCGGGCGGGTCATATCCGTTTCAGAGGACCTCGCCGTGGTCGAGGTCTTTGCCGGGACAAGCGGCCTTTCGACGGGCAGTTCCAAGGTCCGCTTCCGGGGGCGCCCTTTTGAATACACTGTTTCCGCAGAAGAAACTTTGGGTCGGGTTTTCGACGGGCTGGGCAAACCGCTCGACCGCGGTCTGCCCCCCATCGCCGGCAAGGCGTACAATGTCAACGGACTGCCGATCAACCCATTGGCACGCGTATACCCCCGGGACTTCATTCAGACGGGCATATCGGCCATCGACGGCCTGAACGGGCTGGTGAGAGGTCAAAAGCTGCCCATATTCTCGGGGAGCGGGTATCCTCATGTGAAACTCGCCGCTCAGATCGTCCGCCAGGCCCGCCTTCTGAGAAGCGAAGAAAAATTCGCGGTCGTTTTCGCGGCCGTCGGCGTCAAGCACGAGGAGGCCCGGTATTTCCAGAAGGACTTCGAAGACAGCGGAAGCCTCAAAAACGTGGTTATGTTCCTCAACCTGGCCGACGACCCCACGGTGGAGCGTCTTATAACTCCGCGGATCGCCCTCACTGTCGCAGAACACCTCGCCTTTGAAGAGGACATGCACGTCCTAGTGCTCCTGACCGATATGACCAGCTACTGCGAGGCTCTTCGAGAAGTAGCTACATTCAAGGGCGAAGTGCCCAGCCGAAAAGGCTATCCCGGATATCTTTACAGCGACCTGGCCTCAATTTACGAGCGGGCGGGGCGAATATCCTCCGCCGAGGGCTCCATCACCCAGATATCCATCCTCACCATGCCGGACGACGACATTACCCATCCTATACCGGACCTGACAGGATACATCACTGAAGGGCAAATCGTCTTGGACCGGGGCCTTTTTCAAAAAGCCATCTACCCGCCCATCAACGTCCTTCCTTCTTTGTCGCGCCTCATGAGCGACGGCATCGGGCAAGGCCGCACCCGTGAGGACCACCAGAATCTGGCAAGCCAACTCTATGCGCTCTACGCCCGGGCCAAACAGGTGGAGAGACTGGCCTCTCTCATCGGGGAGGAAGACCTCTCCGGCCGGGACCGGCTCTATCTGAAATTTTCCACCGAATTCGAACGCCGATTCATCAACCAGGGCTTTGAGGAGAACAGGACCGTCTTCGAAACCCTCGATCTCGGCTGGCAAATTGCCACGATCCTGCCTGAACGGGAATTGACGAGAGTGAAACCGGAGGAGATCCGAAAGTACGGATACAAATCGGAGTAGCGAAGTGGAAAGACTGCCCTTGTCCATAAACAAAAGCAACCTTCTCCAACTCAGGGAGGAGCTTTCCTTCGCCATGGATGCGTTGGAGATCCTGGATGAAAAGAAGGAAGCCCTGATGGGCAACATAACCACTCTGTCCACCAAGGCCGACCGGGTGAGGGCCAGGATGAACGAGGCACTGCGAACGGCGTACGGATACCTCAGGGAAGCAGTCGTTATTCACGGACGGATGGACTGCGAGCGGGCTTCACTTGGAACCTTCTTGGGGGAGGACGTGCAGGTGAAGGAAAAGAGCTTCATGGGGGTGGTCCTCCCCCGGGCGACGGTTGCCCTCCCCAAGCTCTCTCCTCCATACGGTTTCCTCGGAACGGGTGCGGCCATGGATTCCGTGCTTCAGACTATCCATCAAAACATAGAGGTCATCGTGGAGTTGGCCGAGATCGAAGTGGGGCTGTTTAGATTGGTCGCCGAACTCAAGAAAACCGTCAGGCGCCTGAACGCGCTCGAGAACATTCATATCCCTCTCTACCGGCGGACTATCAAGCACATCGAGGAAAACCTGGAGGAAAAGGAGAGGGAATTCCTCTTCCAACTGAAAAGGCAGAAAAAACGCCGGCAGGAGGTGGAGCATGCCGCTGTTTAAACAGATTCTGGTTCCTGTCGACGGTTCGATTTACTCCCGGGACGCGGTGCGACTGTCGGCCCGGATAGCAAGCGTTCACGGCTCCAATATCAAAATCATCCATGTCCTGGACGTGCTGCTGGTAGAACAGCTGCGACGCCTTTCGAAGAAAACCAAAGAGACCGTTCAAGTCGAACTCCGGCATGCCGCCCATGGCTTCCTGAGAGACATGGAGCGGGAGGTTCGCCTGCACAATGTCCATCCGGAAGTGCTCATCGAGGAGGGAATTCCCCACGAGGCAATTCTGAAGGAGGCCTCAGCTTGCCGTGCCGACCTCATTGTCATGGGAAAACTCGGCCGGCGGGGCATTTCCCACATCGTCCTCGGCAGCGTCACGGAGAGGGTTATTGAATTCTCCGACTCACCGGTCTTGGTGGTGAAGTGATGAAGAGGTAAGAATTGGTTTGACTCCCGGCAAAAGTCGTGAAATTTTGCATTCATCATGCCGCGACCCGGGAGCGAAACGATGCGCTGGAAGAAGACGCCGGTCATAATCGCCGGAGCGATTCTCGCTCTGATTCTGACAGCCTACCTCGTCCTGCTCTCTCTAGACTTCAACAGGTTCAAGCCTCGAATCATCCAAGCCGTCAAACAAGCAACGGGCCTCGATGTGACGATTCACGGTGACATCAAGGTCGGTCTCGGGCTGACTCCTAACATCGTGGTCCACGACATAGGGATTCGCAATGCCGACTGGGGATCGCGGCCGGATTCCGTTCGAATAAAGCGCTGCGAGCTAGACCTGGCCCTCGCGCGCCTGATCCGGGGAGTTCCGCAAATCGAGCGGTTGATTTTTGTCGAGCCCGACTTCCTGCTTGAAACCAATCCCTCCGGAGAATTTAACTTCGGGATAACCCACGCGAGAGAAGTATCATCCCCTTTTTCCGTCCCTCGACCCGGTGATCTTCCTTTTTTCCCCGTAAGGGAGGCGCGAGTGGAAAGAGGACGATTCACTTACCGGGACTCCAGGTCCGGCGCGAGTTTCTCCAATGAGGTAAATCATCTCGCCCTTTCGGCCCCGGATATGCAAAGCCCCATTCGAGTGGACATGGACGGCTCGGTGAACGCCAGGCCTTTGAAGGTAACGGGCATTTTTGGCTCGCCGGCTCAAGTGCTCGACAGGGAACAACCTTGGTTTCTGGAAATCTCCGCCAAACTGGACGCTTCCACAGTAACCGTTCAAGGGACAATCGATGACGTAGTGAAAATGAAAGGCTTTTCCCTCAAGACAACGGCGGAAGGGCGCTCTCTCAATGAAGGCCTCGCGGTGGCCGGAATTTCCCTGCCCTTCGATCCCGGCCCTTTTGCTTTCGGTGCCGTGATGAGCGACGCTCACCGAGGGTTGAAGTTGAAAGACATCCTTCTGCGCGTTGGGAGCGCGGAGTCTCAGGAATTAGAGATATCCGGGACCGTCGGTGACATTGTGTCACTGCGGGGCCTTCAATTGAAGTGCAGGGCACGGTGGAAAGACCTTTCCGAGATCGCCGGGCCTTTCGGCACACCCTTTCCCTTCAAAGGGCCCTTCGATCTTTCGGGCAGAATCGAGGACCAGGCCCCCAAGGTTTTCAGTTTTGCCGACGTTAGTCTGACTCTCGGGGAACAGGAAATTAGCGGGTCGGCGGAACTGAACATCACCGGCCGGTTCCCCCGGGCAAAGATGGAAATCTCCTCATCCGGGTTCGACCTGACAAGCGTCCTCGCTCCCGGCCTGGGGGATTCCACTTGGGTGGGTGTTTTGCGGGGGTTGGGGCCTCTCGCGCTCAGGATGTCGGTGGCGGATCCTTTCGGGAATCCCGGCATAGAGGAACTCGATTTTCGCGCCGGCAAGGAGGAAACCGCGGAGATCAAGATCGCCGGGTCGGCGAAGAAGCCTTTAAATCTTCAGGGTATAGAGCTTTTTTGGCGGTTTGGCGGGAAGGATGCGGACAAGCTGGAAAAACTCATCGGCAAACCCATTCCGTTCAAGGGACCTTTTCTCGCTTCAGGACGCTTCGTGGACGCATCCCGAAATCTCCTCTCCTTTGACCCTATCGAGATGGCTCTCGGCGAAAACAGGCTGTCCGGCGCTGCTGAAATGCATCTCGGGCAAGAAAAGATTGTGATCGAAACGAACCTTTCCACCCGGAATATTTCTCTTCTGCCTGTGTTGAAGCCGGGACTCCTGAGCCCTGAGTTCATGAGAAGCTTGTCAGGCCTCGGCCCGGTCGAGATGGCCTTCACCGTGTCCGATCCGGCGGGAATGCCCGCAATCCTTGAGGCCAAAGCCGTCCTGGGGACGCAAGAAATTGTAGAAGTAAAAATCGCGGGTTCCATCCGTGATCTCCTCTCCCTGGAGGGAATTGACCTTGGCCTCGATATCGAAGGCAAGGATGCCGCCCGGCTCGACAGGATTTTCGGGAAGCCGGTCCCGATCAGAGGAGCTTTTGCCCTCACCGGCCGGGCGAGGGATCCGAAACCGGGCATCTACAGGTTGGAAGACCTGAGGGCCGTCCTGGGCAGGAACGAAATCACCGGGTGGGTCGAATCGAAAATGGGCCGTGATCCTTTTCGCCTGGCGGCCGAGTTTTCATCGAAAAGCCTTGACCCGGCTGTGCTCCTGAAAGAGGGGGAGGCCGAAGAGGCCCGGGATATTTGGCCGTGGTCATTGGGAACCGGCATCGCCGTTTACGAGGACAGGTTCTCTGTGGAGAGTCTCCGCCTGGTTCTCGGCACGCCCGATCTCGCAGAGGCGGTGGCCACCGGTGCCGTTAGCGATCTATTCCAGTGGCAGGGAGTCGACCTCCAATGCAGCCTTAAGGGCAGGGATCTGTCCAAACTGCTGGAGTTAATAGGAGCGCCGTTCCCCTTGATTGGAGCCTTCGACATCTCCGGGAAACTCATCGACCCCAAAGCAGGCATGTATAAAGTAAAGGGCTTTGAAGCGCGGGTTGGTGACAACGATCTTGCAGGCTCTTTTGATCTCGACCTGACACAGGCGAAACCGAGGCTCACCGCCGGGATTTCATCCCGGAAGTTCGATCTTCGCCCTCTGCTGGAGAAGCACGCTCGGGCCTCGGAAAAAGAAAGCGGTGAAAGCGGCAAACCACGCCAAAAAGTCTTCCCCGCCGACCCTCTGTCTCTTCATAGTCTTGAGATGATGAATGGGCGGGTGAGGATGACGGCGGGCCAGATCCTTTTCCCCGGGCTGGCCCTGGATGATGTGTCCGCAGAAATCGCGATCCAAGAAGGGGATCTGGTGCTCCATCCCTTCCGGTGCGCCATCGGAGGGGGAACCGTCGAAGGACTCTTCGATCTCAAAAAGGGAGGAAGCCAGCCCATGGCTGGACTGCAACTGAGAGCGGAGCGCATTGATATCGGCGCGATGCTTGATGAGCTGGGTGTCAAGAAACCTCTCGAAGGGATCCTCGGAGTGGACATCGCTGTGGCGGCACAGGGTCACTCCATCTCCGCGCTTATGGCCGGATTGAACGGCACGGTCGTTTCGGTTCAGCAGGAAGGCCGCATCCATGGCAGGTACATGGACGCGCTTGGAAGAGGTCTCATCCAGGAAATTTTGCGCGTCGTAAACCCCTTCAGCGCAAAGGAAGAGTACAGCGAGCTCAACTGCGCCGTGCATGTTTTCGATATCAAGGACGGCTTGGCCACATGCAAGAGGTCGCTGGCGGACACCAGGTACACGACTTTGAGGGGAAGGGGACAAGTCGACCTCAAAGAGGAGAGACTCGACCTTCTGTTCGGCCTGTCCCCGAAGAAGGGGATCGGAATCAGCGGGGTTGCCGAAGTCGGGGTCAGCCTTCCGGGGCTGGCCAGATCGTTCAAGCTTGGGGGAACCCTTGCTCAACCCTCGCTCACCATTAATCCGGGCGGAGCCGCGGGCACCATAGGAAAGATGCTGGGGGGTCTCGCGCTCCTCGGACCTCTGGGGCTCACGGCAGGACTCCTCGACCTGAGGCTCGGAGAAAATGATCCCTGCTTCGAAATCCTGAAGGAGATGGAGACCGGCAACTTCACTCCTGAAGCGCTGGAAAAAGCAACACCCACCCATAAGTACCGGCCCGTGCCCCCGAATCCCCATTCGGAGGAACACCAGGGACCTTAGTACCGTGTCTCAAAAATTCCATTCATAACTATGCGAAGATCAAATGCTGGAATGACGTCTCACCCTTGGCTTACCTCCCGGAGACACGGAAATCCGAAGAACCGTAAAAATCCGAATATCTAAATCCAAAACAGAGTATGTTTTGTTTATTCGTGTTTTGATCATCTATATTTGTTTCGAATTTCGTGCTTCGGATTTCGGATTTAACCCAAGCTTCGCATTTTGAACTCGGGTACGATCATGAGTTGTCAAAACCAATGGCACGACTTATGGGAGAAAAAGGGATCTCACCTCTTGACTTTCCCCTGCTTGGCTACAGCCTCCATGGCCTTCTTCACTTTCTCCGGATCGCCGAGATAGTAGCTGCGGATCGGCTTCAGTGCATCGTCGAGTTCATACACGAGGGGCATGCCCGTGGGGATGTTGACTCCCGGAATCACGTCGTCTGAAATGCCGTCGAGGTATTTGACAAGGGCGCGCAGGCTGTTTCCATGGGCCGCGATGACGACCCGCTTTCCGGATCGCACGCTCGGTGCTATCACCTCGTGCCAGCACGGAAGAAAGCGCTCCACCGTATCTTTCAGGCACTCAGTGAGCGGGATTTCGTCCTTTCTCAACTGTGCGTAGCGGGGGTCGCTGGATGGGCTTCTGGGATCGTTCGCTTCCAATTCGGGAGGCCTGGTGTCATAGCTCCTCCTCCAGATCATGACTTGCTCTTCACTGAATTTCTTCGCAGTCTCCGACTTGTTGAGTCCCTGCAAAGCGCCGTAGTGCCTTTCGTTGAGCCGCCAGTCCCGGATGACCGGTATCCACATGAGATCCATCTCATCGAGCACGATCCAAAGGGTGCGGATGGCCCGTTTCAGAACGGAGGTGAAGGCGATGTCGAAAACATACCCCTTTTCCTTCAAAATCCGGCCGGCTTCCTTGGCCTCTTCCACGCCTCTTTCCGAAAGGTCCACATCGGTCCAGCCGGTAAAAAGGTTTTCCTTGTTCCAGATGCTCTCACCGTGTCTCAGCAATATGATTTTGTGCATGTCCTTACAACCCCCTCTTGATGATCTTTACAGCTTTTTCAATAGAATCAGTTGCGTGAATCAGGTCAAGGTCCGGCGGACCGATGGTCTGTTCCGTGAGCAGGGTGTTGCGAATGAACTCGCCCAGTCCTTTCCAGAAGGGTCCCCCCATGGCCACGATGGGAAAGGACTCCAGCTTGTTCGTTTGCATCAAGGTAATGGTCTCGAAGATCTCGTCAAGGGTCCCGAAGCCGCCCGGCATAACGACGAAGGCCTGGGAGTACTTGACGAGCATCACCTTGCGCACAAAAAAGTGCTCGAACTCCACGAAGCGGTCCAGGTAAGAATTCGGCTTTTGCTCCGAAGGAAGCTGGATATTGCACCCGATGCTCAGGCCGCCCCCCTCTTTTGCGCCCCGGTTGGCAGCTTCCATGATGCCGGGACCGCCGCCGGTCATCACCGTAAAACCTTCCTCCGCGAGCCTCCTTCCGAGTTTCCGCGCCAAAACGTAATAAGGGTGTCCATCGTGGAATCGTGCACTCCCGAATACGGTGACACACTTTCCGATCTCGCCGAGCCGCTGGAAGCCGCGCACAAACTCCAGGAAAATCCGCCCCGCGCTTGCCAACTCCGCCGGGTTCTCGCGGCTGCCTTTGAGAAAGGCTTTTTCTTCGTCTCTCAACGAGAGATACCAATCCATGGAGTCTTTCTTCGGTTCTTCATTCATATC
>Ga0068714_10004329_pt1 | contig 16020 bp, 9 predicted proteins | sample MTBNYHSulfiMetaG_FD_62988 | JGI IMG/M metagenome (GOLD analysis project Ga0068714, IMG submission 62988) | Enrichment culture microbial communities from rom New York Harbor, USA that are MTBE-degrading - MTBE-NYH (New York Harbor Sulfidogenic)... | ecosystem: Environmental > Aquatic > Marine >...
AGTTCGCCAGGACAGGGAGGTTCAGTAGAATCGCCAGTGCTACAGCAATGGCGCTCGCCTCGATAAGAAAGCGCCAGGAGGCCTGTCCGGCCGGCACAGCCCCGGATGAGACTCGTCTGTGGAGAAACCAGAAGGAGAGGAGCAAAGCAGGCCCCAGTGAAACCATGTTGTATTTCGTGGCCACGCCGACGCCAATCACGACTCCGGCACCCCAACACAGTTTTCTTCCTCCCCTTTCGTAAAGACTGAGGAACAAGTTGGCTGCCAGCAGAGAGAGGAACAAAACATAAATGTCCAGCTTTCCCAGCTGGCCATAACGAAAGAAGATGGGGTTGAGAGCGAGTAACACGCTTGCCAGGATTCCGATAATCGGGCTGAAGAGCCTCCTTCCCAGTCGAAAGAGCAATAGAAGACTGCCTAAACTTGCCAAGAGGGATAATCCGCGCGCTAACAGGTAGAAATGCCACTCAGGGATTGCCATCGCCGAGGGATAAATCCCAAGCCACTTCGCCGGGTAATAGAGGATGGAGAAAATCGCCAAATAGAAGAAATGAAGGAAGTTTCCGTGTCGGTACTCCTTGGGGTCGAGCCTTCCCTCTTGGAGCATCTCCAATGCCACCCCGGGGTAGGTCGTCTCATCCCGCATAACGATTTCGGGGAAGCCATAGAAAAGGCCGGGAATGCGCGACGCCGCCGAGAGGAGGACAAGGGCGATGAGGGCCCACTGCACCCAGCCATGGAGCCGAGCAGGCTTCCTGGACGGGGCTGTGGAGAGAGGGTTGTGGGAAGTCTCGTTCATGCGTTTGCTGATGCCCGTTGATGGCAATAGGCCAGAACCGCTTTTATGGCTTTTGTTAGCGCATACGCCGCCAGCAGAGAGAATATCACACCCAGCGGTATCCGAAAACGCGCCCGGCTGAAGAAGACCAGGCAGGAGACAATGTGCCCTCCCATGGCCCAATACAGAAGCGCCCACGGACAGCGGTCCCAAAGCGCCAGAGCCAGGCCGAGCGCGACCAGGCCGATCAGCGGAAGGTCCCAGGCGAGCAGGGGATATCGAAACCCCTCCGCCGGGGGAAGCTCCCTCCCGTGACCGAACCAAGGCCAAGGCTTGTAGGGAGCGATGTGTTGCTCACTCCAAGGATTCCAAGGGTCCAGGGGGCTTTGCATCACGCCCGGAGGGGCCGCCTGGGGCCAAGGCCGCCAAGGCTCGAAGAAGAGAAAATGGACTTTTCGGAACGTATTCAGCGCCGTTGTCCCGGGCTGCTGGAGGATGTGAGACAGCCCCAGTCTCAGGAACAGGCGGCTTTCCCGGGCTTCGTCGAGATCGGTCCTCTGGCGGATGCCCTCCTTGTCGCCGGTGGACCAGTAGCCGAAATAAGGGTTGTGGCCGATGTAGAAGTTCACGCCGGTATTCGTGCTTAGCCCGGCGAGCGGCCCGAAGTGGACCGCGTTGCGAATCATCCAGGGAAGGGCCAGAGCGCACCAACCGGCCAGGAAGAGCGCGGCGACTTTGACTGCGGGATAGATCCTTCCCCCCTTCTTTCTTGCTCTGCAAAGGGCATAACCGATCGCGGGCAGGATCGAGAATAGGGCGACGGGACGGGTCAGCGTCAAGACGGCTGCCAGAAGGCCGATCCCCAAGTGCGCGGCGAATGAGCAGCGGCGCGAAGATGCTTCCCGGTTCATCCAGGCGATAAGCGCCAGCAGCCACACGACCAGGAGGGAAACGTACAACGTTTCGCTGAGCAGTTGCCCGGTATAGAAAATCCATTCATCGTAAAAGGCAACAATCACCGCCGCTAGCAGTCCGCCGAGAGACGCCGGAGGCAGAGACTTAGTCCCGTTCCCTCGCAGTCGCGACAGGCTCAGGAAGTGCCGGGCGAGAAAGAACACCAGCATGCAATTGGCCGCCCCGAGAAAAGCCTGAACGACCCGCGCCCGGACGGGAGAAGGGCCTGCCACCCGGTAGACGATCGCCAGAAATACGGGGTAGAGCGGCGGCCGGTATGCGGTCGGCTGCCCGTCGCGCGCGAAACCTTCGCCGCGAAGGAGGCTGCGCGCAAGGTTGTCATAGTCGGCCATATCGGAGAAAGGCTCCGAGTCGATCTGGAGTACATACGCCAGCCGGGGAGCCAGGGCGAGCAGAAACACCAGGCCCAGGGTCAAGGCCTCCAGTCTCGATAGCCTGAAGAGATTCAAGAGAACGCTCCAGGTGTAGACCACCTCCCAGGTGGCCTACACCTCCGAAGCACAAGGCCAAACAAGAGCAAAGCCCCGGGCAGCTTCACCGATGCAAGGGCAATCGCCCAGCCTTTCGTGAATACCGGATCCCAGAAGTTGTAAGGGACATTGATGAGGAACACCGCTGTTGCTGCAAACGTTAGCTCGACAGCCCCAGGTTTTTCCCGGTTCAGCCGGTTGAGATAAAGCACCAGGGGGAGCAGGGCAATGGTCAGGTAGTGATCCCACATCAGGCTCGGCACCAGCAGAGCGGTCAGAGTGAATAACCCATAACACAGCTTACTGTCCCCGGGCGCTTTTGCCGTCGCTGAAGGACGGCTGACGTAAAAACTCGCGCCGAGCAGGAGCAGAGCCGCCGCCGCGGAGAGAATGCTTGCCAAGCGGGGCATCGAGGCGATCCCGGCCAGCCCCGCCTCGGGAGCGACTGTCAGCAGCCGGGTGATCAGGGCCGCCGGGGACTGATTGGCCGGAGCGATATGGTAGTGCTGTCCCAGCCCGCTCCAGGTGGACGAGCCATAGCCCATTTGCCGCAGGACACCGAGGTAGTCGAGGCTTGTGCTCCAACCCGCGATTATGGTGGAGAGCAGGGTAAGCCCGGCCGCAGTGCCCAAGGCCGCCCAGCCCGCGCGAAACTTCCTCCTCCAGAATAGCATCGCGATGAGCAGGGCGGGGAATACCTTCAGGGCAGCCGCCAGGCCGAGGATCACCCCTCCGGCGATAGGACGGTCCCTCTCAAGCAGATAGAGGCATAAGGTGAGCAGAAACAGAAGCAGCAGATTCAGTTGCCCGGCCGTGAGGCTTCGCGTCAAAGGCTCCGAGGTGGCCATCAGAAACGCGACGAGGACCCAATTCCAAGGCTTCTTTTGAGTCTCCATCAGGTCGCCAAGCAGCAGGAAGGCCCCGAGAGCTAAAGCGATGTTCACCAGCCACCACAGGATCCCGGCTGCCTGGAAGGGAAGCAGGCTGAGGGGCAGCAACAGAATGGCCAGAAGCGGGGGATAGACATAGGGATTGAGGCGCTCGACTCCTTGCCGGACTGCCTCAGCTCGAAGCGCCTCGGCATCGTAAAAGTTGCCTCCCTCTCTCAGGAGGCACGAGGCGACGTACATATGGCGGAAGTCGTTGTTGTGCAAAGGCCGTTCGCCACTCCACAGGGAGACCGCGTTGCGCTGAATGAACAGCTCCGCCGCCAGCAGAAACAGCAGCCAGCCGAGGAGCGTCAGAACCCGCCGCTGCTCCATAAGGCTCTCCCGCATGGTGAGTCGAAGCGAAGAGGCTTCAAGCATTTTCTCCCCTTAATACCGCCAATAATAGACAAATCAGGGAGTTGAGTCAATAATGGTCCTTCGGCCAGTATGGTTCCCATCAGGGAAAGCCGTGTGGAGTGCGAAAGCGGAGCTTTCGCAGGCTGTGCTCTCGCAGAAGCTGCGCTTCTGCACTCCACATCCGCACCGGCAGGAGCCGCGCTTCCGCACTCCAAGAAGCTGCTTTTCCCCCGTGTGGAGTGCGAAAGCGGAGCTTTCGCAGGGTGTGCTCTCCGCAGAAGCTGCGCTTCTGCACTCCACATCCGCCCTGGCTGAAGCTGCGTTTCTTCACTCCACAAGCCTGTGGAGCCGGGCCATCGTCACGCCGCGGATGACAAAATCATGAACCGGCGTCAGTCTTTCCTGAAAGTGGGCCACATCGTCGGGCATCAACTTTCCCCGCCGGACCACCAGCAGGAAGCGCCTGGCGCCGGTGGCTTCCTCGATGTGCTCTTTCGACAGCGCCTGCAACTGTACCCCGGGCCGCAGGTGGTGGGCGTCGCCCGGCTGGTCGGTCACCGTATGAGGGTAATCGAGATTGCGATACGTGGCGACCACGAAGAGGGTATCTCCCTCCTCGAGGAGCGAGTTCAGCTCCGGATAGAAAGCATCCATCACCTCGCCGAAATAGGTCAGCTGAAACCCCATCCGTTCGGCTCCCTTCAACCCGCCGACGAACAGGTTGTAGTAAGAGAGCTGGAAGGGGTGGATGTGAACCAGGCTTGTCGCGGCAAGCAGGCAAGCGAGCGCGACGAGCGCCCAAGCGGCTGTCTTTCCTCTTCGGTCGGACAGGCTTCGGCCTTTCCAGGCTGCCAGCCGGTCGATCAGACGCTGGAGTCCGATTCCCATAAGGAGAGCCAAGCCGGGCAAGGCGATCAGGAAAAGGCGAACGCCATCGTATTTGGGGATCGTGGGAGCGCTGAACACCAGCAGCGGGAAGAACGCCGACACCAGGGTCAACACGTACCACTCGTCCTTCCATCTCCGCATCCAGGTCCACAATCCGACTGCAAGGAGCGCGAGGTGCGCCGGGGTGAGGGTGACGAGCAGCATTACCCAGGGATAATGCCAGCCGGGAATTGCATCCCCGCCGTACTGCCGCCCCAGGTAATACACTCCGGGGTTAAAGTGCTTCATCTGAAAGGTGATGTAATTGAGCACGTGATAGCGGAAGTCGCTCCAGAACATCGGCCAGAGCGTGAAGAACAAGGCCAAGCCCACCATCGCCATCAGGTAGAGCTTGAGGATCCAATCCAGCACCGTGTCATAAGGCAGCGCGTGCCGGCCCCGGAAGCCATAGCGACACACAATCACCCAGCTGAGCAAGGCGGTGGGCAGGAGGATGGCCGTGAACTTCGTCAGTAGAGCGCCGGTGAAGGCCGCGCAAGCCAGCGCCCAGAGATCCCACCGGTTGCGGCCTTCGTAGAACAGCCAGAGCACCAGCGCCCACCAGAAGGTAATCGCGGCATCGAGTTGGAACAGATGCGAATGAGCGAAAAAGCGGGGGTAGAGCAGCAGCATCAATGCTGATCCAGCGGCCGCAGGCCGCCCCAGCCGCCGCCTGCCCCACAGGTAGACCGCTCCCAGGAGCAACGAGGAAGTCAGAACAGTCGCCCCCCGGGCTGCGAGTAGCTGCGGCGCGGAGCCGAACAGCCACAGGATAGGCAGAGTAATCAGCCGGTGCAGGGGCGGATGCCGGTCCCGCGTCTCGAACAGTTGGGGCAGGTCGGACCAGGAGAAAGGACTGTCCGGCCCTCTTGACTGAAAGTAGTTCAGGTACTCCAGGGCCTGGTCGAGATAGGTCGGCTCGTCCCAGCACAGGCCATAATCGGCGAGCGTCCAGAGCAGAATCAGCAGGCCGGCCAGCACGAGCGCGCCGGTGACGAGGGCATCCCATCGGTCCAGCGTTTCGTCCCGGCGGCCGGGGTGAGGGGCTTTCGACATCCCTTCGGTTTTCTGCTCGGATGGGGTCTCGTTCACTCGGATCGCCGCCAATAGACGCCTGTCCAATCCACCTCGACCATCTCGTCGTGAATGTCGTGCGCCTTGCGATAATCCTGGATGGCCTGGCGGCAGGATTCGATGCGGTAGTCGTCCACGAGCAGGTAACCGCCGGGGGACAGCTTGGGGTAGAGGCTCGACAAGGCATCCATCGTTGATTCGTACATATCCCCGTCGAGGCGCAGGACCGCCAGCCGTTCGATGGGCGCTGTCGGCAGCGTATCCTTGAACCAGCCCTTGAGGAAGCGAACCTGCTCGTCGAGCAGGCCATAGCGCTCGAAATTCGACCGCACCTCGTCGAGGGGGACGGCCAGCGCTTTGTGCTCGTAGAGTTTGCTGCCGGCATCCTGGGGATACTTCTCGACATCGGGTTTCGGCAGGCCTTCAAAGGAGTCGGCGACCCAGACGGTGCGGTCAGTTACGCCGTGGGCCTTCAGGATGGCGCGCATAAAGATAGTAGTCCCGCCTCGCCAGACGCCGGTTTCCATCAGATCGCCGGGCACCCCTTCGGCCAGCGCACTCTCGACGCAGAACTGAACATTATCCAGCCGCTTGAAGCCGATCATCGTGTGGGCCGTCGGGGGCCAGTCGTCGCCCAAAGCCCGCCGGCGAGGATCCATCGGCTGAGGGCGGACGACCTGAAGCCCATGCTTGCTGAAGAACTCAACGATGCTCTTCTTAGTCTGCGAAGAGAAGGGCACGGGCGCTGTCTCGTGGTGGCCGTACACCCAGTTGGTCAGGGTCCGCTTCATCAAGTCCAGGTAGAGTGCGCGTGCGTCGTCCATTGTGAGTCGCATTTCTTTTCTTCTATACATAGCGATATAAGTACGAGACAGATTCTGAGGCCTGCCCTGAGGGTTTCTCCAAAGGCCGACCCTCGAATGGGTTGTCATTCTGAGCGCAAGCGAAGAATCTGACCCTCTGGAACCCTTTGTGCGGCGAAGTCAGATTCCTCATCCCGATAAATCGGGATTCGGAATGACAAGCAGGACTTGCGTCGCCGTGTATAGGTTGACGTACCTTCAGCCAAGCCGAAGAGGATCGGATTTCTTATCCAGCTGACGTCGCAACTCCTCAAGAGCGGAAAGTGGATTTCCACCCGTGGTGCGGTGCGGTCGCGGCACGTCTGCCGGGAGCGTCGAGCCGCTTCACCTCTATCTTGCGTGGCCATGCCTTTCGTGTGCCTTCAATGCCGAGTATGTTTTGGACCTTCCGCTTGCGGGTAATGCGATGCAGGTCTTTCTTTCCTTGAAACCTTCCCCATTTCTTTCCAAAACTCCTCGGCGGCTCGCCGGAAGTATTCGCGAAGCTCTTCGGGTGACAACCCTTTCGTCTCTTCGTAAATCTCTTCCTGTATCCTCCATTTATATCCCAGGCAGTCAAAGGCTTCAGGTTTTCTATTCTGCATTGGTCAGGACCCTCTTCGAGGTGAGAATGGTCAGAACATGATAGTATCCCTCTGAATCCGGACTTGTCAATTGAATCGTCTTCTCTCCGGTACGCCGCTCGGGCAGTCCATTCTCAATCCGTCCAATCTTGTTTTTTGCCCGGAGAAACAGGCGGGCAGTAAACCTTTGCAATCCGGCTGGAGTCCTATATACTGATAACTCAAGAAGATGAGTCGAATCCGGGAAGAGCGGCGCAAACTCGACCAGTTGACCAGCCTGAGCAAGATCGGGCTGCGGGCGCGCACCGTCGTGGATGGGTTCATCACGGGCACGCACCGCAGCCACAACCAGGGTTGGAACGTGGAATTCGCCGAGTTTCGGGAATATGTCAAAGGTGATGATATTCGCTATATTGATTGGAAGGTGTATGGCCGCACCGACCGGTATTTCATCAAGGAGTTTGAAGAAGACACCAGTATGAAGACCTACCTGCTGCTGGATCAGAGCCGCTCGATGAGCTTCGGCAGCGGGGAGATGACCAAGCTGGAGTATGGGGCCTTGGTCGCCTCGGCCCTGAGCTACCTCTTGATCCGCCAGCAGGACTCGGTCGGCTTGCTGACCTTTGACGAGGACGTGGTCCAGTACCTTCCCCCGCAGTCGTCGCTGCTTCACCTGAACCGGATCTGGCAGCAGCTGGAGGCAACGCAGCCAGGGCAGAAGACGGCGATCCCGAAGATCCTGCGCAATCTCGCCGCCTCGCTGAAGCGTCGGGGATTGATTATCCTGATCTCGGACCTGCTCGACGACCCGGAGGAAATCCTGCACAGCCTGGGCCACTTCCGCTTGCGCAAGTGTGAGGTGATTGTGTTTCACATTCTGGACCGGGCCGAGCTGGACTTTCCTTACCGGAACTTTCTGTGCTTCAAGGAGCTGGAATCCGAGCGCAAGATGAACGTCCACAGCCGGGCGGTGCGCAGCGCCTACCTCGAATCGCTGGGCGACTATCTGGAGACCATCCGCCGGGGCTGTCATCGCTCGGGGCTGGACTACCTGTTGTGGCCGACGGACGAGCCGCTGGAACGCTTTCTCTACCATTTTCTCCTGCGCCGCCAGCGCCTGGCTCGATAGGAGACGTTACGGCGATTCCAATTCGGCAAAACAGGGTTTGAGGTTTATCGGGCAAGATCATGCCGTGGGTATCCTTCCTTCATCCCGCCTACCTGGCCGGGCTGGCGCTGCTCGCCATTCCCCTGGCGCTGCACCTCCATCGGCGCAGAAAAGTGCGCAACGTGTCCTTCAGCGATCTGCGCTTTCTGCGGGAAGCGATTGTCAAGCAGCAACGCCGCTTGCAGGTCGAGGACCGCAGGCTGCTGTTCTTGCGGATTCTGGTCTTTCTGCTGCTGGTTCTGGCGGTCTCGAAGCCGGTGTGGAAGCAGGCGCGCGCCCGCATCGTCAAGGAAGGGGACCGCTCGGCTTCGGTCATCATTTTGGATAACTCTTACAGCATGGGGTGCATCGAGAATGGCGTCGTGCGGTTTGACCGGGCCAAGCGGCTTGCGCTGGACGTGCTGGCAGGGCTGAGAGAGAACGACCAAGTCACGCTGATTCTGGCCTCGACGCTGGCCGAGGTGGTTTACCGCGACCTGCCGGTTTCCCACTTCGAGACGCAGTCGGCCCTCGAAGCGAGCGAGTTGAGCTGTCGCGGCTCGGACCTGGCGCAGGCCTTGGCCTTGGCGGAGGCGTTCCTGCGCAGCGCCGAGGCCGACCACCGGGAAGTCTATCTCATCACCGACCTGCAAAAGGTCGGCTTTGAGCATGTTGCACCGCGCCTTGGCCGGGAGCAGAAGCCGATGGACCTGTTTCTTCTCCCGGTCGGCTACCCCGAGACGGGGAATCTGGCCTTGACCGGGGGCGAGATACGCCCCAAGCGCGTCGCGCCGAAAGCCGAATGCCGGCTGACGTTCCAGGGGGCCGCCTTCGGACAAGTGTCTCCCGGTTTCGCCTTGCTGGCTTTTCAGAGCGCGGGACAAGGGTTGACGGAAACCAGCGTAGCGGTCAAGCCCGGGGCGGTTTTCTCGCAGAGTTTCACGGAGCGTGCCGGCGAGGAAGGCAACCTGCTGGCGAAGGCCCGGGTGGAAGACGACGTGCTCGAGGCCGACAACGAGCGTTACCTGGTGGTGCCGGTCGAGCAGCCGGGCAAGGCCCTGCTCGTCGAGGGCGACCCCCGGATGAAGAAGGAGGACTGGGATACCTTCTACTTCGAGCGCGCCCTGAAAATCTACGGGACGGGACTTTCCGGCGGGCGCTCCTACGAAGTCTTTCTGCAAGGCGTCGAGGAGGAACTGGCCCAGCTGGACACCGGGGGCTTCGACCTTATCGTTCTGGCCAACGTGCCCCGGATCAGCCGGGAAATCGTCCGCAAGCTGAAGAATTTCGTTCAAGCCGGTGGGAACCTGATCCTTGCGATGGGCTCCCGGGTGGACCTGGAGTCTTACAATGACAAGGTTGTCCCCGAGCTGATTCCTTTTTCCCTCCGGCGGGTAGTGAGCAGCGGCGAACGGCTTTCCTATCACATCGCCGCTTTCCAGGACAAGAGCGGCCCGCTGGCGCTCTTTTCCGAAACCGGGCAGGGCGATCTGACCCGGCCGCTGTTCTGGCAATTTGTGTCGTTGGGCGCCGAAGCCCAGAGCCAGGCGCAAATATTGGCGCAATTCGAGACCGGAGCGGTGGCGCTGTTTGAGTATCCCATCGGTCGAGGCAAAGTCATCGGCTGGGCTTCCACGCTGGACGCCGACTGGAATAGTCTTCCTCAGCAGCCTCTCTATTTGCCCTTCTGGGGCGAGGTGCTGGATTATCTGGAGGCCTCTTCGGCCCCGTCGCCGAACTCTGAAGTGGGGGAGTCGGTCGAGCTGACGGTGGACTTCGGCCGCGGCTCCGGGCAGGCGACCTCCCTGCAGGTCCTGCTGCCCAACGGGGAGCTGGCCCGGATTGAAGTGGACGCGGGGCAAGGCCGTTATCAGGCTTATTTCTCCGATACCCATCGGCCCGGCTTCTACCATGTGCAGATTCCCGAGGGAAAGGGCATCGAGGAGGTGCGGCCGAGCGTCTTCGCCGTCAATGTGCCGGCCGAGGAATCGGACCTCCGCCGGGCTTCCGAGGAGGAGATTGCGGCGAAGCTGGCCGGCTGGAATCTGAGGCGGGTGGCGGAACCTCGCAAGACGGGCGGCATTCTGGCCCGCGCCCGGCACGGAAGGCCGCTTTGGGACCTCTTCCTGCTCCTGCTTTTTGCAGGGCTGTTGGTCGAGACGATCTATGCCAATCGAATTTGGCGCTGAGAGAGCGAAAGGGTAAAGGTATAGGACGCATTTCCGGTCCCTGAGAAGCAAGGATGACAACGGCAGGCCTGACATTCAATCCGGTTCTTCCCGGCTGGGTGCTGGTTCTCATGGCGCTGGTCGCCGGGGGCGTCGTGGTCGGCGCGTATTTTCGCAGCGGGCTGGTCCGGGAGAATCGCCGGCTGGCCTTGGCGCTGGCCGCGCTGAAGGGAGCGGTTCTCCTCGGGCTGATCCTGATGCTGGCCAAGCCCCAGTGGGTGCGGCAGCAGGAACGAAAAGAGAAGGCTGATCTGCTCATCCTGCTCGATTTTTCCGAGAGCATGAACATCCGCGACGAGCGGGGCGACCGGACTCGGTTCGAGGTTGCCCGAGACCTGATTGCGGACCGCTGGTCCTCGGCGCTGGAAGAGAAGTTTCAAGTGCGGCTGCTGGAGTTCTCTTCCTTTCTTCGGCCCGTGAGCAGTGAAGATCTGCGGGATCAATCGTTGGCGGATGGTAGTTCGACCGATATCGGCGGCGGTTTGCAGCAGGCGCTCAAGAGCCGGGAGGGGCGGGGAGTGGCCGCCGTGATTCTCGTCTCTGACGGCGTTCACAACACAGGGCAGTCCCCGGCGGAACTCGCTCCCCGCCTGGCGGCGCAGAACATCCCGGTTTACGCGATAGGCCTGGGAGGAGACCGTGCCTACGTGGACGTCGAGATTAACGGCCTGGCGCTGCCGGATCTGGTTCTCGAAAAGGAACTTGTCACTGTCGGCGTGGACCTGACCGCTTACGGGTTTGAAGGCGAAAGCACCCCGGTCCGGCTGTTTCGCCGGGGGGTGTCCGAACCGGCCGCGCAACTTTCCTTTTCGGGCGAAGCGGGCGAGCTGCTGGAAGAGAAACCCATCACCTTGTTCGGCAAGGGGTTTCGCCAACGGGTGGAGTTCTCCTACCGGCCTGAGACGGTCGGCGACCATTCGCTGGAAGTCGAGGTCGGTCTGCTTTCCGGCGAAGCGGTCGAGGCGAACAACCAGGCGAGCGCCATTCTGAGCGTCGTAAAGCGGCAGCTGAAAGTCCTGATGCTCGAGGGGCAGCCCCGCTGGGGTAGTGGGATGGTTTTTCGTACCTTGCGAGGGGATGTCCGCTTTCGCGTGGACAGCGTGACCCAGTTGGGGAGCCAGGAGGCCCTGTTCCTGCCGATCGGCGCAGGATTCCGCGACCGGGAGGCGTGGGGCGAGGATCCCTTCGCGCGGCTGTATCCGCTCGATCCTCCCTTCGAGTCGTACGATTGTGTCATTTTGGGGGATATTCACCCGGGTCTTTTTGTCGAGGGCAGCCTGGAGCGCTTGGCCCGCCGGGTGGAGGAGGATGGATTGGCGCTGGTTTTTCTTGCCGGTGAGGAGACTTTCCACGCGCAGGCCTGGGGCAGTTCGCCGCTGGCTTCCCTGCTTCCGGTGGTGCTCGAATCCACGCCGGTCTATCAGGAGGTCTCGACGCCGTTCGTGCCGACCCTGGCAGGGCAGCAGCATCCGGTGCTCAACCTGACCGGCTCGCCGGCCTTGACCGGCGAGCTGTGGCGGCAGGTTCCCGCCGCCTGCGGCTTTTTCAAGGCGCAACAGGTTCGCCCCGGCGCGGTCGCGTTGGCCGAACATCCCGCTGAGCGCAACCGGCACGGCAACTATCCCTTGGCGGCCTTTCAGCGGGTCGGTAAGGGGCGAGTGCTGGCGTTGATGGTGGAGGACGCCTGGCTGTGGGCGCTCGATCCCGGACAGGCAGTTCGCAAATGCCAGGTTTTTCCCCGCTTCTGGCGCGGCGCGGTTCGCTATTTGGTGTCCGGTCGCCGGGAAGACGAGCTGGAGGGGATTTCGCTGCTGCTGGGGCGCTCGAAGGTGGCGCGGGGCGAGGAGTTTCTGCTGCGTTCGAAGGCTCAGGCGGGGGAGTCCTTTGAGGAGCTGGACGTGGTTTACGAACTGACCTCGCCGGATGGGTTGACCGACTCCTTGCAGCCGGCGCCCGAGCCTTCCGAGGACCCCCGGTCGGGACTGTTCTATAGCCTGCCGGTGCGGTTGCAGCAGATCGGAGAGTACCAGATTGTTGCGCGGCTGCTGCGCGGTCAAACCCCGGTGGCGGAAGACAAAGCGACCTTTACGGTCGAGCCGGCCGCGTTCGAGCACCGCAATGCCGGCCTGAACGCGACCTTGCTTCAGTCCCTGGCCGGAGCGACTGGGGGCAGGTATTATACTTCTCAGACGGCGCAGCGGCTGCCGCAAGACCTTCCCCCGTCGGAGCGAACCGTGACGGTGCGGCGGAAAATCGAATTGTGGAACAGCCTGGCCCTGTTTATGGCCGTTGTCTTATTGATGAATGCCGAGTGGGTGGTTCGCCGATGGAAAGACCTCAGTTGAAGCGGCCCCGGCGCGCAGCGGACCCGGCATCGCTCGGGCGTCGCCTGGTCGCCCGGGTGCGCCGGCTGAAGACCGCTCTGCGGCTGGTGCTGTGGCTCGAACACGCGCTGGCACTGCTGTTGATGCTGCTGGCCGTCTCGGTGCTCGGCCTGTTCTTCATTCTTTACGCAGCGCCCAGTCCGCGGGCCGTCTGGCTCTTTACCGGGGCGGGCGTGGCCGTCGTGGGGTACCTCTTTGTCAAGTTCATTTATGCCCGCCGCCGGCGGGTCTTGAGCGATCTTGCCGCATCCGTTTGGATCGAGCGATCGATCCCCCGGCTTCAGGATCGGCTGATTACCGCGATGGAGTTCTCGGAGGGGCAGCGGCTGGCCTCCGGGGAGACCTTGGCAAGTCTATTCGATCCTTCTCTGGTCGCCGCCTTTTTTCAGCAGACCGAGGCAGTGATCCGCCGGGCGTTTCTGGGCAGAGTTCTTCTGCGAGGGCGTTTCCTCGTTCTCTGCGCCGTGTTGGGCCTGTCCCTGTTGCTGTTTGAGAACAGCCATTACTTCAGCCCTTATACGGCCCAGGATCTCCAGCGCATCTACCTGGATACCCATCTGGCGCTGTTGCGGGGCTTGGGAGTGGTCTTTGTCGTGGAGCCGGGCGACGTGACGCTGGCTCGAGGCGAGGACCTGACGGTCAAGGCGTACGGCCTGCGCCCCGGGCGCGGGAGGGATCTCGAGATCTTTTACCGGGCCGAGGGGCAGTCCTGGGAGTCGGCTCCGATGGATCGGGCCGATGGGAGCGATTACAGCTTTACTTTCCAGAGTCTTTCCCAGCCGCTGGAGTACTTTGTGAGCGATGATCAGGCGAAATCGCAGGTCTATTCCATCCGTCTGGTGGAGCGGCCGGAGCTGGCCTCCTTGCGGGTCCAGTTGATTCATCCCGCCTACACGGGATTGGGCACGGTCGTCGGACGGGAAGGGCAGGGAGAAATCGAGGCGCTGTCCGGAACCTTCGCCAAAGTCGTCGTCCAGTTTCGACAACTGATGAAGGAAGTTGAGTTGACGCTTGGCGTGGACGAACCCGAGGCGAGCGGGCAAGCGGTTTCCCGGCTGCCGATGAGCGAAGCGGCCGGGAGCTGGAAGGGGGAGTTTGTCGTGCGCCGGCCGGGCTGGTACCGGATGAGCGCGACCAACCCCGAAGGGTACAGCACGGGCAGGGAGTTGACCTATCCGATCCGCCTGCTCGAAGATGCGACGCCGCAGGTGGAGATCACGTACCCCACCGGGATCATTGATTTCGTCCGGACGGAGGAGTTTCCGGAGATGCGCGCAGGCAAGCGCCCGAAACTCCCCATCCGGTACGAAGCGAAGGACGACTTTGGCATCGCGAGAGTCGAGCTGCATTACACCCAGCGGGGAGGAGGAGTGAGCGCGCATCGCATCCTGGCCGAGTTCGGCTATGGCGAGAAGGCCATCAGCGGCGATTATCAGTGGGACCTGGAGTCGCTTTGGGGGGGCGCCTCGGTGATCTACCATTTGCGGGTTTATGATCATCTCGCCCTCAAGGAAGAGGCGGAGACCGGACAGACGGAGCACTACGGCGAGAGCGGAAGGCTCGAGCTGTTCTGGGGGATGGATCGAAGCCCTCCCCCCGAGGAGCGCCCGGAGCAGACCACGCAAAGGGAGCCGGAAGAGTCGGAGCGCGGCGAAGCAAACACGGACGAGGAGATCGCGCAGGGTCTCGGGGAACTGGCGGAACAAGTGGCGCAGCTGCGGCAGCAACAGGAGAGCATTGACCAAGAGGCACAAGAAGAGAGCCGCACCGAGGAGCGCTCTTCCCCTCAGACCCCGGAGGATCTGGCCCGCCGGCAGGAGCGTGTCGCCGATGAGGCGGCCCGCGTGCGTCGCGAGCTGCGCTCGAAAGCCGGGGAGATCCGGCGCAAGGGGCGAGCGGCGGCTGAACAGCTGGACTCCGCCGCGTTCGATCCTGAACTTCAGACCCAGACGGAACGTCAAGCCAAATTGGAGAAAGCGGCGGAGCAGGTGCGCGAGGTGGCGGACGTCCTGGAAGAGCAACGCATCGAACAGACGCCGGATGGATTCAAGACCCGCTCCGGTATCGAGGGCGAAATGCGGCTCAACCAGCAGCGGCTTGCGCAGCGGCGCTTTGAGGAGGCACAACAGAAGGGGCAGCAGCTGGAAGAGCAGCTGGCCCAGATCGAACAGGAGCTTCGGCAGCTGGCGCAGTCGCTGTCTCCTGGCGGCGCGGCGAGCGGCGAAGCGGGCTCTGCGCCGGGCAGCGCGCAGGCGGGGCCGATGGAGCAGCAGGCGGAGTCGGCTCAGGACGCCGGCCGCGGGGCAGCGGGATCCTCGGGAGGGCCTTCGGGCAGCTTTGCCTCTTTTGATGATTACCGGCCGAGCCAGTGGGATCCGCCGCCGATGAAGGACTTGGGGCGCAAGGGGGATCGCTTGGGCGAGTTTATTGACGTGCAGCCCCAACGCGACCCCTTCGGTGATACGCCGCCCGAGGAGCGCTATCCCTTGAAGTATGAGGGCATGGTGGAGCAGTACTTTCAGGCGCTGGCCAACTCAGGCTCCTAAGAGATGAGGATGATAAGGGCCGGGTGCTGGGGAGCAGGGAAGAAAGGGGAAGGGAACATGAAGGAGAAACCTCTCTCACGGCGGGATCTGTTGAAGGCGTTACTCATCGGGGCGTCGGTCTATGGCCCTTTGTCGCCCCTGTCGGCTCTTGCGCAGGAAAGCACCCAGGAAGGTATCGAAGGACTGTTGAGGGAACCGGAGGCGGGTTTTGTGTTTGCCCGGCTCTGGTACCGGGGCGGGGACTGGAATACCGATATGCGCGACAAAGGGTTAAAGGGCGGCTCGGAGATCAATCTTCTCGAGCGGGTGCTGGCCGATACCACTATCAAGACGGATGCTCGGGAGACGGTGGTGCGCTTGACAGACCCGCTGGTGTTTACCACGCCGTTTCTCTATATGACCGGGCATGGGAAGGTGTGGTTGACGGATGAGGAGATCGCCAATCTGCGGCGTGTCCTGGAGGCGGGAGGCTTTCTTTTCGGCGACGCCTGCAATGGCAAGGGCGCGGGCTTCGATGGCAACTTTCGCCCGGTGCTGCGCCGAGTGTTTCCGGACAGGCCACTACAGCCTCTGCCGATGAGTCATCCGCTCTTTCACTGTTTCTACGACATTGACAAGATTCTCGGTGGGGATAAATTGATTGATCCTTTCATGGAAGGGATTGAGATCGATGGGCGCCTGGTGGTCCTTTACACCGTCAACGATCTCGGCTGTGCCTGGGAGGGGCACCCCTGCCGCCCTCACGGCGAGGAGCAGCGGGATAACGCCTTTCGCCTCGG
>Ga0068714_10004330_pt1 | contig 16020 bp, 10 predicted proteins | sample MTBNYHSulfiMetaG_FD_62988 | JGI IMG/M metagenome (GOLD analysis project Ga0068714, IMG submission 62988) | Enrichment culture microbial communities from rom New York Harbor, USA that are MTBE-degrading - MTBE-NYH (New York Harbor Sulfidogenic)... | ecosystem: Environmental > Aquatic > Marine >...
CGGCATCGAGCGCGGAGGCCACCGCCGGCAGGGGTCGGGCGGCGTCCGCTCCGTTCAACGGTCTGCTGGAACTCGTGGTCCTGCCGCTCCTGTTTGTGGGGGTGCTGCAGAGACTGCGGAGAAGGGGTCTGGAAGTCTTTCGTTAAGTCAAACAAGGTTGCGGCCGCCACAGGGGACGGGACAGATCCCCCTCTTGGCGAGGACAGGCTTCCGCAAACGGGCGGCGATCGTTTCACGGATGAGAGGATCCTCGTCAGGATGGAATGATCCGGAAAGAGAACGGCATCACATGAAACGCATCCGAACGGTTGTTTCCGCTGTTTTCCTGTTCCAGTGCCTGGTTTCCGCCCGGGCATACTCCGGGACGGAGTTCGTGACCGTCGCAACGGACGACCGGGGGATTGTCCTGGAGTTCAACGCCTCCGGTTACGGCTTTATGGATGTCCTGGAGGATGGAATCCCCTGCACAAGAATCACCCTGCCGGGCGCGACGATCGATTCCAGGCCCGGGCTTCCCGTGCTTCCCCTGAAGAGCACGTGGATCGCTGTTCCGCAAGGGGAGCCTCCATCCGTAACGGTTCTGAACGTGGCATTTGAAACCCGCCAGGACACCTGGGTTGCGCTGGGTCCGGGACCTGCGGGTTCCGGGAAGGCTGCAGAGGGCTCTGCCCCTGAAAGGATTCCTCGAAACAAGGCGGTCTACGGTCCCGACGCATGGTTTCCCGAGCCCCTGGTGGAGGTGAAACCGGAGGGGCTCTTGCGCGGGCTGCCTGTGGCACGGCTGACGGTGCACCCGGTCCAGGTGCTGCCCACGCTTGGACAGGCGAGGTCGTACAGCCGAATCCGTTTCCGCGTTGATTTTGCGGGTATGCCCGAGCGTCGCGTCCGGCAGGCGGGTGAACTTGCTTCGGACGCCTACGATTCGGCTCTCTGGAAAGAGGTCGTCAACTGGAATGCCGTAACGGTGGTGGAAGAGGATCCGGCGGCCCGGGATTTTCCGGGGTCCGCGGAGGATCCCCTGAGCGCGTTCACGGTGATGGAGGAAGAAGCGGGGTCCGGGGTGAAGGTGAAAATCAGCGTAGACAAAAAGGGGGTCCATGCGATCCAGTACCTGGATTTGAAGCTCCGTGGGTACGACCCGTCCCGGATCGACCCCAGGTACCTTCACCTGACGAACAAGGGGCGGGAAATTCCCATGATCATCACCGGGGAGACCGACGGGGTGTGGCATCCGGGGGACACCCTGATCTTCTTCGGCACCCCGGAGGACGGAAGATACACCGGAACGAATGTCTACTGGCTGTGGCTGGGGACGGTACCGGGTGCTCGCATGGGCAGGAGGGCAGCCGCACCCGGCGGCACGGCACCGGTTTTCGCCGCCTACCGGCACCGGGTCCTGGTAGAGGAGAACCGGATATACGTGGCCAACACGGGGGGAGCGATCGATCACTGGTACTGGGAAAGAGCGGACAACGCACCCACGGAACGGGAGATCCCTTTCATCGTGAACCATATCTCCCCACAGCCGGGAACGGCCCGGCTCCGGGTTTCCCTGCTCGGCCGGACCGAGACCAACGCCTGGCCCGACCATCATGTGGTCTTCTATCTCAACGGGCAAAGGGTTGGAGAGGCCTGGTGGGACGGTCTCTCCGCGGTGGTTCAGGACTTCTCCTTTTCTCGGTCGCTGCTGCTGGAAGGGGAGAACCGCCTCCTCTTGCGGGCGCCCGGCGACACCGGGGGGGCCATCGACAGCTTCTACACGAACGGGTTCGAACTGGAATACGACCGTACCTATGCCGCTGTGCAGGACAGCCTCCTCTTCACCGGGGAGGGACGCGGCCGGTACAGGTTTTGTCTGGACGGTTTCGTCGAAGGGGTTGTGGAAGTGTATGACATCACCGACCCGCATTCCCCTGTGCAGTTGACCGGCCTGCAGATCCGTCAGACCGCGAGCGGCCACACGGCGGAGTTCGAGGTGGACCTCGACCGGAAGCGCGATTTTGTCGCCCTGGCGCCGGGCAGGAGAGAGGTGCCTTACGGGATCGAGCTGGACGCGGGTGAGGCCGGGAATCTTCTTTCTCCAAGCCGGGGGGCGGACTACATCGTGATCACCACGGACACGCTGCAGGATGCGGCCCGGATCCTGGCCACCCACCGGGAAGCCCGGGGGCTTCGCACCGAGGTCGTGACCGTGGACGCCATCTGTAACGCGTTCAACTTCGGCATCTTCAGCCCGTACGCCCTCCGCGACTTCCTCCGGTACGCCTATGAAAACTGGGCACCGCCCGCGCCCCTGTACGCGGTCCTGTTCGGGGACGCCAACCTGGATTTCCGCGATTACCTAGGGTCCGGATTCACGGACCAGGTGCCGCCCTTCCTGGTGGACAGGGGCGGCTTGGGGGAGATCCCCACCGACCACCCCTATGCGTGCGTCTCCGGGGAGGATTCCCTTCCCGATCTTCTCATCGGCCGGATTTCGGTGCGAAAACCGGAAGACGCAGAGGACATTGTGGAGAAGTTGATCGCGTACGAGCGGCTGGCTTCGGATTCCTGGATGAGAAAGGCGGTGTTTTCCACGGATTACGGTGCATCCTTCATGGCCGATACCGATGCGCTCATCCGAAGGACCGTTCCGGAACACTACCGAGTTCAGAAGATCTATCTGGATGAGTCCGCTAGCGGAACCCGGGCGCACCTGGACCTGATGGGAGCCCTGAACGGAGGGGCTGTGCTCACCTCCTACATGGGACACTCCACGATGGACCATTGGTCTTTGCAGTTGCTGAAGGACAGTCAGCTGGGCAGCCTGGAGAACACGGGCCGTTACACCTTCGCGGTCATGATTGGCTGCAATACCGGATATTTTGCTGAGCCTTTCAACAAGTACTCCATCGCGGAGACGTTCCTCCACTACGGGGACAAGGGAGGGATCGGATCCCTGAGCCCCGTGGCATCCAGCTATGTAACCTCCCACGTGACCCTGGTGGAGGCGTTCCTGCGGGGCCTATTCCGAGACCGCAACACGATTCTCGGCTCGGCCGTCGCCGCGGCAAAAATCTCGGCGGCCCTGCAGCACGGGGTGGAGGACTACGTGCTGGAGAACTACGAGTTTTTCGGGGACCCGGCCCTGGCCCTGCGGGTGGAAGACCCGGCGCGGGACGAGGACCGGGACGGGCGGGTCAACCGGAACGACAACTGCCCGCTCCGCTGGAACACCGGCCAGGAGGACGCCGACATGGACGGGGCGGGGGACCTGTGCGACAACTGCCCCGACACGTATAACCCCGATCAGGCTGACAGGAACAACGATGGAGCCGGAGACGCCTGCGACGGGACCCAAGACCCCGAGGGTTGGAGCCCCGCCGCCCAGGCGGCCGGGATTTCGGGGGAAGCCCCCAGGGAAAACGCCTCGGGGATCTTCGGTCACGTCCTTTCCCTGGTTCCGCCCCTTCTCCTGCTCGGTCTACTCAAGGGTGTCAGCCGCAGGAGAGCCCGACGACGCAGCGTTTCAGGACAGCGTTACGGATCCATGGGTTGACGGACGGTTCTCCGAGGCTTTCTACCCGCTCCCAGATCCGGAGCATTCCTCTCCCAGAAAACCGGACAAGTCGATTCCATCCGAACAGCCGGGAGGTGCCGGGCACATCCTGGAAACGGATGGATGGGAGGAGGAGGATGGGTCTGGAAGGACATTTTCGCGGATCGATTCGTCGCTGTTCTCCACACGCACTACCCCTGCGGAAAGAAGGTTGGCCAGACCAGCGCGTCCAGGACCGCGGTCTGCCACGAAAAACACACGAGGCCGGCCAGGGCGAGGATGAAAAACAGGTCTCGTTTCGAGGGCCGGAAAGAAAGAAGGGCGGGAAACAAACCGATCGATGCCAACCCGACCAGGAACAGATCCACGCGGACGGCCCACCACAGCCAGGCAGACGGTTTCTCCATGTACGCGAAGGTCAGCGGCAGCCAAAGAGCGGAGGGGATCAGGATGAGAGCGTAGAGCACGGGGAAGACCCGGAACCCTGCGAGCCCTCCCTCACGCACCCGTTCCGGGTCCACCCGAAACAGGATGAACCCGGTGAAGAAGAAGAACCCCACGGCGGCCAGGAGCATGGACACCGTGTACAGGGACTGAAGCGTCTCAGGGACCCCTCCCCAGAGGCCGCCCCTCAAATCGGGGTGCGTGATCAGTCCGTGGACGTAGCTCGCGGGTACGGAGGCGCCACCCAGCACGACGAGCCAAATCCAGAAACGTTTCTTCGGGTGTAGGCTCATTCAACCTTCCTTCCGGTGAACCGCAACGTTGCCCCGTGCGTGTTCGGAAATCCTTCCGGCACGACGGGTTCAGGCCTTCCGGCTCCTACTCCTGTTCGTCATAGGTGATCCGAACATCCTGCAGATCGTCGTTTTCGTCAAAGATATTGGAAACGCCTCGAAATTCAAGGAGCTTTCTGTCTTTCTTGTTGTATACCAGGTCCAAACGAGGAACCAGCCAGCTGATGGCACGGTTGTCGAACCGGACACGCACGTTCATGGTCTTGTCGGAAGAACCCATCTTCTGGATCTTGAACGGGTAGGTCCTCAGCTTGTTCGGGAAGATGAGCTTCAGGGTGAAGGATTGGTCCCTATCGAGATCTTCCAGGTTATTCACCACATAATAGTGCCACCCCTGGCAAGAGTAAACATCCTGGGTGTCACCGAGTGCCTTCTCCTTTTCACCGCGCTCGGAATCCCGGTTGAAGATGTAGTAGATTCCGTCCCGAAACCGAACCCCCTCTTCGTAGCCCCTTCGGTAGTCCTTGAACACATAGGTGGGCAACGCCACGCTTCGCTCGTAATCGGACTCCATCATGGCAATCTCTTTCCCTTGCGGGTCGAGATAGTTGGTGATCGATTTCCGAATCCGGCCGTCCAGGTAAAGGGTCGTATGTTTTTCCCGGTAAAGAACCGTTCCTTCGGCGTCCGTGGCCACCCCCCAGTACGTTTCCATCGACTCGCCATCCCCTGCGTTGGCACGCCCGCAGAAGAGAACGGCCAGAAAACAAACCGCCAACAAGATGAGTCTTTTCAATGGGTTCTCCATTCCTTCAGCCTTTTCGTTTCTTCTGTATGATGACGTTTCGGGCGCAACGGTTTCTTTTCCCGAGGCAACAGACCGGTGCCAGGAGAGGGTTCTCGTCGTTCGACTCGGCGGCTACCGTGGACATCGTCGACGAACCGAGGTGGGTCCCGATCACGCGAGCGGTGATTCAAGGGGTTCGCGCGTTGGGCGGCCCGGATTCAGAAAGCCTCCAGGCACCCTAACGTGCTTCGGCAGACATGCCGCGCAGACCCGAGATACGATTCACCATCGGGCATCCATGGGGTATAATTCCCGCTACGTCGTGCCACACCGTACATGTCCAGGGCCAAGACGCTCAAGATGTGCATCGGATCTCTTGGAGGAGGGTGTATGCATCCATGTTCGTTGAGGAAGACCGCGCTTCTTTGCTGCGTTCTCGTCGTGTGCTCCTTCCCGGCGGTTTCGGGTTGCTCCCGGACACTGCAAAACCCGGCGTCGCTGGGCGGGAAGTCGGTCCGCCAGAAGATGAAGATGCGGGCAGCCGGATTCCGCCGCAGCTACATCGTCCATGTCCCCCAAGGATACGACCCGTCGACCCCGGTCCCCCTGGTCGTGGTGCTCCACGGCGCGATGAGCACCGCCAAACAGATCGAAGAGCACTCCGGGTTCAGCGACCTGGCGGACCGGGAAGGGTTCGCGGTGCTCTACCCCAACGGAATCACCCTGTTCGGGCTCCTGCAGCACTGGAACGCCGGGCACTGTTGCGGCAAGGCCGCGGCCGACGGGGTGGACGACGTGGGCTTCCTGCAGGCCGCCATCCGGGAGGTCACCGAACGGCTGAACGTGGACCCCGCCCGGATCTACATGACCGGGTTCTCCAACGGGGGCATGATGACCCACCGGTTCGGCGCGGAGGCGTGCGGTATGCTGGCGGCCATCGCACCCCTGGCCGGGTCCGCGGGAGGCCGGGCCGGGCCCGAAGCCCCCTTCTGGCAAATCCCGGATCCCGCGTGCCCCCTGTCCGTGGCCATCATGCACGGCAGAAAGGACGAACAGGTGCCCTACGCGGGCGGTGGGGCCCGGGGCAAGGACAACGGGAGGCAGTTCATGTCCGTGGACGAGTCCGCGGCCTTCTGGGTGCGTGCCAACGGCTGCAACCCGGAGGCGGAGGAAGTGAGCCTGCACGACGGAACCGTGCGCTTGACGTGGTGGAGGAACTGCCGCGGCGGGAGCGAAGTGCGTGTGTACACGTGGGAGAATTGGGACCACGCCTGGGCGGGCCCTCCCTTCACCGACCGGCTGGCCCCGGACGACCCCTTCCGGGGGTTTCACACGGCCGAGACCCTCTGGGAGTTCTTCAAGAACCACACCCGGCCCCCGGGACCCAAGCCCTTCTCGGGGGCCTTTTAACTTGTCATAACATCGTGTGTTTAAGTGGATAGCCTTGACCTTTCCATCCGCTTGCGATAGAAGATCCCTCGGTGTGCCCGGGTGGTCCCTGTTCTTCCTTCCGCAACGTTTTCGAGGGGAGGCGACCATACAAGCGAAGATCATCCTGATTCCCGACGCAACGATCCTCCGATCCGGTCCGCCTGATCCGTACAATTTTTTCGCCTGCCCGGTCACTCTCTATCCCGGCGGTGCCAACATCGGACCCGTGGAGACCAACGGCGCCCAGGGGGTGGAGGATTCCCGGCGGTCTTCCCTGCCCCTCAACGGCCTCCTGCCTCTCTTCGTGCCGCTGGGTGGCGTCCTCCTGTGGAGGGGCTTCCGAAGGAACCGCTGACCGCGAGAGGCAAGGCGGCGGCACCGCGCGACATCGATGGGCAACCTTGGGGTGCCGGCTGGGGGGACCGCCACCGTCCAGGGGCCGGCAACCCGCTCCACGGGTCCCCCGGAAAGGTGGCCCAAGGGGATCCACCCCGGGACCGGCAGGGAAACCCTCTCGGGGCAAAGGGGAGGAGCCATCGTGAAGATGAGCCTGTGGAGAGTGTTCGGCAAGGCGCGGCAATTCACGGAGACGCGCCGGGCCGGGCCGGATGCGCTGCGTCGGTATCAACGAGACCGCCTGGAGCGGCTGGTCGCCCATGCGCGAGCGCACGCGCCTTTCTACGAGCGTCTCTACCGAGGGGTCCCGGAGAGCGGTTTCCGGCTCGAAGACCTTCCGGTGACCCGCAAGCCCGAACTCATGGAGCACTACGACGAGGCGGTCACCGACCGAAGGCTCCGGCTGCAGGATATCCGGCCGTTCGCCGAAGACATCTCCAACCAGGGGAAGCTCTACCTGGACGAGTTCGTCATCTCCAACACCTCGGGCACCACCGGTCTGCGCGGGTATGTGGCACAGCACGTCACGGAATGGGAAACCTTCTTTGCCTTGAACGCCCTGCAGCCCTCCCCCACCCCGCCGCGGCAGGGAAATCTCGGGAGGCTGCTCCGCGTCCCCTTCACCGGCTTGCGCGTCGCCGTGGTGGCCGGCACGGGCGTGAACTTCATCACCCCGCTGGCCTTCCTCATCATGCCGCCGACCTTCCGGAGGCTGACGCGGGTGGAACTCCTCTCCACATTGCTCCCCGTGTCCGAGATGGTGGAGCGGCTGAACCGCTTTCAGCCCGACCGGGTGCACGGGTATCCCACCATGCTGGAGGCCCTGGCCTACAGGCAGTTGGAAGGGGATCTGCACATACGCCCCCTGAACATCTCGTGCAGCAGCGAACCGCTGACACCCAGGGCGCGCAAGGCCCTGGAGGAGGCCTTCGGCGTGTCCGTGGAAAACACCTACGGCACCACCGAAGCGTGGATCCTCGCAAAGGAGTGTTCGCAAGGCACCATGCACCTCCTCCCGGACGGCTGCATCCTGGAGGCGGTGGACGCGGAAGACCGCCCCGTGCCGGCCGGGTCACGCGCGGAGAAGGTCCTGGTCACGAACCTGCACAACCTGACGCAGCCCTTCATCCGGTACGAGATGCAGGACGCGGTGGTCCCGCTCGAAGAAGCCCCCTGCGCCTGCGGCTCCCTCCTGCCCTCGATCCGGCTCATCGGCCGGGAGGACGACACGTTCTTCTGCCGGAGGCCGGGGGGGGACTACGCAGCGTTCCCTCCCATGGCGCTGGAGAGTCTCATGCTGGAGACCGGAGGCCACCGCATGTTCCAGATGCGCCAGGTGGAGCGCAACCGCATCCGCATCACCTTCGTGCCGGCACCGGACCAGGCCCCCGACGTCGTGGGCCGGCGTATCCGCACCCGGGTCATGGCGTATCTTCAGGAACACGGCATGCAGGACTGCGTGGGCCTGGACGTGACGGCCGTGGAGGAGGTGGAACGGTCCCCGAGAAGCCAGAAGACGAAACAGATCGCGAGCCTCGTGGGGCCGCCCCCGGACCTGGACCGGACGCGCGCCTTCCGGTAGTGCGGGCGGGGCGGTTCAGCGGTCCGCCGGGGAGCGGCCGGGGGCCGCGAACGTTTCCGCAGCCTCCCCTTCGTGCGCGTCCAGCCAGGCACCCATGCGCTCGATCCAGCGGTCCCGTTGCGCCAGGGAATGGCTGCTGCCCAGGGGGGAACGAAGGTCGCGCCCGTCCAGGGCCAGGGCCAAGGCCAGGGTGTTGTAGGCCACGTCGCACACCCGCAGGGGCCAACCGTCCACCGGCCCCCGTTCCAGCCCCGCCGGACTCCGGTCGCCCAGCGCCGACCGGAGCGTCTCCAGGGCCGCGGGCGTTTGGAACGCACCCAGCGCCTCCAGGAGCCGCGCCTTCCGGTACGGGTCCTCCACCTCCAGCCGGGCCACCCGCTCCTGGGTCTCACGGGGCATGCGGGCCAGGACGGTGCGCACGACGTGGCAGTCGGTCTCCTGGGCCCGCCACGCCTCGAGACGGTCCGAACCGGGGCGGGTCCAGAGCAGGTTCAGGAGGTAGGCGGCAGCCGCCTCCGGCTGAGCGCCGAACCCCTGGCGGATCAGCACCTCACGGCGCGCCGGTTGAGCCAGGGCCTCGGGCGCCCGGAGTTTCTCGAAAGCGGTCTCAAAGGAATCCGCCGACAGAAGGGCGGGGACCGGGAGCGACCCAACGCCCAAGCCTGCGGACGCAAGGAGAAGCAGAACCCCTGCGATTCGAACGCGCATTGTACCCTCCTCTTGCGGCGACGCTTTCACGCCTTTCCGGCCGTGTTCCAACGGATCCCCCGTTGACGGCGGGCCCGGGTGCGGAATTCACGTGCAGCCGGGATCGCAGCGTTCCGCCGGCACGTCCTGCGTGAAATCGAAGTAGTCGTTGTTGTTCTGTCTCCGGTTCAATTCGCGTTTCAGGGTCTCCCGGTCCCACCCGAGGAGGATCCCCTGCACGAAAACGTCTTGCGCCCCGATCAGGGAGTCAAAGGTCGTGTAGAACAGGACGCCGTGCTGGAACGACTCGCTGTAGTAGGCGCCGGAGTTGCAGGAACGATAGTAGAGGACCGCATAGCGCAACGGCGAAGGCAGGTCGGCGGCCCCGCCGTGCACGATGAGCCGCACCCCTTCTCCCACCAGACCGGTCACGAGGTAGTGATACCGGTCCATGCCTTCCCCCTGCACCTCGCCGAACGTTTCGCAGATACCGACGCCTCGGTCGTTGGGGAAACGCTGCACACCGATGGGTGTGCAATAGTTCTCCGGGTACTGGGCGATCTCGTCCTCCTGGACCCCGAGGTTCGGATAGGCCTGATCCTGGACCAGGTACGGCCAGGCCATGCCCACCAAATCGCTCGACACGTTCATGAAATCGCCGAGGGTGCTCACCCATTCGATGTGCGAGTGGTCCGGCAGATCCGAGAAGAGCGCCCCGAGCCCGAAGTTCGAGTGCCCGGTGAACCCCACCACGGCCCCCGGGGTCTGCAGGGCCTGCGCAAAGGCTTCCGGCGTGTGCTGGATCCGAATCGACAGATACCGCCCGGACGTGGCATCGGCGGCGTAGTAGACGTCGCCCTCCTTCCCGTGGGCGGCCAGGGACCGCAGGTACGCCTCGATCAACCTCCGTTCCGCGTCGTACGCGGGATACGCCTCCAGGATGAAGACATCCAGGGGAACCGAGGCGAAGGAGAGATCGTCCAGGGCGGCTCCGTCGCCCTCTTCGCCCAGCACGCATCGCGCATAGGCGATCCCTTCCGCCTCGATCTCCACGTACTGGCGGGAGCCGTCTTCCCCCACCGGCACCCCCACACTCCCCAGCAGGCGGTCCGCCTCGTCATACGCCTCCAGCCGCGTCATTTCAGAGGCGTCATCCACGTCCAGGAAGAACGCGCCCACCTTCGTGGTGCGGCCCGGGGTCACCCCGTCCGAGGGTCGGACGAACCGAACCGTGATCGTGCCGAGCCGAGGCGACCCGCCTGCCGTCCCAAGGACGTTGGGAGAGGACTCCGCGACGAGGTCTTCGTATTCGCCGGCGTCCACCGTCCGGGCGTTCTCCAGGAGGATGCCGCGTTCCGCGTACAGGTCGGTCACCTGCATACCGCTGGGTACCGGGGCGCCTTGCAGGTCCAGATCGAACCCCTGAACCTGAACCGGGACGGCCGGGGGCGGCGGCCACACGGGCTCGCACCCCCAGCTCCCCACAGCGAACCCCAACAGCCAGGCCCCCACGAACACCCTCCAACCGTTTCCATGCCAGAATGATGACGGGTTCGGGATCTTCATGGCCCCTCTCTGGTTGTTTGTTGAGGAACACGCGCGTTATAGTCTCGCCCTCTTCGAATTCAGTGTAACGGAACAGGCGGTCCGGCGTCAATCGGTTTCATCCGGGCCGCCGAAACCGTTCCATGGGGGGTGTATTCTGCGGGGGAGAGCGGCTCAACCGCCGATCACCGAGGTCTGGATGTACTCCCGGCAGGCGCACGGCGCATCCGCGATGCGGGGGATCACGTCCAGCATGAGGCGCAGCACGTTCTGCGCGTTCTGCTTCATGATCGCCAGGATCCTCTCGATGGTCACGTGCTCCTCGGACTCGTGCCAGCAGTCGTAGTCCGTGGACATGGCCACGCTGGCGTAGCAGAGCCCGGCCTCCCGCGCCAGGGTCACCTCGGGCACCGTGGTCATGTTGATCACGTGGCAGCCCCAGCTCCGGAACAGGCGGGATTCCGCCTTGGTGGAGAACCGGGGGCCCTCGATCGTCACCACGGTGCCGGCGGGGTGGTGCGCGATGCCCAGGGCGCCGGCCCGCTGGATCAGCCGATCCCGCAGCCGGGGGCAGAACGGGTCGCCCATGGGGATGTGACAGACCCGGTCCTTGTCGTAGAAGGTGCTCGCCCGCTTGGTGGTCCGGTCGATGAACTGGTCCAGGATGACCAGGTGCCCGGGGGCGATCTCCTCCCGCAGCGAACCGCAGGCCGTGGCGGCCAGGACGTGGGTGCACCCCAGCGACTTCAGGGCCCAGATGTTGGCCCGGAAGTTCACGGCGGACGGGTAGATCGTGTGCTTCTTGCCGTGCCGGGCCAGGATGGCCACCTCCACGCCCTCGATGGTGCCGCAGGTGACGGTGCTGGAAGGGTCGCCGAACGGTGTGGACACGTTCTTCTCCTCCGCCTGCGACAGGATGTCCGGGTCGTCCAGCCCTGAACCGCCGATGATTCCCAACTTCACCATCTCGTTCCTCCTCATCCAGGAAAAGGGAAGCAACCGTCCGCCGTGCCAGTCCCGGCATCTTACTGGATCGTCCGGCTCCGCAGCAACTGCGGGAACCGGACCCGGCCTTTTTCAGGGGACGTCAAGCCTTTTCACGTTTGGTCCGATACACCAGGTAGGAGAAAAGACCCTGACCGCCCACACGAAGGGAGCAGGCCATGACGGACAACGGTGACCAGACGCTTGCGTTTCATCTGGCAGCCGTGAAGGACGGCCGGCGGCGATTCGAGAACGCCTTTCAGGCCGTGGCCAGGATGATCCTGGAAGAGGAGATCCGCAAGACCGTGGTCAACGGAAAGACCACCTACGATTTCTGCATCTTCCGCAAGGGGAAGAAGCACCTCATCGGGCTCTACGACGAGATCAACAGCTTCGTCTCCTATGTGAAGGACGCCGCGGCCAACGGGTCGTCCAGCGAGATGGCGTTCGTGCTCGTGGGGGAGCCGGGGAACGGGAAGACCTTCTTCGTGGAGTTCCTCTGCGAGAAGTACCGGGGGTTTCTCGCCCGGCCCGAGAACCGGCGGTACACCTTCCGCCTGCGGAACCTGGACCGGCTGGAAGGGTACGGCCGCATCCGGACCGTGGAGTCCCAGACCTACGAGGACCCCATGATCCTGGGCATGAACCTGCTGGAGGACCGGGAAGAGAACAAACGAACCCTGGCCGAGCAGGCCGGGTTTTCCGAGGCGCAGGTCGAAAGCCTTTACAAGAGCTACCGTCCGTTGGGCGCCTGTTCCGCCTACATCTGGAACGACATTCGGGCCCACACGGGCGGGGACATCCAAAAGATGCTGGAGTTCGTGCAGGTCACACCCGTCCCGCTGGTGGAGAGCCTGGGCACGGTTACCGGGAAGTACCCGGCCAAGGACAAGATCACCTCTTCGGCCGTGGACCTGCTGGGCGAGGAGTCGATCCAGCGCCTGCTCCACATCTCGGACACCAACAACCCCTACCGGTTCGACCTGCGGCGCGGGGCCCTGGCCCGGGTGGCCGGGGGCGGGATCCACTTCGCCGACGAGATCTACAAGAACAAGAAGGACCTGGTCCAGGTCTACCTGGGGGTGATCCAGAACCGCACCATCGAGATGGACGGGTACAAGTGGCCCATCGACACGCTGATCGTGGCCACCAGCAACAACGCGGAGTTCAACCGCTTCCTCTCGGAAAAGGAGGAAGCGCCCATCGTGGACCGCTGCCGCATCTGCTACTTCTCCCACAACACCAACTACCGGCTGCAGGAACAGCTCACGGCCTATGCCATCGGGAGCGAGACCAAGACCACCCTGACCAACGAATCCCTGCACCAGGACCCGAACCTGAACCACGCCGTGTCGACCGCGGTGGTGCTCACCCGGCTGCCGCGCGCCGAAAAGCTCACCCCTGTGGAGATGATGAAGCTGGCCGCGGGCGAAGTCGCCGGAGAGAAGAGCATCAAGACCCTGGCCGAGGTGGTGGACACCCTGAACCAGGACCCGGACGTCACCCGGCGGTTCGGGCAGAAGGGGCTGGGGCAGCGAAACCTGGGCCGGATCGTTCAGCTCACCTTGGAGAGTTCCGAAACCCAGGAAGGCCGATGCCTGTTCGCCCACGACGTGTTCCGGGCCATGGAACGGGTGGTCCTCGACTATGTGGTGGACGCGGGCGACCGGGGCAAGTACCTGGAGGACCTGAAAACGGCCAAGGGCCTGTACCGCGAACGGATCATGACCGAGATGTTCAACGCCTACATGGACGAACCCTACGCCATCCGCAAGGATGTCATGAACTACGTGAACATGATCATCGGTATCGACGCGGAGAACCTGGGCCCGGACAAGATGTGGAAGTACCGGGACCCCCAGTCCAAGGAGCTGCGCGCCATCAAGATCGACGAGCGGTTCATCCACAGCGTGGAGGAGCGGCTGGGCCTGAAGACCCAGGAGCAGCGGCAGACCTTCCGGACCTCCATCCGGAAGATCTACGGACAGAAGATCTCCGCAGACCCCAACTACGACTTCATGGACAACCTGGAGCTGGTCAAGGCCGTCACCGACGTGCGCCTCAAGTCCGACATCGCGGGCGCGGGAAGCCTCATCGGGGCCCTGGCCAACCGGACCCACGAGGAGAACCAGAAACTCTACAACCGGATGATCGAGACCATGCTGCAGAAACTGCGCTACTGCGAAACGTGCGCGCAGAAGACGATCGAGTACTTCTGCACGCAGGAGGACGAAACCTGATCCGGCGAACCGGAAGGGTCCGTCTGCGGCGTTGGGCTCGGTCCGGGGCCCTGCGACGACCCGCAGGTCAGGCTCGGACCCCGGACCTTCCCCCGCCTTGGATCCGGGCCCTTCTGGTTCGCTGGGAGGAACAGGTTGGGGTTGGGTTCACGAGGGGAACCGGATTTCTGCCTCTGAGGACGACACCTTTCATGAGGCGATCCTTGCCATGAAGACCCGACGGACACCACCGCTTCCTCACACCGGGACAGAGATCGCCCCCCCCGGGCCGGACCGGCCGGCCACCCCCCAGGCATCGTCCGCCTTCCACATCCGGGCCCTGGAGGAACTGCTGGAGCGGGACCGGCGGCGGGAAGAGGACGGGTTCCCCCGGAAGATCCAGGTGGGGCGCATGGTCCGCCCGGGCAGGGGGGGCAAGGACAGGATCGTGGTGGTCCCTACCACCATCGAGGAGAAGTTCGTCCACGACATGTCGTTCTCCGAGGAGGACCGGGAAGAAGAACCCGTGGGCGGGAGCGGCGAGGGAGACCCCGGGGAGGTAATCGGCGAGGAGCCGGTACACGCGCCGGACGGGCCGGGAAGCGGGGCCGGCGAGGGCCAGGGCGCGGAACACGAACTGGAGTCCAGCGCCTACGACCTGGGACGAATCCTCACCGAGAAGTTCCGGCTGCCCAACCTCAAGGACAAGGGGAAGAAGCGCTCGCTCACGCGGATCACCTACGACATGACGGACCGCAACCGCGGGTTCGGCCAGTTCCTGGACAAGAAGGCCACCCTGCGCAGGATCCTGGAGACCAACCGGGGCCTGGGCCGGCTTTCGGGCCCGGAGGGGCTGAACCCCGCGGACCTGCTGGTCTCCCCACAGGACAAGGTCTACCGGGTCCTCTCCCGGGAAAAGGACTACGAATCCCAGGCCCTGGTGTTCTTCCTCCGGGACTACTCCGGGTCCATGTCCGGCCAACCCACGGAGCGGGTGGTGGCCCAGCACGTGCTGATCTACAGCTGGCTGCTCTTCCAGTTCGAAAAGCAGGTGGAAACACGGTTCGTGCTGCACGACACCGAGGCCGTGGAGGTCCCGGACTTCCACACCTACTACAACTCCCGGGTGGCCGGGGGAACCCGGGTGGCCTCGGCCTGGCGTTTCGTCAACGAGGTCGTGAACCGCGAGGGACTGGCTCGAGACTATAACGTCTACGTCTTTCACGGCACGGACGGGGACGACTGGGACAACCAGGGCCAAGAGGCGGTCCCCGAGCTGGAGAAGATGCTCGGGTACGCCAGCCGCGTGGGGATCACGGTGGTCCGGAACAGCCTCACGTCCGCCGGGGAGACGCAGCTGGAACAGTACGTGAAACGGTCCGGATTGCCGGAGAAGAAGCCCGACCTGTTCCGCCTGGACGTCCTGGAGACCCAGGCGGAGGAAGCGAGACTCCTGGAAGGGATCCGGTACCTGCTGTCCTGAGGACGGGCACGCCGGACACGCACGGCGCAGGGACACCCCCGTCGGGGCGGGGGGCACAAAACGGCGGAAGCACGCATGGAGCTGGTGAATCAGCACACCAAGGCGATCATGGAGGGGTGCAAAGCCCGGGCCCGGGACGCGGGGCTCGTGTTCCAGGACGAGTCCCTGGAGTACATCGTGACCAACCGGGACCTGCTGGAATTGGCGCCCAAGCTTATGATCCCCACCCTGTACGACTACTGGGTGCACGACGTGCAGGTGCTCCGGGAAAAGGGCCGGTACGAGTTGTACCCAGACAACCCGTACGAGACCGTGATCAACACCCGCCCCCCCATCTCGTTCTACAACGACAACAACCCCGACTGGCTGAACGTGATGATCTTCTACCACGTGCTGGCCCACATCGACTTCTTCCAGAACAACGTGGGGTTCGAGAACACCTGGGACTACGACTTCGCCGGCCAAGCCCTCTCCGACAAGCGCGTCATCGCCCGGCTCCGCTCGGAAAAGGGGCGGTGGGTGGACTACGTGATCGAGTTCGCCCGGGGGGTGGACAACCTGGTGGGGTACTACGACGAGATGTACGCCGGGGACCGCGGTGGCCGGCAAGGGGGCACGGACCGGCTGGACT
>Ga0068714_10004333_pt1 | contig 16009 bp, 12 predicted proteins | sample MTBNYHSulfiMetaG_FD_62988 | JGI IMG/M metagenome (GOLD analysis project Ga0068714, IMG submission 62988) | Enrichment culture microbial communities from rom New York Harbor, USA that are MTBE-degrading - MTBE-NYH (New York Harbor Sulfidogenic)... | ecosystem: Environmental > Aquatic > Marine >...
CCACGGCCGACATGTTCCTGGACGCGGCGGGAGAGCTGACCGACCGCTCCACGGTCGGTCACCTGGCCTCCGGCGTGCCGGGGAGCGTGGCAGGGCTCTGGGAGGCCCACCGACGTTTCGGGAGCCTGCAGTGGGCGGAGCTGGTGGCTCCGGCCATGGAGCTTGCGGAGGGCTTCCAGGTCCGGGAACGGCAGGCACGACAGTTCGCGGAGGCGGAGAGGATCCTGCGGGCATATCCGGCCACGGAAGCCGTCTTCCTTCCCGGAGGCGAGGTACCGGCGGTAGGGAGCTGGTTCCGGCAACCGGAGCTGGCGGCGACGCTGGGCCGGATCGCCGCCCGGGGGCGGGTGGGGTTCTACGAGGGGCGGACAGCCGACCTCCTGGTGGAGGAGATGCGCCGCGGCGTGGGGATCATCACCCACCAGGACCTGGCGGCCTATGAAGCGGCCTGGCGGGAGCCCATCCGGGTGACCTATCGAGGGCACACCCTCATCTCCATGTCCCCCACCTCCTCCGGGGGGGCCACCCTGGCGGAGATGGCCAACATCCTGGAAGGGTTCGACCTGGCCTCCCTGGGCTACCACTCGCCCGAGCACGTGCACCTCCTGGCGGAGGCCTGGAAGCGGGCCTACGCTGACCGGAACGCCTACCTGGCGGACCCCGACTTCGTGGCCATGCCCCTCGAGCGGATGATCTCCCCGGACTACGCAGCCGAGCGGCGAGCCTCCATCTCCCTGGAGCGGGCGACCCCTTCGGCGGAGGTGCCCCCGGGGCTCGGGACGCCGGAGCGGGAGAGCCACACCACCCATTTCTCCGTGGTGGATGCCGACGGTAACGCGGTGGCCGTGACCACCACCATCAACTCCTGGTTCGGGAGTGGCGTGACGGTCGCAGGAGCCGGGTTCGTCCTCAACAATGAGATGGACGACTTCTCCGCCCTCCCGGGTCGTCCGAACCAGTACGGCCTGGTGCAGGGGCAAAACAACGCCATCGAGCCCGGCAAACGGATGCTCTCGGCCATGACTCCTACGGTGGTGGTGGACCCGGACGGGACGCTCCTCCTGGTGGTGGGCACCATGGGAGGGGCCACCATCATCACCAATGTATTCCAGCAGATATCCAACGTTGTGGACTTCGGGATGGGGATCCGGCAGGGGGTCAACGCTCCCCGCCTCCACCACCAGCACCTTCCCGACCGCATCGACTACGAGCACGGGGCCCTTTCCCCTGAGACCGTGGCGGCCCTGGAGGCCATGGGGCACTCTCTCAGGGAGCGGGAGGAGGAGGGGAGTCCGTGGATCGGCGACATCCAGGCCATCCAGCGTCTTCCGGACGGACGCCTTGCGGGGGCCTCGGACCGGCGCAGGGGTGGAGCGGCAGTCGGCTACTGAACCATGAGGATACCATGAGCGACAACGTCACGAGCAGAAGGGATTTCCTCCGGGTATCGGGTGTGGCCGGAGGGGCCGTGGGGCTGGGCCTGATACCCTCCAGCCTGATCGCGGCGCAGCCTTCCCCCGGTGCGCCGCCCGGGCGCGGGTCATCGAGGACGCTCAAGATCCTCGTCCTCGGCGGCACCAGCTTCATTGGTCCCCACCAGGTCCGATACGCCCTGGACCGTGGCCACGAGATCACCCTGTTCAACCGGGGCCAGACCAACACGCATCTCTTCCCCGAAGTGGAGAAGCTCCGGGGGGACCGGAACGGAGACCTGGAGTCGCTGAAGGGGCGGAGCTGGGACGTCTGCATCGACAACTCGGCCTCCACCCCGGAGTGGGTGACCCTTTCCGCGGAGGCCCTGAGGGATGCCGTGGACCTCTACGTCTACGTCTCCTCCAGATCAGCCTACGCGGACTTCGGGAGGGTACCCATGACCGCGGCGGAGCCCACCTATACGTGGGAGACGGCGGGGGTTGAGCCTGGGGCCGCCAACCTCCCCTATGGGCTCCGCAAGGCCCTCTGCGAGCGGGAGGTCCAGCGGGTCTTCCCCTTGAGGCATATCATCTTCCGCCCGGCCCTCATCGTTGGCCCCGGAGACCTGACGGACCGTTTCACCTACTGGCCCGTGAGGATCCACCGCGGAGGGGAGGTGCTGGCCCCGGGAGATCCTTCGGATCCCTGCCAGGTCATCGATGCCCGGGACCTGTCGGAGTGGATGATCCGCATGTGCGAGGACCGGCACACGGGGGTCTACAACGGGCTGGGCCCGGCCAACCCCCGACCTATGGCGGAGCTGCTCTACGGGATCAGGGCCGTCACCATCGCGGAGACGGTCTTCACCTGGGTTCCGGCGGAGTTCCTCTCCGCGCACAGCGTCCGTCCATACTCCGACATGCCGGTCTGGCAGCCTCCCGGACCTGGACGCGAAGGATTCGCCCGGTTTGACATCAGTCCGGAGGTGGAGAAGGGTCTGACCTTCCGGTCCCTGGCCGTTACTGCCCTCGATACCCTGGAGTACTACTTCGCCAGGCCCGAGGAAGAGCAGGCGAACCTCAGGGCGGGGCTCTCTCCGGAGCGGGAGCGGGAGGTGCTGGACGCGTGGCGGGTGGCCTCCCGCTGACGGAGGGGAGGGTACGGGCGCCGAGGGCCGGGACACCCGGGATGCCCGGAGCATCGGGGGTCGGGGCGGGTAGTAGAGAGGGAAGCCGGGGAGGCCCGAGGAGAAGCCGGGGGTTAGCAGGACGCATGTCCACTTTTCGGGACGTACCTGTCCAGTGGGGAGTGCGGAACGCCTGCTTCGAGGTCCCGGATTCCTCAATCGGCCGGGGGGTTCTTGGGGGCGCGGGCATGGCATGCGTCTTGCTTTTCCTGGGTGTGGAAAGGGGGGCCGGGTTTCTGCGGGCAGCTCCCCGGCTGGAGTGATGAGGAGATCGAAGATGAGACATCTAATGGCATCGGCACTGAGCCGGATCGCCCTGGTCCTGGGGGTCGTGGTGCTCCTGCAGCCGCAGGCTCTGGCGGCCCAGAGCAGCGGAGGCTCCGTGTTCGACCGGGATTTCATGTTCGGTAAGCCCCGGGCGACGCTCTCCTTCAACCTGGGATATGGGGTCGCCAGGGCCGGGAGCGACCTCTTCCAGGAGCTGGATACCCTCCTGACCCTGGGGAGGAGCGACTTCGACTCGCCTGTGGTCGGCGGGCGGCTGTCCTTCTACCTTGATGATAAGGTCGATCTCGCCTTCGAGGCGGGGTTCGCCCGCTCGGAGAGGTGGTCGGAGTACAGGGACTGGGTGGAGGACCTCGGGGACGGGGGCGAGCGGCCCATCGAACAAAAGACCCGGTTCACACGGGTGCCCATGACGGCTAGCGTCCTCTACTTCCCCCTGGACAGGGGGCGCCGGATAAGCCGGTTCGCATGGGTGCCCACGCGGTGGACGCCCTACGTCGGATTGGGTGGCGGGAGGGTGTACTACTCGTTCCAGCAGAGCGGGGACTTCCTTAACGCGGATTTCTTGGACTACGCCGGCAGTGGTCTTCCCTTGGAGGAGTACGATGGCGAGTTCATCATGACAGGGCAACTCGGCTCAGCGGGGTACGCCTGGACCGGCCATGCCCTGGCGGGCGCTCAGTTCGCGCTTTCCGCCCCGGTCGTCCTGTCGGCGGAGGCGCGCTACTCCTGGGCGGATGCGGATCTGGACCGCATGAGCTTCGATGGCTACCAGCCCATCGATCTGTCGGGCTTCCAGCTTACGGCAGGTATCGGAATTCGGTTCTAGCCGGGAAAGGACAACGATCATGACCATTCGAACGATCATCCGGAGCTCGGGTGCCGGCGTGTTGGCGACCGGTGCGCTCCTCCTGGTCGGGACTCTTCCGGCGGCGGTCTCGGCCCAGGACGTTGATTCCCGGTGGCTGCCCTGGCTGGGGTGCTGGGAGGCCGCGGACGAGGGAGGGGAGGTGACCCCGTTGCTCTGCATCCGTCCCCTGGCGGACGGCCGGGGCGTGGAGCTGACCACCTGGTCCGAGGGCGAGCTCGTCTCGTCCGAGGCGATCCACACCGACGGAGTGCCCCGGGAAGCCGACCGGGAAGGCTGCAGCGGTGTGGAGGAGGCCCGGTTCTCCGAGGACGGGAGGCGGGTCTACATGAAGTCGGACTACCTGTGCGAGGGTGGATCCTCGCGCGCCGCCACGGGCCTCCTGGCCATGGTGAACCCCATGGAGTGGGTGGACATCAAAGTGGTTCAGGTGTCAGGGCAGCGGATGCCCTGGGCCCTCCGCTACCGCATGGCCAGGGCCTCCCGGGAGGCGGAAGTGGGGATGGGCGACGTGGTGGCTACCCGGGCCATGTCCGTGAGGGCGGCCAGGATGGCAGCATCGGGGCCACTGACAGAGGACGACGTGCTGGAGATCGTCCGTGAGGCGGGGCCCGAGGCCACAGAGGCCCTCCTGGTGGAGCGGGGGGACCCGTTCGACGTGGATGCGGAGCTCCTGGTTCGGCTGGCGGACGCCGGGGTGCCGGCGAACGTCATCGACGTCGTGGTAGCCGTCTCGTATCCGGAGCGTTTCGTTCTCAACGCGGGGGCGGTGGAGGAAGCGGAGAGGGACCGTACCTACGCGGCGGGCCCCATGCCCTACGGCGGCTCCTACCGGTGGAGCTTCTGGAATCCCTACTTCTATGACCCCTTCTACTATGGCTATGGGTACGGGTACGGGATGTACGGGTACTCCCCGTATTCCTTCGGGGGATACGGGGGCTACGGGGGCTACTACCGCCCCACAACCATCATCATCGAGCCACGTCCCACGGAGACCGCATCCCAGATCCAGATGGTGCGGGGCCGCGGGTATACCCGGGGCGGATCGGGCCAGGCGGCGCCCAGTACGGGTGGTGATCGTTCCTCCGGCGGGAGCATCTCCTCGGGTGGGAGCGGGTCGTCTTCGGCCGGCGGATCATCTGGGGCGACCGGGGGATCCACGAGACGGGTGGCGAAGCCCAGGGGCGGCGGGGGCGGCGGTTCCCTCTGATCCCTGGTGACGGGGGCCCGCGACACCCTGAGGGAAGCACGGAACCGCCGGGAGGCTGCTGCCTCCCGGCGGTTCCGTTTGGTGTGGTTGGGCGGTGCGGCTGCGGCTACGATCCGAGCCAGTAGGTGGCCTTGAGCATGAAGACGTTCTGGGCCCGCCCACGGAACATCGCATCGGCGTCCCGGCTGAAGTCGAAGTCGCCTTCGTCGTAGCGGTCCGACCGGTTCTGCTGCCAGACCAGGAAGAGTTGGGAGCCGGCCCGCCACTCCCAGCGCAGGACTGCGGTGCCCCGCAGGGACGCGCGGTTGAAATCCCGGTTGTACAGGGTGAAGGCCGGGGCGGGACCGCCTCCGTCCGGGTCCACCTGAGAGTCCCCGTCCTCGTCCAGCTGCACGGTGCCGGCGTCGATTCCGTATCGGGTGAATTGGAAGGTCCCCGGAGCCGCGAGCTCCTTGAAGGTGCCGTAATCGCCGCTGGCCATGAAGGGCTGGGCGAAGAGCTCCAGGGTGAGGTCCGGCGTGAAGGTCACGTTCAGCCGGGTCTCCATGGAGAGGGTGGTCTGGCTCAGATCTGCGAAGACGTATCGGGTGCCGAAGGTCCGGCTGGCGAGAGGATCGCTCACGTCTTCGACATACTGGGCCGCTGATTCGTTCCGGGAAAGCCTGGGGCTCAGGGACATGTCGATGGAAGCGCTGGGCTTCACCGACAGGCGCCCGGAGATGCTCTCCTGGAGTCCCCCTGCCGCGTCCCACTCCCGGCGGAGGGAGAGCATCCCGCTGTACGGTTTCGTGAAATCGGTACTCAGGGTGAACGAGGCCTGGTGGCCCGACGGCTTCTTCGCCAAGGGTCCGCCCCGCGTGAGGCGGTCGTCCATGGCCTCGAGCTCCCGCCGGTAGTTGAAGTTGGTGGACCAGTAGTTCAGGAAGGTGAGGTTGGATCGGAGCGAGAAGCTGGTTCCCAGCCTGTCCCCGTCGAAATTCCAGGAGGCCTGAGGCTGGAGGCTGATCTCGTAACGACGGAAGACATCCCCCGGGCGGTTCTCCTGGTACTCGATCTGGGCCTCGAGCTCCCGTCGGTCCGCGTTCCGCTGGTACCCCAGGTCGTTGACTTCGAATCCGGGGCTGGTGGTAGTGACCTGGGCGTTCCCCCGCCAATGGAGACCCGCCTGCCGGCGGAGCTCCAGGTTGGTGGTGTAGCCTGTCAGGTAGGTTGCCGTCGGATCCAGCTCGATATGATGCGCATCGGGGCGCTGGTAATAGCGGGCCGAGGAGGTCTGGGCATCCTCCATGACGTCGGCGGTCCCCGCAATCCGGCTGCCGGCCACCTGCCCCTGGAGGGACCAGGCGCGATCCGACCACTCGTGGAAGAAATCCAGGCCGCCGGTATAGGCGGAGGAGCGCAGCTCCAGGGCCAGCGACGGGTCTTCAAGCTCCCGGTTCACGGCCGTGCCGATGCCGCCGAATGCGGACTGGCCGTTCCGGAAGTCCCTCCTGACCCGGCTCACGAAGTAGTTGCTCAGAGGGGCGACATCCGACTTTCCCCTCTCGCCGAGCTCGTCCACGTAGATGGCCGTCTCCCGGGCGGTGACCGCCTGCAGGAGACCCACCGACCACCCCCCGGCCGTCTGGCTCGTGAGCTTGGCAGCCCCGAGGATGGTGGTGGCCTCGGGCATGTCCTCGTAGACAGCCTCGTCGGGCACGTCTCCCTGGGGAGGGTCGCCGATGCGCCGGGAATAGAGGAGCTGGGTCGGGCCACCTCCTTCCCCGCCTCCGCCCCCCATCATTCCTCCGCCCCCCATCATTCCACCGCCCCCTTCACCCCCGCCCCCTCCTCCGCCCTGACCGAAGGAGAAGATTCCCGCCCCCTCCACGAAGAAGGGGCGCTTCTCCTGGTATCGTGTCTCGAAGGCCGTGAGATTCACCACCGCCGGGTCCACCTCCACCTGCCCGAAGTCCGGGTTCAGGGTGGCGTCCAGCGTGAGGTTGGAGGAAAGGCGGTACTTGAGGTCCACGCCCATCCCATAGAAGAAGTCGGAGCCGTCCCGGAAGGGGTCTGGGAAGGTGACGTCCTCGTCCTGGTCGGCCGGGATGTACTCGGCGCGTCCCTGGACGTAGGGGAGAAGCTCCAATCCCCTGGAGGGCTTGATCCCCCTGATGCCCACCAGGTCCCCGTACCGGGCGATGCCCCCGGCCTGGTCCTTGGGGGTGAACGAGAAGAGCTGCTTCTCACGATTCCGGGCGATGTCCCGGGAGATCTGGATTCCCCACACCTGTTCCGGTTGATTACGGAAGCGTAGCTGGCTGAAGGGAATCCGGATCTCGGCGGTCCATCCCTCTTCGGTGATGTGGGTGGCGGCCTCCCAGACGGGATCCCACGAGCTGTCCCCCCTCCGGTCCTGGCCGCCCGAGAGAGCCTCGTCCCCCCTCACGCCGGAGGGGTTGACCTCGAACTTCACTCCCGTGCGGTTGTCGTTGTAGGTGTCGAGAGAGATGGTCAGCCAGTCGGAATCCATGAGGAACCCGTCCCGCCGGCCGAGACGGGTGGAGACCGAGTGCCGGTCCTGGAGAACGGCTCCCACGTACAGGGCCTCGTCGTCGTAGAGGATGTAGACCCGGGTGTCCTCCGAGGCCGCCTGTCCCTCCGAAGGATCCAGCTGGGTGAAGAAGGTGGCGGGCTCGGCCCGGGTCCATGCCTCCTCGTCCAGGATGCCGTCCAGCGTCAGCTGCTCCGAGAGGCGCTCGGCCCGGATCGTGGGCATACCCCGTGCGCCGGCCTCTCCCGCTCCCTGTCCGTCCTGGCTCCATGCCTGCCCCGGCCAGAGGAGTGCGAGAACGAGGAACAGGGTCGGCCATCCCGTGGGGACCGGCGTCGGCAGGCAGGTGTGGTGTTTCTTCATGGATCGGCTCGGGAAAGCTCCCGGACTGTAGCGGCATGGCGGCGGTGGAGACTCCCTGCTACCCATCGCCGGAGGACATCACTTAAGGATAAGACAAACCAGTCCAGGGGGAATGTTGAGACAGCATCCGGATCCCGTCTCAGGGGCCTGCCCTTTCGGAGGGCGTCTCCACGGCGCAGGTTGAAGCGTCAGGAGGTGGGGAGGGGATATGGGCCCGTCCAAGGTGCCGAGAGAGGACCGAGCCATGGCGAATATCGCCATCCTGTTCTGCAAGAAGATCCAGGATCATTCGTGTATCGCGTGCGCCAAGTGCTACAAGGCCATGGATGAACGCCACGCGGAGTTCGCCCGCTACAAGGACGACGAGATCCACCTGGTTGGAATGACCGACTGCGGGGATTGTCCAGGCCTCACGGTGCCCCGGGTGAAGCTCCTCAAGGAGGTGGCCGCCAATCTGGATCGGCCCATCGACGTCATCCACCTTGGCACATGCATGAAGCTGGCCATGGAAACAGCCGAGTGCCCCATCGACTTCGACGACCTGAAATTCATCCTGGAGCAGAAGTTCGGGTGCGAGGTTGTCCTGGGGACCCATTCGTATTGAGATCGGAGCCCCTTTGTGGCGAACTTGACCGGAGAAAAGCAATCGGGGTCGCGGAAGATCCTCCTCTTCCTGGTGACGTGCGCTGGGGCGGCCCTCGGAGGATGCGGGGGTGACGATCCCGGGCCAGAGGATGCCTCCTTGCCACATTCGATCGGAACGCTGCCGTCCGTCCTGGCCATGAACGCCCTCTACTCCTATGAGGACCTGGATGCGGCGTGGGTGTTCTACGATCGCATCCTGGGCTTCGGCACGGTGGCCGACTACGGGCACGCGAAGGTCCTGAGGGTGGGGCCGGACTCCTACCTGACACTGGTGGATCAGCGGTTGGGCGTTCATCCCTCCGACGCACCGAAGACGGTGACGCTGGCCGTGGTGACGGACGAAGTGGAGGGGTGGTGGGACTACCTGACCCGGCAAGGGGTGGAGATGCGCGCACCCCTGGGGGTGGTGCAGGAGGGGCGCCCCCACGATGGGTTCGTGGCCATCGACCCGGAGGGGTACTTCCTGGAGTTCGAGCGCTTCAATCCCCATCCGGAGAACGAGGTCCTCCTGCCCATGATGGACCGGGTCCCAGCTCTCTACCCGGGCACCTCGGGGATGGACGCGGGCGGCGGCTCCACCCGCCCCCCGGAGCTTGGCGTGAGGGGGACCGTCCTCTGGCTCTACTATGAGGACCTGGAACGGGCCCGGGTTTTCTATGAGGATCTCCTGGGAGTCGAGACCGTGGTGGACCAGGGGTGGGCCAAGGTCCTTCCAGGGTCACGGACGGGCTTCCTGGGCCTCGTGGATGGTGCCCGTGGCCTCCACCGGGCCACGGAGGGAAAAGCCGTCACCGTGTCCTTCCTCACCACCGGTCTCGAGCCCTGGCTGGAGCGTGCCGAAGGTGCGAAGGGCCTCGTCCCGCGAGCTCCCGAGCCCATAGCGGACGGTGATGTCTCCCGGGCCCTCGCGGGATACGATCCGGAAGGGTATCTCCTGGAGTGGAACGAGCTCCTGGATGTTGAGGTGAACAGGGAGCTCCTGAAGGATCTGGAAGGCTCAGGCGGTCTCGTCGCCGGCGGGAGCCACGGACCTCAGTAGAACCGCCCCGGCGAGAGCCGAGAGGAAGGAGCCAAGGAGGATGCCGATCTTGGCATGCTCCAGGCTCTCCGGCAGCGAGAAGGCCAGGCTTCCGATGAAGAGGGACATGGTGAAGCCCACCCCGCAGAGGGCGGCCACACCCGAGATCTGTCGCCAGCTCACCCCCGACGGCAGGTCTCCGAACCCGCTCCGGACCGTGCCCCAGGAGAAGAGGAGGATTCCGAGAGGCTTCCCCAGGAGGAGTCCCACGGTCACCCCCAGGGTCACCGGGTTGAGGAAGAAGTCGGCGGAAGCCGCCTGCACCGCCACTCCGGCGTTGGCGAAGGCGAAGAGCGGGATGATGGCGAAGGCCACCCATTCGTGCAGGCGCTCCTCCAGGCGAGCGAGGGGGGCCTCGGCGGCCTCACTCAGGATCTCCAACGATTGGATGGCATCCCGCTGGACGTCCGTGGGCATCGGTCCCAGATGGGGCCGCTCGCCCGCGAAGGCGTCCAGGATGCTTTGGGCCCTCTCCAGGAAGGTCTGTTCATCCACGGCACGCTGCGCCGGGATGAAGAAGGCCAGCACGACCCCGGCCACCGTGGCATGGACGCCCGACTTCAGCACGGCCAGCCAGAGGACGAGTCCGACGAGAACGTAGGGCATGGGGTTGCGGACCCCCATGCGGTTCAGGATGGCCAGGACCACCAAGACCCCCGCGGCCAGTCCGAGGGCCGCGAGGCTGACCTTGGAGGTGTAGAAGAGGGCGATGACCAGGACGGCTCCGATGTCGTCGATGATGGCCACCGCCGTGAGGAACACCTTCAGCCCCACGGGGGCGCGCCGGGCCAGGAGGGCCAGAATCCCCAGGGCGAAGGCGATGTCCGTGGCCATGGGGATGCCCCACCCCCTGGCGGTGTCGAGGCCGTGGTTGAAGCCCAGGTAGATGAGGGCCGGGACCAGCATGCCCCCCATGGCGGCCAGGATGGGGAGGCTGGCCTTGCGGAAGGATGAGAGCTCTCCGATCAGGATCTCCCGCTTGATCTCGAGACCGACCACGAAGAAGAAGAGGGCCATGAGGCCGTCGTTGACCCAATGCAGGATGGGCTTGGTCAGGGCCCACCCTTCGGCGCCCACCGTGAAGGGCGTCTGCCAGAAACTGAAGTAGGCCGGCCCCAGGCTGGAGTTGGCGATGACGATGGCGGATAGGGCCGCGGTGACGAGGAGGATTCCCCCTGCCGCCTCAAGCCGGAAGAACTTGGCGAAAGGCCGGATCAGGGCAGAGGGTCTCGATCCATCCAGATCCAGCATCGTCCGATGGGCCATGGCGGTCCTGATCAGGTCATTTTCGACGGCACGGAGCGGCTCCTACCCCCGAAGCTACCGTTTGTGTCCGAACCTCGCATGACCCGGTTCGATCCAGGCGTGGCCTATTCCTACTTCAATACTACAGGCGTGGCCCGTTTCCCTTGCCCGCGGTCGCCGGCAGGTGCAACTTGACCCAGCCTCCGTTCTTACCGGCCCCCCGCCCCTCGGTCAGCGGTGGCGATGGTTCGTACGCTGGAAAACCGCGTGTGGAGGAGGCGGCAGTGCCGGATGACATCATCCTCCTGGTGGAGGACAATCTCGATCACACCGTCCTGGTCCAGGCTCTCCTGGATTACCATGGGCTGGGCCGGCAGGTGAGCGTGGCCCAGAGCCTCGCGGAGGCCAAGGCCTACCTTCTCAGGGAGTGGCCCTTCGACAACGCAAGCCGGAGTCCCAGGCCCACCCTCATCGTGCTGGACCACTGGCTGCACGACGGAACCGGTCTGGAGCTCCTGGAGTGGCTGGCAGAGCACGGCCAGCTCCGGTCGATCCCGGTCATCGTCTTCACGGGCTGCCGGGACCCGGAGGTGCGCGATCGGGCCGTCGCGCTGGGGGCCAGGGATTACCTCGAGAAGCCCCGGGGGTTCGAGGAGCTTGGAAGGGCCATTGCCAGGTTGGTCCGGCCGCCCCATGATCTCGGATCCGCGGGGAGGGGTGGGGACTCGGGGTCGGAAAAAGCCAGCTGAGAATTCCAGGAGCCTACCATGCTTCGACGCTGTCCGCTCTTCCTCCTCCCCCTCGTCTTCCTGCTGGCCTCGTGCGGGCCCGGCGATGCCGTGGGCGAAAGGCGCTTCCGGGTGGCCGTCGCCACCTTCTCCCACGAGACCTGCACCTTCTGCCCGGGTGGGGACGTGACCGTGGAGGACTGGGAACAGGTGAGTCCGCCGCTCGGAGGCGAAGACCTCCTGGGGAGAGGGGGAGGGTACGTCCGCGGGTTCGTCAAGATGGCCAGGGATTACGGGGACATGGACCTCGTGGGGCTCACCTCCCCCCTGGGCGTCTTCGGCGGGTCGTCGCGCAGCTGGAACACCAAGGAGACCTTCGACCACTTCCTGGACCTGATGATCGAGGACCTGGAGGCGTCGCTGCCCGTGGACGGTGTCTTCCTGGCCCTCCACGGCGCCATGGCGGTGAGGGAGGTCCCCAGGCCGGAGGCGGAGATCGCCCGGAGGTTCCGGGAGGTGGTGGGGCCCGGCGTTCCCATCGCGGCCAGCTTCGACCTCCACGGGAACGAGGATTCCGAGTTCCTGCGGTGGGCCGATTTCGCTCTCGCCACCAAGCACTACCCGCATTATGACGCCGCTCTCCAGGGAGAGCGGGCGGCCCGGGCCCTCCACATGACCATGAAGGGGGACTACCGTCCGACGTCCGCCACGCGGAGGCCAGGAATCATCACGGCCACGGTCCTCCAATGGACCGGGGCGTCTCCGTCCATGGACATCATGGCTCGGGCCGACCGTTGGGAGGCCAGGGAGGAGGATGCGTTCGTGAGCGTGTTCTTCGGGTATCCCTGGTCCGACGTGCCCGACGTGGGGGCCACCATCCACGTTATGACCAACGACGACCAGGAGCTGGCGGACCGCATCGCCGAGGACATGAGCGAGTATTTCTGGAGAGTGCGGGAGGACTTCGCCCTCGGGGAGTTTCCCCAGCCGGATGAGGCGGCCCGCATCGTGAGTGATGCGGTGTCCCGTGGCGCCACGCCGGTGGTGGTGGGGGACCACTCGGATCGCCCCGGGGATGCCACGCACATCCTGAGGGCCTTCGAGGCGGCGGGAATCGGCCGGACTCTGCACGGAACCATCACGGATCCGGCTGTCCTGGACGCGCTCGCGGAGGCAGGGGCGGCCCCCGGGGCTCCCTTCGACATGCCGGTGGGGGGCTTCACGCCGTCGGGCGGCTCACCCTTCCCGATCCAGGGAACGCTCCTGTTCTTCGGCCGTGCCCTTGGGTACGAGCGGGTGGCGGTGGTGGGTTTCGGGCGCGGGAACGCCGTGATCATCACCCCGGCGTACGAACAGATCACCGAACCCCGTCAATTCGCCTTCATGCCCCTCGACCTGGCGGACTTCGACGTCATCGTGCTCAAGTCCCGGGTGCACTTCAGGAGGGGGTTCGACGAAACGGGCTTCGCCAAGACCATCGTGGTGGTGGAGGCTCCAGGCCCCTTCGTGGGGACCACCTTCCTGGACGCCCTCCCGTATGAGAACGTGGATCTGAGCCTCTTCTACCCGTACGGGACGCCCCCGGATCGGAGGTAGGGCGGGGTGGAGACCTCCTCCCCCCCATTCCTCACCGGGTGCGGGAGGGGGATCAACGTTCCTGGCGATGGGCGAGAACGGGTGGGCTCCAGGGGCCCACGTCCCGGTCGAAGTCGTCGAATGCGTAGCCGAAGAGGGCGATGTCCTGGGCGTAGTGGCTGGCCACCAGCTCCGCCGTGACGTCGTCGTAGTAGATGCGGTAGTCCTTCCTCCGCTCGGTCGAATGTCTCTTGTGGGGTAGCTTCACCTGCGGTATCCCGCCGAGACGGCAAGCCTCCTCGAAATCCTCCTTGAGCCGCTCGAAGCGACCCACGAAGTCCACGATGACGTTGCCCTCATGATCCAGGATGTAGTGGCTCTGGAGTTGGCGGGAGATCTCGAAGAAGTACTGAAACGGGCGGGCCCGGTCGAACTTGTGCCGGAGAAAGGCCTCGAACGTGCCGAGCTCGTCGGTGGGAGCGGATGGGACGCGGCGCAGATGGTGCCAGGAGCTGACCTGGAGGTCCCACGGGTTCCGGACGAAGGTGAACTTGAAGAGCTCACTCCAGAAGGGCTCCCCGATGCACTCGTAGGCGGCGATGGCCTTGGCGTGACGGGGGAACTTGGATCCCGTCCTGTACTTCAGGACCCGAGTCAGGCCGTTCACCAGGTGGATCGGTATTGCGTAGGGGTCGGTCCAGTGGAGCCGCTTCAGCGCCGCCCGGATGCTGGTGCCGCCGGTCTTGGCGATGTGCACGAAGAGGATCCTGTGCCCTGGGGACAAGAACATGTGCTGATCCTGTTGCCCTTCGGCCCGTAGCTGCCGGCTCGCGAGGGGTGGAGACTCCGTCCCGGTCCCAGAAAGCTACAGGAGGGAGCAGGCTGGAGGGAGGGGCGCGAGAGATCGTGGTGCATTACCTTGCTTGTGGCGTATGGGGCCCGGGGTGGACCCTCGGGGGACCCCATGCGGGAAACACCCGGAAGGGCCGCAAGAGGCCCCGGGAGATCTGCCATGTTCGTGACCATGAGAGACGGCCTCCGCCTTCACGTCCGCGTCCAGGGCACCGGGGAGCCCCTCCTCCTGATCCATGGGTTCACCGGGTCCATCGAGGCATGGGGCGAGGGGTCCCTTTCCGGACTTGCACAGGCCTACCAGGTCGTGGCCGTGGACCTGGTGGGGCACGGGGAAAGTGACGTCAGTCCGGACCCTGCCCGGTACGGGATGGACGAGATGCTGATGGACATTTTGCAGGTCCTGGATTCCATGTCCATCGATCGGGCCCGCTGGCTCGGGTACTCCATGGGAGGCCGCATCGCCATCGCCGGCGCCGTCCGGAATGCGTCCCGCATCTCGAGCCTGGTGCTGGAGAGCGCCTCGCCGGGGCTGGCGACCGAGGGCGAGCGCCGGGCGCGCCGGCGGGCTGACGAGGCCCTGGCGGAAGGTCTACTGCGCGGGGGCATGGAGGAATTCGTGGACCATTGGATGGGCCTCCCCCTGTTCGCAACACAGGGGAAGCTTCCCCCCGGGATCGTGGCGGCCCATCGAGAGCGCCGCCTCAGGAACCGGCCGGAGGCGCTGGCGGCCTGCTTGAGGGGCTTCGGCACCGGTGTCCAGCCGTCCTTCTGGGACGCACTATCCGCCATTGAGCTTCCTACCCTCCTCCTGGCCGGGGAGGAGGACCGGAAGTTCACGGAGATTGCCCTGCGCATGGCCGATCTGATCCCGGGGTCCACGCTACGCCTGATCCCGAGGGCTGGGCACACGATCCACCTGGAGAACCCTTTTGCGTGGCTGGCGGCCGTGCGAACCTTCGAGCCATCCCAGCCGTGAGGGCGATGCACCATGAAGACTGTCGGCCTCCTCGGAGGCATGAGCTGGGAATCCACGGTCTCGTACTACCAGGTCCTCAACCGGGTGGTGGGCCGTAGGCTCGGAGGGCTGCACTCCGCCCGTGTGCTTCTCTTGAGCGTCGATTTCCAGGAGATCGAGACGCTCCAGCACCGGGGGCGCTGGGAGGAGCTCGGTCGCATGTTGGCACGGGACGCCTCCGTCCTGGAGAAGGGCGGAGCCGACTTCCTGGTCCTGTGCACGAACACCATGCACCTGGTGGCTGGCGCCATCGAGGCCGCCGTTTCGATCCCCCTCCTGCACATCGCCGACGCCACGGCGTCCAGGATCAGGGAGGCGGGGATGGACCGGGTGGGGCTCCTGGGAACCCGATTCACCATGGAGGAGCGCTTCTACCGGGGTCGTCTGGAGGAGCGCCACGGCGTCAGCGTGGTCGTGCCGCAGCCCGACGACCGGGCAGAGGTCCACCGCGTGATCTACGAGGAGCTTGTCCTGGGGAAGATCGAGGAGAGGTCGAGGGTGGAGTTCTCACGGATCGTGGAGGCCCTGGCCCGGGAGGGAGCCCAGGGAGTGATCATGGGGTGTACGGAGATCGGCCTGCTGCTTCGACCTGAAGACACCTCGGTGCCTCTCTTCGACACAGCGGTGATCCACGCCGAAGAGGCGGCAGCCTTTGCGCTGGGAGACTGAGGCAGAGACGGGAGGAGTGTTGCGGAGCGCGTGGATGTGCTGTACACACGGGAGGTTGCATTGACCATCGAGGATTTCCTTGGACGGTTGGAAAGAGGCGGCACGGTGCCTCTTTCCGCGCGGGAATGGGAGGACCTGGCCGCCGGATTCCCGGTCGTGGAGCGTCATGAGACCCAGCTGGCGGGGGAGCTCCTCGTCGTTCGGGTCGGGGAGGTGCTGGCGGCGGTGGAGGCGCCCTCCCGCGACGCGAGAGTCGCCAGGTTGCTGGGTGGCGCCGCGGAAGCCCGGGCTTTCGTCACCCGGCGGATGGAGGAGTACGAGCGAATGTGGGACGGGTGCGG
>Ga0068714_10004334_pt1 | contig 16000 bp, 14 predicted proteins | sample MTBNYHSulfiMetaG_FD_62988 | JGI IMG/M metagenome (GOLD analysis project Ga0068714, IMG submission 62988) | Enrichment culture microbial communities from rom New York Harbor, USA that are MTBE-degrading - MTBE-NYH (New York Harbor Sulfidogenic)... | ecosystem: Environmental > Aquatic > Marine >...
AGATGGTTGCTTTTAATGCAACTAACTAGGGTGGTACCGCGAAGGTTTAACCTCTTGCCCCTATGGCGAGAGGTTTTTTTATTGCATCATCAGGAGAAAAAACATGTATTACCCAACATTAGAACAGGCAAAGAAATACCAGGGAAAAGGCAATCTGATACCCATATACCGCGAAATTGTCGCCGACCTGGAGACACCCGTATCCGCCTTTCTGAAGATAAACCAGCACAGCTACTCCTTCCTGCTGGAAAGCGTCGAGGGGGGGCAGCGGCTAGCCCGTTACAGCTTCATCGGCACCGAGCCCTACCGCGTACTAACCGTAAATAAAGGAGACCAGACCGACCCTCTGCCGGTACTCGCCGAGGAATTCAGCAAGTACCGGATAATACCCGTAGCCGGACTGCCCCGCTTTTGCGGCGGGGCGGTGGGCTACCTGGCCTACGAAACGATAACCCGCTTTGAAGACCTGCCCTCACCCGAACACGATTTATTGAACCTGCCGGAATCACTCTTCATGTTCGTGGATACTTTGCTCATCTTTGACCACGTCACCCATAAGATTATAGTCCTGAGCCACGCCCATCTCGACGGAGACATCGAAAAAGCCTATCGGGCAGCAGTAGACAAGATAGACAATCTGGTAGCAAAACTAGACCAGCCGCTCCCACCCAACACGGCAAAGAAGTCTAGCCCCCCTATTACCAGCGAACACCCCCTTACTTCAAACTTCTCCAAAGCAGAATTCGAAGCCGGCGTGCTCAAGATAAAGCAATATATAGCCGCCGGCGAAGCCATCCAGGTAGTGCTGTCACAACGTTTATCCCAGGCAACCGACGTGGCGCCCTTCGATATCTACCGGGCTTTACGTACCATAAATCCCTCGCCGTACATGTTCTTTTTTGACTTCCCCGACTTCAATATCATCGGCGCTTCGCCGGAGATATTGGTCAGAGTAGAAGACGGTATGGTGATGACACGCCCCCTGGCCGGAACCAGACCCCGGGGTAAAACCCCTGCCGAAGACATCAGGCTGGAGCAAGAACTGCTGGACGACGAAAAAGAACGAGCCGAGCACATCATGCTGGTAGACCTGGGGCGCAATGATATCGGACGCGTGAGCGAACCGGGCACGGTTAAAGTGAGCGAACTCATGAACGTGGAGCGATACTCCCACGTTATGCATCTGGTCACTCATGTGCAGGGCAAATTAAGGCACGATATGAATGCCTTCGATGCCCTCCGGGCCTGCTTCCCCGCCGGCACTGTCTCCGGCGCCCCCAAGATAAGAGCTATGGAAATAATCGCGGAACTGGAACCGGACAAACGAGGCCCTTATGCCGGCGCCGCCGGTTATTTCTCTTTCTCCGGCAACATGGACATGGCCATATCTATAAGAACCATGGTAACTAAAAAAGGCGTTGCCTACGTGCAGGCGGGCGGGGGGATTGTTTATGACAGCGTACCCGAACGCGAGTACGAAGAAAGCATGAACAAAGCCCGCGCCCTGCTCAAAGCCATAAGCCAAGCCGAGAGCACACAATCAACCTCCGGGAGGAATAATGCTGTTACTAATCGACAATTACGATAGCTTTACCTATAACCTTTTCCAGTACCTCAGTGAATTGGGACAAGAGGTAGTGGTGATACGTAATGACAAGATTACGCTGGAGGAAATTGAAAAATTGAATCCCGAGCGGCTTGTTATCTCCCCGGGCCCCTCCACGCCGTTGCAGGCTGGTATCTCCAACGAAGTTATAAAACATTTCGGCGCCAGGCGGCCTACGCTTGGGGTCTGCCTGGGTCACCAATGTATCGGTTACAGCTACGGCGGCTCATTCGGGCAGGCTAAAAGCATAATGCATGGCAAGTCCTCGCTGATACACCATAATAATCAAGGCATCCTGAACGGGCTGCCCAATCCGTTCTCAGCTATCCGTTACCACTCGCTGGAAGTGCGCCGCCATGACCTGCCGGACTGCCTCGAAGTAACTGCCTGGACCGATGACGGCACCATCATGGGACTGCGGCACCGCCAGCACCCGGTAGAAAGTGTACAGTTTCACCCCGAGTCATTCATGACCGAAGCCGGCAAGGATTTGCTGAATAATTTCCTGCAGATAGGAGAGTTAAAAAATGATTAAAGAAGCCATCGGATACTTGGTTTCCGGGCGCTCCTTAACTACCGAAGAATCTGCCCTGGTTATGGAAGATATCATGCTAGGCGAGGCTACCCCGGCACAGATTGGTTCTCTGGTAACCGCACTCAGGTACAAGGGAGAAACGGTTGATGAAATCGTGGGTTTTGCCCGCACCATGAGAGCTAAAGCTATCCCGGTAACCACCTCCAGTCCGGTACTGGATACCTGCGGCACCGGCGGTGACGGGCTGGGAACTTTTAATGTCTCCACAGCGGCCGCTTTCGTCGCCGCGGGGGCTGGCCATAAAGTAGCCAAACACGGCAACCGCGCCATGAGCAGCCAGTGCGGCAGCGCCGATGTGCTGGAAGCGCTGGGAGTAAAAGTCGACCTTAACGCCGGTCAAGTACAAAAATGCCTGGCAGAAGTGGGGATAGGCTTCATGTTTGCCCCGATGTTTCACCCGGCCATGAAATATGCCGCCGCCCCCCGGCGAGAAATCGGCATCCGCACGATATTTAATATCCTCGGCCCGCTGGCCAGCCCTGCCCAGGCCGAATATCAGGTCATCGGGGTAGCCAATAAAGAACTGGGTGATAAAATCGCCCGGGCCCTCTGCCAGCTGGGTATCAAGCATGCCCTGGTGGTACATGGTTTGAACGGCATGGACGAGCTATCAATCAGCGGGGAATCTCTGGTCTGGGAAATTGATTTAGATAAAAATATAATAAGTTACCAGGTCTGCCCCGAAGATTTCAATATCCCGAGAGCCTCACAAGACATTATTAAAGGCGGCACCACCGCGGAAAATGCGGTGATACTGCGTTCCGTATTAAGCGGCGAGAAAACTCCCCGACGGGACGTAGTGGTAATAAACGCCGCCGCCGCCATTATAGCCGGGCAAGATAAAGAACAACCTTACCAGAAAGACCGGGCAAAAAACCTCAAGGAAAGTGCCCGCCTGGCCGAAGAGATTATAGATAGCGGTAAAGCCCTCCAGAAACTGGAGCAGCTGGTTAAATTTAGCCAGGGTTTAACCCAGAGGACAATATAATGATTCTGAACCGGATAGTAGCCGATAGCCGACTGGAGCTTGAGAGCCGGAAGCGTAATTTGCCACTGGCAGCACTGCGACAAAGGGCACTGGCACAGGAGCCACCCCTCGACCTTGCCGCAGCATTAAGCGGTAACGGGTTAAAGTTAATCGCCGAGGTCAAAAAAGCTTCTCCCTCCAGAGGCGTCATTTGCCCCGACTTCGACCCGCTGGCAATAGCCCGCACCTACGCTAATAACGGCGCGGCGGCTATATCAGTCCTAACCGAGACTAACCATTTCCAGGGTAGTCTAAATTACCTGACGCAGATAAAAGACACGCTGGGGAAAGCGAAGCTCCCCCTGCTCCGGAAAGACTTTATATACGAACCATACCAGATTTACGAATCAAGGGCCTGCGGTGCCGACAGCCTGCTCCTCATCGTGGCTATCCTGACTCCCTACCAATTAGAGGAACTGCTCGGTCTAAGCCACGAGTTAAAGATGCACTGCCTGGTAGAAGTGCACAGTGAGGCGGAGCTTGATATCGCCCTGAATAGCCGGGCTAAAATCATCGGCATCAATAACCGCAATCTCAAAACGTTTAATGTCGATATCGCGACCACCGAATATCTCTGCTCGCATATCCCGGCGGGGATAACTATAATCAGCGAAAGCGGCCTAAAGACTAGAGATGATATGAATAAACTAAGACAATGGGGCATCCACGCCGCCCTGATTGGTGAAGCCCTGATGGCAGCGCCCGATATCGCCGCCAAGATGAGGGAACTCCTATGACTAAAATAAAGATTTGCGGGCTATCCGAAACAGAACATGCCCTGACCGCCAGCAAAGCCGGCGCTGATTTTCTGGGGCTAGTCTTCGCCCCCAGCCGGCGACAAATATCCCCCGAAAAAGCCTTGCCGCTGGTAACCGCGGTGCGCAGTCTGAACCCCCACCCCGAAATAGTCGGCGTCTTTGTTAACACGCCGGTAGCCGAAGTCAATGACATCGCCGAATATTGCCAGCTGGACCGGGTTCAACTCAGTGGCAATGAAAGCTGGCCATACTGCCATGATATTTTGAAACCAATTATTAAAGTAATACATGTAACCGCCGACAAATCAGCCGTTGATATCCTGAATGATATAGCAACCGGGCACAAAATATTGCCGGCGGAGAAATTTATTTGCCTGCTGGATACGAAAACTAAAGACAAATATGGCGGCACCGGGCAAACCTTTGACTGGCAACTAGGCCGGAAAATCACCGCCAGTTTCCCCGTCATTATTGCCGGTGGTTTAACCACAGAAAATGTCCGGCAACTAATCGGGAATATACGGCCCTGGGGAGTTGACGTCTCCACGGGCGTGGAGAGTAAAGGCCAGAAAGACAGTTTAAAAATTAAAGCCTTCATAGCAGCGGTCAGAGAAGCCGAAACCGCCGGTGCCAGCGCCATCTCTGCCGATAATAAATTCTTTAATCAAGGAGGTAACTTTGCTGCCTGATAATAAAGGATATTTTGGAGATTACGGCGGGCAATTCGTCCCGGAGACGCTTATGTCCGCCCTGGACGAGTTAGCCACCACTTACCAGCGGCTAAAAGACACCCCCGCCTTCTGGGGTAAATTCGAATCGCTATCCCGAGATTATTCGGGTAGGCCCACCCCGCTATATTACGCCGAGAGAATGAGCCAGAGATGCGGCCGTGCCCGGATATTACTCAAAAGAGAAGATTTAGCTCATACCGGAGCCCATAAGATTAACAATGCCTTGGGGCAAGGGCTGCTGGCCCGGGAAATGGGTAAAAAAAGGATTATCGCCGAGACCGGTGCCGGTCAGCACGGCGTAGCCGCCGCCGCCGTCTGTGCCATGCTCGGGCTGGAGTGCATCGTCTACATGGGCGAGGAAGACATACACCGCCAAGCACTCAATGTCTACCGTATGAAGCTCATGGGGGCTGAAGTCAGACCCGTCGCCAGCGGCAGTCGCACCCTGAAAGATGCCATCAACGAGGCGATAAGAGACTGGGTAACCAATGTCGCCGATACGCATTACCTGCTCGGTTCCGTGGTGGGGCCCGCCCCCTACCCGATGATGGTACGTGACTTTCAATCTGTAATCGGCAAAGAAGCGCGGCAACAAACACTGGATGAATTCGGGCGCCTACCCGATTATGTAGTCGCCTGTGTTGGCGGGGGCAGTAATGCCATCGGTATTTTCCACCCGTTTTTAAACGACAAGGACGTTAAACTCGTCGGCGTGGAGGCGGGCGGCCAGGGGGTAGAAACCGAAAAGCACGCTGCTTCGCTGGTCGCCGGCCGGGTTGGTGTACTCCACGGCTCCAAGTCTTATGTACTACAGGATACAGACGGGCAAATCAGGGAAACGCACAGCGTATCGGCCGGGCTGGACTATCCCGGGGTAGGCCCGGAACACAGCTACTTGAAGGACTCCGGACGGGCTGAATATGTAACCATCGATGATAAAGCAGCCCTGGAAGGCTTCCAGCTACTTTGCCGAACCGAAGGGATTACCCCGGCACTGGAATCCGCCCACGCCATAGCCCACGCCGCCCGGATGGCCAGCTCGGTAAGCGAAGGGCAAATCATCCTGATAAACCTCTCCGGGCGAGGGGACAAAGACTTGGACATTGTAATCAGAGAACTGGGGGTGACACCGTGAGCCATATTTCATCCGCTTTTAACCAGACGGGGCACAAAGCACTTATCCCATACGTTACCGTAGGCTATCCCAGTTTGGAAGCCACCCTTAAAATAGTACCGCTGCTGGCAAATAACGGCTGCGATATCGTAGAACTGGGGATACCCTTCTCCGACCCGCTGGCTGACGGAGCCACCATACAGAAAGCCAGCTTTCACGCTCTGGAAAACGGGACAACTATAAAAGACTGCCTCGAAGTAGCCCGACAGCTCAGCCGGACGGTTAAGATACCGCTGGTATTTATGACTTACTTCAATCCAGTGTTCAGCTATGGTCTGGAAAAGTTCATCAAGGCCGGCGCCGATGGTGGAGTGAGCGGCCTGATAATCCCGGACCTGCCCCCGGAAGAAGGCGAAGCGCTGGGAGCTATTGCCCGCCGGCAGGATATAGATATTATTTACCTGCTATCCCCCACCAGCACCGCAGCACGTATAAAGCTGGTAGCGGAAAAATCGAGGGGCTTTATCTACCTCGTTTCGGTGGCCGGCGTGACCGGTGCCAGAAAAGATTTGCCGCCGGACCTAGCGGCATTTGTAAATCGGGTGAGAAAAGTAACCAAACAACCACTGAGTGTTGGTTTCGGCATATCTACTACGGAACAAGCCAAGCAAGTTGCCCAGATAGCCGATGGCGTCATTATCGGCAGCCGCCTGATACAACTTATGGAGGCCGATGAATCCATGACCACAGCGGTAAACTTTATCCGGGAAATGAGAAAGGCGCTAGACTAATATTAAAGGCAAACTGACCGGAGGCTAGCCAACACCTTAATCATTTCTTATAATGCAATTAAAGCCGACAGGAGCTACGTTTATATGCTGCCCGAAATGAGCCATAAAGATGCGGATATCCAGCGAGTAGCTGATAAGGCTCTTGCAGACAACAACCTTCTTTTAGAATTACTGGCCGGGCTGCAGGTTAAACAGGAAACTCTGCGTTATAATTGCTCCAAGGTGCTCACACTGTTAAGTCAGAAGCACGGCGAGGTGTTATATCCGCACTGGGGATACTTCGCCGTTATGCTGGGCAGTACCAACACTTACTGGAAATTAAGCGCCATCCTGATTATCGCCAACCTGACCAGAGTCGATACAGATAATAAATTCGAAACACTTTTCGATAATTATTACGCACTGCTTGACGATAAGAGCATGATTACCGCCATATACATCGCCAGTAATTCCGGCAAGATAGTCAAGTCAAAACCACATTTAGAGGCTGCGATAACAAACAGGTTGCTGGATATAAACCAGACCCACCACACATCAGACCGTAAAGACCTGATAAAAGCCAACATAATAGAGGCGCTTGACGAATACTATAAGCAAGCTAACGCCAAGGAGCGGATTATCGCCTTTGTGGAACAGCAATTAAACAGCTCCAGCCCCAAGGCAAGAAAAACTGCCACCCGATTCTTACAGAAATGGCAGTAAATGTCATTAGAGTTTTTTATGTTAACTATTCACAAGGGACTACTCTATCAGGATAAAGGGCGCAGGAAAATACCAGCCGGAGCTCGGAGAAGGGTAAGTAAACACAAATGGAACGAAAGAAATGGGACGAGGTTACTCCCGGCATAACTTTTAAGCTGGTTTTCAACCTCACTTTTTGATATTATACCAGAACCCAACAGCGTCGGCACAGTTGTTTGTAACCCGATTTACGATACGGCAAGGATGCAAGCCAGCATGTGAACATTCTTTGCCACGGTAACCAGGGAATCAGACAATAGAATAGGTGGCGCTACGAATGTAATTATCCTCGCTAATAAACCTCACCATATTTAATAGACATCAAGTCCGCTATAGAGCTTGCCCTATTATGAACGGTGCTAAAGGTCTTAGTATTCCTTATGAGGGGCAACTTATCTTAAGACGGCCAGTTTAACAGCACGTACCTTGCGATAAACTTCCCGGTAATCTTTTTTCTTGCCGTTTACCGTCAGAAGGTCGTTCTCTAATGAGATGCCGAAAAGCCTTTCATTCTCTTCAAGGTAAGGTAGTATTAGCTTCCAATCGGCTTCAGATAAATCAACGAACTCCCCACCATTCAACTGGTGAGATACTATTTTATGGTACGGGTCTCTCAAATAAATAGCACCGCCGGAAGCTAATGAAAAGAGGTTAGAGCCAGGGTATGGCGTGGCCTGGTCAATTACGGTACCATTATCGTTGAACTCAATGCCATTCATAATGACAAAGCCGCCACCATGCAATGGGTCTCCAGCCATGAACGATTCTGCCAGGTAATCAAGGCAGGTACCATTGATGACGACGTGGGGTCGGCCTACGGCATTTATCAACGGCCGACCGGCGGCATTACCCTGAACGAACACCTCGCCTCCCTTGGCCCCGTACATGAAGGTCTGCCCGACATCACCATAAATAACAAGTTTGCCCCGTTTCATAATTTGTCCCACCTGATCTTGGGCACTATCATGGACAAATATCTCCAGCCCATCGATACCTGATGCCAGGTAATCGCCGGAGCTACCATAAACGTCTATCCGAGTACCATAAGAATCCTTACCCAAGCCACAGCCGCAGAACCTCTGGCCTTTATAGCCATAACAGATAAACCGCTGCCATCCCAAATCGGCGGCGGCACAGATAAGGCGTGCGTCACATCCTTCCCCTTCCGGGGGGAACAGTCTGGCGTTCAGCACCAGAATCTCCTCACCATCTTTAGCGGCTCTCAGGGTGTGGCGTGTGCTCCAATCTACATGGCGGTAATTTCCTGCCGAGTTTTCATCTAGTCTCGGAGAGGATTCAAAAATCTCAAGCAAGCTGCTCCTGATGATTTGCAGTACCGAACTACGCTTTTTCTCCCCGACAGCAAGCGGACGGTCATTCAAGTAGGTCAGTATTTCAATGGCCTGCGTTTTAAAATTAGCGCTAACTTTTGCCTTTGCCACCAGTTCGCGACAGAAACTCAAGAGAGAAGCGTAATCCCAATCACTCAGGTGCCTCTGGCAATAATGCTTAATATCAGCAATGCCATTAACATTCAGGGCATCTTTTATTACCCTTGCGATTTCACTGCCGTTGGCCAAGGTGTTAATGCCAGCAGTTGTTTTGAAATGCTGCTGCCCGTTGGGTGTTTTGACAACGTTACCGAACTTATCCGTACAGACGAGTTTCTTTGATTTGTCTCCGTTACCGGAATTACGGACGGTGAAAATGAAGGCACCGCCATCGGAAGCACTACCGCCCCGGCAGTTCCAGTATTTATCAGCGACAGGAGCGAATCGCTTATCTTCTGCGGAAAGACTTTGCAAAGTAGCGTCTATAGCTTGCTTTTCCGAACAAATTAATCCAATATCCACCTCTCCTTCCTGTAAGGCGAATACCTGTGGTCTCAACATTGAGGTATCCGTGATGCCAATCAGCTGGCAATAATTCTTATAGGGGTTATTACGCGCAATGATAAAGAACCAGGGCCCGTCTGGAGAGCAAGGGATATGATTTGATTGGATATACCGATAGATATGCTGTTTCTCGGGCGGCAGCGCATCAAGGTCGTTCTCGCCGGTGGGCGCCATTGCCTCGATAATATACTCCAGAGGATATTCAAAGGTCCGGTTCCACAGGTCAAACAGCTGCGCGGCGACCTCGGTATCGGTCAGAAACTTAGGGGAAATATTGTTTTGGCTCAGGTATTCGCAGACCGTGTGATAGTTGGCGAAATCACCGTTATGAACCAGAGCTTCATCAAGGCCCATAAAAGGATGCGCACCACCGGGATGCCAAACGCGCCCTTTAGTAGGGTAGCGCTGATGGGCAATCCAGCCATGTGCCTTGAGCCCATCAAGCATGTAGTATTGCGCAACCTGCTCGGCATAGCCCACTATTTTCATTATCATAATATCGCGGCCGTGGGAAAGGACAAAGGCTCGCTTGTCCCCCAGCGAAGCATAGAATTGCTGATTGATACGGATGGAATTTTGATATATAAACTCGTCTTCAACCCTATGAGGCTCCAGGCCTTGAAACCCGTTGGCCTCGATAAACTGGTCGAGTACGCCCTTTTTCACCCTGACAAAACAGCGCAGGACGTCGGGCGGCCTGACCTCCAGGCCTGCTATGTCCCGGTAATCGTCGATAGTCGGCACCAGCCCCGCGCTATAGACCTCCAGGTAAGGTTCTATGTATAATGCTTCCAGTTCCAGGCAAGCTTTAGGGTCCAGGAGAGCTATCTGAAGCATATAATGTGTGTCCAAGACTTCCTGAGGCAAGCCCATATTCTCTGCCGAAAGGCCTAACGCAGCAATGCCGCCCCCTTTGCCGTTGCCACGATTGTGCATCTGAATCGAAGGCTCAATAATGTGACGGCCGCTCACCGGAACCGATGCGATGAAGCCGGTCACACCACAGCCACCCTCTTCCGCTGCTTTTTTGATAGGCACATCGCCATAAGTCAGCCTACCCCTAGAGGCAATTATTTTATCTGCGGCATTTTCCAGTTCATAGTCCATCTGCTTTTCCTTGAACTTTACTTTATATCTTCAGGACTTGATGTCCCTCGGACTTATTGTTGGCGCAAAAGCTCTTTTCGGGCAGGTTTTTCAAATTCCTCCCTTTCCCTCTCGCTTAGATAGTCAAGGTGACATAGCAGGTCGGTACGGCCTACCAAATCCTGGATACTGCGCATTCCATACGCTCTTAGAAGCTCGCACCACTGCTTACGCCAGGCCATATACATATTGACGATACGCTGCTCAGCCCACTCTTCGTCAATCATATCTTTCAGTCCGGCATCAGTTGTGGCAATACCACGGGCACAGCCGCGCCCACTGTGACAATAACCGCAACGTATGCATTCGAGGGCAACCAGTTCGGCAGTACCGATAACGGCTCCATCAGCTCCCAGGGCAATCACCTTAGCCACGTCCATAGCATTACGAATGCCCCCACTAGCGATAAGACAGACCTTATCGCGAACGCCCTCTTCTTTCAAAAACCTGTCTACCTTAGGAATAGCGTATTCAATAGGCATAGCAATGTTCTTTTTAGCGATATCCGGTGCCGCGCCAGTGCCACCGTAACTCCCGTCAAAGTGAATGACATGGGCTCCGGCATAATAACTGCCGATAGCTACCATATCCGAGTCAGTAGGTGTAGATACCTTGACCGAGACTAGCGCCCTGGGATTAATCTCTTTTACCCAGTCAACATGTTTCTTGTGGTCTTCTACCGAATACACACTGTGGAATGGAAACGGCGAGAACAGAGCGTTTCCCACCACCGTCTCCCGCATCCGAGCTACTTCGGGGGTTACTTTATCTCCTAAAAGATGTCCTCCCAAGCCCGGCTTGGCTCCCTGAGCATATTTGAATTCCACCATGGGCGTATGGAGAATGATCTCTTCCTTGACCCCGAAGAGCCCGGTAGCTACCTGGGTAATCACGTAGTCGGCATAGGGGAGGAAATCATCCGGATACCCCCCCTCGCCAGTACTGACCATAGTGTTCAGTCGCTTAGCGGCTCGCATCCTGCCTATCAGGACCGACAGCGCCGTGGAGCCAAAAGACATGCCACCACCATAGCATGGAAGAGACACCTTTTTCCTGGGTCGTCCGTCATCCCGCTTATTGAGCTCAATCCCGGTATCGATATCTTCATCGGCTATATCCAGATAGTCACCCGGCACAGGCTTTTTGAAACGGAGCTTGTCAAAGCCACCACCGGAGTTGCCGATACTGTATTCATGGTTAGCTACCGGTAGATTGCCAGTTTCGGCCATTTCCCAGTGAGCCAGCAGCATCTCGGCTGGCCAGCGGTGGTCACCTATGATATCCAGTAACGGGTTGAGACGCAGCGTCAGCGCTTTTTGCGGACACCGGTCCACGCAGAAATACTCCTGCCCCTGGCACTCAAGGCCGACACATCTCTCTTCTCTGGGGCGTAGGGGTCTGGAGTAACTGTCGTGCCTGAGATGGACTCCGTTGGGGCACAACTCGGCACACAGGCCGCACGAGATACAGTTGGAGTTCCTCCTGATGACATACTTGCCAATGGCATTCCGGAACCTCGATGGCGTTCGGATAATCTCCGGTAATTGACTTCTGAACTCATTATTCATGATTTACCCCGTTTCCCGGCACCTTTTTCTCGCCAAATATCGTACCGAAGATTTCTCTTTCCAGGTCTTCGAACCCCATCGAGCGCCCAACTTCTCCCCGCAGTCTCCTAACCTCCCGGATACCCATGGCCCCAAGAACTTCTAGCAACTGGTTACGCCAGGAACTCATAAGATTAATTACCCGCTGGGTACCCCAATTCAAATCAACTTCCTCCAGCTTGACCGGGCATGGCTTACCTTCCTGGCACTGCTGACACATCCGGCATTCCAGGGCTATCAACAGCGGGTAATCAACAGTCACCGCATCAGCCCCACAGATAATTGCCTTGGCCACGTGCTCGGCCAGAGCGATGCCGCCGGAGAACACCATATTTACCTGCGACCTTATTGCATTAGCCACAAATTTGTTGTGAAGCTCCCGGATAGCATCTTTAATAAACCTCGGCTCCAATTCATCCAGCTCCCTGCCCTCGGGGCTGGCCGTGAAATGGAGTACATCCACCCCACTACGCGCCATTTCCAGCGCTCGGGCCACTGCTTCATTATTGAGTCGGAGCCCTACCGAGATAAGCAAGTCAGGCTTGAAAGAGCGTAATTCGGTGAGCACCGTGTCAATGCCAGGCTCGTAAGCCAACTCCACCATCCGGCTCCTGCGAATGAGTTCAATATGGTCTTGATAATTTTTTCTAGTCAGACAGGGGACGAGATTGTCAGCATATGGTTTGAGGACATCTGCGTAGTAACCTGGCTGAACATACATCATGGTATTCAGTGTCTTAGCAGCTCGCGCTGCCACATGTAGTACACTATCACCGACAGGCCTGATACCATCCAACTGGAACAGTACCGGTATCGGCACCTCCAGAATCGGGGGTAGTTTCGAGACCAGCGACATATCATTAAATTCTAACCGCATCGGCCGGCGGGATAGTTCCACAGACGTACTGATATATTCGCGGCCGTGGATGCCATCACGAGTCGGCCTGACAATTTCAGACATATCTGTCCACATAGCATCGAATCCCTCACCAGTAAAGGGACCACGATACCCGGCCCCGGAAACAGGCACCTGCCCGGTCTCGGCTTCAAACCAAGTGTTGCGGATGATTTCCGGACGCCAATAATCATTGCCCATAGTCTTGAATTCGGGATTGGCTGTCAGGGAAAAGGTCCCTTTAACGCATTCCTGAACGCAGCGCAAGCAACCATAGCAATCGTACAGATATTCAGGCTCTCTCATAGAGCTTATATGCTGACTGGCTGCATTATGGACTCCATAGACGCAGTTCTTTTTCACACAATCCCGGCAGCTTCCGGCACATTCCTCCAGAAATTGGACAGGCGAGTATTTGCCTACCTGATGAAACCTTGGCGGCGTTTTTACTACATTGATATGATACTTCTCAGGCATGCCACCCTCCAGTCTAGCTAAATTCAGGGCGCGGCATCAGGCCGGCCGCCCCGACAATCTCGGCGACTTTTCCTTCATTTTCAATAGCCATGATATGGACACCATGAACTCCCTGAATCTGGCGCAGCTCGTCGATAGTTTCCATACAGATATTCAAGCCTTCTTCAGCGGCTTTTCCCTTAGGGGCACTTTTCAACCGCTCTATTATCGAATCAGGTATATCTATACCGGGTACGCTCTTAGCCATATATTCCGCCATACGCGCGGATTTCAGGGGGGTTACGCCACCCAGAATATGCACCTTCTCCGTTAAACCCTCTTCACGGGCCATCCTCACCCACTCCTTGAACCGGGGCAGGTTATAGATACACTGTGTCTGGATAAAATCCGCTCCTGCCTCGACCTTTTTAGCCAGCCGGACGGCACGGTATTCAAGAGGGTCGGCAAAAGGATTAGCCGCAGCGCCGATAAACATTCGCGGCGGGGTGTCCAGCTCAAAACCGCTCATATCTTTGCCCTCATCCCGCAAGCCCCTGACCATGTGCAACAGCTGCACCGAATCTATGTCATACACATTCAGGGCTTCCGGCTGGCTGCCGAAGGTCTGGTGGTCTCCCGAGAGGCACAGGATGTTGTTGATATCCAGTGAGTAGGCCCCCATGATATCAGATTGCAGGGCAATCCGGTTCCGGTCTCTGGTAACCAGCTGCATAATCGGTTCCAGCCCCATTTGCCGCAGATGGACACAGGCGGCGATACTGGACATTCTTACAATCGCCGTCTGATTGTCAGTTACGTTTACGGCATCCACATATCCTTTTAATAACCGGCCTTTTTGGCGGATGACTTCGCCATTTGCCCCCCGCGGGGGCCCGCACTCCGCGGTAACAGCAAAGTGTCCCTTGGCCAGTATTTGCTGTAGTCTGCTCTGTTTTGCCATGTTCATACCACAAGGTCCTCTCTGAGCAGCTTTCTGGGCCCGACAGCATTTCCAGAACGCCAGCTGCGGGCTGAAACATATTTTCTCAGGTTATCGAGTTGGCCCAGTTTCTGTAATCGCTCGATAATCAGTTGCCAGGCACAATCAATATCCGGGTTGATTTCACACTTACCTTCCCTAGAGCCACCACAAGGGCCGTTCAATAACTTTTTGGCACACCGGGTAATCGGGCAAACAGCACCGAATGTCGCCAGTACACAATCACCACAGCTCGAGCATTCCTCGGTGAAGAGACCAGGCTTTTCCAGCACGCCGATGAAGGTTGTGTTTACTCCCGGGAGCACCGGAACCCTATCAAACCGCCGGGCAATGTCCTGTACTCCAGCCCCACAGGCTAAAGACAATACGGCGTCATTACGGGCGACAGCCTCGGCTGCCTCTTGGATAAACTCGTCTTCACACTGGCGCTCCACAGTAAGCTCTTGTATTTCTAGCTGCTTGCCCTCTTTTTTGAAGGCGAGCCTCAGCGCGGAGGCAAGCGTAGCTACTTCGTCCTCGCCACCAGCAAAGCAGGTCTTGACACAGGTACCACAACCCAAGATAAGCAGCTTGGGGTATTGGGCCACCATATGCTTAATCTCTTTTAATGTCTTTTGTTCGCCAACTATCATACACTGACTCCACTCACATAATTTTATGCGGTAGCTATTTCATCGCCGGGTTAGGGCCTAAATCCACTAAGTCTGCGGCTGTCTTCCTTATAATCTGCCCGATGGCATCATCATCGTTCGGGGATATACTGAACAACGATAATCTCTGACCGCCCAGCCCAATCTCATCCAGCAAAGCCTGAAGGCGCTTTACCCGTTTCCCCGCCCTTATATTGCCGTCTATGTACCGGCATTCCCCTTCGGGGCAGGTTAGTACCACTACCGCATCGGCCCCATCTTCGTAAGCTCGGAGTAGATAAACATCCTTGACCATACTTGAGCAGGGCAGCCTAACGCTGCGTATTTCCAGTTCGTTCTCGGGAAAAGCGGGGGAAATATCACCCTTTAAAGCATTAGCGCAATGGAACATTGTTATGATAGGTTTAAAGTCATTCCTCACAGTATTACATCCGTATTGGTATTCCCCGTTCTGCCAGGTATTTCTTAGCCTCACCGATGGTGTAGGTCTCGTAATGGAATATACTGGCAGCCAAAACAGCATCGGCTTTCCCCAACACAAGGGCCTGATACATGTCCTTAAGACTACCCGCACCACCACTAGCCACCACAGGTATGGTTACTGCTTCGGAGATAGCCCGGAGCAGTTCTAAATCATATCCGGCCTGGGTGCCATCGGCATCGATGCTATTGACTACAATCTCGCCAGCCCCCAGCCCGGCAGCCTTGACTGCCCATTCCAGCGCGTCCAGGTTGGCAGCCCGCCCCCCGTCAGCACCGGTATGAGTGAATACTTCCCAGCGCACCGGCTCAGTACCGGGAACACGCCTGGCATCCATACCCAAAACAATACACTGGCTACCGAAGCGCTCGGCACCCCGGGCGATAAAGTTAGGGTCGAGTACCGCCGCCGTGTTGATAGACACTTTATCCGCTCCAGCTTTAAGCATACGCCGTATGTCCTCCACCGACCTCAGCCCACCCCCTACCGTTAAAGGGATGAACACCT
>Ga0068714_10004336_pt1 | contig 15996 bp, 12 predicted proteins | sample MTBNYHSulfiMetaG_FD_62988 | JGI IMG/M metagenome (GOLD analysis project Ga0068714, IMG submission 62988) | Enrichment culture microbial communities from rom New York Harbor, USA that are MTBE-degrading - MTBE-NYH (New York Harbor Sulfidogenic)... | ecosystem: Environmental > Aquatic > Marine >...
AGTTTCGAGGGCTACTGGGAGGATATCGGCACCATACGCTCCTTTTACGAGACCAATCTCAGCCTCACCCGCCCCGATTCGCCTTTCGATTTTCACGACCCTGAAGACCCGATCTACACCAGACCCCGCTTCCTGCCCGGCTCGACCGTCGATGGGACTACCCTGAACAGCGTGCTGCTGGCTGACGGCTGCCGGGTGTGCTGCGCCGAGATCAACGATTCGATCGTCGGGCTGCGCAGCCAGATTGCTGTTGGGGCGCGTATTTCCTCCTCGGTGATTATGGGGGCGGATTACTACGATTCGGCCAGCACTATTGCCCATGCGAATGGGGTTCCCCTCGGCATCGGACGGGATTGCGTGATTGACGGCGCCATCATCGATAAGAACGTGCGGATGGGCGCTGGGGTGGTCATCCAGCCCTTCCCACCCGGCACCGAGATCGAGCACGAGGCCTGGGCCGTGCGCGATGGGATCGTCGTCATCCCCAAGGACACCATCCTGCCTGATGGCACCCACATTGGCCCGGATGCGTGAACTCGCTCCCGTTGGGGTGGTTTATAATACTCGCCGTTGCTCGGGCAGAATTTCACGTCATTGTTTGCTGTACAGAGCTGAATTATCTTCAATCTGATGTCTAAGCGCTCAACACTTCTGATCTTGCTGGGTGTCGTCAGCGGCCTGTTGCTGGCCTTTGGGCTGTGGCTGGCGCTGGGGGATGGCGCTCTGGTCCTGGATAGCCTGCTGGCGCGCCTGGCCGGCCCGGGGGTGCTCGAAGACCCCAGCGGCGCCTCCCTGACCGTCGTCTCGCCTGACGAGGATTACGTTTTCACCGGCGATCCGGTTCAGCTAGCCTGGTTCTATAAGCCACCCCAGGACGGCAACCTGGCCCTGGTGGCCGAGAAGTACGATACCTTCATCCTCACCAAGAACGATGAGGGCGAGCGCGATACCCTGCGGGCTTTAGGCGTCACTACGCCCTTCTTGCAGTATGTGCGCTTCGACGCCATCATGGATCCTGGGGATTGCGAGGCGCAGCCCTGGCGCAACCAGGTGGCCGATCAGATCGGCGATTACTGCTGGATCGCCCAGCAGCACCCTGATTGGTTCTTACTTGATGCCGATGGAAATCTGTTAGTGGATAGCGAAGGCTTCGTGCTCATGGACCCCGGCAATGCCGGGTGGCGCGCCTTCTGGCTGGAGCGCACGCGTGCCAATCAAGAGCAGTTGGGGTGGGATGGCGTCTTCCTCGATAACGTCGAAGCTAGCCTGGAAAAGTTCACGCGCCGCGGGGCCTACCCAGCCCTGTATCCCGATGATGCCAGCTACCAGGCCGCTGTCGAAGGCTTCCTGGCTTATCTGTCGACCAATTACTTCCAGCCCGCCGGTCGGCCCTTGTGGGCCAACATCATCGAGCTAGAGGATACCGATACCTGGTTCCGCTACATGCAGCACCTGGACGGCGCCATGATCGAGGCCTGGGCTGCCGATTGGTCGAGCGGCTACCTATCTACCCGGGCCTGGGAGCAGCACCTGTATCTCGCCGAGCAAACCCAGGCCCTCGGCAAGCAAGTTCTTCTGGTCACCCAGGGCCAGCAAGACAACCTGAGCCGCCAGCAGTTCGCTTTTGGCTCCTATTTGCTGGTCATGGATGGGGGCGCCTCCTTCCGCTACGGGCGCGCCAACCATCACGACGAGATCTGGCTCTATGATAATTACGAGCTTGACTTGGGGGTGCCGCTAGGCCCGCGCTACCAGGACGGGGACTTGTGGCGGCGGGATTTCAGCAACGGTATGGTGATAGTCGATCCCGAGGCCCATTCGGCGATCATTTCGCTGGAGTGAGCTTCAGGGCCTCCAGCACGGCCTTTCTCACCAGTTTCCCCACATTCTCCCAGTTGTAGCGCTCTTGCGTCAGCCGATAGCCTCTCTCACCGAATCGGCGGCACAGGTCCGGCGCCTCGAGCAGCCTAGCTAGTGCCCCGGCTAGCCCTTCCGCGTCGCCCGGCTCGACCAGGTAGCCGCTCTCCCCCTCGACGACGAATTCGGGGATGGCCCCAATCCGGGTGGCTACTACCGGCAGTTTGAAGGCCATCGCCTCGATGAAGGCCAGCCCGAATGGCTCGCGATGGGTGGGCAGGCAGAAGATCGAGGCCTCTTCGTAGTGCGGCTGGATGGCGCTCAGCGGGAGAGGCCCGAGCACTTCGCAGCCGGGCAGGTTGATACGCGGTTGGCTGCCCACGATGACCAATTTGGCGTCGGGATGCGCCTGGCGCACGATCCGGAAGGCCTCCACCAGCTCTGGCCCCCCTTTGCGCTCCCAATCCGCTCCTACGAAAAGGATGCGCTTGGCCTGATAATCGCGCTGGCTTTCATCCGTAGGCCTCAGATTGCCCCCCGAATACACGCACTGCACTTTTTCGGGGGGACAACCGTAATCCTGCAACAAGGACTGGCGGATGTTCATGCTGCGGGTGAAGACGCCGGTCGCATTGTGGTACATGCCCCGCTCGAGGGCGATCCATTTGGGGGGCATCAATCTCTCGTCGTCGTAGCCGGGATAGCTCAGGTTTGCCAGATGGGTGTGGTCGGTGTAGATGAAGTGGGGCAGGTGCTCGGCGCTGGCGTCGAACAGGGATTGCAGTTGGAAGGAGAAGGCGTAATCCTCCGATTCGAGCTGCTCGGCCACAAGTTCCTTGACTTGTTGGAAGAGGTAGGTGGTGCGGAAGAAGTGGCGGCGCAAACCATCTCTGCCCTTGAGGCTGGCTAGGCCGTGCTCCTTGAAGGTGTGGAATAGGTTGCGCCAGGTGAGACCGCCCCGCTTTCTCAGCAGATCGGTGATGTTGATCGTTTCGATCTGGTATTCAGGAAAAGCCCCTTCCAGCATCCTGGCGACGCTGCGCCCGATTGCTGGGGAGGGCCACACCCGTATGTAGGCGATCTTCTCGCTCATGCGCTCCCTTTCAAGCCGCCAGCAGCTCGACCTCCAGGCCGAGATCGGAGAGCATTTGCTCCACCTCGGCCTGATAGTTGGGATTCATCAGGATGATGCAGTCGGGGCGCAGTTCTGGCAGGCGCTCGGGGGAGATGATGTCTTGCCCACTGACTGGCACGAAACGACCATGTTTGCGGGGGTTGATGTCCACGATGTGCTCGATAGCCTTGGCTGCCTCGAGCATGTTGAGGAAGGTCACGCCTTTCGACCCAGCCCCCCACGCCAGCACGTTTTTCTTGGCCGCGGTCCTATCTGCCAGAGCCCCCTCCCAGTAAGCCATCTTTTGCCGGTGGTGCTGGCTGAACTCGGCAGCTTTGCTGGCCAGGGCTTTCACGCCGTCTTCATCGAAGTTGGCGGAGGTGTGCTCGATGGCGCTTGGCCGCGCCTCCAAGGTCAGGAATTGGCCGCCGAAGGCCTCGGCCAGGCGAGTGACCTCGAAGCCGCTCTCCTCGAACAGCACCTGTAAGGCGCTGGCGCTGAAATAGCTGGGATGCTCGTAGATCAGGTCCCAGATTCCTAGATGACCGAAGGTGTACCAGGCGTTGGGCACCTCGAAGAATAAGACCGTCTCGCCCTTCTCCGGGGTCGCCCCCCGCACCTCGGCCAGTAATCCCTTGGGATCGGCCAGGTGCTCCAGGACGTGGCGACAGCAGATCAGGTCGGGAGGGGAGTCCAAGTGCTGGGCCGAAAATAGCTCCGGCACGTAGCGGATGGCGCTATCTTTGCTTGCTTGGGAGTCGGGCGAAAAGCTGGGATCGAAGCCGATGCCCCGGTTGTCGCCTAATTGGCACAGCGCCTGCAGGAAATCCCCTGCCCCCGAGCCGATCTCGACGATCAGCTTATGTCGCAGCTCGTACTTCTCGACCAGGTACTCGGCTAACGCATCGGCATATTGCCGGAAGCGCGGCGAGAAGAACAGCGAGTTCTCGTAATCGGGGCTGTAGCTCACTTTGCCGGGGTCGAAGGCCAAATTGAATATCTGCCCGCAGCGCCCGCAGAACCCCAGCACGATGTCACCGGTGGGGGCTTCTAATGCCGCCTGCCGTGTATCCCACAAGCGGTTGCAGTGCACTGGCACCCCTTCGACCTTGAAGAAGGCTTGCACACCCGCTGACCCGCAAACATTGCAGTTGTAGCCCATCATGGTGCCTCTCCCTCCATCTCTGGCTCGTTCACCATCATCACCCTGGATTGCAGCCCCATCTGCTCAAGTTCGTCCTGCACTTCCTCCCGGTAAATGGGGTTCATCACGATCACGTTATCGGGGTGGTAGTCGCCCAGGGCGGCTGGGGAGACGATCTGCTGCCCGCTGCCGGGCATGTAGCTGCTGTGCTTGTGCGGGTTGATGTCCACGCAGTATTCGATCTGCTCGCCACCCTTGAGCGCCGTCAGGAAAGCCACCCCCTTCGACCCAGCCCCCCAGATCACCGTGCGTTCGTCCCGCTTTTGCGCCTTCTGTAAGAACTGCTCCCAGGCGTCTAGCTTTTCGCCCACCTTTTGCTTGAAGGCCTCTATCAGTTGCGCGGTTGCTTCGGGGGAGGCCTCTAGCTCCGGGAAGGCCTGGTCGTTCCCCTGGGCCGCTTTGGCGGTGATGGTGATGTACTGGTCGCCATAAGCGCGCTCGAGATCGATCACCTCGAAGCCGCTATCCCTGAAAAGGTGGGCTAGCGAGCCGGGTGTGAAATACGAGCAGTGCTCGTAATAGATATCCCAGAAAGCGCCTTCGCCCAGGATGCGGGTGGCGTCCGGCACCATGAAGAAAACGACCGTTTGCGGCGTAGCCTCTAGGGAGCGCCGTACCATGTCTATGAATTCGTGCGGGTTGGGGATGTGCTCCAAGGTCATCTTGCAGCACAGGAAATCAGCGCTGTAATGCGCATAGTCACTAGAGTAGTAATCCTGGATGAACTCGACCTCGCCTCGCTTGGGGGCGGGGAGGCGGCCGGGAACATAGCTGGGGTCGAAGCCCACGCCGGAATTCTCGCCCAGCTCACAGAGCAGGGTGAGGAATTCCCCTTTGCCGCAGCCGATCTCGAGCACCCGTTTCTGGCGCAAGTCGTAGCGCTCGACCAGGCGCTTGGCCAACCCTTGTGAGAAGGCGCTGAAGGTCGGCGAGAACCCCTGGGTTTCCTCGTAGCGCGTGGAGAACTCTTGCAGACTGGGGTCATAGGCTAGATTGGTGATGAAGCCACAGCGCCCGCAGAAACCCAGCTGGATATCCCCTCGGGGATAGTGGATCGCCTCCTCGCGGCTACCCATCAGCAGCACGCTGTGCGCCGGCACGCTTGCTTGCTCGTAGAAGGCGCTCAATCCCGCCCCCAGACAGTTCGGGCAGGGTATGGGTGCGGCGTTGTTGGCACGTGTACCCATCACACCACCCTGACTTCCGGGATGGGGATGATGAACTTGCCGCCTCTCGCCCGGTACTCGCTCTGCTGCTCCAGGATCTCTTCGGCGAAGTTCCACGCCAGCAGTAGCACGTAATCCGGCATGCGCTCGACGAGCGCCTCGGTCGGGACGATGGGCAGCCGGTTGCCGCCCATGTAGCGCCCGTGTTTGAAAGTGTTCAGGTCGGCGACGAAGTCGAGCAGCCGCCCGTCCAGCTCGCAGTAGCTCAATAGCGTGGTGGCTTTGGCGGCTGCACCATAGGCGGCGATGCGCTTTCCATCATGCTTTAAGTCCCACAGCAATTCGTTGAGCTTCTCCCGGATGCCCTCCACCCGGGCGGCGAAGTCCTGGTAATAGCCGATCTGGTCAACGCTGGCGCGCTTTTCCTTAGCCAATAAACTCTTCACCGACTCGTCCGGTGCGTCTTGCTTCCCGATGTAGAGCCGCAGCGAGCCGCCGTGGATCGGCAGGCGGCGGATAGAGTTGAGGTACAGCCCGTGGCGGCGGAAGAGGTTGTCCAGCGCCGTCACCGAGAAATAGCACAGGTGCTGGTGGTAGATGGTATCAAACTCGCAGTGCTCGATCAGATCGACCAGGTAGGGCGCCTCGATGACCGCCACTCCGTCCTCCTTCATCACCGCCGCTATCCCGGCGACGAAACCGTTCAGGTCTGGCACGTGCGCCAGCACGTTGTTGGCCAGCACGACGTCAGCGACTTTGCCCTCGCTCTTTAGCTGATCGGCGAGCGCCTGGGTGAAGAAGGTGTGCAGGGTGGGGATGCCCAGCGCACGGGCGGCTTCCACCGGCCCCTTGGCGGGATCGATGCCCAGCACCGGGATGCCCACCTGGTGGAAGTTGCGCAGCAGATAACCATCGTTGCTGGCGATCTCGATCACCAGGCTTTCCGGGCCTAGCTGGCGAGCCTGGATGAGCTCCTCGGCGTTGGCCTTGGAGTGGGCCAGCAGCGCTGGGGAGACCGATGAGAAATACGGGTAATCCGCGTCGAACAGGATTTCGGGCGAGACGCTTTCCGTGATCTGCACCAGCGTGCACTCGGGGCAAAAGACCACCTCCAGCGGGGCCTTCAATTCAGGCTGCGAGAGCTGTTCCTCGGTGAGCAAGCGATCCGCCAGCGGAGTTTCTCCCAGCCAGAGCACCTTTTTGAGGTCATCGTGGCCGCACGAGCGGCAGGTCACTTTCTCTTTTCGGGTCATACGCAAATGGTCTCGTTCCTGTTAATTTGGCTCACGACTGCCAGCGCAGGGTGGCGTCTAGCTCCTGACGCTGCAACAGGTCTTTGATGTGGGCGATGCGGCTGTACTGCGGGCCTTCGAAGTCCTCCGGTTGCAGTTGGGTCCCTTTGATGGCCTGATAGAGTTGCTGGGCGCCTTTGCGGGCGTCCCACTGGGGCTGGAAATCCGGCAGCGTCTCTCCCAGTTTGCTGCAATCCACCCGGTAGGAGCGTTTGTCCGGCCCGGCGCCCTCCGCATACTGCACCTGGCTGCCCGGCACCGTGGCGGCGACGATCTCGGCCAGCTCGGTGACGCGGTAATTATCGCTGCTGCGGCCCACGTTGAAGGCCTGGTTGTGCACCAGTTGGCGCGAGGCACCCAGCGCGGCGATGAAGGCGCGGCCGATGTCCTCGATGTGCACCAGCGGGCGCCACGAGCGCCCATCGCTCTTGAGGTAGATCTCGCCGCTGGTGACTGCCCAGGCGACCAAATTGTTGAGCACCAGGTCGAAGCGCAGCCTCGGGGAGACCCCGAAAGCCGTGGCCGAGCGCAGGAATATCGGGCTGAAGTCGTCGTTCGCTAAATCGGCCAGCGCCACCTCGGCCTGGGCTTTGGATTGCCCGTAAGGCGTGATGGGCGCGGGCTTGGCGGTTTCGTCGATCCAATCCTCTCCGGCGGCCCCGTAGACGCTGCAAGTGGACGAGAAGATGAAGCGCCCGACGCCAGCTTGGCGCGCCAGCTTTGCCAGCCTCACCGTCGCCTTGTAGTTGATCTCCTCCGTCAGAGCCGGGTCGAGGTTTCCCAGCGGGTCGTTGGAAAGCCCGGCCAGATGGATGACGGCATCGTGGCCGGCTATGTCCTCGACCTGCACATCGCGGATGTCCTTATTGATCTCCTCGATATCGAGCGGCGGCAATTCGCCGAAGGTGCAGCCGCGGTATAGGTCGCTGTCCAGCCCGGTGAGCTGGTGCCCCTCGGCGATCAGCATGGGCGCCATCACGGTGCCGATGTAGCCTTTGTGGCCGGTGAGTAAGATTCGCATGGTTTACTCCCACACCTTCCACGGCGCTTGGCCGGTTTGCCAGTGGCGTTCCAGGATGTGCTTCTCGCGCATCGTATCCATGCATTGCCAGAAGGAGGTGTGCCGGAAGGCCATCAATTGCCCATCTTGCGCCAGGCGCTCGAGCGGTTCGCGCTCCCATTGCGTGTCGTCCCCCTCAATGTAATCGAACACGCCCGGCTCGAGCACGAAATAGGCCCCGTTGATCCAGCCCTCTTGCAGCTGGGATTTCTCGGAGAAGACCTTGACTTGGTCGCCTTCCAAGTCCAGATAACCGTAGCGGGCCGGAGGGCGCACCGCCGTCAGGGTAGCCAGCTTGCCGTGCGCCTTGTGGAAGGCCAGCAGCGCCTTCAGGTCGACGTCGGAGACGCCATCGCCCCAGGTGAGCATGAAAGTACCGTTCCCCAGGTAGGGTGCCAGGCGCTTGATGCGCCCGCCGGTGAGCGTGTCCATACCGGTGTCGATCAATTCCACCGTCCAATCGGGTTTCTCCCCGGCGTGGCTCTTCAGCGTGCCGGATTTCAGATCGACGGTCAGGTTGTTGCTCAGCGCGCTGTAATCGATGAAGTATTCCTTGATCATCTCGCCTTTGTAGCCCAGGGCGATGACGAAATCGTGGAAGCCGTGGTGGGAATAGTGCTTCATGATGTGCCACAGGATTGGCCTCCCGCCGATTTCCACCATCGGTTTGGGTCGTACGCTGGTCTCTTCGGCCAATCGGGAGCCGTAGCCGCCTGCCAGGATGCCTGCTTTCATACTTACACTCTCCAATGCTCTAATTGCTGCGCAAGAACGGTCGGATGAAGGGCCACAGGGGGGCCTTCACCAGGTCTTTGACCAGGCCGCGCAGGTTCCATCCGGCCCATTTGACCATCGTCCGGTAGCAGCGCCGCTTCTCGGCCGCCTCGATGGGGGCGCGCCGGATGCTTCTCAGATAAGCCAGCAGCCAATGCCAATGGGTGAGCTGCAATGTGCCTGCCTTTGAGGGATCGAACCAGGCGATGCGTTGATAGTAAGCTGGCCGGGCGTGCACCGAGCCTTTGGGGTGGTCGCGGCGGAAGAAAAGCGCCTCAGGGACCTCGTGGAACTCACCGTGCAGCGTCAGTTCGCCCAGCAGCACCATATCGGAGGATACGAAGCTGCCAATCAAAGCGGTGCGCTTCAGGGCAGCGGTGCGCATCAGCCCGAAGATCGGGTTGCACAGGTGTGACCGGCGATAGACTTGATGGAAGCCTGCAAAGCGCTGGCTGGGGCGCGGCTGGCGCAGATCGAGTTCGTCGGGGTAATTCCCCAGAGGCTCGCCTTGTGCATCGATGCGCTCGGTGCGGGGGTAGCATAGCACCGCCTCGGGGTGGGTTTCCAATTGCTCGGCGCAGCGCTCCAGGTAGGTGGGCGCCAACAGGTCGTCGTGCGCTGCCCATTTGAAGTATTCGCCCTCAGCAAGCTCAACCAGGCGGTTGAAGTTCTTGGCCGCCCCCAGGTTGCGCTCGCTGCGGAAGTAGCGGATGCGTCCGTCCCGTTCGCTGTGGGCGCGGCAGATCCCTTCTGTGCGGTCGCTGGAGGCATTGTCGGCGATCAGCAATTCGAAGTCCTCGTAAGTCTGCCCCAGGATGGAAGCCAGGCTGTCCTCGAGGTAGTCTTCGCCGTTGTGAACTGGCATGCCGATGGTGACGCGGGGCGGCGTAGGGCTCATTGTCAGCTTCGGCGGCGTCTCGATACGAAGGCTAGGATGGCGACGACGACGATGAAGAGCAGCACGACTCCCAGCGCCAGCGGCAGCCAGCCTGGTAGCGTGCTGGTTGTTTCAGCGCTCACGCCCGGCGTGACAGAAATCCCCGTGTCGCTCGAGGTGCCCCCGGTTGTGGCCTGGTTGAGCCGGGTATCGGTCGAGACGATCTGCTCGCCATTGACCAGCGCCAGATCACCGGCCAGACCCCCTCTCAGGCTCGGCGTGGCGATGGCGTCACCGGCCGAGCGTAGGCCTTGCGGGGTGCTGCCCAGCACGGCGAGCACCGCCCGGCCTGCCGCCCAGGGCGATTCCAGCAGTTCGATGTACCCCAGGCTGGTGTCGCTGTTGAAGCGGTAGACCACCTGGAAGTTGCTCAGGTCGGCGAAATTGCTGCCCGCCTCGAAGGGGGCTGGCAGGGCCGTTCCCAGCTGGCTGATCGTCGGCAGCGTCGTCGGCAGGCCGATGAACAACAGGTCGTGGCTACCCAGCAGGTCCTCCGGCAGAGCGTCGACGAAGGCTACCTCGTGTTCGGCAATGATCCAATTGGTGCTGTCGCCTAGGTCGAAGGCGATTTGCGTGGCCACCTCCCAGGCGATCGGATCGCTCGGCGGCAGCACGAAAGCCAGGCTGCCGCTGCTCGGGCTTAGAGTGACCAGTTCGGGGTACAGGCTCAAATCCAGGATGCGGGTTTGCAGCCCCTCTCCCAGCGGCGATAGCGGGATGTTCAGTTGGGTGGCGGAATCGATGGTGAACCACAAGTGCTCGAGCTGGTAGGTGGCGCAGTAATCGCGCGGCTGCAAGTCGGTTTCGATGGACAGGCGGTTGATCCCGCTGTGCAGGGCCTCGATGGGGATCGAGACCTGAAGGCTGCCGTTCAGGGCGCTCTCATCATCGAAGCGGGCGCTGCCGATTGGACGGTTGTTGATGCTGATCGTCACTCCGGATTGATCGTAATCCAGCAGGGTGGAATGGGCGTAGACCAGGTTCACGAAGGGGGTGCCCTCCGGGATCATGTTGGGCGGCAGGTAGAATTCGAACTCTCGCTCCACGGAGCCGACACGGGTGATGGAGATGCTCTCGTAGCCCAGTTCGGCCAGCGAACGGTTGGTAGGGACGAAGGAAAGCCCGGCTTCCGGGTTGACCTCCGTGATCAGTGCCAGGTTGGGGGCAAGCCCGCCGATCACGTTGCCGGTGCTCAAGGCCTGCCCAGCTTTCAGCACGGCCTCATCGCTGTTGCCGCTCACCAGCAGCACGGCTTTGGATTGATTCCAGGGCGAGACGGCCATCTGGATCACGCCTTCCTGGATGTCAAAGCCGCTCTCGTTGGGCGGCAGGGGGAGTTGGATTTCGGAAAGCAGCGGGAAGGGGAATTTGGCGGCCTGGCCGATCATGATCAGGTGGGTGGAAGTGAGTTGGTCAGCGCTGAGCTGGCTCACGGTTGAGAAGGAATACTGCATGTCTCCATTGGTCATGCGACCGAAGCCCGCCGCCACCGCCAGGGCGCTTTGTAGCTCGTCGCTGCTGGGCTGATCTGGCACTACGAAAGTGGCCTGGTCTGGGATGACCGAATCGCGCTGGAAGATCGGCAGGGGCAGGGAGGCCAGGTCGGTGGAGATCGCCACCGACTGGTGCGGCAGGATGAAGCGCGAGGTGGGGTGGATGACCACCAGAGATTCAATGTCAAAGTGGCAGCTTTCCTCGCTGGTGAAGGTCAGTTCCAATTCGTGGCGGTTATCGCTCAAGGAGGGGTCCAACGCCTCATCCGGGACGGGGATGCTCACCGTGCGCTGCCCGGCCTGGTCGAGCAAGATGGTCGTCAGCAATTCGTTGTTGAAGCGCACGCTCAGCAGGCCGCCGAAGGCTGGTGCGCTATCCGCCAGGGGGGAAAGGTCGGTGTACTCGAAGAAGGCGGTGAAATCCAGCTGTATCTCGGTTCCGGCGATTAGCACCCAGTCGGCGGGCAGGCCAAATCGGATTGTGGCGCCGTCGTAGGGTGCGTAAAGCGTTTCCTCGTCGAACCCGAGGCTGCTGAAGCTGTATTCGTTTCCGGAGGAGGCTTGTTTGAGCGCCCCGGCCCGCGCTTGGCTGGGCCAGGAACTCAACACCAGCAATCCGGCGATAAGCAGCGCCATGCAGAGGCGCATGCCCCTTTTGATCGTAAGGTTGGGATGGTTCATTGCGAACCCCTTTCCTTGGTAGAACTTGCGAGTGTCTTTTCAATAATGGCAGCTAACTGCTCCACGACGTGATTCCAGGTGAAGGCTGCCTCAACGCGCCCCCGCCCGGCTTGGCCCATTTTATGGCGCAATCCCTCGTCTCTCAGCAGGGTGATCAGCGCATCGGCCAGTTCTGCATCATCTGGGGCAACCACCATGCCGGTGACGCCTGGCTCGATGATCTCACCCATAGCTTCACCGGTCACGCCGATGCAGGGTAGCCCGTAAGCCATGGCCTCGATCAGCACATCTCCCCAGGTCTCCAGGCGGGAGGGCAGCACGAAAACATCGGCGCGCTGGTAAAGCGCCGTGATAGTTTCTCTATCCCAGGTCGAGGGGATGATTTCTACGTTCTCGAGTGGCAATTGCGGCGGGATGTCATCGCCGGTCACCAGCAGCAGCCGCGCTTCGGGTAGACTGTGGCGAACCTGGGCGAAAGCTTTCAAGAGTTGGTCACCACCTTTGCGGTAGCAATCCTTGCCGATGAACAGGGCCGTCATCCCCTTTTTGCTCCTCATCTCCATTGTGGGCAATTCGGGCAGATTCAGCCCGCCCCCGATGACGGTTACCTTGTCAGGGTCGATGTTGTAATCGCTGACCAGGGAATCGCGCACCAACAGGCTGCGGGTGCAAATGTGATCGGCTCTTTGATAGGCCTGATGTTCCAAGGCGAGCCACTGCGCTAGCTGGGTCCGCGTGAGAGGGGAACGTCCGGTGTCGGGGTGCTGGGCCGAGAGATGGGCGGTGTAATCAGTATAGATGATGGAGGGAAGAGAAAGCTGTTTCCATTTAGCATCGAAAAGCGTCCCGATTTGCAGAGCGATATCCGCTTCCACCGAACGCAGGTGCCTAGCCACTCTTCGAGAGCGCATGCGAAAAGCCCACGGGTTCTTATAGAATTGCTCGCGCCAGCATTTTTGGTCCCAATGGAAAGCCATCAAGGCATTGAGCCACCTGCTAGGCGCTGGTAAGCTGGCATTATAGGTTTCCACCAGCGTGAAACGGCAGTCGATGGCGTCGAAGAAGTCGCCGTATTTGGTTCTCGGGCCGGGTTGGCGTTTGAGATCGCCTATCAAAATCCCGGTGACGCGGATGCTTTTTTCATCCATGTTGTTCGTCAGTCGTGCTGGCGTGCCGCGGCACACGCTCCCATTGTGGGCTGTGCTGGCCACGCAAGAACTGCAAAAGGCCTTCCACTGCGGCGAGGTTGCTGTTCAGCAGGTAAGTGGGCAGGAACAGCAGTTTGCCTGCGTATCCGCCAAGTTTAACGTATCGCCCCAGCCATGCCAAGCCATAGAATGTTAACTGTAGCGCCAGGAATATTCCGTTGTAGGGCGAGCGCAGCATGGCAAGCGCGTTGCCCTCGGTTCCGCTGGGCCACAGTACTGCCCCCAAGTTGGCCAACAAGGCGGCCGCCATGAACCACGGCACCAGCGGACGCAAGAACTTGTGCGAGAGCACTTGCCAGACCACCCAGGGGTTGCGCCGCGGCAAGACCTCATCCAACCGGGCGAGCGCCTGGAAGCGGCCGGCCACGATGCGTGCCCGGCGGGTGCGCTCATCACGTGGAGAGGGGGAGACCCGCTCGTAGGAACGCGCGCCAGGGGCGTAGACCACGCGGTAGCCCTGCCGGATGACCTGCATGGCGATGAAGAAATCGTCGTTGATCGTGTCCGATGGCGGGGCCTGGAAGAGCTCACGCCGGATTGCCAGGACCTCCCCGGCCGCCGCCGTGCACGAGCTCAAGCGCGTCTCCTGCTGCTTGATGAAAGATTCGTACTTCCAATACAGGCCCTCCGAGGCTGCCAGCACGCCATCCCCCTCCAGCACCTGCTTGGCGCCGCTCACCGCCCCGACCTCGGGCTGGGCGAAGGGCGCGGCTATCTCTCGCAAGGTGCCCTCGCTATACAGATTGTTGGCATCCGAGAAGACCACGATCTCGCCGTGTGCTCCTTCCATTGCCCGGTTGATGGCCGCCATCTTGCCGGATCGCTGCGCGGCGTGGCTCAATTCCACGCCGCGCCCGGCGTAGCTGCCCACGATGGCGGCGGTCTCGTCCTCCGCACCGTCGACTGCCACCAGGATTTGCAGCCGTTCTTTCGGATAATCGAGCGCCAAGCTGTTCTCCAGCTTTTTCTCGATCACCGCTTCCTCGTTGTGGGCGGCGATCAGTAAGGTTATCGTAGGCTCGTGCGAGGGCGCATAGCTTTGCTTGGGGCGGGTGAGCGCCAGCAAGGAGAGCAGTGCAGGATAGCCAAGGTAGGCGTAAGCGATCAAGCCTATGGATATCCAGAACACAATCGCGGCGGACAAAGGTGCTCCCTCCACTCAGCCCTGCGCCCTGGCGGGCACGCTCGCCAAAACTTCGCCGTACAGCGCTCGCAGGCGCTCAGCGACCTCCGGCAAGCTGTACTGGCTCATCACCCGCTGGCGGGCCTGCTCCCCCAATTGCTCCCGCAGAACTGGGTTTTCCAACAATGTGATGATCGCCTCCTCCAAAGCGGGCTCCTCGTCGGGCGGCACCAGCCAGCCGTTTTCGCCGTGCGTGATCACGTCCGGTGCGCCGCCCACCGCGGTGGCGACCACTGCCAGGCCGGCCGCCATGGCCTCCAGCAAGGCGTTGGAGAGCCCTTCCGTGCTGGAGGGCAGCACGAACAGGTCGGCCGCCTGCAAGTAAGGCCTGACGTCCTCCACCGCGCCGGTGAAACCCACGCCACTGCCGGCGATCTCCCGCAGGTGAGCTTCCTGCTCGCCGCTGCCCACGATCAGTAGGTGTGCCCCCGGTTGCGCCCCCCGCACCGCCGGCCAAAGGCCGATCAAGCGCTCGAGGTGCTTCTCAGGCGTCAGGCGCCCGGTGTAGACCGCCGTGGGCGCCTCGGGGAGGCCTAGCTTGGTTCGCGTGGTCTGCTTGGCCTCCGGGCCGACGGGAGTAAAGTGCGCGCTGTCCACGCCGTTGGGGAGGTGCAGGCAGCGTTCGGGCGGTATCCCGACCTCCGCCAATTCCGCTTCGATCTCCCGGCTGATGACCAGGAAGCGATCCACCAGCTTGTGCATCAGTGCTAGGCGCATTCGCCCGGTGGGGCGGCGCTTCAATTTGGCGATGTCGCCCAGCTCCCCGCCGCGCAGGACTTTGACCACCAATGGGATGCCGAACAGCCGCTTTGCCGCTATCCCGGCCGTGGTGGGGGAGAGCAGTTCGTGGGCGTGGAGCAAATCGGGGCGCTGCCGCTTGAGCAGCCTCAGCGCGGCGGCGGTGAAAACTGCCGAGGCCAAGGCTTTAGGCCGCGGTGCTGGCAGCCGGTGCACGGGCACCTCATCCACGATCTCGTAGGCTGCCATGCCTGTGTATCGACGGGTGATCACCTGGATATCCACGCCGCGCGCCTTGAGCAGCGGGGCCAGTGAGGCCAGTTGCCGCTCGGCGCCCCCAATCCTGGGCCAGTAGCTCTGGATGATCATGGCCACCTGAATGCGATCCTTCATCGAGCGCACACGGCTTGGTAAAGTTCCAGCAATTGCGCCGCCCAGGCCTGCGGGGCGTAATGTTTCGCCACGTGGGCCTCGGCCGCCTCGCCGAGCGCTTTCATCTTACCGGGGTTTTCCAGCAGCGCGCAGACCTCTTCGGCCAATCGGGCTGGCTCGCCGGGGGGCACCAGCACCCCGCAACCCTCTTCGATCACCCGCGGCACATCGCCCACGCTGGTGGCCACCACTGGCAGCCCGGCTGCCATGGCCTCCAGCAGGGCGATGGGCAGCCCCTCCCATAGCGAAGCGCTGACGAACATGTCGCTGGCTTTCAGCAGGGCGGGCACGTCGCTGCGCGGCCCTAATAGGAGGGCGCTGTCCTGAAGGTTTAGCTCGGCAATCCGTTCCTTGAGCTTCTCCTGGGTGCTCCCTTCGTGGCCGGCAATGATCAATCTGCTGCTGGGGTACCTCTGGTGGATTTGGGAGAAGGCCTCGGCCAGGTCTGGGTACCCTTTTTGGCGCGCCAGCCTGCCCACCGAGATGAGTAGCCAGGTCGTCTCCCCGGCGACCTGGGCGCGCAGTTGGCGCCGCTCATCGGGAGATATTGATGGAATGGGCATGACGCAATTGGGGATGATCGCCATCGGCTTGGCGCCGAAGCGGTGCTGCTGCGCCTCGGCGACGGCGTGGGAAACGGCGATGATGCGCTTGGAGAGCCAGCGCAGCGACCATGTTTCCAGGCGGCGACGTGTGCGGTTATCCCGCTTGGGATCGTAGAACTCGTTGTGCACCGTGGAGACCACAGGCACCCCGCTCAGCCGACCGGCCAGCGGCCCGAGGATGTTCGCATAGGTCAGGTGAGTGTGCAGCACGTCGACATCTTGCTGGCGCAGGTAGGCGACCAATTTGCGGAT
>Ga0068714_10004338_pt1 | contig 15993 bp, 12 predicted proteins | sample MTBNYHSulfiMetaG_FD_62988 | JGI IMG/M metagenome (GOLD analysis project Ga0068714, IMG submission 62988) | Enrichment culture microbial communities from rom New York Harbor, USA that are MTBE-degrading - MTBE-NYH (New York Harbor Sulfidogenic)... | ecosystem: Environmental > Aquatic > Marine >...
TCATCCGCTACACCAAGCCGGGCTTCGAGGATACCACGGTCGACCTGTTCGATCCCTATGTTGATGTCTCTGAGGTCAACGGGGTCGGTGAATACATGGTCAATTCCATTATTTGTCGCTTCTGAAAGCGAGGAGGTCCGCACATGATGACAATAAAAACAAGACATGAGGCCGGTTTCAGTCTCATCGAAATGCTGGTCGTACTGGCCATTTCCTCGGTTATTTTTGCCACGATCTTCTGGACCATGTCCTTTCAGAAAATGTCGGCCCAGAAACAGACTGCCTTGTCTGACGTGTATGAAAACCAGCGTTTTGCCATGGACCTGCTCAGCCGCAACATTCGCCTGGCAGGTTTGAACATGAACTCGGGGGAGTTCTCGTTTCTCGGTGAGTCAGCTGCTACGGCCGGGATCGAACCGGTAACACCACACAATGACTTTGCCCGCGGCACGGACAAGATCAATCTGACCTATGTTCTCGACCTGGAAGACTGTCCGCCACTGCCGCTATGTGAGGAAATGCCGACACCGAGTTCCGAGTTCAAGACCTGCGAGATCCCTCAATGCTGGGTCGATATGCCCACTCCCTTCTGGACCATTATCACTGACCCGACCGGGGAGCATTCTGAAGTGGCCATCATCACCCATGTCCAGGAAGACTCAATGCACATTCAGCACAATCCGACTGGCTGCATCAATGGCTATTGCAATGACAACCAGGGTCTGGAATATTTGTACCCCGAAGGCAGTACCCTGTCCATGATTGCCTTCAAGCAGATTGCCTATTATCTTACCTGGCCCTCCCATGACTCGGGAGAGATCCAACAGTCGCAATTAGTCATGCAGGAGAACGAAGGGGCACCGACGCCGGGACCGGTCATTCCCCTGGCCAATGGTGTCGAGGACCTGCAATTCGCCTTTGCCATCGACGCTGACGGTGACGGTCTTATCGACGATACCGATGGCGACGGCATTGTCGGCCCCGGAGATTATCTCAATGGAGACGCGGTCCCAGACAATGATCAGATCATGGCCGTCCGTATTTCGATGTGCATTCGTTCGGCTGACTGGATCACCAAGCAGCCCAATTCTCACCGGCCTCCCATGGAAGACCACGACGGAAATTTCGCTCAGGAACCTGACGGTTTTTCACGCAAGACGATCTCATCACGTGTTCTGGTCCGCAATATGGCCGCTGCCTATCGCCAACAGTAAAATGAAAGGGCTTATTTCGGGACTTGCCCGACCATTCTGAGACTGCGTGAGGTGGCGTGCAGGTCGCGCATCAGATTGGGCCAATAGGGGAATGTATTCAGCACTGAGAAGTAGAGGGGTTGGGATTCACTGAAGAGACCCTGCTGATGCAGTATTCGGGCCGCGAAATAGGTCCGCCGTTGCTGCAGTATAAGATCGGCTTTCTCAGCCAGAAGCCTGTCCTGCCCGGACCAGTCCAAATAGGCGGTGATGCCTTGTGTTGGCTCTTCGAGCATGGTGCTGACCATGGTCAGATTATCCGGGACCGTGTCCTGGTTGATGGCCGCCAGAGAGGAAAACTCGATCGAGGGGAGATCATCACTGACCAGCAGGTCTGCGTGCCTGTGACCAGGATGTAACGAGTCCACATCCGTGGTGACATAGAGCGCTACCAGAGACAGCGGAATGTGCAGACCGGTCTCACGCAGCAGTGAGGCAAGTGGCCCCTCTTTCCAGTGCTTTCGCAGGGACGAAAACGGGAGTGGTGAATTGGTTTTCTTGCCCAGCACGATCAGATCGTGATTGAAGGCCCAGACGCTGAGGTGGGGGAAAACGTCCTTCATGGTCAGCAGGACTTTCACGATATCCGCGGCATACAATTGATACAGAGGCAGCCATTGGGCCATGGTCCCGTTTTCCTCGAGCCGGGCGGCGCAATCGCGGAAGTATTCACGGGTGTAGAGGTGAACGGAGCCGGCTTGAGTGGGGTGTTGCGGGCCGGTGGTGATGACGTCGTATTTTTTGTTCGTCCGCTTCAGGAATTGGCGTCCGTCCTCGATATACAAGGTCAGACGAGGGTCTGCCAGTATGTTCCTGTTTTCGAGGGCGAAAGTCCGGGCAAGTCCAGGTATGCTGCCGATGATTTCGACTGCATCTATTGTGTCGAGTGGAAAATCACGGGCCGCTCCGGCGGTTATACCGGTGCCAAAACCAATGACCAGCAACGATTTCGGTTGCGGATGCAACAGGAGTGGCAGGAGACTCTCGAAACGCTCGAGTTGCAATGGTCCCTCGAGTCCTGATGCGGAGGGATTGCCATTGATATAGAAACGTGTGACGATCTTTCCCTTCGGGTCAGGTCCGCGGGCAATTGCCACTGTTGCTTCCATTTCCTCGACGATATCCTTGATAAGCCAACCGGGAGGCACTCGTTCCTCGAGAATACTCCGCACTGCTGTGGGTGAAAAGACACTGACACAAATGGCACAAACCAGGGTCGAAAGGAACAACAGGAACAGAAGACGGGTCCTTTCAGCGGCCCCCGTTCTGATGAGTCCGACCATTGGGCCGGCCAGGGCCAGGTTTGTCAGCACAAGGATAGACAGACTCCAATCGAGCCCGACCCACGGGATCAAAACAAAGGTCATGACCAGTGGACCTGCTGTGGCCCCGATCGCATTGACCAGATAAAGATGACCGATCCCCTGCCCCAGACGTTCGAGCCTGGTGACGATCATATCGGCGACGACCGGAAACAGATAACCGTAGCACGTGGCCGGGACCAGCAGAAAATAGACAATGAAGATGAGCTGCATGGCCTGCAACAGCCAGAACGACAGGCCATAAGCCGTGAACAAGCCAGCAACCAGAGAAGGCACCAGGGCCACGACCAGATGAAGAAGCAATGTCGATAAAGCGATCAGGACCTGAACACGCACGAAAATACTCGCCCCGCTCGTCCGTCGCGACGATGATCGAACTGCCAGCCAGCTCCCGAGTGAAATACCGATCAAAAAAGACACCAGCACCGCGCTCAGGCCATAGGACGTGTTTCCCAGGACCAGGGCGAAAAACCTCGTCCAGCATACCTCATAAGCCAGACTGGTGAACCCGGACAAAGCGAATAGAATCAGAATAAGACGGAATTCAAATCTGCTGACAACCATTTCCGCAGGTCTGGTTGGGTCCTTCACCACGAGAACGGGAGCAGTCTCCGGCGTCTTCACCTGAACCCCGCCGCCCCATGTTCTGATCACCACAAGCACCAGCAGCATGACAACCATGTTGAGCACAATCGCCAGGGCGGTCGATTGGGTCAAACCCAGCCGGCCGATCAGAAAATATCCGGTCAGGAGTGCCCCAAGCACAGCCCCGGCTGTGTTGGTCCCATACAACAGACCAATTTCAGAACGGAGCTGATAACGCTGTCGCACCCAGAATTTGCAGATCAGTGGTAATGTTCCACCCATTAAAAAAGTCGGGACGAGCAGGACTATGAAAATCAGGAAAGCTTTGAGGAAAAGTGGCTGGGGGCCGTCCGGTGCGGCACATCCGCGACAGGCCCGTCGAGCAGGGTCAGCAAGGGACCAAATCCCAGAGCATACAAGCCGATCAATCCTTCAAAGACGGCATACAACAGCAGCGGTGATGCAACACGATCAGCCCAGCGACCGATCAGGACTGAACCCAGACCAAGCCCGAGCATGAATGAAGCCAGGACGATACCGATAGATGGGGCTGCACTTCCGAAAACAAGGCCCAGTTGCCTGATCCAGACTATTTCATATACCAGACCGGCACATCCGGACAGGAAAAAACAGGTCAGCAGGATTACCTGTTGCAATGTTTGTCTGCTCTTCACATCTGACACGAATCGTGGTCCATGGGTCGGAGTCCTGGTGTGCATGCCTTAACATGTATGAAAATGAATATATGTCTCCGGTGTTAATACAAGCGGCGGACCAAGTCAACCCATTCCCCGATTGCCTGATCATGGGTCCTGAGTGAACTGGTGCCGGCTACGTACGGCCCTTGAATGTTCGGCGATATGGCCCTACATTCGTCAGCGGGTGCGTTGCTGTCATCGCCCCGGCATTATTGATCACACCTTTCGGAACTGCAGGAATGTGAACACGATCGATCGCAGCAGAGAACATAGACTATTCCAGGCCCTATTCCTGGGCCTTCTCCTTTTTCATGTGGTGCTGATAAGCCAGCAACGTCTTTTTCCCTTTATCGATCTTCCCTTTCACCTTGCCTCTGCCAGCATTATCAAGAATTATAATGAAACGGGCAATGTTTTTCAGGACTATTACCAGATTGATATGTCGCTGCAGGCGAATGTATTCCATCTCGGGTTCTGCCTCAATCCTCTTTTTCCATCCGTCGAGGCGGCAAACAAGGCCTTCTATATCCTCTATGTCTGCTTTCTGCCTTTGGCCGTCCTGTTTGCCATCCAGGCCGCAGGAGGGACGCTCTGGTTTTCACTGCTCAGTTTTCTCTTATTATACAATAACAATGTCATCTGGGGTTTTACCGGCTTCTCCATAGGCATTCCGACTTTTTTTCTTTTGATCGGGCTGTTGCTGAAAAGTGGCCGGAAACCCACTCCCGCTCTCCTGGTCTCAATGGCCCTGGTTTTTATCCTGCTCTTTTTCATGCATGCGGTGATTGCCCTTGTGGCCATGATGTTTTTCATGATCTGGGTGGTGCTGTTGACCAAACCAGATGTGCCCGGCCTAATGACCAGATGTCTTGCTGTCGTACCGACTTGCGGACTGTTCATTGTCTGGTGGGCGGGTCTGCCGCTGTCATCATATCAGACCCTGGAAACACTCATGAAATATTACAGGGCGGAGTTCTGGACGACATTCAGGGCCCGCGAGCTTCTTCTCTATGCAGATTATTCCAGTCTTTTTGCCGGTCCGGCAGGCAAGGTGGCCGGGTTCATGGTCGTTTCATTGATTGGGGGACTGCTCCTGATCGGGCTCTGTCGCGGAGTAGACCGGTCCAATTGCGTCCGGTCGGGTCAGAAGTTCCGGGTCGTCCTGCTGGCGACATCCTTTTTCATGGTATTGGCCCTGGTGTCACCTTATGACATCAGGGAATTGTGCTGGTATTTTTATCCTCGTTTTGCGGTGTTCGTGCTCCTGCTGCTTATCATTCTGGGCAGCATGGTGTGGCGGGGCAGAATGAACAGATTCATGATTGTCCTGATCTGCTGTGCTGCCATGGTCTCCAGCGGTTTGTGGTGGGATTATTTCCGCTCATTTGATCGGGAAAATGATGAATTCCGCAGTGAATTCCTGCCCCGTGACAAAACGGCCCGGATGGCCGGGACCATGTACGATTTCAGATACCGCGGGCGGCCCCACTATATTCATTTTCCGAATTACCAGATCATCTGGAACAATGGTATCGCCACGACGCGACTGATTGATTACTCGTTGAAAGCAGTGCATCGGACGACCGATTTCAAGGTTTTACCCCTGTACCATGAGTGGATTACAGCAGACAATCCTTACGACGGCCGTTATAGTCATCTCGAGTACATACTGGTGCGGGGAAGCATTCCTCGAGGTGACCTGACGCATTTCAGTGATTTCAGCTGTGTCGCTCGAAGCGACAAGTGGTCACTCTATCACCATCGGCATTCAGCACTGCCGGCGACACATGAAAGCACGGCACATAAAGGCATCATCAACAATCCACAAGGAGTCAACCATGGGCTTTCTGAAAGAGATGTTCGGTCCCAGCAAAGAGGAAATCTGGCAACAATTGAGTGAGGAAATCGGGGCAGAGTATACCAGGGACGGGTTTCTCAAAAGCGGTAAAGTCGAGGCCCGGGTCAAGGAATGGACCATAACCCTGGACACGTACACCGTTTCCACCGGCAAGAGTTCGGTGACCTATACCCGGATGCGGGCACCGTACTTCAATGCGGACAATTTTCGGTTTACCCTCTATCGTCGTGGTTTTTTCAGCGATATAGCCAAATTCTTCGGGATGCAGGACATTAGCATTGGTGATCCTGAATTCGATGCGGATTTCATCATCAAGTCCAATAATCAGTGGAAAATCGTCGAACTTCTGGCCAACCACAAAATAAGGGACATGGTCCGGGCCCAACCGACTTTTTACCTGACCGTCAAGGATGATGAAGGCTGGTTCAAAAAAAGTTTTCCCGAAGGCGTTGATGAGCTGTATTTTCAGGTCCTGGGTGTCATTACCGACATCGCCCGGCTCAAGGCGCTCTACGAGTTATTTGCCGCATTATTGGACCAGCTTTGTTATATTGGTTCCGCCTATGAAAAGGACCCCGGGACGAAGCTATGATTTCTCCTCGATAACCCTCTTCTTCGATATTTCAGCCACATATCCATCGAGATAAGGCCACATTTCCCGGAGCTGATAGTCCTTCAATAGTCCGGACTGAAATGATTCCCAGGTGACCGTGCGGAAAAAAGCATACGCCGGGCGACCTGCCGCGAGATGAAAAGCGAGCAGGGCCGGGAAATCCCTGAAGCGGTCCCGGTAAGGAAAACAGATCAGGACACTGTCATCTTCGATCAACCGCAGAAAGGGATCAATGTGGTGCTCAGTGAAAAACACGGCCCGGTCAGGCAGCAGGTCCAACAAGCGTCCTCCGTTCAGATAATTCGCCTTTCGTTGGGCCTGATGTACCCGATAATCATATGTAAAGGCGACCAGCGACGACCAACTGAGCGCGGCAGTGACAGTCAAGGCGATCGCTTTCAACCAGAATTCTGCCCGCACTAAACCCAGGCCGCATCTCACCAGGACCAGCAGGACCACTGACACGAACAGGACCAGCGGCAGGTCCAACAATGGGAATTCAAGCCCGCTCAACCCCGGACAACAAAACTCGGTCAAAAGCAGATAGAAGGCAACGGTGACAATGACCGTGACAAGATACGGTCCCCGGCCAAGCGGGGTTGTCATCAGTCGCCGCAGCTCCCGCAGCGAATACGCCACCATGATCGAGGTAAAAGGCAGGAGCGGTAAATGATAGCGATAATTGAGACACAACCCGCCGTACTCATGATTGATCACAGCATAATACCCGATATATATGATCGGGACCGGCACTAATAACAGGAGCAGGCTGTGTGCTCCCCGCGTTCGTCGCATCGAACAGAAGGGCAGAAGCACCACCGCCAGATAGGGCAGACTCTGCAGCAATGCTTTTTTGTGGGCCCCGATGTAAACCAGGCCGCCGCTTACCGTGCGGAGGTGGGCCGGTCCCTGAAAATCGGGCGGCACTGCCCGGATATCGACCACAGCGCTGTACGAATCGCGGATTATTCTGGCCCCGGGCCGGGTCACGATCAGGGCTGACATCACCAGGCCTGACAGAAAAAATATCATAATCACTGCCCGCCGCTTATACCGGCGATTATCGGACAGCCTCCGAAACAGGAATTTTGAGCCGCTGACGAGACTTGCCAGGAGCAGGGCAACCCCTGCTTCGATCATGGGAAATTTTTCACCGGAACCGTACGAGAGTGGTGAAAAGGACCCGAATTTGGCCTGATTGATCGCCCCGAGAACCACCATGCCGGGCAGCAAACCAACGATAAGTGATAGAAAGGCATAACCCGATACATTGCTGCTGACGACATACAGAATATAAAAACAGGCCACCAGCAGAATGGCGTCCGTTCTTATTCCCGCTGAAATTCCGGTCAGCAGACCGGCGAAAAAAAAGTTGGCGATCTGTCTTTGTCTATTCGGTTCGAGCAGAGCGGACACGGCCAGATAATAGGCGGCCATCATGCCCAACAGGGCGGTCATGTGGGGCCAGGCGGCCTGAGAATATTCCCAGACAAATGTCGCCCCGCACAGGACCAGGCACGCATTGAGCGACAGCTCACGGTCCGAAAAAATCTTCGAGGTCAGCAGATAGCACAGGAGCACGACCCCGATAAATGACAGGGCATTGACCATGAAAAGGCCCTTGAACCCGCACACATGATACAAGGGGGCAACCAGCAGGGTGAAAAGGTGAGGATACTGCGACACGAGTCTGCCCTTGACCGGGAAAAAGAAGCGAGTCGAACATTCCTCCGAGGGAAACTCACGGTAGCCATTGCTGATTTCAAACGTAAGGGTGGCGGCAAAATCACGCGACATGAGATGGTAGACCGCTTCATCGATCGACAGATAACCGGGGACGGTGAGGAGAAAACTTATGATCAGGTGGAGCAGGAGTAAACCGATCAATACCCCGAATTTCCATGACATTCTGGTCAAACGCAGCCTCATCTGGTCCCGGAATGCTGCCGCCGACCGTCCGCTTCGCCGAGACAGGCACACAGGCGAATTTCCGGCATCATTCCTTTGTGGCCATCACTTCCCTGTATTTCTGTTCAAAGACACGCAGGTCCTCTGGTTCATCGATGTCAACAAAATATCGTTCGGCAATGCAATACGGATATATGTTATCATTAAAGCTCAATTCCGGCGTAAGGTCACGGAACCAGTTAATATAAATCATGCCATTGACCGTATAAAAACGGCCCAGGTCCTGACGCCGCACAGTCGAGTTCCGCGGCAGCACGGGGCACAAATCACCCTCGACGATGGTGCGTATCAAAAAAGGATTTATTCTCGTCTCCGTCACACTCACCAGAGATTGTTTGTGATTGTCGACAAAAAACGCCACGGCTTCGGCAATGTGCCACCACTGCCGCAAGGGTTGTGTCGGCTGCAACAGAAGGCAAAGGTCAAAACTTTTCCCGGCAGCCACAATCTGGTTTTTTTCATGGACCACGGCCTCGATTGTGGTGGCCGTGTCGCTGGCCAGTTCAACAGGTCTCAAACCGTATGAAATGCATCCCAGTTGTGTGGCGTGGGCCCAAATGGTTTCACTGTCGGTACTGATCAGTATTTCATCGATGCAGGATGCGGCCCGGGCCGCTTCTATAGTAAAATCAATGAGCGGCTTGCCACACACAGTGACCATGTTTTTGCCCGGTATACCCTTGCTTCCTGCCCGGGCCGGAATAATTGCCAGGACCGTTTTCCCCTTGTACATCCAGTCCTCCTCCGACTGTCAGCGATAATCGATAAATATTTTTTGCACGGCCTGTTGCCAGAACGTCTCTTGTGCCAAAAGGGCCATAAACAGCTCGGCACTCTGCCCCTCGCCAAAGGGGTCGTTGAGCACAATCCGATAATCATCGATCCGCTCGATAGCATCACAAATATCCTGATATACCTCACCGACATGTTGAATGTTGAGCATTTGAGGTGAATAGCGACCCTTCTGACGCGTGCCGATATCTATTGCCGGTATGCCGTACATTCCGGTTTCACGGACTCCGGCCGAGCTGTTTCCGATCATGAAATCGGCGTTTTTCAGGAACACCAGAAAATATTCGAAACGGATTGAAGGAAAGAACCTGAAGCGTTTATTGTTTAATAATTCCTTATACATATCGAATATTATTTCCGAGCCCAGGTCGTTATTGGGGTAAATCACGATATAGTTTTTGCCGGAATCAACGACAGCCTGAACAACAGTCCTGCTGTGTTCTGGCAGCAGGTCCTGCTCCGTAGTGACAGGATGATAGATGAGAATACCGTAGGTCTCGAAAGGGACCTCATACAATTTCCTGACCTGGTCCAGCGATTTCAATTCGGTCGATTTCATGATGTCGATGTCCGGTGAGCCTATAACATGGATCGATGAGGCCGGTTCGCCCAACTGGAGGACCCTTTTTTTCGCCTCCTCATTGGAGACAAGGTGCACATGAGAAAATTTGGTGATGGCATGCCTGATTGATTCGTCGATCGTGCCGGTCACTTCGCCCCCTTCAATATGGGCCACCTTGACGTTGTTGAATGCCCCCACGATTGCTCCGGACAATGCTTCCAGGCGGTCGCCGTGCACCACAATCAAATCCGGTCGGATTTCCTTGACATAGTCATTGAAGGAATCAATCGTCTGGGCGGTGGTCCGGGACATATCGTGCTGATGTTCCCTCTGATTGGGGACTTTGTGTATGTTCCGGAAACCGTCCTTCTCGACTTCGACATAGGTCGAACCGTACCGCTCGAGCAGATGCATACCGGTGATGTAGATAAAGGCTTCCAGCTCAGGCGATTCTTCCACACGGCGGATGATGCTTTTCATTTTACCGTAGTCTGCTCTCGTTCCTGTGACAAACACGATCTTTTTCATATTCTTCCTGGATGTTCATCCTTTCATCAGGAGGTGCAGGGGCGTCTATTCGATATCCTGCCATGACAGATGTTCATCAAACGGGATGGTCCGCTTCGCTTTCCGGCCCAGGATTTTTTTAAAGTGTTCGGCCCTGATTTGGCCAGTGCCAGGCCGCTTCACCCAGATATTCTCTTCACTGAATAGCTCACCCTGAGCAATGGTCCTGATGGCCACAACCGTGGCGAAAGCGAAATTGATCGTGACCTGCTCTTCTGCGGCAGCTTCTTTTGTGCCGCCACGCATTTGCCAGATCTCATGTGCCCCCTGCACAAGTGCCCGGCAGTCTTGCGGGTCCATTGAATTGACGATGTCCGGTCCAATCCGGTCTGCCCGGTCCGTGAAATGACGTTCCAGAATCTGGGCCCCGAGGGCCACTGCTGCCAGACAGGCGTTGTTGTTGACCGTGTGGTCGGACAAGCCGACGATGACCTCGGGAAACGCGGCCATCAGCTCCTGCATCGCCCCCAGCCGGACCAGATGGGGCGGCGTCGGATACAAATTGGTGGTGTGCATCAGGGCGAAATCGACACCGGCTGTCCGTAAAATCTGGACTACCGTGCGGACACTGGCCAGATCATTCATCCCGGTTGACACAATCATCGGTTTGCCAAATGAGGCAATGTGCTCGACAAGAGGATAATTGTTCATCTCACCGGAGCCGATTTTATACGCTGAGACGCCCATTCGCTCAAGGCGATTGGCCGCCGCCCGCGAAAATGGCGTGGACAGGAAAACCAGGCCCTGGGCCTCGACATATTCCTTTAACCTGATCTCGTCCGCCTCCGACAAGGCCGCTTTCTCCATAATTTCATAAATCGAAACAGAGGCATTGCCGGGCAGGATTTTTTTGGCCACTGCACTCATCTCGTCCTCGACAATGTGGGTCTGGTGCTTGACAATGTGGGCTTTCCCCTTCTTGGCAGCATCAACCATGGCCAGAGCAACACCAAGGTCACCATTGTGATTGATGCCGATCTCAGCGATGACAACAGGAGGATGTTCATGATCAATGATCAGGTGTTCAATCTTCATCTCTGCTCCTTTTCCAGATCATGGGTCGTCATTCATGATGACCACTCAACGGATGGTCGACAGCAACTATTGTCACCTTACCTTCATAACACGTGCTCCCGAGAAATTAAAGTCCCCGTTCAGGGCAAAATCCGCTTTTTGAAAAAAGAAATTCGCTCCCGGGGCTGAAGCCAAGGGCTATTGTCCTTCATGGTAAAGGGACCATGAAGGACAGACGCTGCTTCGCAGCAGACGGTTGTGTCCGTGAAATAATTCGTTGGCTGCCGATGATGCCTTTAAGGCCCTCGGGCTATTGCGCTTCATGGTGAAAAAGGTCATAATGACGGACGGCAGCTTCGCAACCGGACGGGGCGCTTTGAGGGCGGTCATTAGCCTGTTTTGGTTCCGTTTATTCATGGTCGGGCTGAAACGGGCTATTTCAGGCGGTTATGCGTTTCAATAAGAGGAGTCGACGCAATATAACTATCGTTGTCAAAATATTTTTGACATCGTGAGCATTCCCGGTGTAAAATTTCAGACAAGAGCTCATGCTCACGATCTGCCGCGACGCGGCGTCTGTCCGCGTAAGCGGACAATAGCCCCTGGCTTCAGCCTAATACCCTTCACTTAAGGACAAAAATATGCTATAATAGAGGCATCACATGTTGTTTCTCTTAACATCAATCCTTATCCGGAGGTTACATGATGCCGAGGCCCAAAATGGCTGCGCCAAGCCAGATCAGATTATTAGAACAACTGTCGCTCGGAGCTGTCATCAAAACATACCCCATGGCGACAATCGAGACCATTCTCGATCAAACAGGATGCAATAGTATCCGTCGAAGGCTTCTCCCCTCTTACATTATTGTCTATTTGACCATTGTTCTGGCATTGTATGCAGATGTATCGATACGGGAAACACTGCGGATCATACTGGATGAATTACGCACACGATTCGGTCACGATGCTATTAAGATAGGTGTCAGTTCAGCTATCACCAAGGCCCGTCAGCGGGTTGGTGCTTACCCATTGCAGGTCCTTTTTGAACAAGTCGTTCAACCGGTCAATAATCCACAGCTCAAAGGGTGTTATTGGCGTGGTAAGCTTTTAGTCGCCGTCGATGGTAATTGTATCGAGGTGCAAAATACGAAAAAGAACAGGGGGTATTTCGGGACGCACACAAATCAACATGGCCCCACAGGTTATCCGATCTTGAAATGGGTTGGTCTTGGTGAATGTGGGACGCACATCATTTTCGCCTGTCAGGTGGGGAGCATTTTCAACGACGAGAAGGCCTTATTCACCCATTTGATTTCAAAACTTCAACCAGATATGCTTCTTCTTGCTGATCGCTTATATTACTCCTATCATTTATGGAAAAAGTGCATCGATACAGGATGCTCACTTCTGTGGCGGGTTCAAAAGGGGATATCACTGAAACCCCTCACCTACCTTTCAGATGGGAGTTATTTAGCTGAAATCCGCCCATCAGATAAGCTCATTCACAAAGGTCTCGGTCAAAAGAATGAGAAAATGACTGTCCGGGTCGTTTGCTACAACGTCACGTTTGAAGATGGTTCTGAAAGTGAACCAATCAGATTAATTACCAATCTTCTTGATTCAGAGGAAGCGCCCGCAGAAGAGTTAGCGTTGCTTTATGCCGACCGCTGGGCAATTGAAACAGGTTTTGATGAATTCAAAACTCACTTGAAAGGATCACCACGTATTCTCCGAAGTCAGCTGCCAACGCTTGTATTGCAGGAATTTTATGGTTTTTTACTCGCCTACAATCTTGTCCGAAAAGTGATGGCAGATGCTGCCCTGATGGGCGATATGCCGCCGGGGGAGTTGTCGTTTGTTCACTCAGTTCGAGTTATTAAGAGAAGGCTTACAGTTTCTTTTTTTCCCTCCGGGGACGACACAGACGATAAAACGAATTTCCTTTCTTGAAATGCTCCAGGAGATATTGGAAGAAAGAGTGATAAAAAGAAAAGGGAGAAGAAACATTAGATGTTCGAAAAGGAGAGTAAGTAAGTATAAAGCTCAACCAAAAGGAGGAACTGTCAAGCTCCCTAAAAGGACATGCTTGAAAATTATTAAGTGAACGGTATTAGGCTTCAGCCTGGGGCCACAGCAGACAATATCAGAGCGGCTGCGACGCTGCCGCTGCACCATACATAACAGTCCCGTTCTCAAGGGCAACGCTGAAAAATCTGTCCTCATTTGTTGACACTCTTCTCGAAAACTGGACGAGGATACTGACCCGTCTGTGCCGGGCCGCAGCGCCCATCGGACGGCCTTCTCGGGTAAATATTGCCTGTCTGATCGACCAATTTCAACGCATGGCATAAAAGTTGCTATTACCTGTATCAGTGTGATTTCCGGTTTTCAGGTCGGCCAATTGGATCAATTTCACCACAAAGGAGAGGGAATATGACAAAAAAACTGGCCCTGTGTGTTGCGATCATGAGTTTTATTGTTGTTCTGCCAATTGGACAAGTGGAGGCCCTGGACCATGCCTTTGCCTTCAGAATTGGCTACCAGATGTTCAGAAGTGATGAAGGTTGGCTCGAATACGGTTATCTCGGTGATAACTCATCCCTGTTTAACGGCCGAAACTACAGCCTCGAATGGGACATGTATCCCGTAGATTATTTCGGGCTCAGGTTTACCATGGAGTACTTTCAACAGAACAGACGGCTTGAAGCGACTAATTTCGGGGGCAATGACAGCGGACAATACGATTATGAACGGACCCTGACAATCATGCCCTTGACCGTGGCCGCCAAACTCCGGGCACCGACGCCCCATGTGTCACCCTACGTTTTTGCCGGGTTCGGTTTCTGTTACTGGGGGGTTTATAAAAGCTACGGGGACCGTCACTGGTATTCAGACGATGAGGACCTTGACCTGATGGACGAGCATGACGGCATGACCTTTCTGACCGGTGTGGGTATAGATTTTAAGCTGACCAGGCGGGTGAGCTTTAACATCGAAGGTGAATTCAGGTCTCTTAATATCGAGTATTACAGGTCCGGCTTGAATGAAGACCTCGATGCCTCGGCGGTCATCCTGACGACGGCGATTATGTTCAACTGATCAGCCCACGACAAGCAATCGTCTGGAGCGGACAGATTATTCCGGCACAAGGGAATGGATCATCAACTGGGAAAACGACCCACCATTCCCGCTCTCCTTCGACCTCTGCCCTGAATGCAGAACACGTTCATTTCTGCTTAATTCGCAGAACCTGCCGTCTCCAGGGAGCACGACACAATGATCCGACCGCAGAATGAACAAATCACGAACTGGTTCGGGTCTTGCAACAGCATTGCTTCCTTGGTCGGCAATTTCACATGACAACCCGGGCACAGCGAGTTGTTCACCCGTACAACGCTCGTTGCCTGATAGCGGTCTTCCAGACGCGAGATGTACGACCTGAGACTGACGTCAAAATTGATCATGATCCGCGATTTTCGCTTCTCCAGGTTCTCAATCATTTTGACCATCTTGTCTTTCTTGGGATTGTGGGGATCGTCCAGGGAAATTCTTTTGATCTGGTCCTGGACCTTGATCATCTTGCTGTCAATGTCACGTAATTGACTGAGAAATGTGGCTTTACTCTTCAATAGGACCTCCTCGTGGTCGTCGGTGTGCGATCAGATTCGGCAATAGGGCCGGAACGCCTGTTTAAAAAAGCAACCCATTGTATCACAAAAGCGGCGAATTTACAAGCAATTTTTGTGCCAGAAAGAGGAATCGAAAGCGGGCCATGGAAAAAGCCGGCGCGTTTCCCGGAGCATGATCTGTTCTATGGGACTGATTACCATTTTCTGCACCACTCACTGAATAAACGGCAAATTTTGCATTTTTTGAGCGGGGAGGCAGGGCAATGCTACGACGTCAAAATCCTTGGATGAGCGTTGGTAATTGACCCTATCATTGACAATTGACCATTCATGTAGTGACAATTGACCGTTAAAGGAAACAACCGCCACAAACGATAATGGAATTGACCATGGTCAATTGACAATGGTCAATTGACAAGGGTCAATGGTCAACGATCGATGGGTAATGGAAAAGGCAGGACTGACTCGATGTCGGACTGGTCGGTCAGGAGCATGAGCAGGCGGTCCAGTCCGAGGGCCATGCCGCCGGCAGGTGGCATACCGTGTTCCATGACAGTCAGAAAATCGTGATCAATGGGGAGTTTTTTGGAGCCGAGTTCCATTTTTCTTTCCTGGTCCAGTTGAAACCGGAGGGCTTGTTCGCGGGGATCGTTGAGTTCAGTGTAGCCATTGGCCAGTTCGATGCCCTGGATATAAAGTTCAACTCGTTCGGCCACGATTTCGTCCGGGGCCTTCAATTTTGAAAGTGCGGCCATGCGGGCGGGAAAATCGTAGAGCAGGAGTGGTTGACCCAGCCCGAGTTTCGGTTCGACTTTTTCCAGGAAGAGTGCCAGGAACAGGTCTTCCCATTCGTTGCTGTGGTCGGGGCTGATGGTGATATTCCGACCGAGTGTATTTTTGAGAAGGTCGATATTTTCCCAATCCTTTTGTTTCACGGACGTGTATTTCTCGAACATGTCGGCCCAGGTCGCCCGCGGCCAGGGGCTGCTCAGATCAACGGTCTGCCCGCCAAAGGAGCAGAGGTTGGAACCGTTCAAGGCCTTGTTCACTTGCTGCACGAGATTTTCCAGGTCGGTCATTATCTCAAGATATGAAGCATACGCCCGATACCATTCGATAATCAGGAATTCAG
>Ga0068714_10004339_pt1 | contig 15991 bp, 12 predicted proteins | sample MTBNYHSulfiMetaG_FD_62988 | JGI IMG/M metagenome (GOLD analysis project Ga0068714, IMG submission 62988) | Enrichment culture microbial communities from rom New York Harbor, USA that are MTBE-degrading - MTBE-NYH (New York Harbor Sulfidogenic)... | ecosystem: Environmental > Aquatic > Marine >...
ACCGCCGGGGACGAAACCGGAAGGACCATGAAGTTCAAGCTCTCAGCCAAGGTGTTTTTCAGCTTCTTTATCCTGACCGTCCTGAGCGTGGCCCTGATGGTGGTCTTCGTCCGATTCTTCGCCGTCCGCAGCTTTCAGGCCTACCGCCAGCAGAGGGAGCTGGACAGGTTGACCGTCCTGGCCGAGACCCTGGCCGAGCACTACCGGACCAAGGGCGGCTGGAAGGAGCTTAGCCAGGAGAACCGCGCCTGGATGCGACTGGTCTTCAGCTCGGTGATAAGGCATGATCAGGGCCGGCCGGGACCGGAGGGGCCGGGGCCGATGAAGCCGCCTTCCTCCGGACCGGAGATGGAGGATGAAGAGCCTCCTGACCGGCCGTCGCCTCCCTGGCCCAAAGGCCCGGGAGGCAAGCCTCCGCCCTTCCCCAACTCCAAACGGGATCAGCCCAGATTCGGCCCCAGGTTCGCCCTCTTCGATGAGCAGGGCCAATACCGGGCCGGTTTTCGGGGGTCCCTGGAGGACTTCCAGACCCTGCCCATCGAGGTCGAGGGCCGGGTGGTGGGCTGGGCGGGCTACAAGCTCTCCAAACGGCCGCCCAATCCCCGGGACCAGGAGCTGCTGAGGGAGCAGACCAGGATGTTCTACTATGTGGGCGGAAGCATCCTCCTTCTGTCCGCCGTAATGGCCTGGTTGCTCTCCCGCCAGCTTCTGTCCCCCATCCGCCGCCTGGCCGAGGCGACCAAGGCCCTGGCCCAAAGGAGGTTCGAGACCAGGATCGAGGTCGGCTCCACCGACGAGCTGGGCCAGTTGGCCATGGACTTCAACGCCATGGCCCAAGAACTGGGGGAGTACGAAGCCCGGCAGCGGCGATGGATCTCGGACATCTCCCACGAGCTGCGAACCCCCCTCTCGGTCCTGGTGGGGGAGATCGAGGCTCTCCAAGACGGGGTCCGGACCCTGGACAGCCCTTCCCTGGACTCTCTCAGGACCGAGGCGGACAGGATCAGCAAGATCGTGGCCGACCTCCACGACCTGTCCCTGATCGAGGCCAACGGCCTGGTCATGCCCAAGGGCCCGGTCAGACCCCTCTCCGTCCTGGCCGCCGCCCTGGACCGGTTCAAGGGGCGGCTGGAGAAGAACGGACTGGAGGTATCCCTGACCGTGGAGCCCGGAGCCGACGTAACCATAGCCGGCGGGATCGACCGCTTGTCCCAGCTTTTCGCCAACCTCCTGGAGAACGTGCTCCGCTACGCCAACAAACCGGGCCGGCTGTGGATCCGGCAGGGGCTGGCCCCGGGCTGGGTGGTGATCGACCTTGAGGACAGCGGGCCGGGGGTGCCCGAGGAGAGCCTGCCCCACCTGTTCGAAAGGCTTTATCGGGTCGACAACTCCCGCAGCCGGTCCACCGGTGGAAGCGGCTTGGGGATGGCCATCTGCAAGACCATTGTCCAGGGTCACGGGGGGACGATCAAGGCCGAGAACTCCCCCCGGGGAGGGCTGAGGATCGAGATCAGGCTCCCCCTGGAGCCGGCGGCCCCTTCAGACCAGAAACCCTAATCCAAGCCCAGGTCGGAATCATGAATAGACAGACGGTTCTTATCGTCGAAGACGAGCAAAAGCTGGCCAGTCTTCTGGAAGACTACCTGAAGCAGGCCGGGTTCGGGGTCTCGGTTGTCAACAACGGCCGGGGGGTGGTGGACCTGGTCAGGCGCGACCGGCCGGAGGTGATCCTCCTGGACGTGATGCTGCCCGGAAAGGACGGCCTGACCATCTGCCGGGAGATCAGATCCTTTTCCAGGGTGCCCATTTTGATGATTACGGCCAAGGTCGAGGAGATCGACGTCCTGCTGGGGCTGGAGCTGGGGGCGGACGATTACATCTGCAAGCCTTTCAGCCCCCGGGAGGTGGTGGCCCGGGTCAAGGCGGTCCTCCGCCGGGCCGGCCAGGAGCCGATGGCCGCCGAGCTCAAGGCCGGCCCGCTGGTCCTCAGCCAGGCCACCCGCAAGGTTACCCTCGGGGGAAAGGAGCTCCACCTGACCCCCAGCGAGTTCGAGCTGCTGAAGGTCCTGATCTCCCGGCCGTCACAGGTGTTCACCAGGAGCGAGCTGGTCTGTCACCTCCAGGGGTTTGAGTTCGAGGGCTACGAGCGGACCATCGACAGCCACATCAAGAACCTCCGGAAAAAGATGGCGGACCAGGAGGCGGCTCCCAACCTGATCCGGACCATCTACGGGGTGGGGTACTCCTTTGACCCCTCGGCCGGCCGGGGCTGAAGGTCGGCCGGCGGCCCGGGCCGGAATCCTGGATTAACCCGGATATTTCACTTGCCTGAGTTGACCGCGGATGCAAGGCGCGGGACACGAAGCTGTAGCTATCCTCTTGCGAGGTTCACCTAAACGCAGCAGATACGGCCAAATCGGCTTGGTCTATATACCCCAAGGGGGTGAAGACCGCCAAAGATTCCTCACCTGGCAAAGGTTACAAACCGCCACCAGGAAAATAGTTCTTAACTTGATGTAACTATTTGAGATATTTTATAATTTACCTTCCTCTTTGGCGTCCTTCATTAAATCTTCGGGTCAAGCCAGGGGCTCAAGACCTCCCCCCGCCCCCGGTCAGCCTGAACGCAGCCTCGACCGGAAAGTGGTCCGAGGGGAAGAGACCAGCGAACCGGCCCTCGATGACCCGGGCCGGCTCCTCCACCTCCAGCCCCGGACCCCGGAAAAGAATCCAGTCGATGTACCCGGGCCGGGCCCGTCCGGTGAAGCCGTGGAAGGTGTTCGGCTTGGGATCCGGGGCGGCGTCCAGGAAGTCGCCCCGCCGTCCCTCGAACTCCCGCTGCCCGGTCAGGAAAAGGTAGGCCGCCTGGTCCGGGGTGGAGTTGAAATCCCCGACCAGGATGACCGGCCGGCCGGGGTCCCTGTCCCTGACGGACTGCCAGATGACCGCGGCCTGGCGGACCTGGGTCTGCTCCTCAAAGTCCAGGTGGGTGTTGTAGACGGTCAAGGTCCGCCCGCCCAGCCTGATCGCGGCCCTGGTGGCTTGGCGGATGTAATCCGAGCCTTCGAACTTGCTGGGCCGGTGGGGGTTCTCGGAAAGGGAGAGGGTCTCCATCTCCAGGAGCCGGCAGGACGGGGACAGGAACAGGGGCCGGTACTCCCAGCGCTGGCCCCGGTCGACCGGGTCGGAGACCAGCTTATAGCCCGGCAGCCGGGCCGAAAGGAAGCCCAGGATCGGCCGGTTGACCTCCTGGAAGCAGACCACCTCGGCCCGGTGCGCCTGAAGGAGCCCGGCCACCGCGCTCTTGCGCCGGTCCCAGGCATGCTCTCCGTCATCGGCCCAGTAATGGCGGAGATTGAGGGTCAGGATTCGGCAGACAGGCTCCACGCTCGATTCCTCGTGGCCGCAGGTTAGCTTTTTAAGTTGACCCGAGTCAATCGCCGGTTCCGTTCCGAAGAGGTGGCCTCAAAAACCTTTTGCCCCTTAATTAGTTGAAAGACCGCCGAGTCGGGGTATATGGTTATGACCGTCTCCAACCCGGTCTCGGTCGTCTTGAAGACGTCCCCGGCGTTTTCAGGGCTCGGCCCGGGGCTGGTCCACGGGGCGGGAGGACCGCCCCTTGACTCTGCGGCGCCCGGCAACCTTGGTCGGCGGCGCGGTTCGGATTTCGGAGGTTAGATGATGTCGGGAGCGGTTCCAAGCCCATGCCCTTGACCGAATCCGACCCTTCCCGGGCCAGGATCCTGGCCGCCCTCTACCTGTGCACCTTCGCCTCCCTCCTGGGGGCAGGCCTGGTGGCTCCCCTGCTGCCGGTCTACGCCCGTCATCACGGCGCCGGAGGGTTGGTCATCGGGGCCGTCTTCGCCGCCTTCTCCCTGTCCCGGACCGGTCTGCTGCCCTATTTCGGGCGCCTCTCCGACCAAAGGGGCCGGCGAAAGCTGATCCTTATCGGCCTGGCCCTCTACACCGGCTGCACCCTCATCTTCATCTTCAGCCCCAACCCCTACTACATCATCCTGGGCCGGTTCATCCAGGGCGGGGCCGCGGCCATGATCTGGCCCATAGCCGCGGCCTACGTGGGCGATCTGACCCCGCCCGGCCAGGAGGGGACCTACATGGGCCGCTTCAACCTGGCCACCTTCTCCGGGTTGGCCTGCGGTCCTTTTCTGGGCGGGCTGATAAAGGACCTGGTGGGAATCGAGGCCGCCTTCATGGGGATGGGGGTCATGAGCCTGGCCGGCCTGGCCGTGGCCTGGGCTTTTCTCCCCCTGGAGGAGAGGTTCAGGGCCAGGCCCCTCTCCCGTTCGCCCAGGACCATCCGTCTCCTGGTCACCGACCGGGTCTTGAGGGGGATGTTCCTCTTCCGGTTCATCTACAGCGTCTGCGTGGCCCTGACCTGGTCATTTCAACCCATCCTCCTGGACTCCTCCCTGGGCCTGTCCTCCTTCTGGATCGGCCTCCTGGTCAGCCTCAACGTGGGCACCGGGGCCATCCTCCAACCCCCCCTGGGCAAGCTGGCCGACCGCTACTCCCGGCCGAAGCTGATCCAGACAGGGGCGGTGATTCAGGCCCTGGCCCTGGCCAGCCTCCCCTTTGCCCGGACCATCCCCACCCTCCTGGCGGCCAACCTGACCCTGGGTCTGGCGGCCGGCTTCTTCCTGCCCGCCCTCCAGGCCATCGCCACCGACCTGGGCCGTCACCGGCAGACCATGGGTGCGGTCATGTCGGTCCTCCTCACCGGCCAGAGCCTGGGGATGCTGGTGGGGCCCATGCTGGGGGGAACGCTTTACGAGGTGATCGGGATCCGGACCATCTTTCTGCTCGCCTCGGGGCTGGCCCTGATCTCTCTGGTTCCGGTCCTGGTCTACCTCAGGGCTGATCGGGTGGCTGTTTCTTTAGCCGGTCGGTGAGGGAGATGACCCTGGCCCGGCCCTTGTCGGCCTCGGCTTGCTCCTCCCGGGAAGCCGGGGGAAGCTCCCGGTCCAGGAGATCTTCCTGGCCCGGCTCATTCTCCACCGGGGCGATGACCTTTTCCAGGCGGATCGGGGTTCCGCCCATGGTGAAGACCTCGCCCTGGATGTAGGGCTCCCTGATGATCCAGCTGACCGTCTTGAGGGGGGTCTGGAGGATCAGCAGCCTGACCTGCCACCACTCCGGCTTGACATCCGGCTCGATCCCCTCGATCCGGGCGAAAAAGGCGGGGCTGTTGTTAACGTATACCAGGACCAGATCGCCGATATCGGTCGCCATGGACCGGAGCATAAAACATACCCTCGGGATAGTCAATTTCACAATCTCCAGTCGTGGTTGGGCCGGGTCCGCGGGGCCGGTACGGTGAGAATCGGTGATTAGGTTGTAAGGCCATGTTGCTCTTGAATGCAACTTGGGTCAGCGGGCCAGTTTAGGCGCGCCGAGCTCGGAAGAGCTCGTGAGGCCGGCAAAACCGCGCTTTTGCCGGCCGTCCGCAATCAAAGCTATTTGCCGGCTTTGATTGCGAAAACTATATAGACCGCACCGTGTTCCTGAACTGGCTCTGGTACAAGCCGTGGTAGATCCCCTTTCGGGCCAGGAGCTCCTGGTGGGTTCCCTGCTCCTTGACCCGGCCCTGGTCGATGACGATGACCTTATCGGCAGTGGAGATGGTCGAGAGGCGGTGGGCGATGACGAAGCTGGTCCGCCCCTTCATCAGGTGCTGGAGAGCCTTTTGGATCTCCAGCTCGGTCCGCGTATCCACGGAGCTGGTGGCTTCGTCCAGGATGAGAACGGCCGGGTCGGCCAGGATGGCCCGGGCGATGGCCACGAGCTGGCGTTGGCCCTCGGAGAGGCTTTGCCCCCGTTCAGAAAGGATGGTCCGGTATCCCTGCGGCAGCCGGCGGATGAACCCGTCCGCATTAGCCAGACGCGCCGCGGTAATGACCTCCTCATCGCTGGCGGTGAGCCGGCCGTAGCGGATGTTCTCCATGACCGACTCCCGGAAGAGAAAGGACTGCTGAAGGACCATCCCGAGATGCCGGCGCAAGCTGTCCCGGGAGACGCTCCGGATATCCAGGCCGTCGATCCGGATGCTCCCCTCATCGATATCGTAGAACCGGGAAAGAAGGTTGACCAGGGTCGTCTTCCCCGCCCCGGTGGGTCCCACCAGGGCGATCCTTTCTCCCGGGCGGGCCTGGAGAGAGATGTCCTTGAGCACGGGGAGACCGGGAAGGTAACCGAAGGTCACGTGCTCAAAATCTACCTCTCCGGCCACCCTGGTCAGCTCCAAGGCCCGGGGGGCGTCGGTCTGGTCGGGGACGGTATCCAGGATCTCGAAGATCCGTTCGGCCCCGGCCAGGGCCCCTTGGACCTGGTTGTAGAGGTTGCCCAGCTGGCGAAGCGGGTCGGCGAAGCGGCGCGAGTAGGAGATGAAGGCGGCGATGGTCCCGATGGAGACCATCCCCCGGATGGCCAGCCAACCTCCCAGGCCGCACAGAATGGCCACATTGAGGTTGGACAGGATGCCCATCATCGGCATGACCACCAAGGCCAGGGCCATGGCCCGAACGCCGGTGGACCGAACCTCGTCGTTGACCCGGTCGAACCGGACCAGGACGCTTTCCTCCCGGCCAAAGGCCAGGACCACCCGTTGGCCGCTGTAGGTCTCCTCCAGGACGGCGTTGAGCGCCCCCAGCCGGGCCTGGTAGCTCCGGAAGACCTGGCGGGTTCTCTTCCCCACCAGACCCACCAGGCCGATCATCAGGGGGAAGGCGATCATGGATCCCAGGGCCAGCAAGGGGCTGAGGAAAAAAATGACCACCAGGATGCCGGCCAGGGTCAGAACCCCGGTGAAGAGCTGGGTGGCCTGGTTGGTCAGGACCTGGCTGACGGCGTCCAGGTCATTGGTCAACCGGCTCATGAGCTCCCCCTGGGCCCGGGCGTCAAAAAACCTGAGGGACAGGGTCTGGATATGGTTGAACAGGTCTGAGCGCAAGGCCCGCATGGACCTCTGGGCGACCCTGGCGACCATAACGCCCTGAACCAGCTGGGCCGCGGCCGAGAGGACATAAACCGCCAGCATGAGGAGGACCGGGCCAAGAAGGGCCGCCGGGCTGCCCTGGCCCAACTGGTCGATGGCCCGGCCCAAGAGGTAGGGAGCGGCCAGGGTCAGCCCCGTGGCCAGGACGGCCACCAGGCCGGCCGAGACCAGGGTGAGGCGATGGGGCCGCAGGTACCCCGTCAACCGGCGGAGCACCCCCGGGACGTTCTTGGCCCGCTCGACGCTCCGACCGGTCCGAGGGCCGCCGCCACCGCCAGGGCCGGGCACCCCGGTCATGGGCCCCGGGGTGGATCGTCTGGTCTTGCCCTCAGCCACGGGGTTCCACCCCGCCCTTTGGCGGCCGGCCCAACTGGGAGCGATAGATGTCGCCGTACATGGCGTTGGAGGCCAGGAGCTGGTCGTGGGTTCCCAGACCGGCGATCCGGCCCTGGTCGAGCAGAAGAATCTTGTCGGCCAGGAGCACGGTGGAGATCCGCTGGGCGACGATGAACCGGGTGGTGGCCTTTTCCGATACGGCGATCAACCGGTCCAGGGCATCCTGGAGGCGGATCTCCGTTTCAAAGTCCAGGGCGCTGGTGGAGTCGTCCAGGATGAGGATCCTGGGTTTGACCAGCAGGGCCCGGGCAATGGCGATTCTTTGGCGCTGCCCGCCGGAAAGGTTGACCCCGCGTTGGCCGAGAACGGTCTCGTACCCTTTGGGCAGCCCGGCGATGAACTCCTCGGCCTGGGCCGCCCGGGCCGCGGCCCTGACCTCCTCATCGGTGGCCTCCGCCCGGCCGTAACGGATGTTGTCGGCCACGGTCCCGCTGAAAAGGACCGTTTCCTGGAGAACCATCCCGATGGCGCTTCGCAGCCAGTGAAGGTCCAGGGTCCGGAGGTCCAGGCCGTCGAAGGTGATCCGGCCGGAGGTCACGTCGTAGAAGCGGGGGATGAGGTGAATCAGGGTCGACTTTCCGGACCCCGTGGCCCCCAGAATGGCGATCGTCTCTCCCGGCTCGGCGGTGAAGGAAACCTCGGAGAGGACCGGCTCGGCGCCGTTTCCCTGGTACCCGAAGGAGGCTTTTTCAAAAACGATCCGGCCTCGGGGATGGGGCGGTCTCTTGGGGCTGCCGGCCGCCCGGACCTCCGGTTCGGCCTCCAGGACCTCCAGGATCCGGCTGGCCGAGGCTTCCGCGGCGGAAAGGGGGCCGACCATCCCCCCCAGCAGCAGGAGCGGGAAAAGGGTGAAGGTAAGGTAGTTGATCGCGGCCACCACGTGTCCCACGGACATCTCGCCCGAGATGGCCATCCGGCCCCCGATCCAGACCGCGCTGACGATGGCCAGGTTGAGGAGCAGAAGCATAAACGGGATGAAGACGGCCATGAGCTGGGAGGCCTGGATGGTCCGGTCCATGAGGTCTTGGTTGGCCTGGTCGAACCGGAGGATCTCGTGGGCCGTCCGGGCAAAGGCCTTGACCACCCGGATGCCGGCCAGGTTCTCCTGGAGGACGTTGTTGAGGCTGTCGAGCCGCTGCTGCATCCGGAGGAACATGGTCTGGGCCTTGCGGCCAAACAACCAGAACAGGAAAGCGATCATGGGGATGAAGACCAGCACCGTCAGGGCCAGACGGGGGCTGGTAAAAACAAGAAGGACCATCGCCCCCAGGGCCCAGATCGGGGCCCGGGTCAGGATGCGCAGCGAGAGCATGACCATCATCTGGACCATGTTGACGTCACTGGTGGAGCGGACGATGAGCTTGCCGGTCTGAAGGTTGTCCAGGTTTCCAAAGGAGAAGGACTGGACCCGCCGCATTATCGCGCCGCGCAGGTTGGCCCCGAAACCCATGGCCGCGCTGACCGAGAGATAGTTGTTGAACAGGGCCAGAACCATGGACAGAATCGAAGCCCCGACCATGCCCAGGGCGGTGGTGATGACCACCCTCGGGTTATGGGCCAGGATCCCCTGGTCGATGACCCGCTGGGTCAGCCTGGGAATGACCAGATCCGCGGCGACCATGAAAAAAAGGAGGATCATGGCGGTGACGGCCCTGCCCCGGTAGGGCTTGATAAACCCATACAGGTGGACCAGGGATCTCACCGTTCCTCCTTTGGACCGTCTTCCTGGTCAGCGGGATCTCCCTGCCCCGGTCCGGAGGGTTCGGACCCTTCGACCGACCGGGTCAGATGGTGGTGGACCTTTAAAAGCGAGGCCAGAAGAGCGCTCCGCTCCTCATCGGTCAGCACCGCGGCCAGCTCCCGGTCCAGCTCCCGGAAGGTGGCCAGGGCCTCGGCCCGAAGGGCGTCGGCCTTTGGGGTCAGAAAGACCCGGACAACCCGCTGGTCCGCGGCATCCCGGCGTCTTTCGACCCAGCCGTCGCGCTCCATCCGTTGGAGGGTGCTGGTGGCCGTGGGCGGGGTGATATGAAGGGCCTGGGCCAGGGCGTTCTGGGCCAGGCCGTCCTGGCGCCAGAGATGGGACAGGATCATCCCCTGGGCATGGTGGAGGCCGATCCCCTCCAGCTTTGTCCGCATCCGGCCCCCCACCAGCCGGCTGACCTTGGCCAGGAGGCGTCCCAGGGACGGCTTGGGGGGATTAGTCTGCTGTTCGACCATTTATTTTAGCCTTCTAATAGTTAGCTATCTAATAACCGATCGACTCCATGGTGTCAAGAAGACTGGCTGAAAATTCCAGGTCTGCCCAGGACCGCCAAAACAGGTTGCAGGTCCGGGTTCTGGGTTAATATTGGACCGGGCTGATTCGTCGCAGGTCAAGAAAGGTTGTCGGCGTGAGAGCATCGTTCCCTGACTTCCGGAGGCCCCGGGCCTGGTTGATCTTGGTGGGGCTCCTGATTCTCCTGGCCGGGCTGGGCCAGCTTTTCACGACCCTCTTCCCCCAGGAGGAGAAAGAGGCCCGGCAGGTTTTGCGAAAGGCCCTGGAGCAAAGGTTTCCCCGCCAGGCCGGACAAACGGCGGAGAGCTACGGGTTGGGGGTTTACGACCCCAAACCGGCCCCGGCCGGTGAATCCCCCCGCTTGGAGCGCCCGGTGGTCCTGATCCATGGCCTTGACGATCCGGGAACGGTCTGGATGAACCTGGCCCCGGCCCTGGCCAGGGAGGGCTTCGTCGTTCTGATCATGCGCTACCCCAACGACCAGCCGATCCTGGACTCGGCCCGCCTCCTGGCCCAAGAGCTGGCCCTCTGGCGGGCCAGGGGGTTAAAGCGGGCGGCCTTGGTGGCCCACAGCATGGGCGGCCTGGTGGCCAGGGAGATGCTGACCAACCCGGAGCTGGCCTATGCCGGGGAGAGCCGGACAGGAGGAATGCCCCGGGTGGAGGAGCTGATTATGATCGGCACCCCCAACCACGGCTCGGAGCTCGCCCGCCTCAGCCTGGTCACGGAGATCCGGGACCAGCTGGTCAATCTCTGGCAGGGCCAGGGACATTGGCTGGGTTGGATCCTGGACGGGGCCGGAGAGGCCAGGATCGACCTTCTGCCCGGGAGCCGGTTTCTGACGGCCCTGAACTCCCGGCCGAACCAGGAAAAGGTGAAGATGCTGGTCATCGCCGGGCTTTTGAGCCCCTGGGATGGGGACCAGCTCGACCGGCTGGGGAACTTGGCCAGGACAAGGTTGCCTGATAATATGGACTATTTAATCGATGATATAGAGCGATATTTAAAGTCAGTTAGCAACGGCTTGGGAGACGGGCTGGTCTCCCTGAACTCGGCCAGGCTGGAGGGGGTGGACCTGCTGACCGTGGAAGGCACCCACCTGTCCATGATCAGGAACCTCGACCCGGAGAGCGGCCGGACGCCCCCGGCCGTTCCCTTGGTTATCCGGCGGCTTAAAGAGTCTTTTGCTCCTTGAGGGTTTGGGGGTTGATCATCGAGGAGACCGGTTTTCAACACTTCTCCTTTATCTGCTCCACAAAGGCCTCCACCTGGGTCGTGGCCTGCTCCTGGCTGAAGCAGCGCAGGTCGTTGACGTCCCCGTCCAGGATAAGGACCGGCACCCCGTGCCCGGCCTGGAGCCTGGAGGGAAGCCCGAAGCGGGTGTTGGTGTTGTAGGGGCAGGTTTTGGCGTTGTGAAAGACGATTCCCTGGGCCTTGAACCGCTTCATCTGGGCGAGAATATAGCCCTCCTTGAAATCCTCGTCCCGGACGTTGAAGCACTCCAGGCTGGCCCGGGCCAGGGACTCAAAAGGCTCCTCAGGGTCCAGGGCCGGGAAGATCCAGGAGTTGCAGTAGGTGGAGGCCACCACAGCCGCGCCCAGCCCTCCCAGCAGCCGGCTCAGATACCTCAGGGCGCCCCAGATGGGCATCCCGTCCCAGTAAAGCCGGACGCATTCTCCGGGCTCCCTGGGCTCCCCGGCCGGGAGGGCGGCCCCTCCCTTACCCGGCTCATCCATCTCCTCAAGGAGAAGGTCGTAGTAGCCAAGAGCCTCTGGCCGGCCCCGCATGACCACCGCCGGGGCCATGTGGATGCAGTGGTCAAAGAAGGTCAGCGGGGCCGGGCTGCGGGCCGACCGCTCCAGGACCTCCTGCCAGCGGCCGGTGCAGGCCCTGGAGAGGCGGACCGTTTCCTTGAGCCGGTCCGGGTCGAACCTGGTCCCGGCCACCTCCTCCAGGATGGGGATCGTCTCCCTGAGCTGGCCGGCCACGTCCCGGACGTGGCTCTCCTTGACCCGGGCCAGGACCCGGGGGGAGTTGACCGTCACCAGGGGCACCTTCCATTTCCGGGAGTAGAAGGCGAACCAGTCCTGGACCTCCCGGCACTGGCTGTTGTTGCTGATCAGAACGTCCGGCCGGGGAGGCCCGGAAAGTCCATGGGCCTTGGTCAAGGGGCTGATCCCCTTGAGATGGGCCCCGATGTCGCTGGTCAGGTAGGAGCAGATCTCGGGCGAGTACCCGGCCGCCAGGGCCTGGGGGATGGCCTCCCCGGCGGTCCGGGTGGCCCCCAGGAGGGCCCCGTGGTTCTCCGGAAAGTAGACCTCGAAGCCCAGGGCCAGGGGCAGCTCGGGCGGGCTGATGGCCGAGCACCAGGCCACCCGGCCCTTCTCCTCCCGGGCAGCCCGCTCCAGGCGGTGGTAGTTGGCGTTCATCACCTCTTTGAGCCGCTTCCGGCTCTTTGGCAGGTCCATCATCCCCCTCCCCGCCTCCCTAGGGAAGCCCCTTCTCCGCCTCCGGTTCCTGAAGCCCCAGACCCTTGAGAACGAACCGGACCACGGCCCGGCGGTTCTCCTGGCTCCGGGTTCGATCCAGGTTCCAGCCCCGCAGGGCCGGGAAGACCATGATCAAGGCCAGCAGGTCGGCCAGCGGCTCCGCCTCCCCGGCCAATCCCACCTCAGAGAGAAGCCGGCCAAAGAAACCGACCACGTTCCGGTCGTCCATGGCCAGGACCGCCCTCAGGTGTTCCGGCTCCAGGTACTTGGTCTCGGTGTAGAGAAACAGAAACAGCTCCTGGTTGGCCTCCACGAACTCCAAGGTCCTCTCCAGGGCCCGGACCAGCCTCTCCCCGGGGTCGGCGATCTCCTCCAACCTTGAGCTTTGAAGGTTCTCGAGCCACCGCTCCTGCATCCGGCAATAGACCAGGAAGAGAACGTCGTCCTTGGAGGAGATGTAATGGTAGAGCTGGCCCATGGACATCCCGCAGGCGATGGCGATCTCCCGGATGGTGGTCCGGTGGAAGCCCTTCTGGAAGAAGACCCGGCCGGCGCCGGCCGCGATCCGGGCCTGCTTCTCCTCCACCAGGCCGCTGTCCTTGGCCTGGCTGGGGACCAGCCTCTCGCCGGTCATCCTGGGGGCCTGGTCCATGCTCACCTCCTTGGGATTGACTGGAGTGTTCTTTATAGAGCGAGCGCTCGATTTAGTTAATACCAAAGCCAAGGCAACAAGGCAAGGGGGAAGACCAACATCCGCCCGGGGAAGACCTCAGGCCCGTCCGGCCAGCCTTTGGAGCGGCTCCAGGGCCAAGAAAACCGCCGCGGTGTGAAGGGCCTGGACCAACCCGCCCTTTCGGGCCAGGTCCAGGAGCCGGTCCACGGCCATGAGGGAGACCAGCACCTCCTCGGCTTCGTCCGCCTTGGGCTCGGCCACCGGCTCGACCCCCCGGGCCAGAAAGGAGTGGGTCAGGTTGGTCTGATTGGCCGGGTTGGCCGAGAGCCGGCCGGTTTCCACGAACTCCCCGCCGCCGTAACCGGTCTCTTCCCTTAGCTCCCGCTTGACCGCCTCCAGGGGTGACTCCCCCTCCTCGACGGTGCCGCTGGGCAGGCCCAGGACGGTCCGGCCCAGGCCGTGGCGGTGCTGGCTGACCAGGACGGCCTCGTTTCCGGGGGTGAGGGCGATGACGTTGACCCAGGGGGGGTAGTCCAGGACGTAATATGGCTCGATGAGCCTCCCATGCGGAGTCAGGCAGGTCTCGGCCCTGAGCTTAAGCCAGCGGTCGTTGATCAGGGTTTTGGAGCCGAGAGTCCTCCACTCCAGGTCGGCCATGCCCCCTCCCTGTCTAGCCTCCCGCCCCCAGGACCTCCTCCAGGTCAAAGACCATCTCCTCAAAGGGCTTGCGCTTGAGGCGGTGAGGCAGGGCCAGCCCGGCCGCTGCCTTAAGGTCCTCCAGGTCCACCTGGGCCCGGCCCTCGAAAGCGGCCCTGGCCCGGGCGGCCTTGATCATGGTCAGGTCGGCCCGGTGGCCGTCGGTCCCGGCCTTGAGCGAGATCCTGACCGCCTCGGCCAGGATCTCCTCTCCCACCCCCACCTTGGGCAGGAGCCTCCTGGCCGCGCCTATCCGCCGGGTCAGCTCCCGGCCGGTCCGGGCGTGGGCCCGGATGAAGGCCTTGGGCCGGGCCTCGAACTCCAGCCGCCGCCTGACCACCTCGGCCCTTTGGGCCGGGTCGTCGATCCCCTCCACCTGGACGCAAAGGCCGAACCGGTCCAAAAGCTGGGGCCGGAGCTCCCCCTCCTCGGGGTTCATGGTCCCCACCAGGGTGAACCGGGCCGGGTGGGAGAAGGAGACCCCCTCCCGCTCCACGGTATTGACCCCCATGGCCGCCGAGTCCAGGAGAATGTCCACCAGGTGGTCGTCCAGGAGGTTGACCTCGTCCACGTAGAGGATGTTCCGGTTGGCCCGGGCCAGGATCCCCGGGGAGAAGGACCGCCGGCCGGCCTTGATGGCCTCCTCCAGGTCCAGGGAGCCCAGGACCCGGTCCTCGGTGGCCCCCACCGGCAGTTCCACCACCTGGACCCTGGCCTTGACCGGCTCCGGCCCTTGGCCCTCCTCCCACCTGGTCCGGCAGTCCGGGCAGAGCTCCGCCTTGGGATCAGGGGGGCAGTTGAAGGGGCAGCCCTGGGCCCGGCTCAGGGCGGGCAGGATCTCGGCCAGGCCGCGGACGGCGGTGGACTTGGCCGTGCCCTTCTCCCCCCGGATGAGAACCCCGGAGAGGGAGGGATCGATGACGTTGAGGATCAGGGCCAGCTTCATGGGCTCCTGGCCCACCAGGGCCGGGAAGGGGTAGACGGCCGGTCCGTTGTCGGCCCTGGGGGAGGGTTCCTTGCTCATTACGCCTCTATCTTGATATTTCACGATTGGCGGCCTTCACGAGATTCCGGGCTTGGTGAATCGGTCGTTGACCAGTTTGACCAGCCCCTGGGAGCGGAGCTGGGCCAGCTTGATGTAGGTTCCGCCCAGCTCCTGGGCCAGCTCCCGGCAGAGCCCGAAGCTGAGGTAGTGGCCCCAGTCCGAGTCCACGATCAGCCACCTCAGGCCCGGCATCTTGAGCCGGGCCGCTATCTCCAGGACCTCGTACCAGGGATCGGCCCCGATCCGCCAGGAGATGTTGGGCTTGCCGTCGGAGAGAAGAACCACCAGGGGGTTGAGCTTGGGGTCCCGGCGGAGCTCGTCGGCCACCACCTGGCCGGCCGCGATCAGCCCCGCGGCCAGGGGGGTCTTGCCCCCGGTGGGCAGCTCCTCCAGGCAGCGGTTGGCCAGCTCCACCGAGTTGGTGGGCGGCAGGAGGACCTCGGCCGCTTCGGCCCGGAAGGTGATCATCCCCACCCGGTCCCGCTTCTGGTAGGCCTCGGCCAAGAGGGAGAGGACCGCCGCCTTGGCCTCCCGCATCCGCAGGAGCGAGCCCATGGACCCGGAGCCGTCCACGGCAAAGAGGACCAGCCGGCCGGTGGTCTTGACCTTGACCTTCTCCCTGATGTCGGCCGGAGCGATGACCAGCTTCAGCCGGGACCGGTCCCGCCGGGACTGGTTGGGGGCCGCGGCCCTGAAGGTGGCGTCCAGGGCCACCTCCCGCCCCAGCCTCTCCAGGGAGGCCCTGACGTAGCGGCCGGTCCCGTCCCTGGTCTCCCGCTTCAGCCGCCGGCCGGAGTCCTTGAGCCAGCCCCCCTGGCGGGAGGGGTCCAGGGTCGAGAGGCTGAAGGATCGGTTGGCCTCATAGGTCCTCTCCAGCCCGGAGGCGGCCCCGTCGGAACGCTCGCCGGCCCGGCGCTCCTGGGCCTGGTGCTGGTCCGGGCTGTGGGAGGGCCGGTCCTGGGGCTCGCTCCGGCCCTCCTGGTTGGGCCTCCGGCTCTCCTGCCTCTCCCGGGAGGCCTCCCCTTCCACCGGCTCCCGGCGGCGGTGGGCCAGGGCCAGCTCGGCCACGGCCCAGAGGTCCTCGGCCTCCACCCGTCTCCGGCCCTGCCAGGCGGCCCGGGCCCTGGCCGCCTTGACCAGGGCCAGCTCGGCCCGCTGACCGGCCGCGCAGGCCTCAAAGGCCAGCCGGCCGGCCAGGCCCATCATCTCTTCTTCCACCTCCACCAGGCCAAGGTCGCGCCTGGCCGCCAAGAGGCGGGCGGCCAGCTTCCCCTCCTCCGGAGACCAGGTTCGGATGAACCCGGCCGGATCGGCCTCAAAGGCCATCCTCCTCCGGATAAGCTCCTTGCGAAGCCCGGGGGAGAGCTCGGCCCGGACCGCCACGGCCAGGCCGAAGCGATCCAAA
>Ga0068714_10004341_pt1 | contig 15984 bp, 12 predicted proteins | sample MTBNYHSulfiMetaG_FD_62988 | JGI IMG/M metagenome (GOLD analysis project Ga0068714, IMG submission 62988) | Enrichment culture microbial communities from rom New York Harbor, USA that are MTBE-degrading - MTBE-NYH (New York Harbor Sulfidogenic)... | ecosystem: Environmental > Aquatic > Marine >...
GGCGATGCCCGGCGGTCGACGGGGAGAACGCGAAGGCGCCAAGAGACGCCAAGACGCTAAGGGAAGAAGAGGCCGTTGCGTCTTGGCGCTCCTCGGCGTCTTTGCGTTCTCCCTCTCGGGCCCCGTGCGTCGCCGGAGCCTTCGCTTGCGGGCTCGAGCCTGCGCTGGGTTGCGGGTGCCTACGCGCCCCCCTGCCGCTCGTCGCGCTTGATCTTCTCCCACAGCGCCTCCATTGCGGCGTGGCGGTACATGTCGGAGAGGGTCGGGTAGTTGTACAGGGCCTCGGCGATCTCGGTCGCGCTGGCCGACGCCCTCAAGAATGCCTGCCCGACGTGAACGAGCTCCGACGCGGCGGTCCCCACCACGTGGACTCCCACCAGGGTCATCGCCCCAACTTCGAACAGCAGCTTGAGCAGGCCGCCGGTGTCGCCGACGATGAGGCCGCGCGGGTTGTACGCATACAGGCCGCGGCCCACCACGTACTCGACCCCCTTCTCCTTCAGGCTCTCCTCGGTCTCGCCGATGTAGCTCACCTCGGGGATGGCGTAGATGGCGAACGGCAGAACCTCGGCGCGACCCATCGGGCCGGGCAGGCCGAGCGCGTGCCGGATCGCCTGCCGCCCCTGCTCCATGGAGGTGGACGCGAGGGCCGGGTACCCGATCACGTCTCCCACCGCGTAGATGTGGGGCAGTGCGGTCTGGTAGTACTCGTTGACCTCCAGCAATCCCCGGTCGTCGGGGACGATGCCCAACGGCTCGAGCCCGAGGTCCCGGCTGTTGCCGTTGCGCCCCACGCAGTACAGGAGAATGTCGGCCTCGAGGACATTGCCGGCGACGGTGGTGCAACGGACCCTGGGCGGGCTCCCCTCGGCACGGTCGACGGCCCGATGACGGTCGTTGTGGACGATGACGATGCCGAGGTTGCGGAGCTCCTGCTCGAGCCGGTGGGCGATCTCGCGGTCGAGGTACGGCAGCAGCTCGTCGCGAGTGTCCACCAGGGTCACCTCGACACCGAGGGCGGCGAAGATCGCGGCGTACTCGACGCCGATCACGCCGGCGCCGAGCACGATCATCGACCGCGGCATCCGCGGCAGCTTGAGGATGGTGTCGCTGTCGAACACGCACTCCCGGTCGAACGGAACCTCGTCGGGCCGGCTGGGTGAGGCGCCGGTGGCGATGACCACCGTCTTCCCCCGCAGCACGACCCGGGTCTGGCCGCCGCTGCCGGCCACCGCCACCCGGTGCTCGTCCACGAAACGACCCCGCCCCTGGAAGACCTCCACCCGGTAGCGGCCAAGCGCGCGGTTCACGAGCTCCAGCTCCCGCTGCACCACCTGCTGTTCGCGGTACATGAAGTCGGCGACCGTGATCTCGTCCGCGATCTCGGTGCGGATGCCGTGCAGGTGGAGACGGGTCAGAGAGTAGACGAACAGCGCGCTCTCGCGGAGAGTCTTGGACGGAATCGTGCCCCAGTTGATGCGGGCACCGCCGACGACGTTCGCCTTCTCGACGACCGCCACCCTGGCCCCGGCGCGGGCCGCCTGGATCGCGGCCCGTTCCCCCCCCGGGCCGCACCCGATCACCACCACGTCGAAGCCCGATGCCATCTCGTCTCCGTGCGTCTCAGCCGCCCAGGGCCAGCAGCGCGAACACCTTCGCGTCGCCGAGGATGTTGGAGATTCGGGCGTTCTCGTCCGGTCCGTGCATGGTCTCGTCCATCCGCGACCAGACCACGCACGGCAACCCCTGCTTGCGGAGGTAGGCGCCCACGGTGCCGCCGCCGATCCCCACCGGCTTCGCTTCGACTCCGTAGACCTCCTTGACCGCTCGCGCCACCATGCCCACCACCGGGGCGTCCGCGGGGGTGGCCGGCGCGGCATCCTGGCGCTGGACCGTCTCGATCGCGACGGCGACCCCGAACCGGGCCGCGACCTCGTCGGCAATCTGCCGGACCCGGGACTCCACGTCGGAAAGCCGGTACTCCGGCAGCACCCGACAGTCGAGGTAGAACACGTCATCTCCCGGGATCGTGTTGACGTTGGGGACGTTGGCCTCCTTCTTGGTGGGTGCGAAGGTACTCGTGGGCGGGCTGAACACCGGGTCGGACAGGTGGAAGAGCTCGTGCAGCCGGTCGAGCTCCACCACGAGCTGGGCGCCGGCCCGCATCGCGTTGCGCCCCTTCTCCGGGGTCGAAGCGTGGGTCTGAACGCCGGTGGTCTTCAGCTTGAGCCACAGGATTCCCTTCTCGGCCACCTCGATTTCCGAGCCGTCCGACACCCCGCCGTCCGGGACCAGGATCAGGTCGTCCGGTCGCAGCGGATTGCCGTTTTCGAGCACGTACTGGATGCCGAACTGGGAGCCGCACTCCTCGTCGGCCACGATCAGCAATCCGAGGTCGTACGCCGGTCGGACTCCGGTCTCGACGAACGCCCTTGCCGCCATCACCGCGCCCACCAGGCCCTGGTGGTTGTCCTCGACCCCTCGACCGTAGATCAGGTCACCGTCCACCCGAAGTGTGTACGGGTCGTGGCTCCACTTCGAGAGGTCCCCGGGCGGCACCACGTCGACGTGCGCCATCACCCAGACCGTCCGCTCGCTCGACCGCCCCGGGATGCGCGCGATGAGATTGGGGCGCACCCCGCCGGGCACCCTCTCGTCCGGGGCCGCGATCACCGTGATGTCCGTGATCCCGTGGCGAATCAGGTACTCGCGAACGAACTCCGCCTTGCGCGCCTCCCCGGTCACCTCCGGCCCCTGGCCGTAGTCGGGGCTCAAGGCCGGCAGGGCCACCAGCCCGCGCTGCAGTTCGATCACCTCGTCCCGGTACCCGTCGATTCTGGCCAACACGTCGTCGCGGCTCATGGTTCCCTCCCCCTGGTCTCATCCTAGCGGGATCCTCCCCGCCGGTCGAGGCGTGCGGGTCGCGCCAGAGAACCACCGCCCCAACCTGGACCTGGTCCTGGTCCTGGACGTGGTGCTGGTCTTCGACGGTGCGACTCGAGGGCGGTCCAGGTCGGGGCCCAGGTTGAAGTGGCGCTCTCGGTCCCTCGAAACCTGACTCACCTGTGAGGAACCTCGCCCCCCAAAGGCGGCTCGCGGGGCACGCCCCGGCCCGTCGAGCCGCCGATGTCCCGAGGCCGCACTTGACCGACCACGGAAGTGAAGCTATATTCCCACGTGGTGATGAGGATGCATCCGGCTCGCTCGCGTATCTCACCCCGTCGCGATGGGAGGCGCTCGAGATGCCTTTCAGGGCGGAGACGCCCACGGGACGCGTCGCCGTGGCGTGCTGGCGGCACATCGCCTGACGCAGCGGGAGTCTGGTGAATGGTGCGGGTTCGGTCAGTCGCCGCCGAGATCGCTGCCGACGAGCTGCTCGCCCGGATCGCGGAGGTGCTCAAGGCGATGGCCGACCCGACCCGCCTCAAGGTCCTGCACGCGCTGCAGACGGGCGAGCGATGCGTCACCGAGATCCTCCACGCCGTCGGCGGTAGCCAGGCCAACGTGTCCAAGCACCTCTCGGTGCTGCGTCGAGCCGGGCTGGTGGACTGCCGCAGGGAGGGGCTCAACGTTTTCTACCGCATCATCGACCCCGGCGTCTTCACGATCTGTCGCAACGTCTGCGACTCCATCGAGCTGCGTCTCGACCGCGAGCACCGAACCGTAGTCCGCGGGCGCCGGGAGATGGAACGTGAGCCCGAGAACGAAGCCGGGTCAGGGCCTCGCTGAGATCACCCCAGGGAGTGTCGCCATGCCGATCTACGAGTACCGTTGTCGCGACTGCAACGCGGTCTTTCCGCGCTTCCGACCGGTCGGTGCCGGAACCGAAGGGGTGACCTGCCCGCGGTGCGGGAGCGAGTCCGTGGAGAGGATCGTGTCGGTGTTCTCGAGCACCGGCTCCGGGGCGACCTCGACCGGTGCCCCGATGGGCTCCTGTGGGCCCTCTACCTGAGGGGTGTAGACGGAGCCCGGGCGGCTCCCCGACAGTCGACACTCTCGCAGTTGCCTTCCTCGGCATGCCCGGCGGTGCCTCGCGGTCAGCCCGCCTTGCTGTGTCTCGTCCCTGCCGGGCGTGCACCGGTGTCCTCCCGAGAACGGATGATGTTGCGCCGGAGGAAACCGTCCATCATCAGCCGGTGTTCGAGGGGGGGGCCCGGCACCGTCTTGAGGATCTCCGCAACCGTGTAGCGACCGTTGATGCGGGACAGGAGGAACCCCTCCTGCGGGGTGCAGCTCAGCGAGGTGAGCTGAGAAACCGGAATCGCCAGCTCGAGGACGGCGCCGTCGGCCAGACGCCTCTGCTCGAGGGCCTGCCCGAGCCGGCGCTCGAGGTGGCGCGCCGCATCCTGCGCCTCACGGTTGCCGGGGAACCGCTCTGCGATCTCCACCACGATCCTGTGGGCTCCGATCAGGTCCCCTTCCGCGATGAGCTTGTCCGCGTCCTTCACCCGGAGGCGCCACGCGCTCTGGGTGTACCCCGGGATCATCCGCTCGACGCCGCTGGGGGGCGGCAGGAGCTGGAACAGCTCGTGCAGCACCCCGTAGTAGATGAACTGGTTCACGTGGAAGAGGGCCAGCCGGCAGGCGAGCGCGATCTGCTCGATGCTGTTCGTGCCGTTGATCTCCCGCAGGATGCCCAGCTCGGTCGGCCCCATCTCCCGGACGTCCACCGCCCGCACGACCTTGGGCACCCAGGTCTCGTCCGGGATGAGTTCGCGAACGCGGGCCCACTCGTCACGCCGCCGCACCCCCTCGAGGCTGATCATGTCCAGGGGCAGGCCGAGCGGCTGAAACTTCTTCGCCGGCAGGATGTTCTCCAGGAAGCGGAAATCGCCCTGGTCGCGCAGGAAGAGCTCGTAGATCGACTCCTCGGTCTTGACCTGGAGCACGTACAGGAGCTCCTCCCGGGTGAGACGGCCGACGATGACCAACAACTCGCCGAGCATGGTGCCGTGGCGCTCCTGCATCTGCAGGAGCTCATGCAGCTCGACCTCGCTCACGTAACCCCACCCCACCAGGTAGTAGCTCAGGTACTCCTTCGGGTTGTCGGAGGCCACGGCGACCGCCAGCCCGTCCCGGAAGTAAACCTTCTTGTTGAAGGGCGGCCCCTCGACGGCGAGGGTCCCGGTCTTGCGGCTCTGCGAAACCCACTGGAGGAGGTCGGCGAAGGGCATCGTGCGCAGGTTGCCGCTGATCGACACACGCTCTCCGCGCCTACTCGAGCCGTCCCCGCCGCAGCCCCCGGTAGGGGCCTGCCGCGAGGTCGGACGGGGAGTCCCAACCTACTTTCAACACGACACTTGCAGCTCCGCCGCCGTCATTATACCACCCGCAGGAACGGCGCCGTCATGGGGGGGCCGCCCCGAGTCAGGGGTCCCGTCGCGACGCCCTGCCGAGAGCTGTGCTGGTCTCGTCGGTTCGGTTGCTCTATCATCCCGCGAGCCCGGCCGGGTCTCGGCGGGGCACCGCGCTGGAACCTCAAACCCGTTCCAGTGGTGGAGGTTCACCGTGGACGCCATGCGCCAGACATTTCTGAACGAGCTCGCCGCCGCCACGACCCCTGAAGCGGTCGAACAGCTCAGAGTCCGCTACCTCGGTCGCAAGGGGATCCTCACGGAGCTCCGCAAGGGCACCGACATGGGGTCCATGGACCCCGAGCAGCGACGGCAGTTCGGAACCCGGTTCAACGACCTCAAGGAGACGATCGAGGCCGAGCTGACCCGTGCCATCGGCCGGCTGAAGGGCGCACCAGCGGCCGGTCGGCAGAGCCTCGACCTCACCCTGCCCGCGGCCGAGCGCCGCAGCGGCTCGCTCCACCCCATCACCCTGGTCCAGATGGAGCTCGAGGTCATCTTCCGCGGCATGGGGTTCCAGGTGCTGACCGGTTATGACGTGGAGTCCGAGTTTTTCAACTTCGACAGCCTCAACATCCCGTCCGACCACCCGGCCCGCGAGATGCAGGACACCTACTGGCTGACCAACGGCATGCTCCTGCGCACCCACACCTCGGCCAACCAGGTGCGCGCGCTCGGCGAGCTCGGCGCACCCCTGCGCGCCATTTTCCCCGGCCGCTGTTTCCGATACGAGGCCATCGACGCGAAGCACGAGAACACCTTCTACCAGCTCGAGGGGTTGATGGTGGACCGGGAGATCTCGGTGGCCAACCTGATCGCGGTCATGCGCGCGCTGCTGGCCGAGGTCTTCCGCCGCGAGGTCACGGTCCGCCTCCGGCCCGGCTTCTTCCCTTTCGTCGAGCCCGGCTTCGAGCTCGACATCCAGTGTCTCCTCTGCTCGGGCGCCGGTTGCCCGACCTGCCGCACCGGGTGGCTCGAGCTGATCCCGTGCGGCCTGGTCCACCCCAACGTCCTTCGCCACGCCGGGGTCGACCCCGAGCAGTGGAGTGGGTTTGCATTCGGGCTCGGCCTCACCCGGCTGGCGATGATGAAGTTCGGCATCCCCGACATTCGCCTGTTCAACTCCGGGGACCTCCGTTTCTGCTCTCAGTTCCCGGTGGCGCTGTGAAACCCGGTCCCGATCCCGTTTCTGACTCCGACCGCTGGAGCGTCCTCCCATGAAGATCTCTCTCGACTGGCTGAGCGACTTCGTCGACCTTGACGGGCTCGAACCGGACCATATCGCCGACCGGTTGACCATGGCGACCGCCGAGGTCGAGGGGTTCGAGACCCTCGACCGCTGCCTGCACGGCGTCTGCGTGGCGGAGGTACTGACGGTGGAGGAGCTCCCGACCGGCGGTGGGCACGGGGCCCTCCGGGCCGCCCAGGTCAGCACCGGCGAGCGCACGTTCTCGACCGTGTGCGGCGCCCCCAACCTCCGGGTCGGGATGCAGGCCCCCTTCGCGCCGCCCGGCGTCGCCCTCGCCGGCGGCGTCACCGTCGCCGCGGCCGAGGTCGGCGGACGGCGCAGCGAGGGGGTGCTCTGCTCCCCCCGGGAGCTCGGCCTGTCAGGATGGCACGAGGGGCTCCTCGAGATCCCGGCGGGCGTGGCCCCCGGCACCGCGTTGGAGGCGCTGATCCCGGTCTCCGACCTGGTTCTCGAGGTTGACAACAAGAGCCTGACTCACCGCCCCGACCTGTGGGGGCAGTACGGCTTCGCCCGCGAGCTGGCGGCGGTGTTCGGGCGCCCCCTGAGGCCGCTCGACCTCGTGGAGCTCGGTGGCTTCGACAGCCTCCCGGCCTACCCGATCCGGGTCGACGACGTCGAGGGGTGCCCCTGCTACTCCTGCATCACCCTCGACGGCCTCGGCGCGACCCCTGCCCCGCTCCGCATCCAGGTCCGGCTTCACGCCCTCGGCCAGCGCACCTCCGACCTGCTGGTGGACCTGACCAACTACATCGCCTTCGAGATCGGCCAGCCCACCCACGCCTTCGACGCCGACGCGTTCCGCTCGGTCCGGGTCGCGCCGATGGGTCGCCCCGGCACCTTCATCACCCTCGACGGCCAGGAACGGCCGATGGCGGCCGACGACCTGATGATCTGGAACGAGCGGGAGCCCGTCGCCATCGCCGGGGTGATGGGCGGCCGCGCCACCGAGGTCACCGCGACCACCACCCGCCTCCTCCTCGAGAGCGCCAACTTCCGCGGCTCCAGGGTCCGGCGCACCGCAGTCCGCCTCGGCCTGCGCACCGAAGCCAGCCAGCGCTTCGAGAAGAACCAGCCGCCGGCCAATGCTCGCCTGGCCGTGGCCCGCTTCCTCCGCCTGGTCGAGGAGGCCGGGGTCAGCCCCAGGGTGTCGAGCCGTTTCTCCGTGGTTGGCGACCTCAAGGAGGAGCGACGCCCACTCGCCGTGCCCGCCCGCTTCCTCGACGCCAAGGCAGGGGAGCGTTTGCCGCCGGATCGAGTGCGAGCGATACTCGACTCGCTGGGATTCACCGCGGAGCTCGACGGCGAAACCTGGAGGGTCGGAATTCCCCCCCACCGCAGCGCCAACGACATCTCCATCCCCGACGACATCGTCGAGGAGGTGCTGCGGGTCCACGGCTACGACAACGTGACTCCCCGTCTCCCCGCCTGCCCCATCGACCCGGTGCCCGCCAACGTCCCGCTGACCCTCGAGCACCGCGCCCGCCGTCTCCTCGCGGCCGCGCACGGCTTCGTCGAGGTGCACACCTACAGCTGGTTCGACGACACGTGGCTCGAGCGCCTCGGTTTCGACCCCGGTCCCACGCTGGTGCTCAAGAACCCCACCGCCCCTCACCAGGCGCGCCTGCGCACCACGCTGGTCCCCAACCTGCTCGCCCTGGTTCCCCTGAATCGACCCCACGCCGAGCGCTTCCGCCTGTTCGAGCTGGGGAACGCCTCTCGACCCACCGCAGACGGACGTGAGCAGCTCACCTTTCTGGCGGGAGTCAGCTACGGCGCCAGCCGGGCGGCAGGCCTCGAGGACCACCTCCGTGCCGTCCGCGGCACCCTTGACGACCTCGCCTCGACCCTCGGCTCCGGCAGACTCGCCTACGCCGTCGCCACAGAGAGCCGCGCCCCGTGGCAGAGACCCGGGCAATGGCTCGAGGTGCGGTGCGACGGGCAGGTCGTCGGCGCACTCGGCGTCCTTGCCGGCGACGTGCTCTCCGAGGTGGCCCAGGTCGGCCAGGTGGTGTGGTTCGAGCTCGACGTGGCGGCTCTGGGCGGCCAGGCGCAGCCGGCAGTCTCTTTCCAATCGCTGCCGGTCTACCCCGGCTCGTGGCACGACTTCTCCATGCTGTGGCTTACTGGCCGCGGCTTCGCCGAGCTCGAGCAGACCCTCGACGGGTTTTCTCACCCCCTCCTGCGGCGACGGGAGTTCCTCTACCGTTACACCGGCAAGGGGCTCGAGGCCGGCTTGGGCAGCTACACCTTCCGCTTCGTCGTCGGCTCGGCCGACCACACCCTCTCCGGCGACGAGATCGAGGGGTTTCGCACGGCGCTGATGCGATTCCTCGAGGCGGAGGGCATCGCGCTGCGGTAGTGTCCCCGGTGAGGCGATTGCGATGACGCTTCACCTGCCCCTGTCGTTGTAGACTGTCCCTGCCGCTGCCCCTGACACCGCCGCTGTCGCTGACCCTGCCCCTGTCCCTGGCACTCTGATCGCGCCATGCGGGCCGCTCCCTCGGGGATCGCCCGCTCGTAAAACCCACATCGCTACACCCTCGCGGCAACGGGATCGGGAAAGCGTGTACCATCCGGTCCGTGGAGCGACTGGTCGACACCCACTGCCATCTCACCGAGCCGCCGCTTCACGACGACCTCGCTGGAGTGCTGGAACGGGCAGCGGCGGCCGGGGTGACCGACGTCGTGGTCCCGGCCTACGACACCGCCTCCTGGGCCCGGGTGGCCGAGGTCGCCGCCGGCAGGCCGCACCTCCACCGTGCCTTCGGGCTGCACCCCTGGGTCGCGAGCGAGGAGCTGTGCGTCGAGAAGCTCGAGCTGCTGCTGCGCACCGGCGGGGCGGTGGCGGTGGGGGAGATCGGGCTCGACTTCAAGGTCGAGGGCTTCGACCGCGACCGCCAGGTCGAGGTGCTCGACCGCCAGCTCGCCCTGGCGGTGGACCTCGACCTGCCGGTGCTGCTCCACTGCCGCGGCGCCTTCCCCGAGCTGACCGAGGCGGTCGCACGCTTCGCTCCCCGGCTCCGGGGGGTGGTCCACGCCTACTCCCGCGGCCCCGAGCCCGCCCTCGCCCTGGTCGGGCTGGGACTCCACGTCGCCTTCGGCGGCGCCATCACCCGCCCCGACGCCCGCCGCGCCCGCCACACCGCCGTCACGGTGCCCCTCGACCGGGTCGTGCTGGAGACTGACGCCCCCTCCATCGGCCTTGACGGCGTGCCGCCCGAGCAGGCGGAGCCGCGCCACGTGCTCGACGTCGCCGTCGCGCTCGCCGGGCTGCGCGGGGAGCGCCTCGAGACGATCGCGTCCAGCACCACCGCCGCTGCCCATGCGCTCCTCGGGATCTGACCTGCCGCCCCAGCTCGCTCGCACCGCCGACCTCTACGGCGTCGACGGGGTCGAGCGCCTGCTCCGCTCGTTCGTGGTCGTGGTCGGTCTCGGCGGCGTGGGCTCCCACGTGGCGGTGGCGCTGGCCCGCTCGGGGGTTGGCCGGCTGCGGGTGGTGGACCACGACCTGGTCACCGCCTCCAGCCTCAACCGCCACGCGGTCGCCACCGCCGCCGACGTCGGCCGGCTCAAGGCGGACGTGATGGCCAGCGCCCTGGAGGCGATCCGCCCCGACGTCAGGGTCGAGCCCCTCGGTCTGTTCTGCGCCCCCGACACCCTCGACCAGGTCCTCGGGGGTGGCCCCGACTGGGTCGTGGACGCCATCGACGGCGTCAACACCAAGACCGGCCTCCTTGCCGCCTGCGTCGGCCGCAGCCTCAACGTGGCGACCTGCATGGGCGCTTCCTGCCGCACCGACCCGACCCTGGTCCGGGTGGCGGACATCTCGCGCACCGAGGTCTGCCCCCTCGCCGCGCGGGTTCGCCGCCGGCTCCGCCGCGTCGGGGTCCACGGCGGCATTCCGACGGTCTACTCCGTCGAGGCCCCCCTGCCGGCGCTCGAGCCGGACGAGGAGGACCCGCAGCTGGGCCCCGGCCGCCGCCGCCGGCGGTTGCCCTCCTCCAGCACCCTGCCCGGCATCTTCGGCTACGCCGTGGCGGGGATCGTCATCGAGAGCATCGCACAGGGGGCGAGGGTCTTCACAGATGAGTCGGGTTCGGGGAGACAGCGGACGCAACCTCGACCTGGACCTGGTCCTGGTCCTGGACCTCGACCTGGACCAGCCATGAGGCGCACGGTCGAGGACCAGGACCAGGACCAGGACCAGGACGAAGTCCAGGTCGGGATGGTGGCTGCTGGGGCGGTCCACGCGCCTCGACCGGCGGGGAGGATCCCGCTAGACTCTCTGCCATGCGAACCGCCCGACTCCTCGCCGTCCTGCTCGCCCTCTCCACCCCCGCCCTCGCCGACCAGCAGGCGTGGGTCTCCCGCGCCGACGCCGACCGCGCGGCGGCGTTGATCCCGGTGGGCTCCACCGTGCGCTCCTTCTGCGCCCCGTGCGGCGACGAGACCTGGACCGAGGTCGAGGTCGCCCAGGTCGACGTCACCCACACCGGCTCCGGAGGGTTCTGGGAAGTCCTGCTCAACGGCGAGGGGATCGACCTCGCCTACACCTACGTCGAGCACGACCGCCAGTGGCAGAACCTCGCCCTGCTCCTCGGCCTCGAGGCCTCCGACGTGCCCCGGTTCCTCGACGGCTCGCCCGAGGCCGACCCGCGCGAGGAGCTCGCCAGGGTCGAGGTCGAGCTCGAGCACCTCGAGGACGCACTGCGGGGAAGCGTGGGACGTTCCGCCCGCGATCTCGACCGCGCCCGCAAGGCCTGGGAGCGCTACGTCGACGCCCAGGTGAAGGCCGAGGTCGCGGTCACCGGCTCGCCCGACGCCGCCGTCGCAGCGCGCCTGCGCCTGACCCGGATCCGTGTCGACGAGCTCACGGCGCTCCTCACCCTCGACCCGTGACCGCACCGGTCACCCGGTTGCGCCCCTCGGCCTTGGAGCGGTAGAGCGCGCCGTCGGCGGCCGCGATGAGCTCGTCAAGGGTGACCCCCTCGTCGGGCGCCACCGTCGCCACCCCCAGGCTGACCGTCACCCGGTGGCTGCCGTCGGGCCCGGGGTCGGGCAGGCGCTGACACTCCACCCCCGCTCGCAGCCGCTCGGCCACGAGGATCGCCCCTTCGCGGTCGGTCCCACCGAGGAGGACGATGAACTCCTCCCCGCCCCACCGCGCCGCCAGGTCACCGGCGCGCTGGACGCGCTCGCCGAGGAGCCGGCCCAGCGCCTGCAGGCAGCGGTCGCCGGCCGGGTGACCGCAGGCGTCGTTGAACCGCTTGAAGTGGTCGACGTCCAACAGGATCACCGACAGCGGGGAGCGGGTGCGCACCGCCCGACGCCACTCGAGACCCGCGTGCTCGAGGAACCGCCGCCGGTTGGCGAGACCGGTGAGCGGGTCTTCGCTCGCCAGCCGCTCGAGCTCGGCGTTGGCCTCGGCGAGCTGGTGGGTGCGCTGAGCAACCACCGCCTCCAGCTCCCGCCGGCGGGCCTCGAGCCAGCTCAGGCGCAGCCGCACCCCCCCCCACGCGGCGGACGCGAGCACGCCGACGCCGACGAGCCGAAACCACCAGGTCTCGAAGAACCGGGCGCCGACCGTCAGGGCGACGCTCGCCTCCTCGGGCGCCCACCCGCGGTCGAGGTCGCCGGCAGACACCCGGAAGCGGTAGCGACCAGGCGGTAGGCCGGTGTAGTAGGCCACGCGGCGGGCGCCGACCTCCACCCAGCCGTCGTCGAAGCCCTCCAGCCAGGTCCTGAAGCGGACCCGCTCCGGCCGAACGAACGTCGGCACCGTGTACGCGATCTCGAGCGAGCGGCGACCCGGAGGAACCACGACCGCCTGGTTGCCGATGAGGACGCGCCTCCCGTCCACCGCAACCTGCTCGAGGACGACCGGCGCCCGGCACACCTCGACGCGGGGTCGGCGGGGGTCGACCAGCGCCAGGCCCGCCTCGGTGACGAAGCACAGCCGCCCGTCGTCGAGGCGGCAGCCGGCCGGCTGGACGGTCCCCACGCAGCGCTCGGAGGGCAGGCCGTCCTCCTGGCCGAGGAGCAAGGGTGTCAAGGCCCGGCGCTCACCTCGAGCCACCGCGTCGAGGTCCCCCCGCTCGAGCTGGAAGACCCCCTTGAGGCCGGAGATCCACAGGCCTCCGGCATCGTCCTCGAGGATCTGGGCCACGTGGAGGCTCGGCAGCCCCTCGGCGGCACCCCACGACGTGAAGCCCCCGCCGTCGAGGCGGCTGAGCCCACCGGTCGTGCCGACCCAGAGCAACCCCTCGGAGTCCAGGTGGAGAGCCGTGACGTAGTCACCTGCCAGGCCGTCGCGCGAGGTGAAAGTGGTCACCCCGTCGTCGGCGATCCGGTTCAGGCCCGCCGTGCCGCCCGCCCAGACGACCCCGTCCGCGGCCTCGACGACCGCACCGATGAACCCGTCGGTGAGGCCGCTCGAGGGAGCGAAGGCCTGCACCAGCCGGCCCGCCGCGAGACGGTACAGACCCGCTCCGCGGGTCCCGACCCACAGCCCCCCGGAGCCGTCGTGGGCGAGCGCGATGACGAACGGGTGCCCGTCGAGAACGGGCACCTTCTCCGCGGTCGGGCGCGAACCGGTGACCCGGAACAGCCCTTCCGCGCCACCCGCCCACACCGCGCCGCCGTCGTCCACCAGGGTCGCCGCGATGAGCGGGTTGCCGGCGGGCAGGGTCACCCGCCGGACGTCGCGGCCCCGCACCGCCACCAGGCCCTCGGTCGTCCCGACCCACAGGGTCTGATCCGGGCCATGGCTCACGCCGTAGATCGCGCCGCTGATCCCCTCCTGCGGGCCGATCGGCTCCACCGCCGTGTCGGACAGCTGGTGGAGCGCGTTGTCAGCGAACCACAGCGAGCCCTCCCGGTCCTCGAGCAGCAGCCTCACCCCTCGCTCGGGGGATGGGTCTGCGTCCTCCGGAGCACAGATCACCCGGTCCCCCTCGAATCGGCACAGGCCCCGGTCGCTGCTGCCCACCCAGACCTGCCCGTCCCCATCCTCCATCAGGCCCGAGTACGACGGCATCCCGTCCGCTCGCATGGACACCGTCTCGCCGTTGACCCGCTTCGTGACGAAGTCACCGCCGAACATCCACAGACCGCCGTCCGGGGCGGGCTGGAGGCCTCCCTGTTGGCGTGCCCCGGGCCCGAGGATGTCGACCGCGGGGACAAGCCGGTCCTCCACCACCCGCTCGAAGCCGCGACCGCTCGCAACCCACAGGGCCCCGGCGTCGTCGACCGCGAGGTCGTGCACCGGCACTCCCCGCAACGCAGCCGAGGCAGGCGCCTCCACCACCCGGCCGTCCACCACCCGGTCGAGCCCACCCCTCGTGCCCACCCACACTCCCCCCTCTCGGTCCCGGGCGAGGACCGCCACGACGTCGTGGGCGAGACCGTCGGCCACGGTGAAGGCGTCGAACCGCCCGTCGGTGTGCCGCACCAGCCCCCCCACCGTGCCGACCCAGAGCGCGCCCGAGCGGTCCTCGAGCAACGCCGTGACGTAGTCGTTGCGGAACGTGGGCACCGTGGACGACGAGAACACCTCGACCCTGACCCCGTCGAGGCGGGCGAGCCCCGCCAGCGTCCCCACCCACAGGTAGCCGTCCCGGGTCTGCACCATGCAGGTGACGAGGGGGTCGGGCAGCTGCTCGGACCAGGTCCTCCTCTGGTACTGGGTGATGGCCCGCGACGGGTCGAGGGCCGAGGCGTGGGCTGCGGACAGGACCGCCACCAGCAACGCAACACCACCACCCCGCTCGAACCGACGGGACGCCACCAGCCGATGGTACCAGCCCGAGCTCCCTGCTCGACCGAGGTCAGACCGACCGCAGGGCGGTCACCGGGTCGAGCTGGGAGCTGCGCCAGGCCGGCCACCACGACGCGGCCAGCACCAGGGCGCCGCACACCGCGGCCACCGCGAGCAGGTGCAGCGGCGCCACGACGAGTGGGATCGTGTCCACCATGTACACCCTCGCCAGCCCCTCGGGAAAGCGGATGACCTCCAGCTCGGTCATCAGCACCGAGGCCCCGACCCCGAAGGCGAGGCCGCCCACGACGCCGGTGCTGCCCAGGATGACCCCGGCGAGCACCAACACCCGCCGCACCGTGGCCGGCGTCGCCCCGAGTGCGAGGAGCATGCCGGTGGTTCGCCGCTTGTCGATGGCCAGGACCACCAGCGCCGAGCTCACCTGGAACGAAGCGACCGCGACCACCAGGCTGAGGACGAGGAAGAGCGACAGGGTCTGCCAGCGCAGGGCCGCGAACAGCGGGCGGTTCATCTCCCGCCAGTCGGTGATGACCAGCTGCGGCGCGGCCATCCCGAGCGCGTCCCGGGCCCGCTCTACCGCGAAGGGGTCGTCCAGCTCCACCTCGACCCCCGCGACGCCCAGCTCCGGTCGGGCGGCGAGGACCCGCTCGAGCGGCACCACCACCCAGCGCTGGTCGAACTCGGCGAAGGCCAGACGAAAGGTCCCGACGACCTCGAGTCGCAGGACGGGCAGGAGCCAGGACCGGGCCTCGGGGGGAAGGGAGACGGTCAGCGAGTCCCCGGCCTCGAGGACGAGGCCGTCGGCCAGTCGCTCCCCCAGCACCGCCGGGATCGCCGTCGTCTCCGGCCAGGTCTCGAGGCCGGTGAACGAGGGGGGCTCACCGACGGCCTTGACGACCACCGACAGCGGCCGGGAAGGCTCCCGCGGGTCGGTCGCGAGCGCGGCCAGGTAGGTCACCGGTCTGGCGCGGTTCACCCCCTCGGACTCGGCCCAGCGCCGGGCGACGGCCTCCCCCTCGTTCAGCGACATGGGCATCGGCGAGAACCCGACCAGGTGGGCGTTGCCCCGCTGCAGGGCGCGCGCGATCGAGCCCTGGTACCCGTTCATCAGGGCCAGCGTGATGACGAGGGCGGCGGTGGCGAGCGCGACCCCGCACAGGGCGGCCAGCGCGGTGCCGGTCAGCACCGCGCCCCGCCGTCGCCTCAGGAAACGGATCGCCAGCTCGAGCTCGAGCATGGGGGGACTATCCCGGATCTCGCACCGGAACTCAACTCCTCGCGGGGTCCTCCCCGCCGGTCGAGTCCTGTCGATCGCGCCGGCAACCACTGCCCCAACTTGGACTTCGTCCTGGACCTGGACCTGGTCCTCGTCCTGGTCTAGGTCCAGGTCGAGGTCCAGGTCCAAGACCAGGTCCAGGTCGAGGACGCGCGCGCGGTCCCTCGAAACTAGACCCCTCTGCGAGGAACCTCGCCCCCGAAGGTGGCTACGCCTTCGCCGGGGGTTCTCCCGGCGAAGGAGGCCGCTGCGCGGCATGAGCCGTAGCGGGCTGCCTTCGACGCATCCTCTCGCGCAATCGGTGGCCCTTGACAATCCTGTGAGAGGA